>OGMN01000815.1_pt1 | contig 29249 bp, 29 predicted proteins | sample 1573211 | NCBI WGS metagenome assembly OGMN01 (sample SAMEA2581876, study PRJEB24529) | metagenome | biome: Human gut stool | place: China | collected 2011
GAGATACTGTGTTTAAACAATATCTCGCAAAAATGGGCTTTTTAAGGGACGACTATATAGAAAGAATCTTGATACTAACCTTTGTCCTTGTGGGTAGTTTTGAAGGCGTAGGTTTCTTGTTAGCAGCAAAGTCCGTCTTCCGTTTTGGCGAGTTGAACAAAGCCAAGGAAATCCGGACAACAGAATATGTCCTGATAGGCACATTTGCAAGTTTTACAATCGCCATTCTTATAGGCATAGCCGTGAAATACATATCATCTCCGCTCTCACCAGTCATCTTCTGTTTTTAACACGAATCTCCACGTTGGTAGTGTCAATGGCACGAATGCGTACCGTCATCCCATCTACCTTCGTGCAATTCGTGTTAAAAGAACAACGTCCGATTTCTGAGTGATTATCGTAAAATCTGGTGCTACATTCTTACATAAGGAATTCAGGTAACATCAACACTTCCTTTTCTGTAGTAACTATTGATACTATCTGTCTGTCAGTAAGTATGCAAGGCAGTAGTTGCATTTCTTGAGCATTCAGAATCACTGCCTTTTCATTCAATACACTTTGGGTATTTTTCTCCCAATCATATATAGTAAACATTCCTTTGCGGAATATTTCAGAGCCATTCTTGTTGTTTGTCAGGTTTAAGCCTTTCTTGTCAAGCCTTACAGACCAGTCAGAACCATGTTTTTTGAAGGTATATGTAGTACCATAACTAACAGTTTCTTTTCCTATCAGTCTACCAACAAGAATATCTACATTCGTATATGGATTGCGTTTATAAATCGGTTCATCAGTTTTTGAGTCACTTTCCGTTCTCAATCGGCATGCATTGATCATGCCTTTCAGTAATTTGTCCTTAACCAGCGGAAAAGTAGAAATGGATGATTTGCTTTCCATCCAGTATCCATGTTTCCTTGCATATCCGTTTATACATTTCTTCCCGTTACAATCCTTATCAGAATTCTTACCGGTGCCACATTCGTAAATCTGCTTTTTACCTTTCACTCGTTCGCCACATTCCGTTGCTTCAAAACCATAATACAGATACTCAAAATGAAGCAACAGATAATATTCAAAACTCCGGCTTGAAAAAGCAATGTTTACCTTTTTGCCATCTATAATCTTATCAGCCTCTGCCATGGCTTCCTCATGTTTCGGATGCTCGTCCTTATCGTATACAGTCCAGGCTTCATCCACTCCCTCAGACATTATTTTTCTGGCATACAGAACCCATTTTAATGGTGGAACGCCGGTTATAGCATCTTCTTTCACAACGTCATGTTGCCCTGATTTGACCTTACGTTTCTTTCCTTTATAGCTTCCTCTTGAAGAATCCATATCAGCATCTTCAATCGGTATATTGGGCTGTGGAATTGTACGCACATCAAAATCCTTGCTGTTACCATAAAAAAGGTCACACAAGTCGGTAAAAAATAATGGCTCGGTCTTATCACCTTCACACACTATTCTTATGACATATTTACTATGACGTTTGTTTTCATTCGTTCTTGCCATCGTCTACAAAAAGTTTCTCCAGTGGTTTTAATGAAGGAACACCTCCAAACTTATTATTCAAATACCATTTAGCAAATGGTGTATCCTCTCTTACATCCTCAAAATCTGAAAGAGAAAAAATCTCAGATACTCCCACTTCATTCTTTTCTGTAAACCATATCTGGTCTTTACGGATTGTATTTTGGTCAAGCAGATTCACATCGTGGGTTGTAAAAATCAGTTGAGCATTATTTCTGTTTATTCTTTCATTTCTGAAAATGTCCACAATGAGTTGTGTTATATAGGAATGCAGACCTGAATCCATTTCATCTATAAAAAATGGACTTCCGTTCTGTAGAGCCTGTATTATATAACAGCCAATAAGAAAAAGTGCCCGTGTACCAAAAGATTCTTCTTTTAAAGGTAAATCAGCTGTTTTACCCAAATCCTCACCGTCATTATATAAACCGTGTTGGCTGGTAACTTCAACACCGTCACTGCGCTTTTCTAGCTCGAAACCGGCCATGCCGGTATCCGCAAATGCCAGAAATTCAGCAAGAAGTCTTTTATTTTCAGGACGTGAATAAAGCCATCTGACCATTTCCTTATCTTCGCCCAACATCGTATCTTCATGATAACCGTTGGAAACAATCATATCGGCCAGATATTTTGCGGCATTTGTTATCGGTTCGCAAGGTGTATCCTTCAGGAATTTGGAAATCAGCAACTGATTTTTGAACACATTGAAAGGCTTGGAAGCAGAAAGGCTAGAGCCAAATTTAATCGTATCCGATTCTTTATCTTCAGAGAGCAAAGTGCGTTCATAAAGTTGTGTCTGTTTACCGTTTGGATAATAAATCAACGATTCAGACTCTATCTGCAGTCTGCTAAAACTGACATCATATTTATATCTGATTCTCTGAGTTATAAACTCCACCGAAAAGCCTATAGGTGCATCAACCGTAGTATTGTCAAATTTGAACGGTTGATACAATGGAATGTCATCGCCAACTCTATTGTCAAGATTGTGGACCCATCGTCTGAACCCATATAAAAACTTTATGATATTAGTCTTACCTGAAGCATTTGCTCCATAAATCAAAGAGATTTTCAAAGCCTTTTTCAACCCTTCTGCATTGGTTTTAACTTCACAAATATTATCGACCTTGGCTTTTGAAGAGGTTGGCTCTGTCGTAAAGGAACACACATCCTTAAATGAACGGTAATTCTTAATTTCTAAATTTAATATCATATTCTTGCGTATTTTCCGCAAAAATAGCTTTTTAAATTTTCTATTCAAAGTTTTTTCTTTGTTTTTCGCGCTTTTTCTTCGTGTTTTTTGTTTTAAATCCTAAAGTGTATTTCCGGAAAGTATTTGTCATACAGTACCTAGTTTTCAAGTATTTTCAAAGCGAGGTGGATAAACCTGTTCGTAATAGCGTAGAAATACATCCTCTCCCATCCCCGAATAGCTTTTAATAATTATTTTTGCACTAGCTACCCAATCTGGGCAAACAATTAAAAATGAAATTCATGATGAACGAAAACATATTCAACCGCGCCTACCGCCTGTTAGGCACTCCCGCCATGGAAGTACTGGCCACCAAACGCGTCATTGTGTTTGGCGTAGGCGGCGTAGGAAGTTGGTGCGCCGAAAGCCTCGTACGCACAGGCATACGCCACATCACCCTTGTCGACTCCGACTCCGTGTGCGAAACCAACATCAACCGCCAACTCATGGCCACCACCGAAACCGTAGGACAAGTAAAAGTTGAAGCGCTCAAAGCCCGGCTCCTTACCATCAACCCCGAAGCAGACATACAAACCAAGCACTGCTTCTACAATGCCGAAACCGCTCCCGAATTCAACCTTTCAGCCTACGACTACGTTGTCGACGCCATCGACTCACTCCAAGACAAAGCCCTCCTTCTGCTCAACGCCACCCGTTCATCGGCCCGCGTATTCTCCTCCATGGGAGCCGCCCTCAAGTTAGACCCCACCCGCATCCAAGTTGCCGAGTTCTGGCAAGTAAAAGGCTGCCCTCTGGGAGCCGCTCTGCGCCGCAAATTCAAAAAACAGCAGCAGTTTCCCTCGCGCAAATTCAAGTGCGTATTCAGCGATGAACTCCTCACCAATTTGGGCACCACCGACGAACCCCTCGGCTACAAAGCCCAAATCAACGGCAGCTTGGCACACATCACCGCCATCTTTGGCTTCACTCTGGCCGGACTCATCATTGAACATATCGTAAAACGAGCCAACGACACCACAGCCCAATAGCTTTAACCACCCCCAATCCCCACCCGGCACACATACACACACACGATGTTTACCTTCAAACAATTTCATATCGACGACACCCATTGCGCCATGAAAGTAGGCACCGACGGCGTACTCCTCGGAGCCTGGGCAGCCCTACACGAAAGCACGAACCTTCTCGACATCGGCACCGGCAGCGGACTCATAGCCCTTATGTTGGCCCAGCGCAATGCCCAAGCCCACGTCACCGGCATCGAACTCGACGAAGCCGCTGCCGCCGATGCCCGGCAGAACGTAGCCGCCTCGCCCTTTGCCTCGCGGGTAAACATCGTATGCGGCAACGTACTCACCTATCCCGATGAATCGGGTGGGGCAGTGTTCGACCACATCGTGTCGAATCCCCCCTATCACGAAGAAGAACTCCTGCCACCCTCCGCCCGTCGCGCCGCTGCTCGCCACACCTCAGGCGGCGGACTCACCTTTGCCGCTCTGCTCCGCACCGCCGCCCGCCTCATAGCCCCCGGCCCCCAATCGCGCTTCAGCGTCATCCTTCCCAGTCCCGCCATCCCCACTTTCCTCCCCCTGGCCGCAGTCCACGGCTTTTACCTCGCTCGGCAAACCAACGTCGTAACCCGTCCCGGCAAACCCTGCAAAAGGGTACTCCTGGAATTCCGTCTGCAACCCACCCCCACAGCCCAAACAGACGAACTCGTGCTGGTAGCCGACGACGGCGGACGCTCCGCCGCCTATTCCGCCCTGTGTGCCGACTTCTATTTGTAGCTCTCCATCCCCTCTAAGGGATGTAGTTCCCCCATTCCCTTTAAGGGAAAACGTTAAACAGAAGTCTGCTAAAAAATCTAAAATATATTAAAGCATTAACCGACATTCTTCCTCCTTTTTCAGTCGGTTTCCGCACCATCCACCCCCTTCTTCAAATTTCCTCCGCGATTGTTGAAATTAATTCCGCGATTGTTGAAATTAGTTCCGCGATTGTTGAAATTAGTTCCGAGCTAGTTGAAATTAGTTCCGAGCTAGTTTCAACAATCTCGGAATTATTGATAATCAGCGCTTTCAAAAACATACCAAGATCGGAACCCCGTCCTCCATTTCCCCTCATAAATGCACCGTCCGGCAAACTCTTGCGTTTTGCCTTTATTAAGATATTTGTTAAAACAATGCGCGTAACGAAATTCAAAAATAGCCCTCTGGCAAAAAAACGATTCGTCGCAGCAAAAAAAGTAATGTAAGCACATGGGACCATATATATACATGACGATTGCGGAATTCAGCAGACCCCAAATGCGAAAAAACATGATATTTTTTTAATAATAGGGGAAAAAGTGCGAGAAAAGCACTATATTTGCACGAGTAAAACGTGTCTTCTCTGAATAAGACTCGTAGAACTGATAGAGAACAAGCCAATACGTAGAAAGGAAAAGGTCGACAATCACGTATAGTTGATAAAGCAAACATCATTTCCAGTCTTAGCATTGGCTCAGCAAAAAATAGTATGATACATGTCATTGTAAGGTTGGCCTCAATCTTCACCGAGTCAAAGGCCAAGAGTGACATAAAGTAGGGAAAGAAAATGACGCAGGATTGCTCGCTTCCTTCTTCTACAGCCCAAGCGGACGCCACACCCCGGCGTTCGTTGCAAGGCATACACATAATCGGGACTGATGAAAAATCGGCCTCGAAAGTAGAAGGTGTATCCTCATGTGAAGAGCAAGCCCCTCCATGGGGTTATCTTTTCATGCAGCACATGGTTGTAGAAAAGTTCCAGAAACTTATATCCAGCAATCGTATCGTAGGTGATTTTCATCCCCCTTGTTTTATTCATCGCACCGTCAGTTACAAGCGCAAGCCAAGCGGCAAAGGTGTGATGAAGGAAGAAAAGCCCACCGTCAGCGGATTAGTATTTTTGCAAGGCACCACCGTCGAGCTCCGCACTTTTTTATCTCAAAATTTTCCCCAATACCATTTAGTTCGTAATTGCGCCACCGGTCTCCCCGCGTCCATTCCCCACAGCATCATGCAGCCCTTTATGCGTCTGATGTCCACCGAGCTCGAACGCGTCACCTTCCTCCGCGACCCCTTCCTCAAGTTCGCCAAGGACCACGTCAAACTCCGTGTCCTCACCGGCCTCTTCAAAGGTCAGGAAGGCTATGTAGTCCGCGTCAACCGCGACCGCCAGCTTGTTATGGACCTCGGCGGCTACGCCGTAGCCATCAGCCGCGTCCATCGCGAAGATTTTGAGGTGGTGGAGGAGTAAGGGAGTCCTCAAAATCTACGAGAGTAACAGAAATCATTCCTCTCTCTTTCTTTCTTCTATCGGACTTAAGTAGTCCTTATCGTTAAAAATCAATCCAAATTTTAAATAAGTCAGTGAAGGTAGGCACTTTTTTGTGCCTACTCTTTGGGGTATGGCCTAAATTGAGTGCTTACAAACAATATATACAAAGGTATGATAAAATATATAATATTTCTTATAAGTAGTATTATTTTTTATATATATGCACCTTCTTATATGAATAAGGAGTATATGTTTATAGAAGTTATACTTTCATTATTCTTTACAATCAACTTTTTTATAAAGACTAGAAAGAATAGTAGAATGGGAGTTTTTAGTCACTCGCATATCTTTATTGTAATTTTCTTAATAGTCTTTTATCAGTTTTATATTGATTATATATTAGGCTTTATTGACGCTTCTGAAAAAAGAACATGGATAAACACCTCTATTGTGGCGAAGTCATTGGGGCTGTGCAATATCGCAATTTCTTCATTTCTTTTAGGATATAAGTATCAATTAGATAAACATATAGTTCGTTCAAATTTTCATGCCACTCCACAAATAACAATATTTCCTGAAAAGAAATTTTTGTGTAATATTGGATACTGTATGCTTGCTTATTTCATAATTACTGCAGATGATGGCTTCTTCCGTTCAGGATACTTGACATCGGAAGGTCAACTAGATGCCTCATTTGGTATAATGGTAATTTTGCAAAGTGTAATGATAGCTGTCTTTTCACTATATTGCATAGAATATAAAAACAATTATAATGGTGATTCCATTATTAATCATTTTAAAAGACCAGGAATACTTGTTGGTATATATGCTATAGCTATTATATTGTCAGGACGTAGAACAGAAGCTTTACGAGTGGTTATAATGTTTTTGTTTGCTTACATTTATGTATCAGGAAACAAACTTAATATAAAGAAAACTTTAGCTTATTTGTTTGTGGGTGTTATACTTACAAGTGTTTTTGGCGCTATACGTGGAGAAGGGCAATCTTTTTCTCAAGGTATAGAGTTGTTGACATCCAATAATACAATTTCTCCTTTCACAAAGGAATTAGCAGGTAGTGTAAATACAGTACATATTGCAATGGACAATGTACCCGAGATTATACCATATAATTATGGTATAACATTTTTTGCTTCATTTGCGTTGCTTGTACCAGGATTAGATAGATTAATTACCTATTTAATGCCAAATGAAATTGCGTTGAATTCGTCTACTCAAATTGCAAATATGTATTGGGGAGGTTCTGATTGGGGATATGGAACGGGTAGTTCTATAGTTGCAGATGTATATATATCGTTTGGTGTAATTGGTGTACTTATAGTTTTTTTATTAATTGGAAGATTGTTTTGTAAACTAGAGGAAATTACAACAAATTCAAATAATATATATATGTTTGCCATGTGTATTGGTGTCTATTCACAAATATTATATGCTTGTCGAACCGGAGTTGGAGTTTTATTTTTAAGTTGGACTTATGCATGTATAATTATCTATTTATCAAAAATGTTATTTCACAAACGCTTAAAGTAAGATATTGATGTCTAAATCAAGAACCCAGAATGCAATTTTAAATTCATTATATGGAATCGCCTCTGCCTTATTAATGATAATATTAAACTTTGCAGTTAGATATTTTTTAGTTAAGACACTTGGCGATGAATATTACGGACTACATAGTTTTTTTCAGAGCATTACAAATCTTTTCGCTATGCTCGAATTAGGAATTAGTAGTGCTGTAATTATCCATTTGTATGAACCTGTTAAAAATGAGGCTTATGAGGAGATAAAGGAAATAATGTCTTTCTATAGAGGTGTCTATATAAAAATAGCAATTATCTTTTCTGTTGTTACATTTATATTTGGTATTTCTATATTACCCCTTGTAGTTCATACTACAATTGATATGGCGTATGTAATTGGCTATTATTTAGTATTCTCGTCTTCGTTTACATTCGACTTCCTTACATATCATAAACGGAGTATCCTCTTTGCTGATCAGAAGAACCGTATCAGTTCTTTATATACGATGCTGGCAGAGTTGTTTTTTAGAGGCTTACAGATAGTATGCTTGCTTATATATCCAAGTTATATATTATTTCTGATACTATTTATAGCAGAGAAATTGGTGTCGAATGCATTATGCAACAAATATGTAGTTAAACATTACCCATATCTTGTTAATTATAAACATCTGAAAATAGGAGATAATCTAAAGCAAGGAATAATTGGCACAATAAAGCCTCTTTTTGTGTTTCAAATAGCTACTACAATACAAGGTGCTATCCCTAGTATACTAATAAGCATACTTATGGGCAATATTAGTATTGTTGGCTACTATGCAAATTATCAACTTGTATCAAGTACAATGAGTTTGCTCTATTCACAGTTGGGCGGTGCTTTTACCACGAGTTTTGGCAATTTGGCAGTTAATAGGAATATAGAAGCTATGGAGAACGCATATAAGAAAACAGCATTCTTGACCAACAGTATAGCTATAATCTTATTTGTCGGTTATATCTCATGTATACAGGACTTCATTGCCCTGATTTTTGGCAATCATTTTCTATTGCCCATAAAGTCTGTCATTGTGATTGGTTTTCTGATGATAGTATCTCTATTTAATGTGCCTATGATTTCGATACAGAATGCTATGGGCTTGCATCGTTTGGATGTCAGATACATGGTTTTTCAAGCATTTCTATCAACTGTTCTTGGTTTTATAGGCGGTAAATATTTTGGTATGGAGGGCTTGTTCATAGGGTTGCTTATTCCTTCTGCTATATTTACTATTTTAGTTAAGGGAACTATTATCAGCAAGTACGTATTTGAATGGACTAAGTGGCAGTTCTTCATTTATATCATTAAGGATATAATGAAGTTGTTGTTAGTTGGAACTGCAGGTTACTTAATGTCTACATTAGTAAGTACTGATAATTATTTGTTGAATATATTAATAAAAGGAATGCTTGCTGTTATTATAGGTGCAATATTGCTTGTATGTATGTCTATCGCCAATCCTTACTTAAAGTCAATTGTAAAAACAATATATAAAAAATGAAAGTTATAACATGTGCTAGTTATTATGGTTGCGGTTCGAGTGCTGTGACCGATTTGATATCAGAATATGATGGCGTAAAATCGCTTACGAATTATGAGTTTAGGTTTATACATGATATAGATGGTATATCAGATCTTGAACATCATTTAATAGATAATCCTAATAGACATAATTCGGGTCATGCATTGAAAAGATTTAAAAAATTGATGAAGTTCAATTCAGGACGTTCTTTCAGTCAAAGATATGAGCCTTTTTTCCAAAATCAATATTGGAAATTGACAAAGGCTTATATTGATAAACTAACGACGTTTACATACAAAGGATTTTGGTTTTACGATATGTATGATAGAGGTGTTAATGTATATTATCTATACTCCTTGCTGATAAAACTATATGCGAAACTACCTTTAAAAATATTTGAGCCATTATCCCAGGAAGTACAATATGGAACCATTTTAGATGGAAAAGAATTTCTACAGCATACACAAGCTTATATACATAAGCTATTGTCGTTAGCAAATCCAGATAATCAGCCATATCTTATGGTCGATCAGATATTGCCTTCTTCAAATGTAGCAAGATGTATGAGGTATTTTTCTGACCCAATCTATCTATTCATTGTAGATAGAGATCCGCGTGACCTCTATGTTTCTTGCAAAATGATATGGAAGGAAGATCATGTTGCTCCCGTTGACGATCCTGTATTATTCTGCAAATGGTATAGATTTGCAAGAGAATGTGCAAAGAAAGAAACATACGATTCAACAAGAGTAATAAAACTCCAGTTTGAGGATATGATATACAAATATGATGAGTACAAGAAGAAGATAGTTGATATGGTCGGGCTGAATGAAAAAGAACATACTAAGCCATTTACAGGTTTTAATCCAAAGCGTTCTGTGGGCAATACACAATTATGGAAGAAGTTTCCAGAGTTGACAAATGATATAAAAACAATAGAAGATATGTTGCCTGAGTATCTCTATGATTTTGATAAGGTTAAGTCGAATGAAATCTTGGGCATAGAGCCTGATTCTACAGAAAGTTTTTAGTATGAAAATATGTTTAATATTTAATCACCTGCAGTTGCAAGATGGAGTCTGCAGGTCGGCTATTGCCATCGCAAATAGATTGGCAGGCTATAAGGATATAGAATTAACACTTATTCCTTTGTTTAGAGCAGACAAAGAGTGCTATAAATACATAGACAAGCGTGTTGCGGTGAAAACAGTGTTTGGTTTTTACTTTAGAGGATTTGCTAGTATAGTTTTAAAAATACCATCATCGTTGTTATATAAGTATATTGTAGGAGACAAGTATGATGTAAACATTGCTTTTCAATATGGACTTTCTATTCGTATAATTGCCGAAGGTGTAAATGATAATCATAATTCTATTGCGTGGATGCATTGCTATGATGAAGGTCTTGTGTATAAGGATTACTATAAAAAAATAGGAAAAGTGGTTTGTGTATCTCAGTGCAATGCACAAAGGCTAAAGAAAGAGTTGCCCGATGTTGATGTGGATTACAATTATAACCCTATTGATGATGAATCTATTAGACTGCAAGGTCAACAAACTGTAGAAATTCCAAGATTAAATGATGTAAAATTTATTTCTGTTGCTCGTATGAGTCCCGAAAAGGGATATGATACTTTATTAAAGTGTGTACAACGATTAAAAACTGAAGGCTATAAATTTTCATTATGGTTGGTGGGCGATGGTCCTATACTAAACAATCTGAAAAGGTATGCTGAAGAACTACAGATTACAGATTATGTTACATTTCTTGGCCAGCAAAGTAATCCACATGCATACGTTTCGAAAGCCGGCGTATATATTTGCTCTTCTACAATCGAGGGTTATTCAACTTCATGCACAGAGGCAATCATACAAGGAATACCCGTATTGACAACAAATTGCAGTGGAGGACAAGAAATAATCTCAGAAGCTGGTTGTGGAAGAATATTTGGAATGGATGAAGATTCTATCTATAATGCAATGAAGGAGGTTTTGGAAAATCCAGATTTAATAAATGAATGGAAGGAAATATTAAAAACAACAAGAAAGAACTTCTCTCCAGAAATAAGAATCAAAAGATTTCTGAATATAGTTGGTTATAAAGAACAAATAGATGTTCAATAGATTCAAGGTTATGAGTATACCAAGACCATTGGTTACAATCGCTATTCCTATATATAACGCAGATAAATATATAAGGGATGCAATACAATCCTGCATTAACCAAACTTACCAGAATTGGGAATTGTTATTGATATGTGATGGCAGCACGGATAATTCTACGGTTATTGCAAAGGAAATTGCAAATGGTGATTCTCGAATTAAAATAATAGATGATGGACAGAATAGAGGACTAATAGCTCGTCTTAACCAATCTGTAGAAATGTGTGAGACGAAGTATTATGCACGTATGGATGCAGATGATATCATGTGCATAAATCGCATAGAAGAGCAAGTGAAGTTTATGGAAGAACATGCAGAAGTTGATGTTTGTGGTTCTTCAATAATGACAATTGACAACAATAATAATATAATTGGTTCAAGTTTTAATGAGGGACGCGTAAAATCCTTTATTCATCCCACTGTATTTGGAAGAACAGAATGGTTCAGAGAAAATCCTTATGCTAATTGGGCTTTGCGGGCAGAGGACTTTGAACTTTGGATACGAACTTCTGGTAAAAGTAACTTTTATGCTTTACCACAACCCTTGTTGTTCTACCGTGAATTTGGAGTTCCTACTTTTAAAAAATATTATTTGACTCAGAAAACAATTATAAAGGTAGCAACTCATTACAAAGAGTATCGTAAGTCTTTCTTTTGGTTTGTTAAGACAACCGTTTTCTCGTATGTGAAAATCTTTATTAATGTGTTGTTTTCATTGATCGGTAAAATGGATTTATTAGTTGCAATGAGAAGACGCAAGCAATTGCCAAATGGCGTATTATTGACAGATAGCGATTTGCAAAAAGCGATTCTAGGTGTAAATGCAAAAATATAATATCAGGACAAATTAATGAATTATGAACAAAATTAAAGTTATAATCATAGTTTTCTTAAATACCTGTTCTATAATGCAAGCGAGTACATTAAGCTCCGACAACAATGAAAAAAGCATGTTGAACGAAGGACAAGTAACATTAACGAACAATTGGGGTGCAAAACTCAAATCATCAAATTTCCATCTTGGTCTTGACCTTCAGACTAAATATATGTGGCGAGGAATGGAGATGATGGCGGAAGAGTCGTCGCCAGTTGTATTTCCTGGCATAAACTATCAATGGAAAGGACTTTATACATATGCTATGGGTGGATATGCAGTTAATGGTAAGTATGCCGAAGTGGACTTAGGAGTAAGTTATACATGGAAGGGTTTGACATTAGGCTTGAGCGATTATTATTATCCAACTGTTAATGGTAAGGATGACGAATATGTTGGCGGTAAACATAACGGTCATTGGTTGGAGGCATGCATAACGTACGCTCCTGAAAAAGTTCCACTTTGGATTACTATTAGCAATTTCTTTGCTGGAGATGATGATGCGTATGACGATGACTCAGGAAATAAGAAGCAAGCATATTCTACATATATGGAAGTAGGTACTTATTACGATTTCCTTGACAATAATCGTCTTTCTTTAGCTGTAGGTGTGACACCAAACAAGTCTTGCTATACCAACTATCAAAAGAAGTTTGCTGTGTGCAACCTTGATTTGAAATATACTTACAATGTGCAGTTTAAGAATGGTTGGGCTCTACCTTTGAGTGCAGAATACATCTATAATCCGTCATTCGATAAATCATACGTTAACTTTATAGCAAATTTTGCATTCTAAGATAATGAATAAACGAAATGCCATTATTATGGCAGCAGGCATGTCTTCGAGATTTGTGCCACTTTCTGCCGAACGCCCCAAGGGATTAGTTGAAGTGAAAGGCGAAGTGTTGATAGAACGTCAGATACGTCAGTTGAAAGAAGCTGGCATTGCCGATATTACTTTAGTTGTAGGCTATAAGGCAGAAATGTTTGCTTATCTCCGCGATAAGTATGGCATAGACATTGTGCTTAATGAAGATTATGCACGTTACAATAATACCTCTTCGCTGATTCGTGTGATAGACAAGTTGGACAATACTTTTGTTTGCAGTTCGGATAATTATTTCCCTGAAAATGTATTCATGAATGATTCGAACGACAGCTATTATTCAGCCCTTTATGCTGAGGGTGAGACGAACGAGTATTGCCTTACGACCGATGCCGATGATTATATCACGGATGTAAGGGTTGGCGGACGTGATGCATGGTATATGGTAGGGCATGTGTTTTTCAATCGTGAGTTTTCTGAGGCTTTCAGAAATATTATGACTGAGGAGTATAAGAACGATACAACCAAACAAGGATATTGGGAGGATTTGTATATCCGTTATATTGACCAATTGCCCAAGATGAAAATCAACCGCTATAAAGAAGGTGAAATCCAAGAATTTGACAGCCTTGACGAGTTGCGCTTGTTTGACGATAGCTATATAGCGGATACTCGTTCGACAGTTGTAAAGTCAATATGCAGAACTCTTAACCTCCAAGAGTCGGATGTATATGGCTTCAAGAACATCAAGCATGTTGGAGATTACCTGCATTTTCAGTTTAAGGTTGGTGACACCTTTTATGAGTATAACGACACGACCGCAATAAGGATAGAAAAGATATGAAGACTGCTATAATTCTTGCTGCACGACGAGAGAAAGAGTCTGCGATACCTTATCCTCTCAAAGCATTTGCTCCTGATCTTTGTCTTTTGGACCGAACCATAGGAATATTACGTGATTTGCATTTTAGTAATATCCTTATTGTTGTAGGATACAAGGCAGAAATGTTCAGAAAATATGAAGCAGATGATGTCACGCTAATAGTGAACAAAGACTATGAGTTTACGGCTTCAATGGGGTCTTTGGCTTTAGCCAAGGACTACGTTAAAGAAGATTTCCTGCTCATAGAAAGCGATACGTTCTATGAGCGCCGACTTATAGAACAATTGGCTGCACGAACAGAGGGCAATTGTCTTTCCATGACAGAGGAAAGTGGTTCTGGTGATGAATGCTTTATGGAAACAAAGAATGGCTTTGTTACAAGAATCACCAAAGACCGCCATCGTGTTTGTCATTTTGAGGGCGAGATGATAGGTGTAAGCCGTATCACGTTAGATACATTTCAAATGCTGGTGAACGCATGGGAACATGCCAGTAATCCATACCTCAACTATGAGTATCTGCTGATGGACGTGACCGAACCGCTCGACCGTCCTGTCATTGTGCTTAAAAACTTGATTTGGGGTGATGTGGATTGCGAGGAAGACTTTAAGAAACTACATAATGTCATCTATCCACGTCTTCGCAGACGAGAGAATCCGTTTGACCATGACAACCTGATAATGCACTTACACAATATCTTCCCTGACAAGGATGTTAGTACAGCTGAAATCATCCAGATAGGCGGAATGAGCAACAAGAACTTCCGCGTGAATTTTGAAGACAAGAGCTATGTGCTTCGTGTGCCGGGAAACGGATCGGAGGGTATGGTGGAACGCACGAATGAGGAGTTCAATGCTATCGAGGCATGTAAGATGGGGGTGAATCCAGAGATTCGTTACTTCAATGCAAAGACTGGTATTAAGTTGGCTGACTTCGTAGAAAATGCTGAGACGCTTAATGCTGCAACTATCCAACGTCATGACAACATGAAGAAGATAGCCAAAATCTATCAGACTATTCATGGTTCGCATATACGCTTGAAGAATGAGTTCAACATCTTTCAAGAGATTGAAAAATACGACTCGTTAATACAGAAGGCTGATGCTACAATGTATGATGGTTGGGAAGATGTCCGTCCGCAAGTGATGGCTCTCGAAGGCTATCTGAATGAGTTGGGAGTAGAGCTTTGTCCTTGCCATAATGATGCTCTCTATGAGAATTTCATCAAGGCAACGGATGGAACAATCTATCTTATAGATTGGGAATATTCAGGAATGAACGACCCTATGGCTGATTTTGCAGCCCTATTTATTGAAGCTGACTTCACAAAGGAAAATCAAGACTATATACTGGATAAGTATTTTAATGGAAATATACCCGAAAATGCTTTCCAAAAGATTCTCTGCTATATGATTCTATGGGATTATCTGTGGGCACAATGGACTGTAATAAAAGAAGCTAAGGGTGATGATTTTGGAACATACGGACACGAGCGTTACGAAAGAGCAATTAAGAATTTAAAGAAAATCAGAAAATAAATGGAAATACAAAGAAGGAAAAAAGATTGGACAACGATGTTAATACCCTTTGCTATAGTGATAGCATTGATGGCGGTATTTATTATTGTGCCAGAGAAATCTAAGTCAGTGGTTGATACTATGCGTGGATTCTTTGGTGATACTATCGGAATTTACTATCCAGTACTTGCCATTGGCAGTGTAGTTTGTGCGCTTTACGTTGCTATGAATTCTAAGTATGGAAGCATAAAGTTAGGTAATGTAGACAAACCTGCATATAGTAATTTCAAGTGGGGCACAATGATTTTTACATCAACTATGGCAGCTGACATCATGTTCTACTCGCTCATAGAATGGGCGCTGTATGGAGCAGAACCACATTTAAAAGAAATGGGTTCAATGACTGTGTGGGCTCCTTCATACACCTTGTTCCATTGGGGACCATTGGCTTGGGGGTTCTATGTTATACTTGCTGTTTGTTTCGGTTTCATGATGCACGTTCGTAAACGTGAACGCCAGCGCTTCTCGGAAGCTTGCCGTCCGTTGCTTGGTGATAAGGTTGACGGCTTTTGGGGTAAAGTGATTGATGTTATTGCGATCTTTGCCGTAGTATGTGCTACAGCCACAACGTTCTCATTAGCAACCCCCCTTCTGACAAAAGCTATGGGGATGGTATTTGGCTTTGAGGTTAATACAGCCATTACTATTTGTGTGCTTCTACTCATTTGCGCTATCTACACCATTACAGTATTATATGGTGTGAGAGGAATTAGCAGACTTGCAGGAATCTGTTCTTACCTATTCTTTGGTGTCCTTTTCTATTTCCTTATATTGGGAGGTGAAACTCGTTTTATTATAGAAACAGGCTTTCAGTCAATCGGAAACTTAGCTCAGAACTTCATAGGTCTGTCTACCTATATGGATCCTCTTCGAGAAAACGGTTTTGCTCAGAACTGGACTGTATATTATTGGGCTTATTGGCTTGTTTGGTGTGTGGCTACTCCTTTCTTCATTGCCCTTATTTCTAAAGGACGTACTATCCGTAATACTGTTTTCGGCTCGTTCGGATGGGGACTCGCTGGAACATATATGTCATTCATAATACTTGGCAATTATGGTCTGGCACAACAGATGAAGCATGGATTGGATGTAACGGGCTATATAGGTAAAGGTGGTGAGATGTATGATGCTATCCTGATGATTTTTAATACGCTGCCTCTTCCTGCCGTAGCATTGATGTTGCTTGTTATTACTATGATAGCTTTCTATAGCACAACGCTTGATGGCATTACTTATGTAGCATCTTCATATAGTTATAAGAAAATATCAGCAGAAGAAGAACCTGCCCGTAAGATTAGAGGTTTCTGGGCTCTTCTCTTAATATTCCTTCCTGTAGGTCTTCTCTTTGCTCAGAACTCTCTGTATAGTCTTCAAGGCGTAACTATCATAGCTGCATTCCCTGTTGGTATATTGCTTATCATGATAGTTGTTAGTTTTTTCAAGGATTGCAAGAAATGGATGAAAGAATGTTAAAGCAGTATTAATACTATGACTCGCAACAAAAACAAGATAATTCGCTCTGTCACGGTATCTCAATTCTTAGGTTTCTGTCGTGAGGTGATGATGTTGTTTTTACCGTAACGTCTTGTAGTCACATGACACTTATTCGGCAAATAACTTTAACCTCATAATCATTAGTTTTTAAATTATCGATTATGACAATTATAGAAATGAAAGACAGGCCAAGTGTTATGGCTCACATCAACATGATGCAAGGGCTGATTAATCGCATGGCATCTAATAGTGCTAATTCAAAACTATGGTGTATAACAATTTTGGCGGCAATTTTTGCTTTGTTCTTTGATGATAAAGTAAAGCACATAGAGTTTTGTTACTTGATAGTATGTTTGTTCTACTTTCTAGATTGCTTTTACTTAGGACTTGAACGGCAGTTTGTAAAAGCACAGCAGGGATTTGTGAGAATGCTCAATGAAGGCAATGAACAACAAGTTGCCAAACAGGTTTTTTATCCGTATACAATAGGGAATGGCAATAGTTCTAATGATGAATGTTGGTTAATACAAAAGATACTCCATTTTTCATGGCAGTTATGGAATACTTTTAAAGCAACATTATCATTCTCTACTACACCTTTTTATGGTGCAATATTGTGTGCTATTTATTATCTACAAGGAAATTTAACTGCGTAAATGAGTAAATCAGTCTCTGCTAAGCGAAAAGCTGATTCTATAGAGTTGGAATTTTGGCGGAAGATAAAGAAATCCGTCAAATTGGTTAAAAGTTTATCTGCTGGTGGTGATATTGGTGATACCTTTAAATATTGTTTTCCAAATTTATGGGAGGATGTTTGTGATTTTCATAAAGAAATGGTTAACTGGAATAGACAACGAGTAGCAAAACACCTAAAGGCAGTTTATCCATATCGTTCACCAGAGCATTTTCTTGCTATAAAAAGTGCGAATGTAGGGGTTATTCAATTGTCAGTGTCAAACAAAAATGATTATATCCAATCTATAAGGCGCAGTTCTCTGGCGAAGTTAGAGAAGCGGAGAGGTAAAACACAACAAAGAGAACGTTACAAACAGCATGTAAAACCTACGTATGCGGTGTCTCATATCCGCGCATATTATCAAACGAGAAAACATGCCCCACAAGATATAGACTCTCGTTATTTAATAATACACGAACTTGCGAAGTTTAAGTGTGAAGAAACAATTACTTTTCTGAAGAGATTGGTGCAATGTGAAAAGAATGTACACTTACAACACTATGCATGGGAATGCTTAAATAGATTGGGCGTGACAGGGGTACACAAAGGACGAAGATCTGGTAAGAAGAAAATGTCACATACAAAAGAATTCAAGGTAATCTCTACACCGCATGATTTATTAAAAGCAATATACAACTCGCAACTTGAACAGATGAAACATTACGACTTGTTTCTCTCACATTCATACCGTGATAAGGATAAACTTATTGAATTGAAAAATACGCTAAACGCACTTGGTCTTAATGTCTATATGGATTGGGTTAATGATAAAGATGAGTTGATTCGAACTTTAACATCTAAAGACACGGCAACAGTAATTACCGAGCGAATAAAGGCAAGTAAAGCAATCTTATATGTACATACAAATTCAAGTATGAATTCCAAATGGACCCCTTGGGAATTAGGTTTTGCGTATGCGATAGGGAAACCTGTACTAGTGTATAAAGTAGAAGCATCAAATGATGACCCTGAATACTTGCAATTGTTTGAATTAGTAGTTTTTGAAGACAATAAATTTAAACTCAATGATAAGAACGAAACTCCACTCCTTGATTGGTTGAGTAGCCTACGAATTTAGTAACTAAAGTTTCCCAACCTCAATAAAGAGGGTGGGTAAGCAGTCAATTTAGGGCATAGCCTAGAGAGTAGGCACTTTTCGGTGCCTACCTTCACTGACTTGTTAAAATTTAAATTGATTTTTAACGTTAAGGACTATTCTAGTCCGATACAAGAGGGTAAGAGAGAGGAATAATCCCTGCAACCCTCAAAGATTTTTGAGAAAAATTTAACCAAATAACTTCATACGGAACAGCCATGAAGTTTCACTGTGCAGATGATGCTGTGATACGTGGCAGACATTTGAGCACACAAGGCACTTTCCCAATAAAAGGACCTGATGCGAGCCGTAGTCAGACTCCGAACGACACTATTCTAAAGGACGGTCATCAACCTGAACTGCCACAATTTTGCGGTGAGTATCCTTGTACCATTTGGAAAAGAGATTGTATGGTACATGGTTGTTCAAACAGAAAGACTGTAAGGACTGACCATGAGGCAATGCTTCTGACTGATACTTGAAGTAAAAGCGTTCTAAATCTTCGTTACTGTACATAATTATATTACTTTGTTCAGCTGCAAAGATATAAAACCGTTTACTGAGCCCTAATTTGACTGCTTACGCACTTTTATGCTAACTACAAGACGAATGTATTAGAAGGTAAATATATGAATGTAGTTATTAGTTTAGCCAAATAATATAGGTTATAATAAACAATATGAAAATAATCCGTGCCGTTACCGTGTCCCAGTCCTGCGGCTTTTATACAGGAATAGTTCCAGAGTTGCAGAAGCAAGGGTATGAGGTAGTTTCAGTTTCTTCGCCCGGACCAGAGTTGCAAGGACTGCGAGAGATGGGGGTGAGGTGCGTCGAGGTGCCGATGGAGCGACGCATAGCACCTTGGAAGGACTTGAAGTCGCTGTGGAACTTGATTCAAGTGTTTCGGAAGGAGAGGCCCTATATGGTGCACTCCATGACACCCAAGGCGGGGCTACTGTGTATGTTGGCCGCTTGGTTGACGCGCGTACCCCGACGCGTGCATACATTTACCGGATTGGTGTGGCCTACATCAACCGGTATGTCGCGGAGGATATTGATGTTGACCGACTGGCTGACTTGCGCCTGTGCCACTCACATTATTCCGGAAGGAAAAGGAGTGATGGACGATTTGCAACAGCATATCACGCGGAAGCCGATGCGGGTGCTGGGCTATGGCAATGTAATGGGAGTGGATATGGCATTTTGGAAGAAGGAAAATGCCGATAAGGAACAAGTGGCACGTATCAAGGATGCTTCGCGATTTACCTTTCTGTTTGTGGGACGCATTGTAAAGGATAAGGGCATTGATGAACTGGTTGAGGCCTTTTTGAAACTTAGAAAGCAAAGACCCATGCGACTGTTGCTGGTAGGTAAATTTGAAGATGCGTTGGACCCTATTTCTGACAAAGCGCGAAAGGCTATTGAAACGTGCCAAGATATAGAATATGTCGGTCCGCAATATGGCAAGGATCTGTTAGCCCATTATGCAGCCGCCGACTGTTTTGTATTTCCAAGCTATCGTGAGGGATTTCCCAATACGGTGCTTGAAGCCGGAGCTATGGAACTGCCTTCGGTGGTGACGGATATCAATGGAAGTCGCGAAATAATTGAAGACGGACGAAATGGCTTGATTGTTCCTTCGAAAAATGTCGAGGCATTTCGTGAGGCCATGGAACGAATGCTAACAGACGATGCCATGCGGCAACGCATGGCCGGAGCGGCGCGTGAAATCATTGCCACACGTTTTGAACAAGGTTTTGTCAGAAAATGCCTGTTGGATTTTTATGGGGAGATTAATCCTTTTAAGAAATCAACGAATATTGCACGAGATTGATGCAGAAATCGATGAATTCTGCACGAATTTCGTGCAAGTTTTGCTAAAAACTGCACGAGATTGATGCAATTTGAGTAAATTTGCGGTAAAACAGCTTGTATGGAACAGTTATTTGAATACTTTACGCGCAAACTTAAGGAAACGCCAACTGACTTGATTCGCTATAAGTATAGCGAGATAGATTGGAGCGGTCATGCTTTAGGGCTAGTCGGTCCGCGAGGTGTGGGAAAATCAACGATGCTCTTGCAGTACGTCAAGTTGCAGCTGGAGGTGAAGGACACGTTGTATGTTTCGGCCGACCACCTGTATTTTGCATCGCACACACTGGTCGATTTGGCCGATCGTTTTTATAAAATGGGTGGTAAACATTTGCTGATTGACGAAATCCATAAGTATGAACGATGGGCAGTGGAGGTGAAGCAGATAGTTGATAGTTATGCCGACTTGCAGTTAATTATATCCGGTTCTTCGATTCTGGAAATTACCAAAGGTATGGCCGACCTGAGTCGACGCGTGCCGGTGTACGAGATGCAGGGACTTTCATTCAGGGAGTATCTCCACTTGTTTCATGGCATCAAAATGGAGGCTGTCAGCTTGAACAACCTGATACAGCATGCGTATGAAATACCCGGAGTGGCACATCCGCTTCCTTTGTTTCATGACTATTTGAAGCGCGGCTACTATCCGTTTGGACAAGAGGCTGCATTCGACATTGCTTTGATGCAGGTGGTGGTGCAAACGATGGAAAGCGATATACCGCAGTATATGGATGCGAATGTTTCAGTAGGTCGGAAATTGAAGCAACTGCTAATGGTTCTGGCAGAAAGCGTGCCCTTTAAACCTGTGCTTCAAAAGTTGGCCGATGTGACAGGTATCAGCCGTAACTATATTTCAGACTACCTGATGTATATGGAACGCACAGGTATGATAGCGCAACTTCGCGATGCGGTAGGCGGCATACGCGGATTGGGGAAGGTTGAAAAATTGTATTTGGACAATACGAACCTTATTTATGTGCTTGCGCCCAAGCGTGCTGATATGGGTAATGTGCGCGAGACCTTCTTTATGAATCAAATGCGCGTAGTAGCCGATGTGATGTGTTCGCCCGTGTCTGATTTTTGGGCAGATGGTATGACTTTTGAAATTGGTGGACGCAATAAAGGACAGAAACAGATTGCTGAGATAGAAAAGGGGTATGTGGTAAAAGACGACATTGAGTCGGGGTATGCTAACGTACTTCCTTTATGGGCTTTTGGACTAATGTATTGATATAACCTAATACGGATAAAATATGGAGTGATTTGTAGTAGTTGCACTCTACAACTTATTCCTACTTATCTTCCCACCCGAGTGGCGGCATTGGCGCAGAGCGATACTGCGGTGGGGAACTTGTTTTAAATCAATAGAAAACGTAGAACTTCTAGTTGATTTTTTTACTTTGAAATTCTCTATTTTATTATGACTCATAACGAACAAGCCTTGTGCCGCCTATCCCTTGCAGCCGATGCTGTGAGGGAGGATGCTTTGTTGCCTACTGGTATAGATTGGCCCGCGCTGTTAGCTATGGCTTGGCGACAAGGGATGAGCGCTTTGGTGCTTGATGGCTTGGAACGTTTGCCCGAATCGCAACGTCCGCCTAAACCGCTGTTGTTGCAATGGATTGGTCGCGTAGCTATGATGGAACAACTTTATGCCAAACATGAGCAATGCATTGCCTCGTTGGCCGACTTCTACGCCTGCCACGGCATACGTATGCTTTTGCTCAAAGGGGTTGGTTGCAGTTGGTGCTGGCCCCGTCCGCAGCATCGGCCCGTAGGCGATGTGGATGTGTATTTGTTTGGCAAGCAGGACGAGGCCGATGGCTATGTGGAGCAGGAACTCGGCATAGCGGTGCACCGCGAATACCATAAACATTCCACCTTTGCTTATCAGGGCGTAGAGGTAGAAAATCATGCCAAATTTATCGACGATGTTTCGCACAAAAGCAACATCAGTTTTGAAAAGACGCTGATGGATGTGCTTGCTCAAGAAACGTGTATGGCAAGTCCGATACATCATGTATGCTTACCTCCACCCACCTTTGGCGCATTGTTTCTGTTGCGTCACACCGGAGAGCATTTTGCCTCGAATGAAATACTGTTGCGTCATGTGTTGGATGTGGGCACTTATTTTCAGCACCATCATGCAGCTATGGATTGGTCCTATATATATAAGGTATATAAGGAGCAGCGCATGACCCGTTTTTTCAATGCCATAGCCACCATTTGTGTGGAGTACTTCGGTATGGGTGCTGCCTACTTTTCCTCTGAAGATTCACGCTTCGCCTTTGAACGCGATTTGCCTCTGGCGAACCGCATCCTCGCAGATATTTTTGCAGAGAAAGAAAAACTCCCCATGTCTACAGTTGGAATCGACACCCTTGGCAAAAAGTTGAAGTATGCTATAGGTAAAAGTCGCCGCTGGTGGCATAACCGCTGGAAATACCGCCTTGTCTACAACGAAAACATCTTTGAATCGTTCGTGTGGCTGGCTAAGAATAGGATGAACTAAAACAACAAAAATATGTACAAACATTTTTTCAAACGCTTTTTTGATTTTTGGATTGCACTGATTGCTTTAATCTGCATCAGTCCAATTCTGATAGTCGTAACCATCTGGCTGCACTTCGCCAATAAAGGAGCCGGTGCTTTTTTCTTTCAAGAACGACCGGGTAAGGATGGAAAGATTTTCAAGGTTATTAAGTATAAGACGATGACGGATGAACGCGATGCCGACGGAAACTTATTGCCCGATGCAGACCGCTTGACCAAGGTAGGCCGTTTTGTACGTTCAACTTCTATCGATGAATTACCTCAGTTAATCAATGTTTTGAAGGGCGATATGGCACTGATAGGTCCTCGTCCGCTTTTAGTACAGTATCTACCATTATATAGTAAGGAGCAAATGCGACGCCATGAGGTTCGTCCGGGAATTAGTGGTTGGGCACAATGTCATGGACGTAATGCAATTTCATGGACAGAGAAGTTTAAGTTAGATGTGTGGTATGTAGATCATTGTTCATTCTTGACAGACCTAAAGGTTATATTTATTACTATCAAAAAAGTGGTTTGTCGCGAGGATATCAGTCAGGAAGGACAGGCTACAATGGAAGCTTTTAATGGACATAATTAATCAACTATCGAAATTATATGAATACCGTTAATCGTAAATTTAATCCTTTTACAAGTAATGAAACTCAGATATGCTGGATGGGGCAAGCCGGTTACCTCATGCAAAGTAAGTCAGGTGAACAATTAGGAATCGATTTATATCTTTCAGATTGTGTTGAACCTATTGAAGGGCATGATGGCTATCATCGATTGATGCCAAAGTTGGTAAATCCGGCAGAGATAAATGCGAATGTGCTGATTGCTACACATTTTCACAGAGATCATTTTGACCTAGAAGCAATGCCCTTGTTAATGTCAAATAATCGAACTGTGCTTTATTGTGCTTGGGACTGTGAGAATGACGTAAAGAACTTAGGACTTGATGAGTCAAGAGTGATTTATGTCAAACCAGGTGAACATTATGAGCATGGGGCGTTTTTATTGGACTTTGTGAATTGTGACCATGGTACAGGAGCACCTTTAGCAGTTGGCGTTATCGTTACTGTTGATGGAAAACGTATACTGGAAGTAGGTGATACCTGTTTGCACATAGAAAGAAGTTCAGAATATTTGTCACAAGGACCTTTAGATGTTTTGATTGCACCAATCAATGGAACTTATGGCAATTTGAATGAATGTGAATGTGTAAAATTAGTAAAAACGATCCAGCCGAAACTTACAATACCTAGCCATTTTGGCATGTTTGCTTCGCATGGAGGAAATCCGGGTAAGTTCATCGACTTGATGCGAGGTGAAAATGCGCCTTACAAGATATTAACGCTTGGCGAGAGCTTTACAGTAGCGTAAAAAATATTTTAAATAACAATAGAATCATGGAAAAAGAATTTGAAGGAAAAAAACTGCTTATTTTAGGAGGAAATCCTGAAACAAGTGCATTGGTTCGCGTTGCTAACAATATGGGAGTAAAATGTATTGTAGCAAGTGCAAGACATACCGATGATGCCAAAAAGTACTGCTGGAAAGCATCAGACATAGATGGCATGGATGTGCCTGGATTGATAGCTTTGGCCAGAGAAGAAAAAGTGGATGGCGTGCTCGTAGGAGTTGCAGATATATTGGTACCATCTTATTGTAAGGTATGCGATGCTTTAAATCTACCTTGTTATGCGACTCAACGGATTGTCGATGTATTTTCTTATAAGGATGTATTTAAAGCAACGTGTGAAAGCTATGGTATTCATGGAATACCAGAATTCTATTTGGATGCAGATATGAATCCATCAGATGTTGCTAAAATTGTATATCCTGTGATGATAAAACCAGTAGATAATGGTGGAGGCGTAGGTATGACCGTAGTTTATAAGGAGTCAGAATTAAAAGCTGCTGTAGAAAAGGCTCTTGCTGCTAGTCCCAAAAAACGATTTATTGTTGAGCGATATATGGATGGTGTTGAGGATATGGGTATGTATTATACCTTTAAAGATTGTTATTGCAGTGCTTCCTGTATTTATGATCGTTATACAACTGATGAACAACCAGGAATGAGTCGTGTTTGCTTAGGTGGAACCTATCCTTCTAAACACATGGATGATTATATGAAACGTATGCATTTTAATGCTATTAGAATGTTTAAGGAAATAGGCATACAAAATGGTATTTTAATGCTGTCTGGTTTCTATGAAAATGGTGAATTTTACGTGTATGATACAGGATTTAGATTGCAAGGTGAAGCTCCTCATTTATTATTAAATTCAATTTATGGGTATGATCAACGTGAAATGTTGATTAGATTTGCCTTAACAGGAACTGAAGGTGAAAATGTTGATTTGTATAAAGAAGACCCATACATGGGAGGTAAATGGGCAAGTACTATTTGGTTCTTACTGAAACAAGGAGTAATTGAAAAAATAGAAGGTTTAGAAGAACTTGAAAAAGATAAGCGTGTGGTAGCTAATGGACAGCGATTATATGAAGGGGATAAGGTACTTCAGGAGTGGATTGGTAACGAAAAACAGGTTATGACACGTCTGTATTTAGTATGCGACACAAAGGAGGAGTTAGCTGCTGCAATTAAAGAGTATCAACAGAAAGTAAAGGTTTGGGATGCTGCTGGTAATTCAATGCTTCTTAAAGGTTTTGATATAGACAAGGCATTAGTGTTTTAACGATGAAATATTCTTGCTTATGGAAAAGAAGTTAGAAGGAAAAGTAATAGTTATTTCCGGAGGAACTAAAGGGGTAGGAAGGGCTGCTGCAGAAGAATTTGCTCGTCAGGGTGCAAAAGTTGTTATTGGTGGTAGAGATGAGGAAGCCGCTCTAAAATCAATCCGTTTGATGAAGACTTATGGTACAGATGGTTTTTTTGTACATACAGATTTAGAGAATATAGAGGACTGCAGAAAATTGATGGATTTGGCATATCAAAAGTATGGGAAAATTGATGGTTTTTTTAATTATGCTGGTATTACACCAGTCTCTCCCCTTGACAATTGTGATGAATACACTTTTGATAAAGTGATGGACATTAATTTTAAATCATGTTTTTTTTGCTGTCAGCAAGCTATAAAGTATATGCGTATGAATGGTGGGGGAAGCATAGTGCTAACAGGTTCTGCTCATGCTTGGGGAGGAGAAAAGGATCGGTGTGCTTATGCATGTTCAAAAGGTGTTCTTAGAATTTTAATGGAACATTTAGCTCATCAATATGCTAGTGAGTACATACGTTGTAATTACCTAACGTTGGGATGGACTCCTACTGAAGGGGAAGTGAACTTAAGAAATTCTCAGGGTGAAACGGAAGCTCATCTTCGTGAAAGAGCAGGAGCCTATCTTCCTATGGGACGCATGTGCGAAAAGACTGATTATCTTGATGCTCTAGTGTATATGATGTCAGATGGTAGTTCCATGATGACAGGCAGTGTTTTTCGGATTACTGCAGGAGAATATATAGGTTAGTACGTCATATAAAATAAGTCTGAAATCAATGTTTTCCAAATTTAAATCTTTAGGAATTTTAAAAACTTTGTGGTTTAACTTCCGTTATATACCATTGAAACAAGCCTATAAATTACCATTTCTTTTATCTTCTAAAACGCGTATTATTTCTTGTAAAAGAGGTTTTTGTTATTTTACGGGGGGGGTAAAATTAGGAATGGTTACAATAGGATTTAATCGAGACAATAATAATGCTTTACCTACATCTATTCGATTTGACGGGACTGCTATAATAAGAGGACAGGGAATACATGCTTTTGGCGCAGGTTGTATGGTGTCAATCGAAAAAAATGCAGTTCTTGACGTTGGTAATAATTTTGGATGTACTGGAGATACACGAATTAGTGTGAAAAAATCTTTGGTTATTGGTTGTGATAACTTATGGTCTTATGGCTGTGTTATAATGGATAATGATGGACATTATATTTTTGATGAAAATCATCAAATAATTAATGAGCCTCAAGGTATAATGTTTGGTGATAAAGTTTGGATGGGTTGTAATTGTATAGTGCTTAAAAATGTTACTATACCATCTTATTCTATAATTGCAGCTGGAAGTAAAATAACCAAAAAGTTACATGGTCAAAATTCAATATTTACAACCAATGGTATAGTTCTTAAGAATAAGGTTTATTGGAAAGCATAGGTAATTTAATTGTCAATAGTGATAAACTGTTTAATTTTAAGAGGTGTTTTTTATAAAATAGTATAGCCTACCTAAACGAACAGCGTACAAGTAGAAGCATACTCTTCTATGTTAAAGCACAAAAATATATTAAAGGTAATATGTCAGAAGAACGTAAAACGATTTATCTATGCCTTGCCCACATGAGTGAGGCCGGTTTGGAACAGAAATATGTGAAGGAGGCATTTGATACGAACTGGGTGGTGCCCATGGGACCGAATGTGAACGCCTTCGAAAAAGATCTGGAGGCGTTTGCCAATAGTAAGGAGGATGGAACAGAACCGCTCGACAGAAAGGTGGTTTGCCTTTCGGCCGGAACGGCAGCGGTGCACCTGGCACTGATTGGCTGCGGCGTAAAGGCAGGCGACGAGGTGCTGGTGCAAAGCTTTACGTTCTGCGCTTCGAGTCATCCGGTGACTTATCTGGGTGCGAAACCCGTGTTCGTGGGTTCAGAAAAGGAGACTTGGAACATGGACCCCGTTCTTTTGGAAAAGGCCATCATCGACCGCAAGGAAAAGACCGGCAAACTGCCGAAGGCCATTGTGCCCGTAGCTCTGTATGGTATGCCTTACCGCATTGACGAAATCATGGCGATTGCCGACAAATACGGCATTCCCGTGGTGGAAGATGCAGCCGAAGGTATGGGTTCGCGTTTCGGCGGACAAGTGCTCGGTACGTTCGGAAAGTACGGCGTGCTGTCGTTCAACGGCAACAAGATGATTACGACATCGGGCGGCGGTGCCCTGATTTGTCGCAGCGCAGAGGACGCCAACGAAGTGATGTGGTATGCCACCCAGGCCCGCGATGCTTATCCCTACTACCAGCACACGGCCATCGGTTACAACTACCGCATGTCGAACATCTGCGCCGGTATCGGCCGCGGACAGATGACGGTGCTCAACGACCACATTGCCCACCACAAGCACGTGCAGGCCTTGTACGAAGAACTGCTGAAGGACGTGCCCGGTGTGCACATTCACAAGCAGCCCGCCGACCCACGCTACGATGCCAACTTCTGGCTCTGCGCAGCAACGCTTGACGAGGACGTGAAGGTGCAGGGACAGGAAAATACTTATAAGGAAGTAATCAAGACGGCTGTGGGCGGAGCTGCCGGCGTGATTCATGCCGTAGACTCAGCCACGACCGACTGTCAGCCGAACGAGAACGTAGAGGCACTGCGCGTGTTTATGTTAGGCAAGAAGGTGGAATGCCGCCCCGTTTGGAAACCCATGCACAAGCAGCCGGTGTATGCCGATGCTGCCGTATATACCAACGGTGTGGAAGAAGACCTGTTCAAAGTCGGCTTCTGTTTGCCGGCAGGTCCTTGGGTGACGGACGAGGACGTACATTATATAGTAGACTGCATTAAGGAAGCGATTGCTCGCTAAACCTCCTAGTTACAGAGCGATTAACGACACGATATGTAAGCGGCATATCCTGTGCGTTAATCGCTCTTTTTATATTCTGTTCATGATGAATTCGCTGATAAAAGCTATGTGGAAGTTCTGTGTCTTCCTGTTTATACCACGCAAATCGAATCACTTACCCAATAATTAAAAGCAATGGAAATAAACAACGATTTTTTACAAAACCTCATGGAACAGGCCAAGGCAAAGACTCTGTAGAAATGGAGTAGGGAAACGCTCATGTTACGTACGTTTTGGAAATCGGAATGCGATAAAATGGTATATCCCTATTTTATTTTTTTTTGCGCTTTAAAAACGCTCTGAAATGCTTGTGAATAAAAGGGTTAGGGGCTTTGTAAAGTTGTTTGAAAATATAGGGGTGCGATATCAGGTGCCGAAAAAATTTGGATTTCGGGGTGTTTAGGTTG
>OGMN01000842.1_pt1 | contig 28335 bp, 19 predicted proteins | sample 1573211 | NCBI WGS metagenome assembly OGMN01 (sample SAMEA2581876, study PRJEB24529) | metagenome | biome: Human gut stool | place: China | collected 2011
TTCTGGCATTGAACATAGTGTGCAGGACTGCCTGTAGCTTATATTTGTCGTCCGTACGTCGACTAATATTCAATTAAACAACAATACTACTTCTCATTCACAACCGCATTATCCATAACTATATTCTGTGCTTTCTTTACAAGCATTGCCTTTACTATTGTATTCTTGTCAAACTTATCTGTGAATGTTGTTACCTGTGAATAACCGCTGTCCTTTGCAAACTGTTCAAGGTCATCTTTATATTCATATTCTGTTATATCAAGTCCTTCTTTTTCTGCTATTGCCTGATATATAAGCTGCTGGCCTGCTGATGCCTTTACGAACTCATCAAAGGTTTTACCATAAAGATTCTGGCAGTATTCATCATTAGTCTTTCCCTGAAGAGTACTATAAAAACTGATTGATTCTTCAAGCTTTGATGTCTGCTGTGCAAGGAATTCTTCAGGGTATCCTGTTACCTTACATACATCAAGAAGCTGTGTAAGAATAGCCTCATTCTTTGCTTCACTCACCTTTGTATCTATAGTTGATTTAACATCGTTCTTAACATATTCCTTATATGAATCTACTGATTCAAGACCAAAGTTCTCTTTTACAAACGAATCTGTGAGCATAGGAACATTTGGCTGCTGTACGTAGCTCATGGTTAGTTCAAACACCACTCTCTTACCTGCATAATCAGTATACTTAGAGTTATCTGGCATAGTTACTGTTATAACCTTTGTCTGACCTGCTGCCATACCATATAATTCATCTGCAAGACTCGTTCCTGCAACTGGAAAAGCATCCTTTCCAAGAACCATACTATAATCAGAACCCGTGAAATCATCTATTGCAAGTCCACCTGCTGTTCCTGAGTAACTAAATGTTACCTTATCTGACTTCTGAGCCCCACGGTTAACATCTGTATATGTAGTTACATCATTCATCTGCTCAGCTATCTTGTCATCTATAACCTTGTTAGTTATGGATGTGACATCAACATCGGCTACTATTCCCTTGTAGTTTCCAAGCTCAACATAATCTGTAGGACTATATCCATAATCAACCTTTATTTTACTATTACATGCTGTAGTCATAAGCATAGAAACAACCATAGCTGCTGCTACTGCATATTTAACGCACTTTCCTTTTAATACTTTTCTCATAACCTGTCTCCATAAATATATATTATGCCGGATTGCCGACTTATAAACTATACCATAATACAGCCTCTAAAGCCAGTATTACATAAATGTTTCACAATATTATCACAAAAGCCGCCATACAGGATATAAAGAGTTATCTCATCCTATATAGCGGCTTAAATGCTACTAATCAGAAGATATCCAGAATCTGACAGATATAAATCTGATATATAACATTATATTTATCTTTACACTAATTAATCTAATGATTAAGCAAGCTTAGACTTAGCAACTTCTGCTAACTTAGCAAATCCTTCTGCATCATTAACAGCCATCTCAGCTAATACCTTTCTGTTAAGGTCGATGTTAGCTAACTTTAAACCATACATGAACTTGCTGTATGAAAGACCATTCATTCTTGCAGCAGCATTGATTCTTGCGATCCATAACTGTCTGAACTGTCTCTTCTTCTGCTTTCTACCCTTGTAGCTCTCTGTAAGAGCTCTCATTACAGACTGCTTAGCAACTCTGTACTGCTTAGATCTAGCTCCTCTATAACCCTTAGCGAGCTTTAATACTCTATTATGCTTCTTCTTTGCGTTCATACCGCCTTTAATTCTTGCCATTTCTTAATTTCCTCCTAAAATAATCAATCACAGACACCCATATCTTATAAATATGGCATAATCTTCTTCATTGTCTTTACATTAGTTGCATCTGTCATAGCTGCATGTCTAAGATTTCTCTTTCTCTTAGTAGTCTTCTTTGTAAGAATATGGCTCTTGTAAGCTTTCATTCTCTTTAATTTACCTGTTCCAGTTACTTTAAAACGCTTTGCAGCTGCTCTTTTTGTCTTTACCTTTGGCATAATAATCCTCCTAATTTAATTCTCATATGGAATAATATTTTAACGTTTTTCAGTTAAAAACATAGTCATGCTCCTGCCTTCTAACTTTGGAGCCTTATCTACTACTGCTATATCACTTAACTTCTCTGCAAAATCTTCAAGTATATGCTTACTTGAATCAACATGAGCCATCTCACGTCCTCTGAATCTGAGTGATACTTTAACCTTATCGCCTTTCTCTATGAACTTCCTTGCTGCGTTACACTTAGTGTTAAGGTCATTCACATCTATGTTAGGTGATAAACGAACTTCTTTGACTTCTATTGTTCTCTGTTTTTTCTTAGCTTCCTTTTCTTTTCTGACAAGCTCATACTTATACTTGCCATAATCCACAAGCTTACATACAGGTGGCTTTGCGGATGGAGCTATCTTTACAAGATCAACCTCTGCCTCTCTTGCTAACTTCATAGCATCCTTAGGAGACATAACTCCAAGCTGCTGTCCTTCTTGTCCAATAACACGAACTTCCTTATCGCGGATCTGCTCGTTAATCATTAATTCGCTAATAGTAGTGCACCTCCAAAATCAAAAAAAGTGGATAGTCAGACTATCCACTTTTTAATCATAATGCATCTTAATTGCTGTTTATCATGCATATTCTTAAAAATATAAACCCGAGTCGCCTTCGTGCGCTAAGGTGAGAGTGGATACTCTGCTTCGTTTAACAACTATTAGAGTTTAACACTAATAGTTATAGCTGTCAACTATATTTTTAAACATTTCAAACAAACATTTCAAATATTTCAAATTTCTGCAATACAAAAATGATACATTATTTTATTTTTTATCTTACAACTGACTTTCTTCTTAATACTACGAATGCAAGACCTGCACATGATACAACTGCGAATAATACATAGAGTGCTATATTATACACATCACCTGTATTTATTGTGTTATCTGATGACTGTCCGTTTCCTGTTGCTGCTACATCTTCATAGCATATAGCATATGTAGAGAACTTATCTGTTGTAAATGTAATAACTCCGTTTTCGCAGCTTGTTTCAAGTGCCTCTGCTACACCATCATGAATTCTTACAACTGTATATTTTCTTTCTACAGATGAATCTGTATTCTTAAGACTTTCAGGAATATCAAGCTTAACAACAACTCCAGCAGCTGTTTCTGTTACTGATACTTCTTTGAGACTTCCAACTTTCTTTAATAATGTAAGATCAAGATATGCTCCAACTACACCATTGTTAAGAACTTCCTTAACTTTATCCTCCACAAGCTTCTTATCGCTTTCTGATACTGTAGCTGTTACATCTTTGACCTCCATAGATACCGAAACTGTACTTCCGTTTTCTATTTCTTTCTTTTCCTCTTCTGTGAATGTGATTCCGCTCACTGGTACTTCGGCCTTTATATTGATGCCATCATCAGCCTTAATTACCGCATTTACCTTATCTGAATCTGATGTGCTTGGTGTATCACTTGGTGTATTTGGTGTGTCGCTTGGTGTATTATCTCCTGGCTTATTATCATCTGGTGTGTCACTTGGTGTGCTATCTCCTGGCTTATTATCATCTGGTGTATCACTTGGTGTGCTATCTCCTGGCTTGCTATCATCTGGTGTATCACCTGGCTTAACATCAGAACCAGTTATTACCTTACCATCTACAACAAGTTTTATATCTGAGAATGTTACATCTGCCTGTCTTGCCACAAATAAACCTACATATACATAATCTGCATCTATTGATGTAAGCTTGAAATCAAAACCACCTGATATAGCAGCATTATCGCCAAATGTACATGCGTATCCATCACTGTTGCTCTCAATCTTAAGTGCATATGTCTTACCAGCCTCTACTGGATTCTCTAATTTACCACCATAGCCTAATGCGCCATCTTTTCTCTTAAAGCAGTTAGCTGTTCCCTGCTGGATACTTCCTGCTGCAACATAATCTCCAAGAGCTGACTTATCATTAACATCAATATACATAGCATCTCTTGCCATAAGACCAAATGCCACCTGATTGTGTTTATTAATGCTGTTTACTGTTGCATTAGCTGTTATTACAAAGTTACTATCTGCTGGTACTTTATAATAATACATTGCCATTCCATCTGTTGTTGATGATATCTTTCCCTTACCATTAACAGCAATGTGAATGCTTCCATCTTCATTGCCCTCAAGTATAAACTTATCCTTAATAAGATTTGGATCTCCGCCTATATCTCCAAATATTGAACCCTTGAAAACTCCTGCATCTTTCCATAATTCACTCTGCTTAAGTTCTCCTGAATATTCAGCTTCCTTATAATCAGGATTAGACTTAAGTACATCAGCCTTAACAGGTGCTTCCTTAGCTGTTATATGTTCTGATATTCCAGCTACCCCAAGTTCCTTAATTGTCTTAGTTACAAGATAAGCATTATATGTTCCACCATAAATGTTTGTATGTGTATTATCAACGCTTGTAGCCTTAGATGATGTCCATGCATGAAGGTTGACTGTCTCATCTGGTCCTAATGTATCATATAACTCTTTTGTCATCTTAGTCATATCAACAACTGGTATATTAAGTTCCTTACCAAGATTCCTTATAGACTGGGCATAATCTCCACCCTTGAAATCACCACTATCCTTTGTGATATGAAGATTACTGTCAGACCATTCTGCTGTAGCAGTTCTTCTTACTATAGGTGTACAGAGAATAACTGTTGTACCAGCTGCCTGCGCAGTCTTAATATAGTTTTCATATAATGAGTTAGCAAATGAGCCAGCTGTCTTATAATCACCATTAGGGTCTGTATATCTGTCTGCTTCTGCCTTTTCATCATTATGACCAAAGCCTATAAGAAGATAATCACCCTGCTTCATACCGGCTGTAAGTTCTTTATACTCCTTATCATTAACATAGCTCTTAGAACTTCTTCCTGATAAAGCTATATTCTTCACTTCATATGTTCCATCAAGATACTTATCAATCTGTGTCCCCCATCCATATCTTGGATAATAATAATTATCAGCAAAAGAACTTACTGTAGAATCACCTATTATCCATACTGTAGGCTTGCTGCTGTCTTTATTAACTGCATCATCAGCCATAGCCATAACGCTCCAGCCTATGCTCATAACAAGCAGAAGCAAAGCGCTAAGCAGACAACTTATACGTTTTCTGTTTCTTTTCTTCATCATAAATAACCTTCCCTTTCTTTTTTGGACAATCTGCCCTTTTTATGGAATTATAAAGTATGAACCAATGTCAAGGTCAATATCTTTTTGCACATTTAATAATGTATTGTACATAAATCCATACATTATTATATTTCAAAAAACATTCAGGCAAATAATATTCAAGCAAATAATATTCGAACAAACAATATTCAAGTATTCAAAAACCAGACACACAACAACCTAAGTCATTGTGTATCTGGCTTTATTCAATGCCAATCAATACTAATCAATTCTAATCATCACTAACACTAGTATCTATAACTATTATATTATTTATTAATCAGCCTTTTCTTTTTTCTATCTTCATTCACAAGAAGTACTATTCCAGCTAATGCCATTGTAAATGCCACACTATATCCCATCACGTGATATACATCTGCTGTTTTTACATCATCTTTAGAAGCATCTGGATTTTTATCGTCAGATGATATAGCATTGTCATCTTTCTTACTGTCACTACCTGACGTAGCTCCATCGTCTTTCTTATCGCTGCCACCCTGTTCTGGTGCTGGCGTTGGATCTGGTGCCGGCGTTGGGTCTGGCGATGGCGTTGGATCCGGTGCCGGCGTTGGGTCTGGCGATGGTGTTGGGTCTGGTGCTGGTGTTGGATCCGGCGATGGCGTTGGGTCTGGCGATGGTGTTGGATCCGGCGCTGGTTTCTCGCTCTTATTAAGTTCTTCACTCTTAGCACTTATTACACCTAAAAGGCTCTGGCCTTTTGTTGTCCAGTACACTGCATCTTCTGTGAAGCTGCCATTTGCATCTGCTGCTTTAGCAGTAAGCACTCCGTTCTTATCAACAACAAACACCTGCTGTCCATCCGGATTAACACCTGCTACTCTGGATGGTGATTTAACAGCCTTTGAAAGTGATATATTCATATTCTGAATCTGCTGTGCAAAGAGTTCTGCTGTTATGAAACCACCAAGCTTATTGCTATGTGTACTGTCTCCTGCTGACATAACCTGTGTACCATTAACAGACTTGCCATTAGCTGCATTTTCGTCTGCTTTGTATGCTTCCTCATACATATTCTTTGTTATCTCAAAACCATCAATAAGTAATACATCCTGTTCCTTTGCAAGCTGTTTAACTGCTTCAACATATGCATTATTTTTAGTTACAAGTGTTCCTGTTTCCGTATCTGTTGAATCATGATGTGGTTTGATAGTACCATCACTAGTATAATAAAGTCTTGATACTGGTGTTACAAGAACTGGTATTGCACCTGCTTCCTTTGCCGCATCAACATATTGCTTAAGATACCATTTATAAGTACCACCACAATCATATGAATAGAATGTATCTCCATACTTTGAAGTAAGTGATGATGGTGTTGCCACTTTAGTTCCTGCTGTTACCGGATATATTCCGTTGGCATCTGGCTGTCCAAGTGGTACATATCTATCTTCAATATATCCTTTTCCATTGGCACAGTCATTGTGTCCAAACTGTATAAACAGATAATCACCTGCTTTAATATTGGCTTTTATCTTATCTAATGAGCCCTCATTGATAAAGTTTCTGCTGCTTCGTCCTCCATTGGCATAGTTCTGCACCTTAACCTTTGAAGAATCAAAGAATGCCTGTAAATATTCGCCCCATGAACCTTCAGCCTGGGCCTTACCGCTCATATACATACCTGATGCTGAATAATCCTTAACAGTTGAATCACCTGCTAAAAATACATTTACTCCATCACCAAGTTCTATATCTGTTGAACCTGTAGGATCTTCATATCCATCTCTTACATATGCCTCTGCCTTATATTTTACTGCTCCTGACTTAACACCACTTAAGTTCTCAGGTACAACTTCAACTTCAATATGCTTTCCAATAGCATCCTTAGAAATCTTATATGTATTATCCGCATTAGCAGTTGACGATTTTGCAAGTGTTCTGCTGCCATCCTCATTAACAATATACCAGCGGATCACTGATGCATCATTTTTATCATTCTTCTCTCCAAGAGAGTATATAACAGTAAGAGTATGTCCTGGATATGGTGCATTGATATCTCCATTATCCACAAGATATGGTTTCTTTACAAATGCTACTATACCCTCATCAGCCACATAAGCATCAGGTGTCCAGCCTGAAAGATAATCATTCACAACATCTTTCTTTGCAACACTGTCATCTGTTGTAACTCCTGTTACTCTCTTGGAAACATCTACTGCTGTTCCATCTGTATAAACCGAATTATATTCTGTATAACCAGCCTTCTCCGGCTTATTGCCAGACATTTCAAACCAGCCTTCATCCTTAATGTAACTACCATTTATCTTAGTATTAAGGAATGTTACTTTTGCATCCTGACCCCAAGGTCTTCCAAGATATCCTGCACTCACCTCAAGTTCATCACTGCCTGTTATTGTACAGTTTCTAAATACATAGCCAGTCTTAGTTGCTGCAGCAGATGTTGGCTTATGTGCTGTAATATAACCACCTGTAGAGCCAGCACTGTAACCTGCAAATCTAAGCTCGCATCCATCAAACACTGCGTTGCCATCACCAAATATGTAATCTGTATTACCCTCTATACGGCAGTTTTTAAAGTACATATTAGTTGCTGAATTGCCAGTATATAATGTATCCTGGCTTCCAAGAAATGCGCAGTCTGTGAATTCAACCTTATCAGCTTCTATAGCCATGGCTGTTGCTCTTTCTGTTGCTGCCTTTGATGTAACATCTGTTGCGTAGTTTCTGTCTGGATTCTTATTTTCTGTAGGTGTCACACCATCTTCTATTTCTTCATCTGTTAAATAACGGTTAAACGAAGCTTCAAATGTGATTCCATCAGCACTAAATCCTGTTGCTGTATTTTTAAGCAGTACTGAACAGCCCCATTTTGCTGCAGCTGCCTTCTCGTACTTATCATATGCATTTTCAGCATTATAATAACCTTTAGCATCTATGCTGTAATACTTATATCCTATTCCATAATACCATGTAAGAAGCACTTCTTTGCCTGATGACTTTTCATCATTAACAAGTCTTACATATGGAGTTGATATAATAACCTGTTCTCTATATGTACCAGGAGCAATATGAATAGTAACTCCATTATTCTCATCAGGAGCAGGTGTCATTAATGATACTGCTGATACTGCTTCTTTTACTGTATTATAGTTTACATTTCCTTTTTCTTTATATCCGACATATATATCAGATACTCTTTCAATCTGTTCCTTATCTTTAGTTGACACCATTAAGATATCTTTAGTTACATCTGCATCATTGACTACTATATGTGTTGTTGTTCTATATCCATCAGCTACTGCTTCAACTTCATATGAACCATTTCTTAAAGAAACTTCATATCCATCTGATGTAACCTTTCCTGTATACACATATTTGTCATCAACATTGATAAACTTAATATCTGTAACTGCTGCTTTAGCATCAATATCTGTAAATCTACCTGTTACCTTATATAACTTCTTAGCAGAAACGCTTATATCTTTAGAGTAATCTGTCTGACCTGTAACCTCTTTGCCATCAGCTACTTCATAATCATTAACTCCACTAAGCTCAACTGTATACTTAACATCAGGCTCAAGTGTTGCTTTGAAAGCTTTGTTATCATCAAGCTTAAGAACCACATCATCTGCTAATGAAGATGGGTCTGCTACAAGCTTAACTGATAATCCAGATGTATCATAATCTGCTGCAAAGCCTGTAACCTTTCCTGTATATGTATATACTTTCTTTTCTTCTACCTTTAATGTAACTCCTGTCTTGCCTGTCAGAGCTTCATCTACAGTTGTTGTAACATTCTTTGTATCAACGGAAAATCCATATCCTGCTGCTCCGGATAAAACTGCTGTATAATCACAACCTGCTGCAAGTGTAGCTGTAAATGTATTGCCTTTTACATCTGCATCATATGTGATATCGTTAACATCATCCTTAAATAAAACCTTCAGACCGCTTACCTGTACACCTTCTATTGTTCCACTGACTTTTACTCCCGGAATTCTTACCACCCTGTTATATATAGGTTTTCCTGCTGCTGCATCTGTATATACCTTATATGAACCACTATACTTAGCTACGAATTCATACTTAGCGCCCTTGTTAGTAAAGCTTGCTTTTTCTACCTGTTCATTATCTTCACCAAGATACTTAAAAAGAAGTGTTCCATTAGCAGCATTGCTTGATGCCATGTATACAACTATCTTATCTCCGGCTTCTACATTGTTAATAGCAATGTATCTTCTTCCTTCTCCTCCTGTACCATTACAGTAGTACATACCGGATGCTGTATATCCATCATCATATGCTGTTGTTGCTAACGCATTGCTTCCATAGTTTTTGCCTGATGCCGAGAATAATCTGTCATTGGCATTATGATTGATTGTAAGATCACCAAATGTTGTTTCTCCGGCAACGAATTTACCATCCTTTGAAACATTGTCACAATTCTCCCAGTCAGCAGCAGTAATATGATTATTATACTTATCTGTATCTGCTTCCTGTACTGTTCCTATGTCCCATACGTCAATCTTTCTTGTTGACGCTTTTGATTCTGCTGCAAATGCAGTTACATCTATGCTTGTAACAAGCATAAGTACTGCACACAAAAGACTGCTAAGACGTCTTTTAGTTGTTTTGCGCATATTGACCTCCCTTTCTGCCTTTAAAGGCATTATAACATTATATATCTGCATGGATACTGTCATGGTCTGTTTATAAAACCTTTTTGATATCCATAATACAAACTATAAAGTATGAACCAATGTCAAGGTCAATATCTTTTACATATTTAATAAAGAATTGTTTTTATATGTGAACATAACATCTCATAATTCACTGTTTTTCATGCCGTACAGGAACACTCATAAGAATATACATCACATGATCATCACTATCATCATCCTTAACCTTTGTTATAACTATACCTGTTATATCACCATCAAGGACAAGATTATGCTCTTTCATATACGCAAGATGACGCCCTATCATAATCTCCTTAATCTCATCCTGTGAATAATCATATATACTGCTTAACCTTGCCGGCACCTTTGATATACCCATAACTGACGGCTTAGGAATATACTTCTGTGCATATTGGTTAATATGAAGATGATACTTTTCAAGATGCTCTTCCTTAATCGAATAACCACAGCTTACAGTAAAACGTCCTGCTTTCATCTCACTCTCAGGAATTATGTATATATGCTGTATTTCTGGTGAATTGTATAAAAACTCGCTTAGCTGCTCCAGTCTTTCTGGCTCCTGAAGCAGCTTTCCGCCATTCTTATATAAGACATAATACATAGGAAGACTTTGCTTTTCATATATATCTGTATTAGTTGCCGCCTTATTCATAAGCACACAGTCATCCTTAAGCCTGTGTCTTAAATACGTCATATAGGCTATCTGCCTATCCATCTGCTGCATGTGTTCCTGACACGCCTCTATAGTTTCATCAAGCGTATAATTCTGCATTTTACTTATCTGCTCATGCGTAAAACCATACTTTATATGCATTTTAGCATTGAGCACGCCAAAAACTCCATCATCATCGTAATACCTGTATCCACTGTTCTCATCCCTCACAGCAGATATATAACCCATATCCTCATATCTTCTCACCGTATTTGTAGATACGCCAAGAAGCTTTGCAAGATCACTTATCTTATACCTCATATATCTTTTGCCTCTTTCATTTGTACACATTACTTTATATCATCATAATATCAGCACTATAATACTATTTCAATACTGTTTAAAGACAACATTTCCATAAGCCAGACTATATCATGCCCGCTTACATAAGCTCAGCTATGCCTGACAGTCTCACATATCTGTCTGATATACGGTACCATGTCGGAAAATCAACGACTCCTGTCTGTGGCATATTGTTAATCCTCTGAAACTGTCTTACCGCTTCTGCTGTCTGCTCTCCATATATTCCATCAACTGACAATGGTGGTATAGCCTTGTAATAATCTCCTATGAGATTCAGCTGCTCCTGAAGCTGTCTTACTTTCTGACCCGATGACCCTATATCAAGATTGGCACCAGGCCATGATGAAGGAACACCCTGTATCTGCTCTGCTGTATTTATATACATATCATCGCCATAATAATATCTTAATATATCGATTGATGAATATCCCTGGTCACCAAGATACTTACTTCCCCACTGTGTCATCCAGTTCGGACAGCTTGATTTTTTTCCATCACAGTACTGTGTAAGTATTGGCTGCTTAACATTCGGACGTGAAAGATAATTATCAAATATTTCATCTACTACATTTGATATACTCTCAAATATATTTCTGCCATTCACCCATTTATGATCAAATGCTGTTGAAGATGTTATAGTAAAATTATAACTCTGGTTTCTATACCATTCTGTATATACCCTGTTCAATGTAAATGACATGATTGCAAGTATATTAGCCTCTAACGTCTGCCTTGGCCATGTTGAATATATCTCGCTGCTTGCAACATTTTTAATATAATCCTTATACCTGACATAATAATCAAGCGCCGTTGAATCAGTAGGAACACCATCATGCACAACTATAGTTTCAGGAATAACAACACGGCTTAGTACTATCTCACCAGACTGGTTAAGTGGCTTTATCTCACTCTCTGGTATCTTGGCTGGATAGTTTCCATACAGGGTATTAACCGGAATAACTATATTATCTTCCGCAACTGCATACTCATTTTCATTAAGATATACATCCTGTATACTCGTTTCCCCTGAAAAGACATCTATTCCGGATATGTTAGTCTCCTCATATCCGTTGGCACTGACATCAATCGTATATTCTGCAAATGGCTGTTTTTCCCCTGGCTCCATGCTGTACTCTATCGGTGGTGCTAAAAGTTCATCAAGATTAACCGCCCCCTCTGAATCAGTTACAAGTTCATTTATTATCGAATCCGGATTACCTGTGTATGACAGAGTGATTCTTGCATTTGCAAGCGGTGCTCCCTGCTGTTTATCATATACATTTATGTGCATCTTCCCTTTATCTATCATATCCTGTGGTGTTTCCATAGTATGAACATACACCATTATACCCCCATTCTGTATACACCTATATACAAAAATCAATATTTTTTCATTATTATATGTATCTTTATATATTTTTATGAATAAAATAAAATGATAATTCCCTTAGGAGCGGATATGTCAAAATATAAAGTAGCTCTTGATGCAGGTCATGGTGGCAGCGATCCTGGTGCTGTTTATAATGACAGACAGGAAAAAGATGATACCCTCGACCTGGCTCTTGCCGTCGGCGATATTCTTAAAAAAAATGGAGTTGATGTTTTCTATACAAGAACTAACGACGAATATGAGACACCTTTTAAAAAGGCAACTGATGCTAACAACTCAGGCGCTGATCTTTTCGTGTCAATACATCGAAACTCTTCTGAAAAGCCCAACCAGTATTCTGGTGTTGAAACTCTTGTATACAATGATTCAGGATTTAAATCAGAGGTTGCAAGAAACATAAACAACCAGCTTGAGAATGTTGGATTTAAGAATCTGGGAGTTGATACCCGGAAAAATCTTGTGGTACTTAAGAGAACTAAGATGCCAGCTGTCCTTGTTGAAGCAGGCTTTATAAATAACGAAAAAGATAATTATATATTTGACCAGGAATTCGATAAGGTTGCAAATGCTATAGCTGATGGAATACTTGAAAGTATTCCGGCCAGTGCCCGTAATAACAATAATAGTCATAGCAATAACAACAATAATAAAAATGATAATACAAGCAATAATAGCCGCAATGATAATATAAGCAATAATAACCGCAATGATAATATCAATAATAATAATAATAATAATAGAAACGATTATAATAACAGCAATAATAGTAATAAAAACAGTTTAAGTCCTGCTAATACAACAGACAGCATGGCCGTTACCAGTTATATAAGCAACGGAGCTGACTGCGGTTGTAACTATGATGATAACACAGATAACTCTTACTCACCACAACCTCTTTACAGAGTACAGACTGGTGCATACAGGAACAAAGAAAATGCAGACCGTATGTTAAACTCACTGCTCATTGACGGATTTCCTGCATTTATAATATATGAAGATGGCTATTATAAAGTACAGGTTGGAGCATATGCACATTTGGCCAATGCTATTAAGATGGAACAAAGACTAAGAAGATTCCATTACAATACTTATATAACAACTTAACAACGAAAGACTAAAAGCAGGCTCTGATTTAAACTGACTAAAAGCTTATAATAGCATGAATATATACCATGAAATCAGGGTCAAAAGGTCTAAACCCACATGAACTTGCTCATAGGTGGGTGAAAGACCTTTTGACTCGCTCCCCGATATTAGCATATATTTTATCTTTTCACTCTGCCTTTATATCCCCGGCTGCCTTTAAACGCATATTATGTCTATGGTATTTTACATCTGTTTCAACATCATACTTAATATTATCCATATCCTGCATATCCAGCTGGATTGATGCATTTATATAATTGTTATTTATCACTGCTGTCGAAACTGTCATATATATACTGTCATACAAGTTTTTTTCACCAGTAAATCTTACTGATATATTGGCAAGCCTGGTATCTGAATCTGACTTAAACGCAAACTCTGCTCCGGTCAGTCTGCCATCATCGTCCATATCCATAGTAATAGTTGTGTATACACCCTCTGCATACATATTAAACTTTGACTTTATCTTATCAATAGTTATTCCATGAACATTCAGAAGAGATATATATGGAAGAATGGCTGAATCCTTATACATTTCTTCTACAAATGTATTAAAACCTGCTATAAGTGACTTATCACTTATAGTTATAGTACATCTTTCATCGGATATTGTGCCAATTGCAGTCATAGAACCATCATTCTTGTCAGACTTATTATCATTACCAATATTATCAAAATTATCTTTTACAGCCACTTCATACCCATTCATAATATGTGAAAGCACTGCCCTTAACATAGCTTCTGTCTGTCCAGAATCTATCTTTGCAAGACCATATGGTAATATATCGTTTTTATCGACAACAAGTGTACCATCTTCTACCTGTGGCATAGAAAATGTTATATTGTTATTATCTGTAACAACACTATATTTATGGCTGTTATTCGTTGTATCTGGTCTATAATCCACGCCATCATATGTGAATTCTGATACCGTTATATTACCTGTATATGTATGGTTGCCCATTGGATCAAGCTGCACCACTTTATCAACAAAACCTCCAAGAACCTCTTTGAGTGTATCTGCTGACTGTTTCATAGTCTTAATCGTCTTTTCTTTTGGTGATGCATAAAGATGTGGAATACCATAACCTGCAAAAACTCCTGCAAATATAGCAGATATAAGTATTCCTGCCATTATATGCCTTATTTTCTTTCCTTTTTTATTCATGCCATCCCTCACACTCTCTGGTATCGTACAAACTCATAACATAAATCAAAATATGTATGTTCATCACTTCTTGCTGTGACTTTCCACCCATCAAGCTTGTCAAAGTCAGCTATATATGTATCTGCTTCATATGTATAATCAACTCTTGTTATATGTGCAGTATCGCAATATGGAATAAACTGCTCATATATCTGTGCACCACCTATTATATAAACATCATCTGAATCATACTGTTTTAGTTCCTCTAACACTTCATCAACACTGTGGCACACCATTACATCTTTTGCTTTATAATTTATATTGTTAGTAAGAACTATATTCTTTCTTCCTTCAAGTGCAGACTGGTTAGGAAGACTTTCATATGTCTTTCTCCCCATAACAACAACTTTTCCGTATGTTTCTCCACGGAAAAGCTTCTTATCCTCCGGAATATCCACAAGAAGCCGTCCGTTATTACCAATCCCCCACTTTTTATCAGCAAGTGCTATTATATTCATAATATATACTTATGCCCCTTTCTTTTTTCTGACATCATCTCTTATTCATAACACACATATATACATAGCTTTGCAAAACAGATACACCAGCTGCGCAGCGGTTGCACAAGCCACACACAACAGATGCATACCAGGCGATACGCCAGCTAAAGTTTGCCACCAACCCATGCAGGCACATATCCTTTAACCTTTATGCCATCCTGTGTATATTCTTCACTTTCAAGCTGTCCATACTCTCTTATAAGCTGAAGCTTTCCTGCCTCATTATATGGAAATACTCTTTCTATCTGGATTCTGCTCTTAAGGATAATATCCTGTATATCCATCAGGAAACTATCAAGTCCCATACCAGTTTTTGCTGATATATTCTCTACATAATCAGCTTTACTATCTTTAAGTATAGGTATCTCATCGAATTCATCACATTTGTTAAAGAGTGTGATAACCGGCTTATCACCTACATCCAGCTGTTTAAGGGTATCGTATACCGTTGCCATGTGTCTCTCATAATCATCATTAGAACAGTCAACAACGTGTACTATCATATCTGCATATTTAGCTTCTTCAAGTGTACTCCTGAAGGCCTCAATAAGATTATGCGGAAGCTTTCTTATGAATCCGACTGTATCTGTTAAAAGCACTTTTTCGCCATTCGCAAGTTTAAGTGCCCTTGTCGTAGGATCAAGTGTTGCAAACAGCTTGTCTTCTGATAACACACCAGCATCTGTAAGCCTGTTAAGAAGTGTTGACTTTCCTGCATTAGTATACCCTACTATGGCAGCCACAGGTGTTGAACTGTTCTCTCTGTTCTGTCTTTGTATATCACGATGGCTTTTTATTTCTTTTAATTCTGCTGATAAGTGGGATATTCTGTCACGTATTATTCTTCGGTCCGTTTCTATCTTCTTCTCACCAGGACCTCTTGTTCCTATACCACCACCAAGTCTTGACAGTGTTATTCCAAGACCTGCAAGTCTTGTTGACCTGTACTTAAGCTGTGCCATCTCAACCTGTATCTTGCCTTCACTTGATGACGCTCTTGCTGCAAATATATCTAATATAACCATAGTTCTGTCCATAATCTTTGTATCAAGAACATCTTCAAGGTTCCTTAACTGTGCAGGTGACAGCTCATCATCACATATAATACCTGTTGCTCCAAGCTCCTGTATCATAGCTCTTAACTCTTCAAGCTTTCCTTTTCCTATATAAGTTGCAGGATGGAAGCTGTCTCTTGGCTGTATCATCTTTCCAACTGTAACTGCCCCTGCTGTCTTTGCAAGCTCAGATAGCTCCTCAAGTGATTTCTCACAATCATCTGCCGGGTCAAGCTCCACACCTACAAGTATAACTCTTTCCTGCTCTTCATCTGTTACATATATCGCCATATGTTCCTCATTTCTATCATTTTTATTATCACATTACTTATTCATTATGACATTTATTCGTAGCATTATTTATCCGTTATGTCATCTATTCTTTGTATTATCACATACAACATATTTTATAATGCACTGTCATTACTATCTTTAGCTGTCTGCTTAGATGTTTCAGCTCTTGATGATATATAATCACTCAGATAATTCGATACTTCCTTTTCCTCTGAATATCCTAGTATATTCCCTGCTATATCACCAGCTTCTTTCATACTCCATGATGCAATCTCTTTTCTTACCTCAAGCACACGGCTTACACCGACTGAAAACTCATCAAGACCGAAAGATAAAAGCAGTGGTATCATGCGCTCATCTGCTGCCGCCTCACCACACATGCCTACATCAATACCTGCGTTATGCGCACATTCTATTATTCTTTTAATACTTCTTAGAACTGCCGGATTAAGTGCCGAATACAGATATGAAACATTTTCGTTACCTCTGTCAACAGCAAGCGTATACTGCGTAAGATCATTAGTTCCTATAGAGAAGAAATCGACCTGCCTTGCAAGAACATCTGCCATAATAGCCGCTGCTGGTGTTTCTACCATAATACCAACTTTAATATCAGTATCATACTTAATATTCTTCTTATCAAGATCCCTGCATATTCCTGCTATAATCTTTTTAACCTCGTTGACCTCTGAAACCGATGTTATCATAGGTATCATAATTCTGATATTACCGTAAGCACTAGCCCTTAATATAGCCCTTAACTGTGTCGTAAAAACATCTACCCTGTCAAGGCAGAATCTTATCGCCCTGTATCCTAAGAATGGGTTAGTTTCTTTAGACAATCCCATATATGGAATATCTTTATCTCCGCCGATATCAAGTGTTCTTATAGTAAGTTCCCTTCCATCAAGAAGAACTGCTGCTTTCTTATATTCTGTAAACTGTTCTTCTTCTGTTGGAAGCTTGCTTCCATTCATAAAAAGAAATTCAGTCCTGAACAGTCCTACACCTTCTGCACCATCCCTGACTGCCTTTGCAGCATCAAGTGCATTGCCTATATTAGCAGCCAGCATCACACGTCTGCCATCTTTAGTAACTGTTTGTTTATTGATATATTTCTTAAGTTCTATAACACTCTCATCGTACTGTTTTTTCTTTTTGGCGTATATCTTTTTAGTTATGTCACTTGGAGATACAAACACTTCACCATATGCACCATCAACTATTATGTCTTCTCCATCCTTAACCTCACTGCATATACCCTTTACACTAAGAACTGCTGGTATCTCCAAAGCTCTTGCAAGTATCGATGCATGTGAGGTGTCTCCACCTTTTTCAGATATAATGCCTGCTATATGCACAGTATCCATATTCGCTGTCATAGATGGATGTATCTCATCAGCTATAATAATCGTGTTATCAGGAAGCTGCGTAAGATCAATACTCTTAACACCAAGAAGTATTGCTGTCAATCTCTCCCTCATATCTTCGATATCTGTTACACGCTGGGCTATAGCCTCGTTATCCATACTTAGAAACAGCTGCTTCAAAGATTCGCAGGCCTCATAAAGGGCTGCCTCTGCATTAATATTATTCTTCTTTATAATATTACAAACCTCTGACGTAAGCTGTATATCACCAGCTAAATATTCCTGGTTCTTAAGAACAAGTGCATTCTTATCATCGCCGTTTAACTTAGCTGTCAGCTTCTCTATGAATTCGTCTGTCTCCTTTATGAATGTGTCCACTCCATCCTTGTATCTTTGAAGTTCTGCATCTACATCATCTATTTTATACTTTTTTACCTCGCACCCTGTATTTTTTAACACCAGTGCCTTTCCTATACCTATACCCTTAGATGTACCTATTCCCCTAAGCATACATACCTCCTTGTTTTGCGAAGCAAAATGCGACTGCCCCTGCAGGAGCAGAGGTATTCACCTCCTTGTTTTGCGAAGCAAAATGCGACTACCCCTGTAGGAGCAGAGGTATTTACCTCATTGTTTTGCGAAGCAAAATGCGACTGTTATTTATTAAATACATATTTGATCATATTTGTAATAGTTTCACTTGTATTCCTTGAATACACAACCTCCCTTGCCATAACAGGTTCATCTGTTATTATATTATCAATACCTTTATTAGCAAGATTCTTTATAGATGTATCGTTATTAGCTGTCCATGCATATACCTGTTTACCAGTATTATGTATGGCATCCACTGTTCTCTTTGTAAGGAATGAAGCGTTAACACTAAAGAAGTCTACGTTGGTATTCTCATAAAATCTTCCATATGCAACAGACAGTATATATCCAGTCTGTATATCCTCATCCATGCTCTTAACTGCAAGAAGCGCATCATAATCAAATGAAGTTATAACACAATTCTGTTCCATGGAATATTTCTTTATAAGCTCTATAACCTTTCCAGCTGCTATGCTGCTATCCGCTGATGACTTTATCTCAACATTAAGCTTTATACTGACAGGACTGCTTTTAACAAGCTTTAACACCTCTTCAAAAGATGGAACCCTTTCACCCCTATATTTTTCTGAAAACCAGTACCCGGCATCAAGCTTCTTTACTTCCTCATATGTCATATCTGTTATATTCTTGGCTACACCTGTTGTCCTATATGCTGATGCATCGTGCATAACTACTATATAACCATCGCTTGTCATCTGCACATCAAGTTCAATATAATCAGCCATATCATCTATGGCACGCTGGAAAGCTGCCAGTGTATTCTCCGGTGCTTCCCTTGATGCACCCCTGTGTGCTGTTATCTTAGTATCATGGAATATAGCAACTCTCTCAAAAGGGTTGCTGTTAAATGTTAACACCACATATAACACATCCAGGACTATCGACATCACAAGAACAAATGAATATATAATCCTGTTTATCCTTGCACTTCCTTCATCTATATCAACAAACTCAAAATTAATATCCGAAAGATTCTCATACTTGTAATACATATATGATATCATAGAGAATGAACAAGGTATAGATAAAAATACAAGAAATAATCTTACTATCGTCCTTAATGTACTAAGCACAGAAAGATACACCGCACTACCCATATAAGCAAGATCAAGCAGTTTAACTCCGGCAATCAGTACAACAGATATAATTATATAAAATGTATAAATAGCCGCTAAAAGTGCAAGATTATATAGTACAACTACACCCACTATCTTCAGTACATTATTTTTAACAATGCTTCTGCTTTTAGCACATGACTGTCTGAAGTTTTTTCCCTCCATCATGTATATGTTAAATGAAAAAATATCCCGTATAACAAAGTAAAACAGGCATATTATGATAATTGCTGTCACAATAAATATAACAGTTCTGTTTCGTTTTACCTCACTTTTTATAATATTTTTTACACTTTCGCTAAATATAATATTGCCAGTAACTGTCACATTAATAACTATTATAGATATCAGAAAATATAAAAAAAGCGGTATGCTCTGAATCCTCAACAGCTTTTTAAGCCGCAAAAAGGCATTATATATGTTATCAATAATAGATGCCTGTATACCTTTTCTCTTGGTTTCAAAACATACTGCAAGATATGCCATTTCATATAAGCAGTAAACTATGAATCCTATAACCCCTAAGAGGCAGAATATGATTATTACAGGATTCATAAACGCTTTCGCTATATATTCATTTGTAAGATAATTAATCCCTGTTATTCTCATGCACAAACGGATAACGCCCGTAATAACAGGATAAAACACTGCTAATGCAAGGAGCTTATATGCAAGTTCAAACAACAATACATGTCTTTTACTGCTTTTTAGCAGTTTCATGTTATTTCTAAGACTTTCTAACATATCTCACCCCGAAATCACCTATGGAATCTGTTAAGAAGATTACTGCAGCCTGATGCATGTTTAACTGCATCTCCCATTCTTTTGTTTAATAAACGCTTTGTAAAATGATATGAAAAATCACATACATATGACACAACAAGAACAACTGAAATCACTGTAACCGCTGACATACGCATAGAAAATACTGCCTGTTCTACAAGCCTGTTAAACACTCCGAATATAAGCACTGCCAGAAATCCCCAGCCAATTGTGCTCTGAAGGCATATTATACCCTTATAATTAAATCTAAGGTGATCATAGTTCCACCATACTTCGCCGAACAGCTTTAACATAAGCTTCGCCGTCATATACTCAAATATTGTTGCACATACAGCACCAAATATATATAATGCAATATAGTTGTTTTGTATAGGTGCAAATATATTGAAAGCTATATATGTTCCAAAACCGTATATTACACAAAATGGCAGCTTTGCAAACCCTCTGTTTTCCCAGTAGCCAAGCTGCTTTCTTATAACTATGCACTCCATTGCCCATCCAAAAAAGCTATATATAAAAAACCAGACTGCAAGCTGGTTAATATTCATTCCCCTGAAACTGAAATCTAATAATATATTACGCATAACACTCCTTAAGTTACGTTCTGTTTCATACCTCTTACAACATAATCTGCTCCATTGATATTATAATATCAATGGAGCAGTTAATTATACATTAATTCATAAGTTCATCAAGCGTTGCCCGTACTGCTTTGATAAAATCCTGTGTATTAAGTGTTACAGGATTCTCTAATGTTGTTATAAGCGCAAGATCCTTTGTCATCTTACCATCTTCTACTGTCTTGATACAAGCCTTTTCAAGTGTATCTGCAAATCTTACAAGTTCAGGAATAGAATCAAGTTCTCCTCTCTTTCTTAAAGCTCCTGTCCATGCAAATATAGTAGCTATAGGGTTAGTAGATGTTTCCTCTCCCTTAAGATGCTTATAATAATGTCTCTGTACTGTACCATGTGCAGCTTCATATTCATAGAAGCCTTTAGGTGATACAAGAACTGATGTCATCATGGATAATGAACCAAATGCTGTAGCAACCATATCTGACATAACATCGCCGTCATAATTCTTACAAGCCCAGATATATCCTCCCTCTGAACGAATAACTCTTGCTACTGCATCATCTATTAATGTATAGAAATATTCAATGCCTGCTTCCTTAAACTTATCAGCATAATCATTATCATATATTTCCTGGAATATATCCTTGAATGTATGATCATACTTCTTAGATATTGTATCCTTAGTTGCAAACCAGAGATCCTGTTTAGTTTCAAGAGCAAAGTTAAAACAGCTTCTTGCAAAGTTCTCTATAGAATCATTAAGATTGTGCATACCCTGTATGATACCAGCACCCTTGAAGTTATGTATAAGCTCTCTTGTTTCGTTACCCTGTTCGTCTGTGTATACAAGCTCAGCCTTTCCTGCTGCTGGAATCTTCATCTCTGAAGCCTTATATACATCACCATATGCATGTCTTGCTATAGTTATAGGCTTCTTCCATGTCTTAACATAAGGTTCAATACCATTAACAATGATAGGAGCCCTGAATACTGTACCATCAAGAATAGCTCTTATTGTTCCATTAGGGCTCTTATACATCTCCTTAAGGTTATATTCTTTTACTCTTGCTGCATTAGGAGTGATTGTAGCACACTTTACCGCAACACCATACTTTTTAGTAGCCTCTGCTGAATCTATAGTAACCTGGTCGTTAGTATCATTACGATGAACAAGTCCAAGATCATAATATTCTGTGTTAAGATCTACATAAGGAAGTAAAAGTTCATCCTTAATAAGTCCCCATAACACTCTTGTCATCTCATCTCCATCCATCTCTACGAGAGGTGTTGTCATTTTTATCTTTTCCATACCGCAATCCTTTCCATAATGGCAATTATGTCCAAAATATATAAAAAATCTGCCTTTAATTATAAAATATTTTCATAATTTTGTAAATGCCTCATTTCATTCTTGTTATATTACCAGCAATATCTATCTTCCATATCTGTACACAACTATCATTGCTATAATCCTTAAGACTTTTTATACTATAGCTTCCAACTGTGTCATACCATGCTTCATCTCCTGATGTACGCCGTATAAGTGTATCAAAATACATTGTTGATGCTGCCTTTGTTATATTACTCTCAGAGTTGCTTTCAGGTATTACCTCTTCCCATATTGCATAAAACCTTGTATCTTTTTTTATTGATATTTTATCACCTGGATCATAAGTGTTTATTCCATCTGACCAGCCAGTTAACTCAAAACCAGGCTTCGTTACCTCATCTTTATCTGGCAGTGTGATTTTACTTTCTTCCCACTTCGCATAAACAGTTTCGTTACATGCATATGGATAACTGTAAATATCGGCTTTACCTTCACTGTTATACCAGTAATCATTCACATCAGCCATTTCTTCAATATTAAGACTGATTTTCCAGCTGCCAAAACTATCTGGCCCATACTCTGGTCCGAAGTACCTGATTCTTATACTATTAAGCTTATTAACATAGACATCTACATAGTTATTATCATTTGAATGTGGTAAAAACCATATTTCCTCGTTATCACTGTCACCATCAAGAGTACTCCACTCAACATTAACAGAAACCTCTTCATCTGTACTATTATAACCATCATAGTAAAAATACAAATTGCCAGTATATGGTCTTGTTAATGTTACTGTTGAAATAATAGAATTATCAGCATTAGCATCTGAATAATTATAACTTTCATTTAATATACTTCCCAGACTGACTTCATTTCTTTTTTCTTTCAACATATATCCTTTAAACTTATTAATCTGGACTATATCAGATAATAACAGTCTGTCATTATAGTTATCATCATCATAAAATGAAGCTTTATATTTCTGTTCAGGAACCGTTATATCAGGCAATCCCTTCCTGTAAGATACCATAACTGATTGTGTTCCCCTTTTTGTTGCATCCTCCTGCGATAATGTCAATATGAATTTTCTTGATATATCAACATATTTTTTACAAGCCTTTGTCACTGTATATCGTAACGACGAACCATCTGCATATGTATCCGGAAACTCATATAACGTGGCATCCCACCTTGAATCCTGTTTAATATCTTCAACTCCAAAACCAAACGATGTACCATTATCTACATGCCACAGAAAGTTCTCCCAATAGCCATCAGGTGCTTTCTTTGTTGGTGTATGCCAGTATGTGCTTGAATATTCACCCCATGAACCATCCTCATTCTGATACCTCACATATATCTCCTGGTCATTCTGTATTTTTAATCTGGCTACACTTATATAATTAGTTTTTGCACCACTTACTTTATAGGCAAAGGATGTTCCATCATCAAACTGCTCTGGCATCCTGTATAGGTTTGAATTCCATTTTGAATTTACAGTTATATTCTTAGTATCAAATGTATACGTTGAACCACATAATACATTTTCAGTTATTGCTGACGTTTCATCCCATCTTTCCCACGTACCATTCTGATTCTGATATCTTATGTATACAGTCTGCTTATATGATTTTATAACCTCTTTCTTCTTAGTATGAATATAAATGCTCCGGCTCCTATTCATAGTCCAGTAGTTATCCCATCTTTTACATGCTTCATTCCATGTGGAATCATACCATTTTTTGTCAGCTTCCTGTATATAATCAAGTTCATATCCATCTTTAAGATATATCCATGTAGGAACCAATGTACCTTCTTTATATGTAATAGTCTGTCCATCTGAATACCGCATATCAAGACCACTCGTGCTGTGTCCTATAACATCACTGACTCCAGAATCCCATTCGATGTTAAAGTTGCATGCCCATCCTAATGTGATAGTTAATGGTTTTCTTTCACCGGAATATTTATCTCCATCATAATTGATATTACAGCCAGCTTCAAACAGGTAACCGCCAAGCATTTCCTTAACATTGTTGTCTGGATTGTCCCAATTGTTATAGTTTTTATAGCCAGTGAAATCCACATTGAATATACAGCCTTCTTTCGAAATATTGTATACACGAAGATACGGCGTATATCCACGACAGTTCACATGTTCTGTAAATGTTCCTTCATGCGGTGCCTCATTATCACTATAAAAAGGTATATCATCAAAATATATCTGTTTATTCTTATCATTCATATATACCCATTGTAAATCAGCTGTGCCACCGGCAAAATCAACGGTTATCTGTCTTTTAAAATCATCATCTGTATAACTGCCCGCTTGATACGCATATGCCAGACCTACAAATGATAACAACAACACCAATACCGATAATATATATAATAAAGTCACTCTTTTTTTGTCCTTCCTAGGACATGCTGCCATATATACACCCCCTTTATTCCACTATTCCAAGACATGTAAACACAACGGAACCACATCTATATATACCCATAACCCCCTGAAACATAGCTGTATCTGCGTTAAACAACGGACTCCCCATTGCATCAACCAGGCAATCAAGAATTTCGGTTTTATCTGAAACTGTATAATATCCTTTATATGTATGATAACCACAATGCTCATCATACATAACCCTTGTTGTCATAACCTCTATAGGATATGGACATTCCACTGTACTTCCTGTATTAACATCCTTTCCCATCTGTGCTTCACTTGCGTTTTCACCATATTGCAGTACGCCATTAGCTATATAGATTTCATGTCCATAAGGACTATCTGTTATGGCTGGTTCCTGCTTTTCTTCTAGTTCTGGTTTATCTTCAGGCTCTGGCTTTTCTTCGGGCTCTGGCTTCTCTTCGGGCTCTGGCTTCTCTTCGGAATCTGGTTTATCTTCAGGCTCTGACTTTCCTTCTGAATCTGGCTTCCCATATTCTTCTTGTTCTTTTATATCTATATCTATTCCTGAATCTGCCTGTTCATTTGATTCTTCTGGCTCTGCAAGGTCTGATTCTATTTCTTTTTCAGTTTCTTTTTGTTCTGCAAAATCTGATTCTATTTCTTTTTGTTCCTTATATTCTTTTAGTTCTGCAAAATCCGATTCTGATTCTGTTGCTTTTTTTGTCTGTATCGTTTCAACTGCAGCACTATTTTTTTCTGGCACTTTGATTTTATCATCCGCATTCTTCTTAACAACGGCTGCAGCTGCTAATAAAGCTCCAATCGTCACTGTTGTTAATATTATTTTCAATAAAATATTTCGCTTCATTCTCACTTTTTCCTTCTTTGTATTTATCTTATATTTGTCTTATATTTTTGTAGATTAATATGCTTATGGGTACTGTCAAATATCATCGTTCGTCCACTTTGTCTTATACTTTTTATAAAATAATATATACATAATCTTGTTATATCTAAGCATGACATGCACAACATGTCTTATATAAGCGTATTGATATTGTTAATATAATATTAAGTGTCTTGTGGAAATTAATATGAATCAATGTGACATTACGTTATATATTCACATCAGATGAATAGTTTTTATTAAGATTACCAGATTAAATATTCTTTATGCTGTCAATAATATCTATAGAGTTATTATCCTGATTTTATCATCTTGTGTTTATATCAGGAATGTCATATGTATTCTTCCAATCAACCATCTCCTGTCTTTTTGTTACCGCGCTATAACTTTATTATTTAAACTAAATATATCATATATATACTTAATTGTCAATATCGTCAGTATTATTTTTTTATTATTTATAGAACACGCAATAACGCATAATATTATTACATTTTCTTGTATTAAATACTCTGGTTTGTTATAATTACATAATTGATTTATAAGATATATGTGTCAGAATTTCCTTTTGACCCCATATCTTTATCTCACAAACAACATTTAGTTTATGAAAGGACGGTTTTGTAATATGTGCGGTTTTGCTGGATTTACAGGATACCTTGAGAATGGTAAAGATGTTCTTACTGATATGATGAATAAAATTATCCACAGAGGTCCCGACAGTGCCGGTCAGTATATAGATAACAAGGCATATATGGGCTTTAGAAGACTTTCAATCATCGACCTTGATAACGGAAGCCAGCCTATGTTTAACGAAAATAAAAAAATTGTCATCACTTTTAATGGTGAAATATATAATTACCAGGATTTAAGAAAAGAGCTTATTGAAAAGGGACACACTTTTGCAAACAACTCCGATACAGAGGTTCTTATTCATGCTTATGAAGAATATGGTGAAGATATGCTTAATAAACTTCGCGGTATGTTCGCTTTCGTTATCTGGGACAGCGAAAAAGAGACTCTGTTTGGTGCAAGAGATTTCTTTGGTATTAAGCCTTTTTACTACACAATAGTTGATGGAAATATAATATATGGTTCAGAGATTAAGAGCATACTGGCTCATCCTGCTTATAAGAAGGAAGTTAACGATGTGGCTCTTGAGAATTATCTTACTTTCCAGTACTCAGTACTCCCTGAGACATTCTTTAAGGGTGTATACAAGCTTATGCCTGGACACTGCTTCACTTTCCATAACGGACAGATTAATATAAAAAGATACTGGGAACCTACTTTTGAGGCTGATGAAAACAAGTCCCTGGATGATTTTGTACAGGAGATTGATGATGCCATGCATGATTCAGTAGAACATCACAAGATTAGTGATGTTGAGGTTGGCTCATTTCTTTCCAGCGGTGTTGACTCAAGCTATGTCGCTGCCACCTTCAATGGTGATAAAACATTTACAGTTGGTTTCGACTACGAAAAATATAACGAAATAGATTATGCAAAGGCTTTATCTGAAAAGATTCAGATAGACAACTATTCAAAGCTTGTATCAAGTGAAGAATACTGGGCTGCTATCCCTAAAATCCAGTATCACATGGATGAACCTTTAGCAGACCCTGCTGCCATCGCACTTTACTTTGTAAGCCAGACTGCTGCAAAGCACGTCAAGGTTTCTATGTCTGGCGAAGGTGCTGATGAATTCTTCGGTGGATACAACATTTACAAGGAACCTCTTGATACTGCAGGTTACAGAAAGCTTCCAAAGGGTCTTCGTAAGGGACTTGCTAATGTAGCACAGGCTATTCCATTTAAATTTAAAGGTAAGAATTTCCTTATAAGAGGCAGCAAGGATATTGAGGAGCGTTTCATCGGTAACGCATTTATGTTTAATGAAAAAGAACGCGCAAAGATATTAAAGAACCCTACTGGAAAGTACGATCATAAAGAGCTTACAAAGCCTTTCTATGATAAAGTTAAGGATAAGGATGATGTTACGAAAATGCAGTACATTGATATCAACTTCTGGCTTATTGGTGATATTTTGCTTAAGGCCGACAAGATGAGCATGGCACACAGCCTTGAAGTACGTGTTCCTTTCCTTGACAGAGAGGTATTCGATGTAGCAAGGACTATACCTACTAAGTATAAAGTAAACAAGTCCAACACAAAATATGCTATGCGTATGGCTGCTCATAAGTATCTTCCAGATATGGTAGCTGAAAAGAAGAAGCTTGGATTCCCTGTACCTATAAGAATCTGGCTCAAGGATGACAAGTATTACAATATGATAAAGAAAGCCTTCACAAGCGAAGCTGCAGAAAAATACTTTAACACTAAGGAGCTTGTTAAGTACCTTGATGATCACAAAGAGGGAAAAGCCGATAATTCAAGAAAGATATGGACAGTATATATGTTCCTTGTATGGTATAACGATTTCTTTGGTGATTCTGAATATGCAGCATAGAAATATTGTTGTTTAACACACATTCTTAACGTACGGACGACAGCATATATGAGGAAAGCAGGTGTGCATACATCAACGATGCCAGAAGCTTCAATTTACGCGAGCAACGAGCCAAAGTCATATTCCTGATATGACCTTGGCGACTGCCGCGATAGCCATAATAAACACGCTTTGCGAGTTTATTATGGCTGGATATTTCTAAGACTTTTCATATACGTAATGGTAGTTTCCGCTACCGTTCGAT
>OGMN01000847.1_pt1 | contig 28273 bp, 22 predicted proteins | sample 1573211 | NCBI WGS metagenome assembly OGMN01 (sample SAMEA2581876, study PRJEB24529) | metagenome | biome: Human gut stool | place: China | collected 2011
AGATACTGTACTTGAACAATATCTCGCAAAAATGGGCTTTTTAAGGGACGACTAAATACAAGCTAATATTGTATGCGCTTTCCTATAATTATTTTGATATATAAGCCCCAGAAACTACTAAATGGCGGTTACAACTTTATATAACAGAGTGAGAAATATATTTTAAAGTACTATTGAGTATAAACGCAAAGATGCCGAAGCACAGAATCATGCTTCGGCATCTTTTTAGTTATTTATAAGGTCTGTATGTATTACATACGTTCGTGGAACGAGCGTGAAATAACTTCGAGCTGGTGTTCGCGTGAGAGTTTCACGAAGTTCACAGCGTAACCGCTGACACGGATAGTAAGCTGCGGGTACTTTTCGGGATGCTCCATAGCGTCCTCAAGCATTTCGCGGTTCAGCACGTTCACGTTCAGGTGGTGTGCACCCTTCGTGAAGTAACCGTCCATCATCGTTACGAGGTTTTCAACACGTTCTTCAGGCGTAGGACCGAGGCTCTTCGGCACGATGCTGAAGGTGTTAGAAATACCATCCTGAGAGTCGCGGTAGCGCAGTTTGGCAACCGAAGCCAAAGAAGCTACAGCACCGCTCTTGTCGCGTCCATGCATGGGGTTAGCACCCGGAGCGAAAGCAACACCAGCCTCACGGCCGTCAGGCGTAGCACCCGTCTTCTTACCATACATCACGTTCGAAGTGATGGTGAGGAGTGAAAGCGTAGGACGTGCATTCTTGTAAACGGGCAATTTCTTCAGTTCTTCGCTAAAGAAGTAAACCAAGTCAACACCAAGGTGGTCAACACGGTCATCGTTGTTACCGAAGCAGGGGAATTCACCCTGAATGTCGAAGCTTTCGGTCAAGCCGATTTCGTTACGCTTAGCAGTAACCTGAGCATACTTGATAGCAGAGAGTGAGTCGATAGCAATAGACAAACCGGCAGCACCGTAAGCCAAGTTGATGCGCGGGTCAGTATCGATGAAGGCCATCTGAGCCTTTTCGTAGTAATACTTATCGTGCATGTAGTGGATGATGTTCATTGCATCGTTGTAAACGCGAGCAATCTGCGTGAGCACCATCTTGTAGTTCTTCATTACCTCTTCGAAGTTCAACTTGTCAGAAGTCAATACGGGGATACCTTCAACCATGACCGTACCCGTCTTTTCGCAGCGACCACCGTTGATGGCGAGCAAGAGTGCCTTAGCCAAGTTGCAGCGAGCGCCGAAGAACTGGATCTGGCGGCCGATATCCTGGTAAGATACGCAGCAAGCAATTCCGTAGTCGTCAGAACCACGTACTTCGCGCATGAGGGTATCGTTTTCGTACTGGATTGACGAAGTGTCAACGCTAACTTGTGCGCAGAACTTCTTGAAACCTTCGGGCAACTCGGGGCTCCAGAGCACGGTGAGGTTGGGCTCGGGTGAGGGACCGAGGTTGTAAAGCGTTTGGAGGAAACGGAATGAAGTCTTCGTTACTTTCGTGCGGCCATCGTTGAAGCGGCCACCGATAGATTCGGTTACCCAAGTGGGGTCGCCAGCAAAGATTTCGTTGTAAGAATCCATACGCAAGTGGCGAACCATACGCAACTTCATTACGAATTGATCAACGAGTTCCTGAGCGAAGGTTTCGTCGATGAGGTTGTGCTTCAAGTCGTGTTCGATGTAGATATCGAGGAACGACGAAACGTTACCAAGCGACATAGCAGCACCGTCCTGTTCCTTAACGGCAGCGAGGTAAGCCATGTAAACCCACTGAACAGCCTCCTGAGCGTTCTGAGCCGGACGAGAGAGTTCAAGACCATAGTATTCGCCCATGATCTTCATTTCGTTCAGCGCCTTGATTTGCTCAGCCACTTCTTCGCGCAAACGGATTTGCGATTCAGTCATCGGGCTGGTCAAACCTTTGAGGTCAGCCTTCTTAGCTTCGATGATGCGGTCCAAACCGTAGAGTGCCAAACGGCGGTAGTCACCGATGATACGTCCACGAGCGTAGTTATCGGGCAAACCGGTGAGGAAGCCCAATGAACGGAAACGGCGGATTTCTTCAGTGTAAACGTCGAACACACCGTCGTTATGCGTTTTGCGGTAGTGTGTAAAGATGTCCTTTACCTTGGGGTTAACCTCGGTGCCCTGCTGTGCGCAAGCTTTTTCAACCACCTTGATACCACCAAAAGGCTTGATGGCACGGCGAAGCAGTTCATCGGTCTGCAAACCAACGATTAACTCGCTATCTTTGTCGATATAGCCGGCCTTGTGCGATGAAATGGTCGATACCGTGTTGGGGTCGTATGAGCGTACGCCACCATTGGCACGTTCTTCTTCCAGCGCTTGCAAGCAGATGTTCCAGAGCTTGCGGGTGCGGTCGGTCGGGCCGACGAGGAAGGAAGCATCGCCTTCATACGGGGTAATGTTGCAACGAACGAAGTCCGTTACGTTAATTTGCTCTTTCCAGGGTCCTTCGATAAAGTTCATTGTAATGATAAGGATTAAGGATTAAGAATTGAAGTTACAAACACGCATCGGACTGCTTATAGCCATCGTCGTCGGTGAGTGTTTGTATCTTGTTTATTTCATAATAGGATGCGAGGCAAAACGTGCTTTTCTGCGTTAGATATGACAAGATATTAAAGTGCAGAAAGTAACAGAGTTGTCAAAAAAGCGTTAATCGAATTGGTTCTGTTTGCTTGTTTTGCTGCTTTTCAAGTGCAAAAATAGGTATTTATTACGGATTGAGCAACATTCTAAGAAATTATTATTAACCCTTTTGTAATTATTACAATTCTTGCTTTGTCGACTTGTCATATTCGTATACTTTGCCCACATTTTGGCAGACTGTGCAATTTCGCAGCCAAGTTTTAGCTAGTTTTTCTGCCATCTAATTTAGTAAATAGGTAGGGTGTCCAGTTCTACGTTCTCGTTTTTGACATTGATTTAACAACTTAAAATGTTGATTATAAACTAGAACAGTGTTGTATTTAGGTGCAATTTTAACACATAAAAAAGTGTAGCTAATTCATTAGGTCAACATATCTTGAAGATACATGATTATCAGTGCTTTGAAACTTGTGTCATATCTATTTTGATCTAAAAACTGGAACATCAAACTGGACACCCTAGTAAATAGGTGTAGTTTGTTCCTCTCTATTTTTGTGTGTAGCAATCAAATGCTGACAACCATTTATGATTTAAGGAAGGATTGGTATATAGGTATTTAATGGGTTTGATTTTAATTTTTGTATATATCTTCACTGTTTCATTGAAAATGCTTAATTTTGAATATTACTTGAGAATATATCAAGACTTTTCTCATTTTCCTTAAATCCTCATTAAGTAATGTATTCCAAATTAGTTGTTACTCCTTTTGCCGCCTTGGCGTTGGCTGGAAGTATGCATGCTCAGCAAACAGAACAGCCTAATATCATCATGTTTTTAGTGGACGATATGGGTTGGCAAGAAACATCTGTTCCTTTTCATCAAGAAGAAACAGCATTGAATCATCGTTATCGTACGCCCAATATGGAGCGTATGGCTCGGTTGGGAGTTAAGTTTACCCAAGCCTATGCATGTGCAATTTCTTCGCCTTCACGTTGTAGTCTGATGACAGGTATGAATGCCGCGCGTCATCGCGTAACGAATTGGACGCTTCGATATAATCAAAAAACCGATGCAAAGGGTGGTTCGCTTGACTTACCTGATTGGAATTTCAATGGATTGCAGCCCGACACCGTAACAGCTGCGCACGATTTGACAAATACGGTATTGGCCACAGCTTTACCCGAGGTGCTCAAGCGCGCCGGATATTACACCATTCACTGTGGCAAAGCCCATTTTGGAGCCATGGGTACAGCCGGCGAAAATCCGCTTGCTTTTGGTTTTGATGTAAATATTGGTGGCGGAGCCAACGGAGCACCGGGCAGTTATTTGGCACAGAATGAATATGGCCAGGGCGATTTTCATGTGCAGGGGCTTGAAGAATATTATGCCAAAGGTACTTTCCTAACTGAGGCTTTGACCATTGAAGCACTCAAAGCGGTGCAGAAGCCTGTGGCTGAGGGTAAGCCATTTTATCTTTATATGTCGCACTATGCCATTCACTCACCCTACGATGCTGATCCGCGTTTCACGTCGAATTATCGTGATGCCGACGGGCAGGGAGTTTATGACGAGCAGTTAAGCAAACGCCTGAACAATGCAGAAGTAAACCATGCTGCTTTAGTAGAAGGTATGGACGAAAGTTTGGGCAGATTGCTTGATTGGCTTGACCAAAACCCCAAGGTGGCGCAGAATACCATCGTACTTTTTATGTCAGATAATGGCGGACAGGCCGTGGGGGTGCGACAGGGACGAGCTGATTATGATCAAAATTTCCCGGCTCGAGCTGGAAAGGGGTCGTCGTATTTAGGCGGTGTTCGCGAACCCATGATGGTGTATTGGCCCGGTGTGGTTCAAGGAGGCACTACGAATAGTAATGTGGTGATGATTGAAGATTTTTTCCCGACCATTGCCGAAATGGCCGGTGCAGATGTATCAGCATGTTCACAAACCATCGACGGGAAAAGTTTTGCAGGCTTGTTGCGCGACAAAGATTTACAGCGTAATCGCACATTGATTTGGCACTTTCCCAATCTTTGGGGCGAAAGTCAGAACCGTGCTGAGGGATATGGAGCTTATTCTGCCATATTGCGCGATAATTATCACCTAATTTACTTTTGGGAAACACAGGAACGTCGACTTTACGATGTAAGTAAGGATGTGGCTGAACGTCATAACTTAGCCGATGAAATGCCGGAACTTACTTTGCAACTTGCTGCAGAACTGACCGATTCACTCATTAGTTATGGTGCTCAACGCCCCACACTCAAAGCTACGGGAATACAAGTTCCATGGCCTGTTGATGGACAGCTGATACCCAGCGTTGGCGATGTTGTTTCGCCAATGAAAACGGGGGCTTTTATTTTTAGTACCGAGGACATGCGCCATTATTATCGTATTGCCGACAATCGTCCGTCGGCTGCAGGTGGCCTATTTTACTGGACAATGGGAAGTCATAATGGTTACAAGGCATTGCAGTGTAACAATCGTAAATTCACGGCAGACAACGAACGCAAACAGCAACTTTTTTACATGTTGCCGGGAAAGGACGACAAACATTTTCGCTTGTTTACTTACGATGGACAACCAATAGATTATGTTGATGGTTTGACTGGTGGCACATGGAATGGTGGAAATGTGGGTAATGCACTCAAAACGCCTTTTTTGCAATACGGAACAGAGGAGTCCGGCCAATTTCAAATTGTGAAGTCAGATAATAATGAACTTTATGGATTTTCGGCCGATGGGCAACTCTTGAACGACCGTGGCACAGCCAATGGGGCTGCAGCCAATATGAAATGGGTTATCAATACTTATGCCGGAAATAGTGTGAAAGATGCAGGAAGCGTTTACCGTTTCATTTCCGAGGGAAGCGAATCAACAGGCATTAACAGCCTGCCCTCTAAGGACAATCTGTCTGTGAAGGCTTTTTCGCGTTACGAATTATCTCAACTCAAGGAAGCAAAGGTTTATTCGCTTGACGGAAAAAAGGTACATAATGTGTACCGTGCTGATAGTGGCGTGTATGCGGTAAAATACAAAGCCACAACAATGATGGTTTACTTACATGATTAGCTCCTACTTTCGTACTTCGACACAAACTCATTAGTTTATAATTCAGAAAAACAGCTGCAAGCACCCGTATGTGGGTTAGCTTGCAGCTGTTTTTTTGAGTTTAAATGTCGGAAAGTATTACGGAGCGTTGGGGAATTAGGTTTTAGAACCTATGGTCTACTTGCCAATGCAGATGCGCCACTTACCCTCTTTATCCTTTTTCAGGTTGATGGAGTCAACGTCTTGTTCTCCGTTGTTAAACACGAGTTTCATTCTCACCAACGCCTCTTTGCCGTCCTCCGATATTTCTTCGGTCACCACTTCGTACGATTTGATGCCCTCTTTCTTTTCGTAGGTAGCCTCCGCTTTGCTTTTTAGCATATCCTCGAATTGTTTTTTCTCTTCTGCACTCGGCACTTTGTCATCATCGTAGTACATCAAGTCGATGTAGCCGGCATAGTCCTTTTTCTGGATACATTCTACTGCCTGTTCGGCAACTCCGCCCGGCGTGTTGCTGTTGCAGGCCGAAAGGATGAACAAACCCATGACAAGGGTGAACAATGCAATAATTTTTTTCATGGTGATTGTAGCTATAAATGAATAATGTGAATTTGCTCTATAAAGTGGCATACTTGGAACAATCGGAAGGTTTAGGAATCGTGAGGAACAGAAATCGTGAGAGACCGGAAAGGGGGAGGCTGAGTAAAGGGAAAGCTAAAAGTCGGCCACATTGACCAAATGCGCAGAGCGCAGAAAGTCGGAGGGCAGAATCAAGTGGTCGAAGTCCAGTCCCGGTAAATGGTATTCATGCCGTTCGTTACCGATGAGCGGATAGGCCGCAGCCCGGAAACAGAAGTCAATCAGTTCGCAGCAGTACATGGCCGTGGTGTCTCGGTCGTCGTAGTCGTGGTCAAACAGTGTGCCACGGTCAAACACCTCGTAAGCCTTGGCTGCTGCCGCCCGTGCCGCATCGCCATTTTGCGGACGCATCACCTTGCCGCACGAAGCATGGATAGCATTGAAAAACCGCTCCGGCGTTTCCATTTTCACCCGGTCGGGGTCGCCCGGAAAGTCAGGTTCGTCGGGCACAGCATGAATGATGCGCAATGCCCCGGCCGAATCAGCCACAATGCCTATGTGTGAAAACCGTCCGTCCGAATCAGCCGCCCTCACCGCACGGCTTGTCAGTCCGTTGCCCTGCCGAAACACCACATCGCCCACTTTCAGCAGCGTGTGTTCCGGCAGTATGCTTTGTGCCGTCGGCGTTTGTTGGCAAGCCGCCAAGTGCAAAAGGATAAGCACAGCGCAGGTTCCTTTAAGGAGAAGGTCGGTAAGCCTGTTCTGTAAGATACCGATTGTCATAGTCAAAGGTTTTTGCAAATTTATGATTTATGGAGAGTATTGGCAAATATTTGCAAACTTTTTTTGAAAACCTGCAAGCAGTTTCAGTGAATAATCTTGACCAATAATCCGTTTAATTTATTAACTTCGCGCCAAGTAATCAAATTAAATCTTACGCTTATGGGATTTTTTTCTTCCATTTTCGGAACACCTCAAACCTCGGAAGAGGGTAAATTCGATACCTTGCGCGACGATGGTGTACGCGCCATGCAGATGGGCGAACTGCCTTATGCCGAAAAGTGCCTGAAGGCTGCGCTCGAACTGCGCGACGACGATAAAACCAAAGCTTTTTTGGCCGAAGTTTACCTACACATGAATCAATACGATGCCGCCCTTCCCCTGCTCGAAGTACTTTGTGCGGCTCACTCCGACGATAAGGAGCTGAACCTGCTTTGGGCGCAGACGCTCGGTAAACTTGAAAAATGGGAAAAGCAGCGCGACGTATGTGCCGCTTTGCTCAAGACCGATGCCACCGAAGCCCGTGCACTCTACCTCTCGGCACAGGCCGAAAAGGGTTTGGGCGATTACCTCACCGCCATTGTTCACCTCACGCAGTGTACCACGCTCCGTCCCGATTTTCATTCAGCCCGTTTGCTCCGTGCCCAAGTGCTCGAAGCCATGGGGCAGTGGAACGAAGTGCTGGCAGACACCGAGGCACTGGTTGAAACCAATCCCGAAAACGAGGAGTACCAATTCAGTCATGCCCGCGCCCTGAGCCACGTGGGACGCGAAGACGAAGCCATTCAGCAGTTCGAAGCCGTGTTGCAGCTCAACCCCTTCAACCGCGAAGCCACCCTGTGTCTGGGGCGTTTGTACGAAAGCACTTCGCGTCGCGACAAGGCTCTGAAGCTCTACACCGAGGCCATCGACCTTATGCCCGATTTTGCTGAGGCCTACAAGGCGCGTGGTGGCGTGAAGCATCAGCTCAAGGACGATGCCGGTGCTGCCGAAGACTTGAAACGCTCGCTCGAACTGGCTCCCGAAAAGGCCGCAGAACTTGATGGCGAATACACCAACGTCGAGAACGAAATGAACCAGCGTTACCGCAACCTGAACCCCTACGGTTTTTAAATGCCCAATCAATGAAGTCGTCTGAACTTTTATGAAATTCAAGATTTGCCTTAATTTTTGAGGCGTTTTTGGGCCTTGAAGAAGGAGTGTAGCGAGCTACACGACTGATGAAAGGTCAAAAAAACGGCCAAAAAGAAAGGTGAAGATTGAATTTAGAAGAGATAAATCTTCAAATCAAATCTTCGTCAGAAAAGTTTAGACGACTTCAACACCTGCTTACCTTTTTCTACACTATGTCTGCCATTACTCTCGACGATATGCTTGCGGCACGCGATGCCCGCTGCTGCAAACAACGCCAGTTGCTTAAAGCGCACCCCGATGCTACGCTCGTGGTACTGACGGTGGTGTTGCCGGGAAACGAAAAGCGAAACGACACTTCGCTCCAGGTGGCACGTGCTGCCGTTAAAGCTGTGACCCAGGCATTGCACACTGACATTCAGCATGCCGAACAACACGACCTGCCTACGGGCTTCGAAGCCTATTGGACGGTGAGGGGCGAACTGAAAACGGTGAAACTGAAAATGGTAGAACTGGAAGAAAAACATCCCTTGGGCCGCTTGTTTGATTTAGACGTGATTGCTCCTGATGGCATTCCGGTGAGCAGACAGGAAGTGGGCTTTGCCGCTCGTCGCTGTTTGCTTTGTTCAAACGAAGCACGCTTTTGCATGCGTAACCGCACGCATACCTATGCCGAAATTCTGGAACACATCAAACGTATGACGGATGCTTACTGTGACTGATTGCCTGCTGACCCTGCCGAATGGCGAAATGCACCCCATCGTGTGGCGCGAAATTCCGCTGAACTCCACTTACTTTCTGAAACAGGTTGACCATTTATTGACAGACAACGAACTCAACCGGCCACCACTCGACTACCTCATTGGTATGTACGACGAAGAAACCGACGAGTTGCTGGCTTGTGGCGGATTGGGTGGAAGTACCATTCAGTGTGTGGCAGTTTCTCTGGCTGCGCGCAGTTTGAATTTGGCCGGTAAAATAGTAACCTTGCTGCTAACCCGCGCTTCGCAAGCCGGGCTAAGCAATGTCACCGTATTTACCAAACCCGAAAACAAGGCACTGTTCACAAGCATGGGATTTCACCTGGTGGCACAAGCCCAACGAGCCATTATGCTGGAACACGACCGACGCGCGCTCAAACGCTATGTCGATTACCTGACGTCGCTGCAACGCGGCGGTGTGTGTGGCGCCATTGTCATGAATGCGAACCCGCTGACTCGCGGACATCTATACCTGATAAATCGGGCTCGCGAACTGGTGGACCACCTCTTTGTTATCCTCGTTGCCGACAATCCGCACAACTTGTTCAGCTATGCCGAACGCCATGAAATATTGGAAAAGGCTGTGCAGACAATGAACAACGTCACCTTGGTCGAGGGGAGCATTTACTCTGTTTCGGCAGCTACCTTTCCCTCGTATTTCATCAAGGAAAAGTCGGCTGTTTCTGCCACGCACATCGAGTTGGACTTAAACCTTTTCGCCGAACATCTGGCTCCGGCGCTGAAAGTGAGCAAACGCTTTGTGGGTTCCGAACCCGACGACGAACTGACCGCTGCCTACAACGAGGGAATGCACCGCCTACTACCGCCACAGGGTATCGAAGTAATCGAAATTCCGCGCTGCAAACAGGCTGCTGAGGACAACTGCATTTCTGCCTCCCGGCTGCGTAAGGCACTGACCGGCGGAAAACTGCTGCAAGCCCTTGATTGGGCCGCTCTCGAAAGTGTTCCTTTCATTTGGAGCAAAGCTGCCACTGCTGCCTTACAGGCCGAACTTGACCTTACCCCGAAACCTGGACTGGTGGATAGGCACAACAGCGGAGCACATTCCGACATGGACTATGCCTTGATGCGAAGCAGCATCTGTGCGCTCGGTCAGTCATTCTGCCGCATTGCCGAAGTAACTTCACACACTCCGACACTGCCCGACTGCACGCAGTTGGCCGCCATCGGCCGCGAAGGCGAACAGCAAATGCTGAAAGCCACTCGGGGAGTGAACACCCACAAAGGGGCACTATTTGCCATGGGACTTACGCTGGCTGCTGCAGTACACCTGCACACCACGAAGCTACCGCTCAATACTGAACATTTACAAAATACCATAGCTCGCCTTGCCGCTTGTTTTACGCGTCCGGCCGATACCCACGGAGCAACCTTACATCGCCAATACGGAGTGCCTGGTGCGTTAGACAATGCTCGAACCGGCTATGCGCAGCTATTTAACCAATGGCTTCCTTTTTGGAAACAACAGCAGCACACTCCCGATGCGCTCTACCGACTGTTGCTTTACATCATGTCGACATTAGACGATACAAACGTATTGCACCGAGTGGGCAACCGGCGTGCTGCAGAAGTTAAATCCGAAGCCAAACACCTGCTTGAAAATTTCACGCTCAATCAATTAGAACAACTTGATCGTATTTATATAGAACAAAACATTTCGCCCGGCGGAGCAGCTGACATGTTGGCACTTACGCTTTTTATTGCGGCTGTCTGTACGGAATAATCTTCGAAAAACATAACCTTAATCGCCACTTGCTTTGAAAACTTGCCTGATTGCCTGAAGCAACGAAGTTTTTCACAGCAAACGGACTAACCATCTAAAACCAGTTTTGATTATGATAGAACTGATTAACCAAGGCGTTTATCTGCTTAACGGCACTGAAATCCGCACCAATGCACAGGGTATGCCCTGCGCTGATGAAGCCCGCGAAAACACCATTACTTACCAGATTCTGCGTCAGCACGATGTCGACGGTGCAAAAGGTAAAAAAATGCGCATCCGCTTCGATGCCATGATGAGTCACGACATTACCTATGTCGGCATTATCCAAACAGCGCGCGCTTCAGGACTTGAAAAATTCCCACTGCCATACGCCATGACCAACTGCCATAATTCACTCTGTGCAGTAGGTGGTACCATCAACGAGGACGACCACGTTTTCGGACTTTCGGCAGCAAAAAAATACGGCGGCATTTACGTGCCGACGAACATGGCCGTGATTCATCAGTATGCTCGCGAAGCTATGGTGAAATGCGGTAATATGATTTTAGGTTCCGACTCACACACGCGCTACGGCTCATTAGGCAATATGGGCGTTGGCGAAGGTGGTGGCGAACTTGTGAAGCAGTTGCTGCACAACACTTGGGACATCAATGCGCCCGAAGTGGTGCTGGTATGGCTCGAAGGGGCACCCAAGCGCGGTGTTGGTCCGCACGATGTGGCCATTTCTATGGTAAAGGCGGTGTTCGACAATGGCTTTGTCAAGAACAAAGTGCTTGAATTTGCCGGACCGGGCGTGAAGAACCTGCCGATTGACTTTCGCAACGGTATCGACATCATGACTACCGAAACCACTTGCCTGAGCAGTATTTGGATTACCGACGAGGAGGTGAAACACCATTACGAAATACACCGTCGGCCCGAGGACTTCCGCGAACTGAAACCGGGTGCCACGGCCTACTACGATGGTATGATTCGCATCGACCTCAGTCAGCAGGAATGTATGATTGCTCTGCCCTATCACCCCTCGAATGCCTACACCATTCACGAATTGCAGGCAGACCCCGAACGCATTTTGCGCGAGGTGGAGGAAGATACCCGCAAACGCTACGGTGACAAAGTGCAGGTGGATTTGCTCAGCAAAATACACAATGGTAAGGTACAGGCCGACCAGGGCATCATTGCCGGCTGTTCGGGCGGTACTTACGACAACTTGAGCCAGGCTGCTGCTATCCTCAAGGGTAAATCGACGGGCAACGACTATTTCAGCCTCTCGGTATTCCCGCAGTCTGTACCTGTTTCGATTGCTACGACGCGCAGCGGCATCAACGAGGAATTGCTCGAAGCCGGTGCTGTTATCAAACCTGCTTTCTGTGGCCCATGCTTCGGTGCGGGCGACGTGCCGGCCAACAACGGACTGAGCATCCGACACACCACGCGCAACTTCCCGAACCGCGAGGGTTCGAAACCCGGACAGGGACAGATTTCGCTCGTTGCCTTGATGGACGCTCGCTCTATTGCTGCCACTGCGGCCAATGGCGGTGTGATTACAGCGGCTACGGATGTGGCATACACCGATGAACATAAGCCTTACGAATTCGACGCTCGCATCTACGACCGCCGTGTGTTCTATGGTTATGGACATGCCAATCCTGAAGAGGAACTGCGCTACGGACCGAACATCAAGGACTGGCCCGAAATGTTTGCCATGAAGGACAACCAGCTGCTTGAACTCGCTGCCGTTATCCACGACCCCGTCACCACGACCGACGAACTCATTCCTTCGGGCGAAACGTCGAGCTACCGCTCTAATCCGCTGAAACTCTCGGAATTTGCCCTTTCGCGTCGTGTGCCTGAATACGTGGGCCACAGCAAACGCATACATCAGGACGATTTGGACTGCCGTGCCGGCAAATGTCCCGAACCAATACAGAAGGTACTCAATCAGGTTGGTGCCACAACGGAAAACACTTCGTTCGGCTCTTGCGTATTTGCCAACCGTCCGGGCGACGGTTCTGCTCGCGAACAGGCTGCCAGCTGTCAGAAGGTGCTGGGCGGTGATGCTAACATTTGCTACGAATACGCCACCAAGCGCTACCGCAGCAACTGCATCAACTGGGGCATTGTGCCTTACACGATTGATGCCGAAACTCCGTTCAACTACGAACCGAGCGACTATGTATTTGTTCCTGGCATTCGTCAGGCTATGCTCGATGGCAAGGAGGAAATCGACGCCAAGGTCATTTCATCTCAAGGTATCACCGACATCAAGTTGCACTTTGCCAATCTCACGCAGGCCGAGCGCGAAATCCTTGTCGAAGGTTGCCTGATGAACTACTACCGCAAGGCTTTACCGAAATAAACAGAAATCAACGCTTTTTGAATTTAAGGATAGAAACTTAAAAAACGCAACCCGTGCAGTGCCTGGGTGTCCACATACCGGGCACTGTACATTCTTTCATTTTTCCACTTATTATTCACCTTTTAAATGTCCTCTAAAATCCCTGTTCTTCATTCGATAAGGGACGAGGCGCCAGTTTTTTACCATGGAAAAAATTAAAATGACTACGCCGCTTGTTGAAATGGACGGCGACGAAATGACTCGCATATTGTGGAAGATGATTAAGGACGAACTCATTCTGCCCTTTGTCGATCTGAAAACCGAATACTACGATTTAGGATTGAAGCACCGCGATGAAACGGGTGACAAAATCACCGTCGAAGCTGCCGAAGCCACCAAGAAATATGGCGTTGCTGTGAAGTGCGCCACCATCACGCCGAATGCTCAGCGCATGACGGAGTACGAACTGCACCAAATGTGGAAGAGCCCCAACGGCACCATCCGCTCCATTCTCGACGGAACGGTATTCCGCACCCCCATCACCCTGCCGACCATCAAACCGGCTGTGCGCAACTGGCAGAAACCCATTACCATTGCTCGTCATGCTTACGGTGATGTGTATAAAAGTGTAGAAATCCGCACCGAGGAAGAGGGTACGGCTCGATTGGTTTACGACACCAAAAGCGGTAAACACGAAGAAATCGTGATTCATGAATTCAAGGGTCCCGGCGTGTTGCAGGGTATGCATAACACTGACAAGTCCATCCGTTCCTTTGCCCACTCGTGCTTCAAGTTTGCCATCGACATGAAGGAAGACCTTTGGTTCTCGACCAAAGACACCATTTCAAAGAAATACGACGCTCGCTTCCGCGAAATTTTCGACGAAGTGTATGCTGAGTACAAGGACGACTTCGAACGCCTGGGCCTGACGTATTTCTACACGCTGATTGACGATGCCGTAGCCCGCGTAATCCGCAGCAACGGTGGTTTTATCTGGGCTTGTAAGAACTACGATGGCGACGTCATGAGCGACATGGTTTCCACGGCCTTCGGTTCGCTGGCCATGATGACTTCCGTACTCGTTTCGCCCGACGGCAACTACGAATACGAGGCTGCCCACGGCACCGTAACGCGCCATTATTACAAGTATTTGAAAGGCGAAGAAACGTCGACCAACCCCATGGCCACCATCTTTGCATGGTCGGGTGCATTCCGCAAACGCGGCGAATTGGACAATCTGCCCGAACTCACCCGCTTCGGCGAACAGCTTGAAGCTGCTTGCTTCGACACCCTAAACGAAGGCATTGTTACCAAGGACCTCGTCAATTTGATGGAAGGCATCGAACCGAAAGCCGTCAACTCTGCCGACTTCCTGAAAGCCATTCGCCAACACTTGGAACAGCGCATCGCCTAACTCTTACACCACGCAATAGTGCCAATATTGGCTGACCATTGCTATAAAGTAAGTGTTTCAGTATGAACGTACCTCTTCGTAACATCATACTGAAACACTTTTTTGTGTCCGAATACCATAATCCGTCAGTAACACTGGCCACATTGGTTTGTAGTAAAATTCCACACATTCCACACCACACTCCCCAATTTCCACACCCATGCCAGCAATCGTGCCAACTCGTTTTTATTGATTATCAACGATTTCAGCCTCTTCACTCCATTTTGGCACACGCTTTGCGCTTTAATAGGGCAGAAACAACAAAACAATAACAAAATAAAACGACACGATTATGAAAAAGTTTTCAGTTTACGCCGTAATGGCCATGGGAGTTCTCACAGTGAGTAGCGCAGCCTTTGCCGGAACCACCGCCTTCAGTTCTCGCGGTTTGGTAAACACGGAAGTTTCTGACACCGTTGTACCTAAGGACACCGTACTGCCCGAAAAAACGGAAACGGAACAAACCGAAACGCAAACGCAAACTGAAGCGTTCTATTCATTGACCGACACCGTTCTGCCTACCGACACCGTAGTGCCGCAGCAGGAGGAAACCATCCCGCAGCAAAAGGAGGAAACTACTCCGCAGCAGGAAGAAACTATCCCGCAGCAAAAGGAGGAAACCACTCCGAAGCAGGAAGAAACTACTACTTCTGAATCAACCTTCGCTCTGAGCAACGACACTGTAGTTCCCGTCGACACGCTCATGCCTTCGAAAAAGGATGAACCGCAAACCGACGAACCCAAGCAGGATGAACCTCAGCAAAATGAGCCTCAGCAGGAAGAAACGGTTCCGGTACAGTAAAACGCACCACCACATACATTTCATAGTTCACGACATAGAGTACTGACTTCTATCCGGTTATTTACAGCCTGATAGAAGTCAGTTTTTTCGGCACCTGATATCGCGCCTCAAAAGTTTTCCACACCCTAAAATCGGCATTCAGCCCTTTATTTATGGGCTTTCGAGCGCATTTTCCACACGCAAAAAAATGGAATCGGGATATACCATTTTATCACCATTCGATTTCCAAAGCGTTCGAAGCCAGCACATCAGCCTCACGTAAATTCTATCGAACGCACATACTCCTATATGCTTACAGCAACGAAAAAGCCTTGGTTCAAAACAGCTATTTGCTGCCGAACCAAGGCTTTTCATTTATCGTACATTAGTAACGAAGCAGAAAGATAAAAGTTTATTCAGCTTTGTCCAAAGCTTCGTATTTTGAATGTTTGCTCTTGAATTCAGGAACCAAATCCTTCATGCGTTTCACAATCTGCATATCGGTTTCTTGAATGCTCGAAGAAACGAGGGCATCAATGTGGTCAGACACTTCAGTATAATCATACTCGCGTACCTGAGCAATCTTAATTTTAGGATGGAAAGTCGGTTTCGTCGTTTCCTCTTCGTTAAGCACCTCTTCGTAGAGTTTCTCACCGTCGCGTAAGCCGGTGAACTTAATTTCCACGTCCTTGGCACCGCTCAACTGAATCATGCGCTTGGCAAGGTCAACGATGCGAACCGGTTTACCCATGTCGAACACAAAGATTTCGCCACCATTACCCATGGTTCCTGCTTCAAGCACAAGCTTGCAGGCCTCAGGAATGAGCATGAAGAAGCGGATAATGTCCTTGTGCGTTACCGTAACCGGACCACCGCGACGAATCTGTTCGCGGAACAAAGGAATTACCGATCCGTTTGAACCCAGCACATTACCGAAACGGGTGGTAACAAACTGCGTAACGCCCTTGATTTTACCATCCTTAATGGCTTTGTCAAGGCTTTGCACGTAGATTTCGCAAATACGCTTGGAACATCCCATTACGTTCGTCGGATTCACGGCTTTATCGGTCGAAACCATCACGAACTTCTTCGTGCCGTATTTCACTGCCAAGTCGGCAATGACGCGCGTTCCGTCGATATTGTTGCGCACGCTTTCGCCCGGATTGTTCTCCATCATGGGCACATGCTTGTAAGCTGCGGCATGGAACACATAATCAGGACGGTAAATGTCGAAAAGTTCTTCCATGCGTTCCTTCATGCAAATATCGCTCACGATGGTTTCGGCTTCGACATTGGGCCATTGGCGAGCCATCATCAGGCGGATATCATGCAGCGGAGTTTCGGCCTGGTCAATAAGTACCAGACGTTTCGGACGGAACTGGGCAACCTGGCGTACAATTTCGCTACCGATACTACCAGCAGCACCTGTAACGAGAATCGTATTACCGGTAAGTTGCTTTTCAACAACATTCAAGTCGATTTCAATTTTATCGCGCGGCAGCAAGTATTCAATGTCCACTTCCTTGAGCTGACGGTGGTCAAGGTCGTCCTTGCCGTTCCATTCCTGCATTCCCGAGAACATAAAGATGTGAATACCGGCATCCATCAGTTTTTCGACCATTTCGGGATTATTACGCACCTACTCATTTTTGAGCGGCGACACCAGCAACGATTTCACACCGCGGCTCTGCATGATGCTTATAAGGTTTTCATCATTGGGGAAAATGGGGGAACCCAACAACCGGCGGCCTTGAATGTCCATGTCGCCATTATCGGCCACAAAACCTTTGATAACGTAAGTGTGTTGGCTGTCGCGGTGAAGCATACTGTTGGCAATAGCCACACCACCTTCTTTCACACCGTAAATGAATACGCGCTTGCTCTTTTTATTCTTACGTGCATTGTCATACATATACTTGACCAATGCGCGAAGCAACCACATCAAGCTCGTTGCCATCAATGCCGAAAGGCCTAAATCCTTCATGCGGATGGCAAAAATCCAGGAATCGGAATTCAAACCGTATTTGGCTACCACCGTAAGTCCCAAGCCCAAAAGCATGGCAAACGTAATGCGGTGTAAGTCATTAAACGATGAATAGCGCAAAACGCCCGAATAGGTATGAAAAGCTGCAAAACCCACTACATAAAAAAGCAAGTAAACTGCAAATGCCGCACTTAAAGGAACAATGTCCTGTGCCGTTGTCACTGCTCCATTGTTAAGGGCATACACGAAAATGTCTGAAAAGAATACTATCAAACAATCGAGTGCGAAAACACACCAATATGGCAGTGCGTCTTTCGAAAAATACCAATTCGAAATTTTTGAAATCATGAGTTTGTATTAATTAGTTTCCTGCTTTGCGGCGAGGCTGACACATGGCCCATGCTGCAGCCCCGCAGTAAAGCTTTTTTTTAATTATAACCGCGACCATAGCTGTAGCCGTAGCGATAACCATAGCGATAGCCATAACGGCCATTCAGTTTTTCGGTACCATTAAGCACAATGCTTACGTTCTTGAAGCGTTGCGAATGGTAAATACGTTCAAGTTCGGGCAACATCGTGCGGTCAAGCAGTCCGGCACGAATCACAAAGAGCGTGCGGTCTACCTGCTTTTCGATGATTTGCGTATCAGCCACAATTTCGATAGGCGGACAGTCGATAAATACATAGTCGAAATGGTCACGCACAGCCTCGATCAATGTAGCGAAACGGCCATTGTCCAATAATTCGGTGGGGTTCGGCGGAATGATGCCAACCGGTATCACGCTCAAGCCTTCGTATTTATCTGACTGCACCACAGCATCCTGCCAATTCTCAACATTGCCGTTCAAATAGTTGCTCAAGCCCACTTTCGGTGCGCCGAAATAAGTTGAAAGCGTTGTGTGGCGCATATCACCGTCGATAAGGAGCACCTTCTTGCCTTTGAGTGCAAACGAAACAGCCATGTTTACCGTAATGAATGACTTTCCGCTGCCAGGATTAAAGGAAGTGACAAGTAACACTTGACTCTTCGGGCCATCGGGTTTCGACATAAAATTAATGTTCGAACGCAACACGCGGAATGCCTCGTTGATTACGTTGCGATTGCCTTCTTCCACCACCATGGTCTTCGTCGTTTTATTCCGACGACCAAACAAGCGGCGGTGCGTATCGCCATACAAGGGAATTTCGCCGACAATGGGCACATTCATTCCTTCCAAATCCTTTCGGCCGCGCACCTTATTATTCATCGTCATCATCAGATAAATCAGTCCGGCGGGCACAGCCAATCCCAAGGCAAATGCCACCAGCAAAATCATGGGCTTGCGGGGCGAAGTGGGGAACACGCTGCCGCGCGGCGGAGTAATGATGCGCGTGTTGTAGGCAGCAAAGGCTTTCGACAGTTCGTTTTCTTCGCGTTTCTGCAGCAAATAAATGTAGAGCGACTCCTTCACCTTTTGCTGACGTTCCACCGAAAGCAAATATTTAGCCTGATTCGGATTCGAAGCCAACTGTCCCGTTGTTGTGCGCTCCTGTTTCCGGTAGCTTTCAATCTGCGTATTGAGCGAAGCAATGTGATTATTCAGCGACTCGTAAATGGCCTGATGCATATTTTTCAGCGAACGGCCCATGTCGGCAGCCACCGGACTTTCCTTGCTACTATTGGCAATCAGACGGTTGCGTTCAAGCACCATGCTGTTGTATTCAGTAATCAGGTTTTCCACATTCACGTTGGCAAGTCCCGAATTCGAAGGCAATGTCTGGTCCGACGATTTTTGCTGCAATTCATTCAGCACAAACTGTGCCATAGCTCTCTGGTTATTGAGCGTAAGCAGCGTTGTCTGGTTATTCAGAGCCTGCGTCATATACATGTTCGAAGCCTGCTGTACGTCGGGCAGCAAATTCCGGCTTTTATACGACGAAATGTTGTTGTCGACATGTCCCAAATCTGCTTCAATCACAGCCAAACGCTCACTGATAAACTGCGAAGTGCTTTCGGCCACCAGGTTGCGGTCCTGCACCCACTGTTCGTTATACACAGTAATAAGCGAGTTAAGAATGTCCTCAGCCTTTTTGGGTGATTCGTCCTTGATACTCAAATCCACTACGGTCGATTCCTTTGAATTGAGCGAAATGCTAAGCCGGCTCAGGTAGGCATCAGCCAAGAGATTTGGTTGGGTATGAAAAAAGTAGATTTCTTCTCCTACGTATTCCTTGCCAAAATGCTTCGTACAACTCAACGTTACATTGCCACATGCCGTGTGTACGGTAGCATTAAAATTACCTTTGAACCTTCCTTCAATTTCTTTTCCATCCAGTTTACAATGGGTGATTTCGAACTGCGAATCTGAAATCAGATTCACCACGAACATCAGCATCTGACTGAACAGGCTGATTAACAAGTGAGTTCGTTTCTCTCATAAATTAAAGGTGTAAGGCTGTTTATTTCGTATAGTTTGTAAGATGCGGTTCGGCCAAACTGAATAACAAAAGCGTTTTCACGTTGTCTGGCTCTCACCTTTCGCTACATTCGACATGTTAACTAAGTTCAGTGCTCTGTTTTGAGTTATTTTCTTAAAGCGTTTCACCAAATTGCCCAACGAAGATGCTGTCGCGATTTGATTCTCGTCAGCAATCATACGGTCCAGCAATTCTACATCATGTCGAATACGAGTCTGGGCCTCATACCCTCCCGGAACATGCTCAAAAACGCACCGATTCTGAGCATCCCAAGCTTCAACCGGCAACAAAATACGTGCCGAAAACTCGAACCTGCGGTTGTGGCCGTAATATATACGATAATATATACTGCCACGATCCTCATGCTGTTTACTCCTTTCGAAACGAACTTTTACAGATGGCATACTACTTATGAATATTGAAGGGCAAACAACACTGCTCTGAGTAAAGCATAACCGAAAACCAATGTTCATAAGGTTTCTTGTTTTTATAAACCAATACTCATCAATGGTTAAAGCCATCCTATTCACCAGAAATAGTGCCAACCCATAAATAATACAAAGAACGCAACCAAACCCTGATAGTTTAGTTTGCCTTCTTCTAATTTACATCACACCCGTGTATCCCACAAGAACACACAAACGATCATCGAGCAGCATCGCTTCAAGCATTCCCACCAGCCAAACATCCTTGTATTTTATAAGGAAAACCCAATGAGAACTAACTACTATGAAATGGGAGAAAAAACAGAAGCTCTTTCTACCAATGCCATCAAACCTGTTTGAACACACATGAACACACCTCTTCTGATTGATGTAAAACAGACTCAAACTGCACACTTATCACAGAGAATAAGGCATAACGACCTGCATACATCAAAAAAACAGAGGTATATGCTGACAACGAGAAGAAAAATAAAATCAAACCAGTCAAATAAAAACCGACTAAAATTTCGCACGATACAATCAATTTCCTTTTAAAAATATGTATGTATAATTGTACGAAACAAATTTGATTACACGTTATTTTTTAAACTCATTTCAGTCCGCCGCTTTCGAACAAAGCAACTTTATGTGAGCGTTACAAAATCTACACAGGCTATTGAATAACCATCAACTGTCAACAGCATCACGGCACCCAAAGCTATAGTCTGCTCTCGAAGTTCAAAACAAAAGAAGCCAACAGCAAATCAAGTTCCACTCCTTTGGCTCATCCTTGTTCGCAAACTCCTATGAAACGCAGTTTATTGCAAAATACACACCGAAAAATCACCTTTTCCAATGCATACCATGACATGCAAACTACCACGCAACAGCAATTAAGTACCAACCATTTCGAAGCCAACGCGACCCTATCAGTCCATAGCTCCGCTACGATATACATACTATAATCACGTTGCAAAATTACTAACTTTTGACTATTTTCCAAAGACTTTATGTCTTTTTTTTGAAATATCCCGTATTTTGAGCCAATAAATACGCCATATCTATATTCCTATAGTAACTGCTTTGTAAACGAGTGCTAAACCAATATTTACACTCCTCAAAAGCCACAAACAAAAAAGCTACACCCCATGCCTGCACTCCCCAAAAACCTGCTGGCAATGTGGCTCATTTAGAACAATGCGTAAATGCAAAAAACAACATTTACTTGACAAAACAGCAATTACAGCCATCAAATTAAACCTTTTTGTCTGAAAATAGTCATAAAACAAACGACTAATGTTGCACCTCTGAGCCAAAATGCCTAACTTGCGCCCTATAATCCGGTAATTAGCCGGTAAACACCGCCCTGGAATTCCGTTTCCAACAGATTACTTTTCAAGAAGTATGGAACAATTCCTTCGCATTCCCCACCCCCTTTCGGCTCTTCGCAAGAACAAGCCCCGGCAGGCCCGAAGCCAACAACCTATCCCGAAGCCGACAACCGATTATAACATTAATTACATATATAAAAACGACATCTATGAAACGCTTAAAACTTTTTGTACCTCTGGCCATCGCCTTGTTGATGACGGGCTGTGTATCGAAAAAGCAGTATGCCGACATGCAAGCCAAGTATCAGACGCTGCAATCAGAAAACGCAAGCTTGCAGCGCGACCTCAACGACAAGCAGGTTAGCCTGGCCGAATGCAACTCTAATTCAAAGAGCCTGGCCGAACGCTTGGCCGATGAACAGGCACGCAACAAGGAAATGCGCGATGCTTACAACCAGTTGCAGAACTCATACCAGAGCAACGTACAGGCAGGCAACGTAAACATTTCAAAACTCGTTGACGAAATCAACGCTTCGAACAAGTTTATCAAGCAGCTCGTTGATGCCAAGAGCAAGAGCGACTCACTCAACCAAGCACTCACCAACAAACTCACCCGTTCACTCTCACGCGAAGAAATGAACGACGTCGACGTACAAGTGCTCAAGGGTGTAGTTTACATTTCACTCGCCGACAACATGCTCTACAAGAGCGGTAGCTACGAAATTGGCGACCGCGCCGGCGAAACGCTTTCGAAAATCGCCAAAATCATCAGCGACTACAAAGACTACGACGTACTCGTTGAAGGTAACACCGACAATGTGCCCATCAAGCAGAAGAACATCCGCAACAACTGGGACCTCTCTACCCTCCGTGCCTCTTCTGTCGTACAGGCCCTGCAAAACGAGTATGGTGTTGACCCCAAACGTCTGACTGCTGCCGGACGTGGCGAATACAACCCCGTGGCCAACAACAGCACCGAAAAGGGTAAACAGCGTAACCGCCGCACCCAAATCATCATCACGCCGAAGCTCGACCAGTTCATGGACCTCATCGACGAAGCACCCGAACAGCAAAAGAACTAACGTATAACCTACGTATAAACACCCAAGAGCCGACCTCATTTTCATGGTGAAGGTCGGCTCTTTTTTTTGAACGCCCAATGCCATGTACCATTCCGTCATACGCATTTACCAGACAATGTACACCACCAAACAAACAAATCAACTTTTTACTTTACCAAAATGCGCTTCGTTTCAAAAAATAATTGTACATTTGCAACTGCTATACTACAAATCGGCCCCGTAGCTTAGCTGAATAGAGCGTCAGATTCCGGTTCTGAAGGTCTTGGGTTTGAATCCCAACGGGGTCACCACATGTTACACGCGGAAATTCTCACACCCGGGAATTTCCGCTTTTTCTTTTTCACATCGGGCTGTTTACAGGCCGCGTCCCACTCACAGCGCCACATACAGCTCACATCCCCACTCTTTGTCATGGCACAAAAATTCATCATCACCGCCCAAGGCCACTTCCGCCTGGGCGACGTCCGACTACACAAACACCTGCTCGAACCCGGCGACACTTGCTACGGTGGCGGATTCTACCAAATTGACCACCTCAGCAACCGCCTGCTGCTCGACGGTGCGTCCTACGACTACGGCCGCCCGCTCTGGGACCGCCTCATCTACCGCCAAACCCCACTGAAGGTGCCCGAAGCTTACCGCGGCATGCAAATCGTGTATCACCCCGAAGATCAATTTGCCGACGACCTCGTCATCACCCACGAACTCCCCATCGAATACGTCTAACCCATCCCCTCATTTCTCCGACAGATGCACACCCTCTCGCCCACCCTACGCACCTACATCGAAGCGCACATCATTCCGCTTTACGACACCTTCGACCCGGCACACCAGCGCAACCACGTACTAAGCGTCATCGACCGCAGCATGGCATTGGCCGCACATTACGATGTCAACCCCGACATGGTCTATGCCATTGCCGCCTACCACGACACCGGCCTCAGCCGCGACCGCCAAACGCACCACATCGTTTCGGGCCACATCCTGCGCAGCGACCATGCGCTGCAGCAATGGTTCGATGCCGAACAAATTGAAGTGATGGCCGAAGCCGTCGAGGACCACCGTGCCTCGAACGCACACGAACCGCGCAGCATTTACGGCAAAATCGTAGCCGAAGCCGACCGCCTCATCGAACCCTACACCATCCTATCGCGCGCCCTGCTCTTCGGCCTTTCGCACCACCCCGAATTAAACGAACAAGCGCAAATTGCCCGAGCTGCTCACCACCTCATCGAAAAATATGGCGACAACGGCTATCTCAAACTCTGGATTCCCGAATCGCCCAATCATCAACGGCTGCAGGAAGTCAGATCACTCCTCAACACCCCAGCCCAACTCCGGCAAACACTCCAGCAAATTTACGCCGAACTCACGGCCGCATCATCCACCCCACAACCCTCAACCTGCGAAACATCAAACTAACATTCCTCCCCCACCTTTCCAACTAAAGAAAGCACACAGCCCCGGCAAACGAAGATACAAGTTTTCATTTGCCAGGGCTGTGTACTTTTCGTCACTTCACATATATTATGTCAGCCTACAAACTGTTTAGGTATTTCCAAGACAGATAATTAGAGTCCACTAAATGAAGTCGTCTGAACTTTTATGAATTTCAAGATTTGCCTTTAGTTTTGAGGTGTTTGGGGGCCTTGAAGAGGGTTTCTTGTTTATGTCGTCTAATTTTTGCTGTACCTGATCGGAGTTGATAACCAGCTTTACCGTCTTGAAGTCTTGTGCATTCATGAAAAAACGTGTTACTTTTGGTTTTAATGTTCCAAAAGTAACACGCAATAATCGCTATTTAAAAGACAAAGGAATGACCCAGTACATAATAAATATCAACCTTTTGGGCTTCCATCGCGATTACACCATGGTGGCCAACCGCCATTTGTTGCATGGGAACGATATTTCCCAGCTCTTTTCCTCGCTTTCCTCTCTCTTTCTCTCCTATTGATTTCCGACAATTTCTCAGCGAACTTCGGGTCTATAAGAGAACGGATGAAAAGATATAAGAAAAGAAGAGTATAGAGGACTAAACAAAAAATAATAAAAGGGTTCATATCAACAGTTTTTTAAATCATATCCGACATAAACTTAGAAGCAGAAATGTTTCTGCAACAAAGATAATAAAAGGCGAGAGCAGCAACAAGCCAAAAGCTTGCTTTTGAGCGAGGGTATTGCCGAGCCACATCCTATATTATACAAATATACGAACTTTTTCGCGCATTTGCAAAATTTACGCTCCTAAATAATCCTTTTTAAAGGTTGTCGAATGCAGCTCTGAATCTACTTCCCAGTTGTTGTGCCATATAATCCTTCATTAAAGTTTCCCACCCCCAATAAAGAAGGTCGGAAACTTTAGTAAAATTAGTACCAAACTTTATAGGAACCTGTTCCAAGCTTGTTACACCTATGACGATTTTAGCATATATCTTAATAGAGACAAAATTTAATAGCTCGATTAAAGGTTCGTTGAAAAGCAAAATAAGCGTATGCACTGCCGTTTTTTGTAAAGTTTCAAAAGTGCTGATTATCAGTAATTCCAAGATTTTCAAAACTAGCTCGGAACTAATTCAAACTAGCTCGGAACTAATTTTATCAAGGTCGGAACTAATTTCAACAATCGGGGAGTAAATTTTTGAGAACAAAGAACCTCGTGAATTAAACGGCTGAAAACGAAGGTATTTGGTGGAGCTTATTTTAATCTTATATGTGGGAGGTAAACTTTACTAAGGTAACAAAAAGCAGAACGCTATGTTTCGACACACAGTCGGACATAGCGTTCTGCTTTTTGTTATTTGGGTTTATCCTATTGATAATTCTGCGAAATCAGTTGTTTCAGAATTGTTCACAATCAATTACTGCAATTATTTTTCAATTTTACAACGCGATTTTCCAGGCTTTTTTACCGCTGCGCACAATGTAAATACCTTCGGTTGGCATTTTTCCTTGTGAACAACGCTTACCTGTGATTTCGTAAAGTTCAACATCCTTGTCATTTCCGTTCCACACGAAACGTCCATTCTTCACTTCCAACTTTGAAGGGTCGGTCTTAACCGTTTCGATTCCCTCAACGATTCCCTCAACTGTAGCATCCGTCAGCACTGCCGCATAAAGGCAGCCCACATCAGTCGTATTCGTACCGTTACCCCAATTCAGAATTTGGTAATTTCTCGATTTTTCGCTTTGGTTCATTTGCGAAATGCCACAAGTCACGCTAAACAGACAGTTCATGATACCATTTGTTTTCAGCACCCATCCCTCTGCAGGTCGTTCAGCCGATGTGTGCAGTTGCAAAGCCGGTCGTTGCACAGCACAAGGTGTCAGATACGATTTATCTTCACGGTTCACAATGTCGTAACCATCGCCCTCAGGACGTTTCACGAATTTCCATTGCGAATCCGCACCCATAGCTTCAGTTTTGCCAATCAGACCGTTGCCTACCCCCGTCGACGTAGCACAGCGCGATTCGCGTTGTGGAGTAAGCAATCGATACCAGAAGCAAGTGTCGGCACTTGTTTTGGGCTGACGCAATTCATCAAGATGCTGCGAAAACTGTTTGGCCACTTCAGGTTGTGCTTCAATCAAGTTTTCAGTTTCGTATCGCGAAATGCTGATATCGTAGAGTTGCGGTTTCTTCGAGTAGCCAGTTTCGATACCCGTTTGTCCCTGTTTAGCCGCCCCATTGCTTGGTTCTATGTATTTCCATTGACTCGTGCGCACCGACACTGTATGGTCCTGCGCCATTTCAGCTACAAACGGAGCTGGTTCGTCGCTGCGACCCAGCCACGTTTCAAGTTGGTCACGGCTGTCGGGTGCAGCCCCCAAAGGCAATTGAGCACCCACAAGTTGAGCCATCGAAGCCACCAGGTCGATGTGCGAAACCAACGCATCACTCACTTTACCCTGTTTGATAGCTGCCGGCCAATTCACAATAAACGGCACCGCCGTTCCGGCCTCGAACGCGCTGTATTTACCCCCACGCCACGGTCCGCCGGGTTTATGGTCGCCCGCCAGTTCGCGTGCCTGATCCTGATATCCATCGTCGAGCACCGGTCCATTATCGCTAGTAATCACAATCAACGTATTTTCGTCAAGATTCAGTCGTCGTAGAGTTTCCATCACCTGTCCCACCGTGTAATCGAACTGCATGATAGCCTCACCACGAAGTCCCATTACACTTTTACCACGGAATCGTTCGTGCGGATAGCGCGGCACATGCACATCGTTCGTACACAAATATAGGAAAAATGGGTTATCAGCATTTCGTTCGATAAACCGAATAGCAGAAGCCGCAATCGAGTCTGCGATGTCTTCGTCGCGCCACAACGCCTTTCCTCCTCCCTTCATGTATCCAATGCGTCCAATGCCGTTAACGATAGCCTGATTATGTCCGTGACTCGATTTCAGTTTTGTGAGCAGTTCGGGGTTATCCTTTCCGGTAGGTTCGCCGGCAAAATTTTTGCTATAGCTCACCGATATGGGTGCCGAAGAGTCATAATCTTTCACCACTCCGTTTTCAATATACACACAGGGCACACGGTCGGCCGTAGCAGCCATGACGCAGTAATAGTCGAAACCGATGTCGTCGAGTCCCATATCAAGTTTTTCGTTCCAGTTCTGTTTGCCCGTCTTGCTTCCCAGTCCCAGATGCCACTTGCCTACAGCCCCTGTAGTATAGCCACAACTCTTGAACATATCGGCCAACGTATACTGTTCCGGACGTATAATCATGCCGGCATCACCCGTAGCAATGTCAGTTCCTGGTCGACGGAAGCAATATTCGCCCGTAAGCATCGAGTAGCGCGAAGGCGTACTAGTTGATGCCACCGCATGCGCATCAGTAAAACGCACACCGTGTTGAGCCAATCCGTCAACGTTTGGCGTTTCCACCCGCGTTGCGCCATAGCAAGACAAGTCGCCATAGCCCAAATCATCGGCTACCAAAAAAATAACATTAGGTTGTGATTGGGCTGTTTGCCCCAAAGCCGGCAACAGAGAAAAGCTGCCCAATCCGGCCAAAACGAACGTTTTGTGATTCATAAAATATTAAATTTAGGTATTTACCTGACCTGAATTCAAACTGACAATGCAACAGTGTCGAATTCATTGTTAGTTAATAATTTATATTTTTCCTTTGGGGTCATGTAACCCAATCTTTTTCTCGGTCTTGAGTTTAAGATGTTTTGAACGCGCATTACCTGTTCATTGGTTATGTCCCTAAAGTCCGTACCCTTCGGGAAGTATTGCCTAATCAAACCATTGCTGTTTTCATTGGCTCCTCTTTCCCACGAGTGGTATGGTTTTGCAAAGTAAACAAAAATATTTAGTTTACGTGCAATTTCTTCGTGAGAACTAAATTCTTTTCCATTATCTGCCGTTATTGTATGTATTTGGTCTCTAAAAGGTTCCAAGGCATCGATGGCAGCTTTAGTTAGCGGGCTGGCATCTTTCCCGCTAAGTAGTCTTATCCATACTAGTCCAGTTACCCTGTCGTTTATAGTTAATAGTGCTCCTTTGTGATTCTTTCCAATGACTGTGTCAATTTCCAAATCACCAAAACGTACTTTCTTGTCTACTAACGTAGGACGCTTGTCTATGTCCACGCGGTTTTTGATAAAACCACGTCCATTAGTCAATGCACCTCTCTTCTTATGGCGTCTTCCCCGTCTTCTTAAATGCTTGTATAACGTATCCATCCCATCTACCCCATTCTTTTATATCAAAAAGGCTTTAGCTGATTTTGTTTATCAGCTAAAGCCTTTGCTTATTACTCAGAGAAAAA
>OGMN01000849.1_pt1 | contig 28264 bp, 28 predicted proteins | sample 1573211 | NCBI WGS metagenome assembly OGMN01 (sample SAMEA2581876, study PRJEB24529) | metagenome | biome: Human gut stool | place: China | collected 2011
GATATTCAATACAATAAAAAGTCAAGTTGGGATAATATTTTGGTTTGGATAACTTATCTTATCCGAAATTTCGGATAAGATCAAGTACGCGCTGTGGCAATGGCAGACGGTCTTGCGGAACTGCCGACGCTTCACTATTGATTTTCTCATTGGAAACCGCTAACGGCAGGGATACACGAAATGTGCTGCCATGCCCGATTTTACTTTCCACATCAATGCTGCCTCCTAAAAGTTTGACCAATCCTTTTGTGATGGGCAAGCCCAACCCGAAACCTTCGGCATTCGCCTCAGACGACAGGCGTTCAAACGGACGGAAGATACGCGAAACGGTGTCTTGATCCATACCGATTCCCGTATCCTTTATTTCTATATAAAGCATTCCATTTTCATATCGGACATTGAACTGTATCATACCGGCGTTTGTAAACTTCACAGCATTCGTCAGTAGATTGTCTATAATTTGAGAGATACGATCCATGTCACCGCACAGTACGACATCCGTATTTTGGGAATCATGGTGGAATATGATTCCCTTATTATTGGCAATATGTGAAAATCCGGTCACAATACGTTCCAACAGATCATTAAGGTTGAACGGTACATTGTTGCAGGTTTCCTTGGACTCGTTCAGGCGGTACACGTCCAGCAGATTGTTCAGCAGGTGCAGGATATGTTTGCACTCCGTTTCGATATTTTCCAAATGGTGATTCCTGCGTTTCCTGTCCCGGGTATCTTTTGCCAGTTCGACATATCCGTAAATGATGTTCAGGGGGCCGCGTATGTCATGCGAGATAGTAAGTATGACGTTTTTACGCGTTTCCAGCAGTTCATTATTCCGGTCAATGACACCCTCCATCTTTTTCCTGAGCAGCGAATCCCGTTTCAGATGTTTCTGGATAATCAGGTACGAGAACACCAGCAGGAGGATGGCGGCGATGATCAGCCCGGTGATGATGGAGGTGGAGCGTTGGTGCGCTTGGGCTATCTGCTCTTCCCTGTCCCGGAAGGCGGCTTGTGCATGGTCGCTGATGTTACCGAGCAGGGCGAACAGTTTGCGGTTCAGTTCCCTGTTGCGGATGCGCAGGCTGTCGGTGTAATTCTCCATGTTGCGTATCCGCTCCGCTTGCAGGGCGATAAGCTGTTCGTTCAGCGAGCGGAGCTTGTCGGACGAGGCGGGCACTTGCACCGTTTCCTTGCCGCCGAACCATCCGGCTATGCCTTTCTTCTTCTGCACGACGGTACGGGTCTGTGTCGCTTGCCTTGCAGCTTCTGGCAGATGGTTCACCAGCAGGCTGTCGGCTTTGTCCTGCCGGTGGAACACCTGCATGATTTGGTGCAGGTGTGTCTCCTTGTCCGCCAACAACTGTTGCAGGGTATCTATCTGCGACAGACCGAATATGTAGCTATGGTTCGTTTGCAGCATTTGCAGCAGGCTGTCCACCCTCAGCCGTCTCGTTTGGTAGGCATGGTAGTCCTCATCCTCCCAAGCGATGACGCTCTCGCCCAATGAGGCGAGTACCGTGATGTTGCGGTGTATCTCGGATATGTCACGGCGTGCCTGTCTGATTTCGTAGGTGTCGGCCTCGATTTTCCGAAGGCGTGCGTGTTCATGGAAAAGAATAGCGGCCATGCTGATGATGACCGCCATTAACATCATATAGCCGAAGAGGATTTTAGCTTGCAGGGGTATGTTTCTGTTCATATATAACAAGGTCATATTAAACATCTGTATCGTAAATCCTCTTTTGCAGCAGGTCTATAAAGTTCATGGCATCCATAGGGGTGGAGCGAGAGAGGTCGAACGAGAGTATCATAGCCTGCAGGCTGTTGTCATACGAACTTTTGCTGCCCTTGCGGTCTTGCCCGCCCTCCGTTTTTTCGGGGATGGAGACCAACGCCTCCGCTTCGCTGCCGTCTATGCCGGAAAAGACGAAAGAACCGTCGTCCTGCCGGTCGATTTTCCCTCCGGCGGCTATTATCTGTTCCATCACTTTCCCTACATGGCTTTCCGGGAATCCTGTGGTCAGCACAAAATTTCCGCCTTTACGCTGCCGGTGCATGACACGGTAGCCTGTGGCGCGTGCCAAGGCGAAAGCCCCGCAACCGTAGGCGGAGAAAAACTTGCCCGACCGGGTCACGAGGAAACGGCTGTCGCCGAGTTCCTGCTGTTGTTGTATCAATTCGCGTTCTGTCATACAGTCCTCCTCAGTTCTTTGATTTCATTACAAATCTCCTCTTTTTTGCATTCAATCTGTCTGTACCGTTTTTTCAACACGACTTTCTCCAAGTGTCCGGCAAAATAGATGACCTGCCACCATTCCTTACCGATACGGCTCATGACCTTGCACCGCAGGTTGTAGGAGGAAAAATGCCGCATCATTCCCAAATAGGAGTTTATCGTACTGACAAACTCCTCCCCGTGGGTTTTCACGTAATCGGGCGAGCCTGCCGCCAAGCGGTTCAGGCGGTCGATGGCATCGTAGCAGAAGCCGACTGTGCGGTTGCTCAGGTATTTCCGCCCCGGAAGTATCATCCCTCCGATAAACAGGACACCTTTCGTGTAATGTTGCAGATAGATCTTGCGCGGGTGCAACGACAGCCCGTGTTCGGAGAGCCAGCCGGCAATTTTCGCTTTCACCTCTATCAGGTGCTCTTTCGAGGGATGGACAAGCACCATGTCGTCCACATACCTGCCGTAGTGCTTCACGCCCCATTCTTCGCTGATGAGATGGTCCAGTCCGTCCAGGAAGTTAAGGGCGAGCAACTGGCTTGTCAGGTTGCCGATAGGCAGTCCGCACGAGCCGTCGGAATGGAACAGGCTCTTGTCTTTGGGCAATCCGCGCCAGCTTTGGGGAGGCGTCTTGCGGATGCAGTTCTTTTCCGGACGGTTGAATATAGTCTCACGGAGCAGATAGAGCAGTATCGCCAGGTCGTTTCCCCCGTAGCGTTCGTGCAAGAGTTCTTCGGTCAGGTCATACAGCCGCCTCTTCGATATTTTCATGAAGAACGAACGGATGTCTATTTTCAGGATGTAGCACTCTTTCGTGTAGTTTTCCGAACAGAGCCGGATATGTTCCGCCACATGTTCGATGCCATAGAGCGTACCTTTTCCCTTGCGGGTGCTGTAGCTGTCATTGATGAACTTCTCTTCCAAAAGCGGAACGAGCCTGCGGGCTATGAGGTGGTGTACCACACGGTCGCGGAAGTCTGCAGCGAAAATCTCCCGTTTCACGGGTTTGTTGATAATGAAAGCGATGGAACGCGAAGGGCGGTATGTGCCGGCATTGATTTCCCGCCACAGTTCCACACACCTGCGTTCGTAATCGCTCTCGAAGGCAAGGGCATTACAGGTATTGCGTTTCTTTTTACGGCACTCGAAATACGCCTCGAAAACATCCTCCAACGGAATGCCTCCGAGTTCCTCATCCGTGAAAAGACTTTGTTGTAACTCCATATCGCAATACCATTTTGTTTATCGTAAAGTTTTTATTGAAAAGGCCAAGACCGGACGCACGTAGCTATTTCTGTTGTTCTTATTGTTGTTGTTCACGTTGCCGTTGTTCACATTCACATAAAGAGCGTTGTTCGCCGGATTGTTGTAGTTCTCCGAGGAGGACCAGTAAATGTTGTCTGTTTTTGTCTTTGCGAGCCTCCCTGCACGAGGAAAGCCTGCCGACAACCCTTTTTCAATAATAAACAGTTCGCTTCGGGAAGCCTTGACCGCCCGAATCCCGACTGATAAATCATTGCCTTTTATCTTCCTGTTTCTTCATTCCGCGTTCGTTATATTGTTTCCAGCTCGTAGCCTGCTTGCCTATCTTCTCCAACAGCAGCCCGAACGAGGCGTATTTGCGCTCGGTAATGACCTTCTGCTCCACACATACGCGGAAAAGCATCTGCAACATGCGGTAACGGTCGAGAAATTCGGTCAATACGCCCACTTTTTCATAGCTGCTGTTCGCCTTGTAAATCAGAGAAAGCATATCCAAAGTCAAATCCACCATACGGCTGCCCATACTGTAGCGGAAGAAGCGCGGAAAATCCTGCGTCAGGATCAACAGGTTGTTCAACAACCGGTAAGTGTCGCGGTATAGGGGTAATTCTTCGGATAATGCCATAACTCGATTTTTCAAAAATTTTTCCGACCCGCTTCGCGGGTATTCCATCTTTTAAATGAGCGGCTACGCCGCAAATAGATAAATAGATTGAATAGGTAAATAGGTCAGAAAGCCAAGACCGGACGCACGCAGCTACTCCTGAGGCTCTTACTGATGTCGTACACGCGGCCGCCGTACACACTCACATAAAGAGCGAAGCCCGCCGGACTGTCGTAGTACTCCGAGGAGGACCAGTACCAATCGGACTTTAAGCCTGATACCACTGTCTTGCCGTCAAACAAAGAAGTACGGTTTTGATAAACATTCCACATCTGACCGATAGAAGGAAGAAACCAACCGCTGCTATTGGCAGGGGACGGGACTTTGCTCGCATAATCCACAACGGCATAGTAGGTGGCAGGATAACCGGAATCTTCGGCGGCATTCAAGTTGCCCGTACCTCCGGCAGCGGCGATGATTTTCTGTGTCCAGGCGTAGCCGCTCCAGTCGATGTCAGGTGTAGAGTAATTGTTCTGTATGTTTCCGCTTCCATCCGTGGGGCAGCAACCCAACTCGGTTCCGTAAACGCCCCACTGACAATAACCGTTTGTGGCATCCTGCAAGGCAATGGCATAGCCGTGGCACTTCTGCTGACCGATACCGGTGGCGGAGTAATCGGAGGCATCGTTTTCGTGATGACCGGCATGGAACACGATGGCGATGCACTCCTCATTCGGCATTTCCTCACCGGGGATAATATACCAATTACCATCGGAATTCTTGCACAGGTAGTCGCCCATCTGCAAGTTATAATTCTTTTCCATAGCCTGCGCACCGTCCACCTTGTATCTCTTGTATTCCCCTACGATAGGATGGGACGCGGACGTGGTGATGGTAAACTCCCTGTTCCCCCCGTCATAACATCCCTCGATAGTCGGCATGGACGAGTGCACCAAGTAGCGGTAAGTGCCGTCAGCCATGCGCAGCGGCTTGGCGGTGCCTGTGAACGTAGCTTCTGCCCCCACGGTGTAGTCGGGAACATTCGCGTCGATAAACTTGTAAACGGTCTTCGGCATCTCGATGACGGCCAACGCCATGCGGTGTTTCATGGCGAAAGAGAGGTGGATGGTGTTGCCCGTCCCTGTCGTTGAGCCTCCGGCTGTCATCAGGTCGGAGGCGGTGTAAGCGGCATGGGTGCTCTGGTCGTCCCCGGGTTGCCAGCCATCAATGAGCGGCTTGAAGAACTCGGCATCGGTCATGACCGCCCCCTCCGCAGGTGTGGCAGTCTTGCCCGCCATGTCCGCCTGATAAGGATAGTAGAGGTAGTAGCTCTCTCCATCCATTCCGGCGGCAAGCGTCGTACCGTCGGTTTTCCACATGATGCCGCCCGTGGCGGCATCCTTTTCGGCTGTCAGCTTCACGTTTGAATAAACCGGCTTTCCGCCGCGCACCATGTAGAATCCGCAGGCATCGCCTTCGGTGAACTCGGTGGTGTAGCCGTTCTCCACGGCACGGGTCTCGACACGGGTTTTCATATTCTCAACAGCCGATGTATATCCGCCATCGGTAACGGAGATTGTCAGTTGCTGCGCCTTGTCTTGCACGGCAGGGAACTCTTCTTGCGTGCAGGATACAAGCAGCAGGAGCAACGCAGCTTGCAAGAGGTGGTATATGTTTTGTATCTTCATATTCTTAAAGGACTAAATAGGCAAATAGTTCAGAAAGCAAGGACGGGACGGACAGCGTTACTCCATTTCTTATAGACAAAGTCGCAGCACACGTAATCAGAGGAGTACACGTTCCAGTTCCGTGCGCGGAACTGATTTAACTCCGATGACGACCAAAAACGGTCACCGGTGGTAAAATCATTCTTGCTGTCGGCTGCAATTTTATTCATCCAAGCATTCAAGGCAGCTGGAACATCGCCTTGACCTAGCCAACGGAAATCACCGGAATCCGACGAGGTTTGCTGACCTTTATCCGCCATAGCCGGACAACCGCCCAGATTCTGAAGGATGTCCCACCACTGACCGGAGGAAGGAATAAACCAGCCTGTGGTATTACGAGGTGGGCGGTATTCATTTATACTGTACATATCATTCCATTTCTCGACGGCTTCGAAGGCCGGATATGCCTCAATTCCACCGATACTATTTGCATGGTCAAGAATCTTGGTGTAATTGTGCAGACCGCTGATGTCAGAGTAGATTTCAGACTTGGACCAGCAGTCTTTCACGTCTTCCAAATTATTCTCTTCATGGCTCCATTGGATATCTGTTGCGGTGTTCTTTAAGGCCATTACAAGGCCATGCACATTCCCTTCGCCCAATTTGGACTTTTCGGCAGTGCCGATACGGCTCGGGTCCGTCTGGAAAACGATACCGATGACTCTTCTTTCTATTTCACTTTTTGTTTGGAGTACGGGAGCAGGCTTGGGGCTTGCTATCTTCATACTGCCGTCAGTATAGATTTTGCGCAGGCCGCCGTCGCTCCAAGTCCCGTCGGAATAGAAGTAGTCGCCGATTTTAAGTTCGTCAGCTGTGAAACTTTGCTTTACCTTTTTGGAGGTGACGTTCTCCTCGCCACATGCAACCCACGTGCCACCGGTCACCGCCTGCACGTCTATTCCGCTTGCTTTCACGGTGATGGTGTAGGCATACCGCTTGCCACCGAAAAACCCAAATTTGCCGGCAGCTTCTGTTTCGGGAGTGTAGGTAAAGTCATTGCTGCCTATGCTGATTCGGATGAGCGGCTTGCCCGTCATATCCTGCGGCGGCACTAACGCCTCGTATTTCTTCGTTGCGGCATCGTAATAGGGCTTTATCTCGCCGTCCGATTGGTCACCCGGTGATACCAAGCCGGCGGTTGAGTGCGTTAGCGGGTCTCCGAAAATGGTGACGGTCGCACCCTCCAACTCCTCTTCCGTAATGCCTTCGCCAGCTTTGAGAATTACTTCGATTTTCGCCATGCGGTGGATGAAACGGAGATTTATGGCTTGGTCATAACGCCCTATGGCACTGGCGTACAGGACATCGAAAGCGGCGTACCCGCCACTTTGGTCGGAAATATCCGTTTCCGATTCTATGTCCGGGGTCCATGCACTGACGCGGGCTTCATCGGTGTTCTTCCAATAGAAGGCATTATCGGCATCCTTCGGGCTTGCATTGCCCGATGCGTCCATCACGTATGTTTTGTTACCAAACACGCCTTCCAGTGACACTCTAATCTCCTCGCCGCCCGTCCACGCATCCTTACCTCCGGCGCGGGTCTGCGGCTGCGCCACCTCCGCCGTCAGTTGCAGCGGGTACTTGCCGTCGGGCAGGGGCGCGGTGCTTTCATCCTCACTGCTACAGGAAGCGAGCACCCCACAGATGAGCATCATAACCGGCAACCAGCCGCCGATGCGCGGCCACGGCCTTCTCGCTATGTTCCTTATTATTTTCATATTGTCTTTATTTATTTCGTTTTGTGCCACTGCCCGTTGCGACGCGGGCTGCCGCACCATTTATTATATATGGCGTGCCTCCGTCTTACGCCTGATGCACGGCAGTGGCTTTCAGACACACTACATTTTTGCATCACCCGCATGGCTACCACCGTCGTTCCAGTTTTCGATGGTGCTTCCGCTAAGGGTCAGCCCCGTCTTCTTCACCGTGATGGTGTAGGTATAAGAATAACCGGCCTCCAACGCGGGTTTGATCATGTCCTTGTTGGAGTAGCTCTGGTATTCCCCGTCATCGGGAGATATCTCAAGCACCAAAGCGTTGGCGAGTGTCTGCGGGAGCAGGATCATGGTGAAAGTCATCACGCCCGTGGCGGCGTCAAAGGTTGCCACGCACTTGTCCGTGGCCGTATTCGGGGCACCGGTGCACTGGCGTAACATCCAGTCGCTCACAACGCTGCCCGCGGCCGCGGCGGTACCGGTCTTCACATCGAACGTTCCCTCGTGAACCAGGCCGCCCAGCTTGTAGTCGGCGAATTCCAGCACGGCAGTGTCGTCGAAACCGTCGGTGTTCGACACCTGCACCTTGAGGATAAGACGGGCCATCTTGTGCTTGAAGGAGCAGTCGCTGCCGCCCGCGGCGGTGTTGTCCGTGAAGCTGACGGTCGGGCTGTCTTTATCGGCCTTGGCTCCCGTGGCATGGATGTAGTCCACCTTCTCCTGTTCCGTGGTCGTGGGCTGGTTGCTTGTATTTACCGTAATCTTCCCGTCTGTACCAGGCAGGGTGGAGGCGTTTGCGCCCGATGCGTAAGGCGCGTAGGCGGCAAAAGTAAACTCGAGGAAAGCATCCTCGAAGAAGATGCCGCCACCCGCCGTCATCGGGGTGAAGTCCGCGTTGGTGCCGGTACTCGTGGTCGCGTATCCCACGTTCTTGTACTTGCCGCCCATGGTCGTGGTCGTGCCAGGGGCATCCACCACCATCACGCCGATTCGGTCGGCGTTCCACCCGTTGTCCACAGCACGGGTCTTCGGCCCGCTCACGCCTGCCGTGATTCGTGCTTCCACCGGATTGTTCTGTACCTCGTTCTCTTGTGTACACGCAGCCAATAGCGTTGCTGCTGCTGCAATAATGAAAAACCTCATGTTCATTGTCATAATCTTGTTTTTTTGATTAAAATATTTATCGTCAGTTAGCATCCCCATTGCCGCTTTCTACCTCGTTCCAGCCCGTGATGGTTGCGCCCGTTACCCCGGCCTCTACGGGCAAAAGCAGATTACCCGTGAGTTTAACCGGTTTGGTGCCGTTATTGAAGTCCCTTATGGCCTCGGTAAGGTCGCTCACTACCCGCTGCGTGTCACCGTTGTTGAAAGTGATGTCCACCGTCAGCGTATGCGTTTCCGTCGGGACGATGCCGAGCAGTCGGAAAAAGATTGTGAACTTGTTGCCGTCCTGCCTGAAAGCGTTTGTTACTTGTGCCGCTGCACTCCGGTCGCCTGTTGCCATATCCGCTGCCGAAGCCACGCCGGAGAGCGTTGCCGTAGCCGACTGTACACGGCTGTAGTCGCCTTCCGTGGCGGTCAGTTCGATGTCGAGCCTGCGCACGTATTGTCTCATCGGGGCGGTGACGTGCAGGGTGTCATCCGCCACGACGCTGATGTCCTGGTGCGAGGCGAAGAGGTAGCCGGGGTGCGGCTCTATTGCACCCGTCAGATCCACCGGATTCACCGTTGCCTTGTTTCCGTCGATACTAATCCCCTCCGGGGAGTTGTACACCGTCAGGCCGTAGCCACCGGGCGCGAGCAGCGCGTCGAACACGTTGGTCGCCGCACTCACGTTCTGTTCCCTCCCGCCGATGCGCAGTGTGTATGCCTGCGGTATGTCCGCCTCGGTGCTCTTTCCGCTCCAGTCTGTGGTTACGACCACCGCCCCACGGTCGGGGTGCGGCGTGTCATAGAGGTCGTCCTTCACGCACGAGGTCAGTATGGCCACCGCACCTATTAGATATAATAAGGTATAAGCCTTTCCGTATGCTCCCGTATATTCCTTTATCTGTCGTATGATTATCGTTGTATTCATTGTTCCTCCTTTCCGCTAAAAGATGTTCCACACCAGGGTGACACCCGCCGAAACAGGACCCCACCAGTTCTTTGTTCCGCTGCCGCGCCTTACCCTCACGCCGTTGATGACCACATACTTGTCATAGTCGGCATGGATATAGCCGATGCCGAGGTTGAAATCAAGAGAAAGGGCATTGTTGAGTTTCAGCTGATAACCTCCGACGATACCACCGCCCATGAGGTCGCCCTGACGGCCTGTTTCGGACAGCTTGTAGTTGAACTGCCCGGCCTTGTACATCGCACCGATATAGCCCCGTTTCTCCTTGCCGAGATACCATCGCACTTCGGGGGCCACTTCCCAAAGGGCATAGCGGCGGTTCTTGTCGTCCCAGCTCCATGAAGCCCACGTACCGTTCACGGCAATACCCACATGGCGGTTGATGCGCCACTCGATACCCAAATCGGGAGTGAGGGTTGCCCAACGCAGGAGGTTGGCACGCAAGGCAAAATGATACGGGGTGGCTATTGCCGTTTCTTCAGCTTGCAGGCGGGCTTGTTCCTCCGCTTCCAGACGCTCTTTTTCGACTTGTTCCGCTGCCATGCGTTCACGCTCCATCCGTTCCGCCTCGGCTTTCTCTCGGGCTGCCTGCTCTGCAGCGATACGCTCCTGTTCTGCCTTTTCCTTGGCAGTCTGTTCCGCTTTTGCCTGCTCTTTCGCTGCCATACGTTCGCGCTCCGCCTCGCCAGACACCTCTTTGTTATAGGCTTCCACTCTGGCGGCGGCTTCCGCACCGGCTATCTCCGCCACTTTCTCAACAGAGGCAGGGAGGGTGACAATGACCATGTTGTGCAGGGATTTTCCGTTCCCGTCCGTATAGGCTTCGTCAAACAACTGGTCGGTGACGAAGTTCGACTCTTTTATCTTGCCGCGCACAATCAGTTCCGACTTCACACGATTGCGGCGTGTCTTTGCCACTTGCGCCGCAGTCTGTTCTTCGTTGCCGTCCGTAGCGTAGCTTGTCACTAAAAGATACATTTGTCCGGCTTCGATGGCGGGGCGGTGTTCGTCGATGGCTGCAAGCAACCGCTCAAGTTCCTGTCCGTTGCCGCTCCACGGGGAGAAGAACATATCGTTCTCTGCCACGAACCGGAAACGGTAGGCAGTGGAGTCCGGCTTCTCCTGTGCCGAAAGCGACAATCCTGTAACGGCAAGAAAGACCGTCAATAATATTCGTTTTATCACTGTCATATTTGATAAGATTTGTTGTTACGGGTTAATAAAAAAGCATATCGGCGGCGTATGCGGGCATTGTTGTTCCATGCTCCGGCATACACCGCCGACGGATATGACGATACGCGCCCCCGATTGGTGAGGGCGGCATGTAAAGGTTCGGATAATAACGTGGAAAGGAGAGATATTCCGGAAAACGGACTCTCCGTAAGTGATTGGTATTTAAGGAATATTTTGTATATTGACGCGCGTAGCCATGAGAGAGAGAGAGAGAGAGAGTAACCGAATTATCTGAATATCCAAATAATCGGCACACATTTTAAGCGCATCGGACAAATATTTTCCGGATATGGAAACAACTTTACGAAACGGTAATGACACGAAAAAAGCCTCCGTCTTATAGGACGAAGCACCGCCTGAACAAAAAATATTTGTTATATACGGGTGGTATTTATATGTGCTTTTATTGCCGTTCATACATCGTTAACAAAACATTCTCGAAATACAATAGCAAAAGTACAAATAATTTCTCATTCCGCAATGAATTGAATGATATTATTTTGCAGAAACTTTTCCGGCAAGGCGGTTCCACTTTTTCATATTTGCTTTTGCCTGTCTTATACCCCTATCGGATTGACTTTCATCGTTTCTAAGTTCAGGAACAGCCCGTGATGCTCAATCATCCCGTGGCGGAACATTTTCCAGAGGATATTGCAGCCGAGTTGCGCCAGCGTGGAGTTGATAAACAGATCCTGTTTTTCCAATGCCTCTGCCAGTGAGCAACTCGGTCCGGAATCCACTTCTTTCACTCTCGCATATTTCACAAAACGGGTAATGACTTTCAGTGAGCCGACCGTTTCATACATCGTGGAAACCGGCTGTTTGATTTTCTTCGGCACGGTTCCCAGTACAACCTGCCCGGCGGTCTTTGTATTCCCGAAATCCATCCAGTAGAGCGGCGTGTTATTGTCCGTATAGGAGGATGAAGGAACTTTCGCAAGCACGTTCCACAAATCGAGTCTGGATTTTATATTATCCGTACAGGTAATGGTGATGTTCGCAATTTCGGTCCGCTTTACCTCCTTCAATACCGACGGATAGAAACTCGCCTCCGCTTTCCAGTCGTTTCCGAAAAAATTGTTTATCCTTGTGACCAGACATTGTGACTTGTTCAGTCCCAGGTCCGACGGTCCGAAGAGCTGCCGCCCAATGTTTGCGTCCGTCACGATGTCTGGATCGTAGACCGTTACGAACAATCCCGGATGTCCGAGTGCACGGAGCGTGACATCCAGTCTTGCCATACCGGTCAGCACTTGCGAGCCTGTACCGCCCGCGCCTATGATGTTTACCGTCACCGGATGTTGCGGGTTCATCAGGTAACTGTCTGTATAATGTACTCTTTTCATCGCAATATGTCTTTTAGTTTCAGTTTTTTTAAAGGTTGCAGTTCGTCAAGGTCAAAAGGCTTGTCCTTTGCCGCTTTCGTTACCAGTACCAGATTGGATTTCGTGGGGTTCCCACCTCCACCCAGATGGGAGAACTCCGTCAGCCAGAACCTCTTTTCCCAATACTCCAGCAGGTTCGTGTAGGTCAGGTCTTTCGGCTTCTCAATTTTTGCGGAGCCCAGACAGACGCTCGCTCCCGTCACATTGAAGAACGGAGCCGCAAAAAGGTCCGAATTGTCTGTCAGTTCAACATCTGTATAGGCATAGACATTCAGACGGTTTTCTCCGGCCTCATAGATCACGCCCGGCAGGTTGTATTCCGCGCTTTCAATCTTCAGGATGTCATGGAAGAACATCATGCGTTTTTGGGGCGGGTTGTACCAGATGTATTTCTCACTGCCCTTGCGCGGGTCAAACCACAGCAGGTTGGACGGTATCCTGCCGTATGGTGTCACACTGTGGCTTTCGGAATAGCCCCGTACCAGTTCGTTCATGAACTCCACCGTCACCGGACGGCCTTCGCCCATTGTCCCATTTTCGTCTATGTCCCTGACTTCGATAAAATAACCGTCGTCATCCGTGCTGTGGTTGTCATTCTCTTCCGCATAGACAATCAACGCCGCCCTCGGATGAAGCAGCGTCCTCAGTTTTCTTGTAAGTTCATTCGTTTCTACCATAATCTTTCAATATACAATGTTAATAAATTCATCCGCCCACTTGAAGAACCGTTCCGGATAGTCATCCATGATAAACAGGCGGTCGGTTTCCGGTGACAGGGCACAGGTGGTAATCGGGATGATATCGTATGTCTCCTGGCTGTTATTATTGTAATAGTCCACCAGATATTCGGACACCATGTCGTCGCAGTCATAGACCACCCTTATCTGCTGATCCAGACGCATCGGCTGAAAATCCGGTTCCTCCTCGTAAAAGGCATCATAGCCGTATTGCATGATACCGTGTTCCGGGTTAAGGAAGGGCAATCCCTTTTTCATCGCTCCGACAATGGAACGCTCGAAGTCGTTTTGCGGGGTGTATTTTTCAAGTGCCTTCGGCAAATCCTTGTAATAGGACTTTTTTTCAACATGCTTTAGCAGCCTGCCGATTTTCCCTTTCTCGTATGACCGTACCAGTTCCAGTCTTTTGACAGTTTCCTCTTCCTCCTCCTGCGAATCATCCTCTTTCAGCCACATGAATATATAATCCGTGTCCTCTTCGTCCAAAATGGTAGAGATTCCGTTTGCCCACATCAGCTTGTTAATGAATGTAATGGAAATCCTCCTGAGCGTAGAATTGAGAGATTCAACGAATTTCATCGGGAAATAGTACAAGGTCAGTTCGCCCCATTTGTGACACTTCCACAGATTGAAATAGAGCCTGCCGTTATCCTGTTCGATATTCACATTCATCCCTTCCCCGACAAGTTTGTCCATCTCGTCGTACAGATTGGCTATGCTTGCCCCGATACTTTTGCCCGGAGTATGCACCGCTTCCTGTTTCAACAAAAGGGCATAGTTGAAAAACGAGTCACGCAGGAACTCGTAGTTTTCCTGCGTAATCACGTTGATGCCATTACTGCCGTATGAATCCACGACAATACTTTTCTGTGCTATCGGGGCAAGTGCCGTATTCAGAAAAGAATTACGGCCCCGCTTGGAGCCGTAATCCGTTCTGTCCTGTTCACACCGTGTCGTACATTCCGTTCTGTCTGGCCGATGATGAGCCTTGCGAGCAGTGCCGACTGATGTTCGTCCAATGGTACACATGATTTCTTCTTTTTATTGTCCTTCTTCATGGTTTCCTATCCTTTTGTCCCGATGGTGGTCTTGAACTCGTACACCGCCTTGTCATTCTTGATGACCGGTCCGTGTACCGTCGCCGTGGTCAGCTCCGGGTAGAAGTTGGAGTAGTAACTCATGACCATTTCGGGGCTGTCCGACGGGTTGGGATCGTCGAGCGTAATCATTCCGCTGCCTTTCTTGAACGTGAACGAGCGTGTCATTCCTGTGATTTCGAGTGCCATAATCTTAAACTGTCTGATAAGGTGAATACTTGGGTTCTAACATGGATTGGGGAAAATCGGGATATTCCTCGTAATCCTTGGGATTGTAATTGATTTCTCCGTCCGCGGGATATTGCGCAGGGTAGTCTTCGGGAGAGAATGCCTGTTCCTGCCAGTGCGTGTCAGACTGTGCCCCGTATGGAGGCTGCGGAGCCGTAGGCTGTTGTCCGGCATATTGCGGCTGTGGCGGAAGCGGTCTTTGCGGCGGTTGTTGCGGTGGCCACATCGAAGGCTGTTGCAGCGGTTGTGCCGTCATAGGCCGCTGCGGTTGTCCTGCTATCGGTCTCGGAGCCTGGGGCTGCGGCGGATAGGGCGGTTGCTGCATGGGAACTGCCATTGGTCGTGGCTGTGGCTGTTGTGCCGTTGCCGCCATAGGTTGCGGTTGCTGCTGTGGCTGTGGCTGCGGTTGCGGTGCCGGTTCATCCATCAGCTCGAACAGGCTGCCCTTGTTCATCGCCTTCTTCTGTTCCTCCACCATGCTGTCAATCTTCTTCAGGTCTTGCGGCTTGGCATGGAGGCGTGCCTGGCCGAGTGCGGAGACAGCCTCGCTGTGCTTCCCGGCGGCAATCAGTTCCTCCGCCTTCTTGAGATGCTTCTCGTACTTCTCGCGTTTCTCCTTCTCCTCCTTCGTCTCTTTGGCTTTTTCTTCCTTCGCCGCCTTGCTGTCGGCAGCGGCCTTGTCAGCCTGCGCCTCGAACTGCGCCATGTTGGTGATCAGTCCCGCCACCTTCTGTATCGGCCGGGCGACGGTTTGCAGGAATCCCGCGTCCAGTTCCTCCGGCAGTCCGCTGACCGTCAGGGGCACGATGGGGTTCTGGGCCTCGTCCTTCAGCCCGTTCGACTTCGGCAGTGTGGATACCGCCATTTGTCCGTTCGCTTTGCGGATGACTATCGTGAGGTCCACGCCCTCGGTCATCATCTGGTTGATTGCTGTAAAAAACATAACTGTAATAATTTAAAGTGTGAATAATCGTATTTTTTATCGGTTGAAGAACTCCGCCAGCAGCCTGTCCCTGTCGGGATGGTGGCATATTTCCAGGATGCGGTTCAGCAGCGTGGAGATGTGTACCGGTCCTGTGCCTCTTGGCGGGAACTTGACTACGGGATTCGGCTCCACTGTCCTTTTTCTTCTTGTTGCGGGCATCGGCATCTGCACCGGTGCCATCGGCGGTCTTGAGATGATTGCTTGGTTCATGACTTTATAATTTTAATTGTGAATATCCGGGCTTTGGCAGCCCGTTGAACTACAAGGGCTTTACGGTAAACGCTTCCGGAAAGGCAAGGCTTTCGGGAAAAATACCGGAGCGCAGCGAGGATGATTTTTCCGCGAAACCCGAAGGGCCCGGCCTTGCCGTCCGAAAAGAAGCGTTTGCCAACTTTGCCCTGTAGTTCACGGTCTGTCAATGGCTGTATGCGCTTCCCTGTCTTTTCCATGCGTGTCCTCGTCATTCTCATTTCCATAAGGCATGGGAAACAAAAAGAGCCGCCCGAAAGGACAGCCCTGTTCCGCGAGGTGATATTTGGACCTGTATGGTATATCCGCTTCATATGTCTGTATCTTTAGAAAACCAGATAGCTGAGAATGCAGAAAAGTATAGCCGCCGCTACCAGCAGGCAGGCTATTTTATATAAAAACCTGAAGAATCCCTTGAAACACACGATGGCGACTGCCGCCCATACGGGCGATATTCCTCTTGAGTGGAGATAGCTGAACACGATGAAGGCGACAATGGCCAATGCCATAATCCTTATCCATTTGGCTGTCCTGAGTTTTTCGATACATTCCCTTGTTTTCATGACCGTATATGGTTAATGGGTGAAACATGTCATTTCCAATTTCAGGGGCCGGAAAGCGGACCGCCTCCACCGGCAAGGTTTTCGGGGAAAATACCGGAACGCGAGTGAGGATGATTTTCCCCGAAACCTGCAAGGCCCGACCTTGCGGGTGGAAACGGGCGGTTCCGCTACCTTTGCCCTTGAATTGGAATGGCAGTGCATTATTTCCCCTTCCCTCCCTTGGGCTTGGGGAACGAGAGTTTCAGGTTGAAGTCCGCGTCAAAGGCTACCGCGGCGTCGAAAGAGGCCCCTTTCTTGCCCTTGACCCCCTTGATCAGCCTGGTAGAGCCGGAAGAGAAAAGCTGTTCCAGATGCTGGTCGGTCAGCTCCTTGTTCAGGAAACGGCGGAACACCAGCAGTCCGCACCCCTCATGGTCGCACTTGGCGACTTTTGCCTTCACTATCACATTGCCGGTCTTGCACTTGGGGCAGGTAAAGGCGCGTGACGACGGTTCGGGGAATTTGAGACGCAGTATCTCACCGGTCACTTTCCCGGTGTATTCCCGGATGGAGAGCATGAAGCTTTCCGGATCGAGGGTGTGCCCCTCTATCTGTGCCAGTGCCTTCTCCCATGTACCGGTCAGTTCGGCATCGGCCACCATCATGCCCTTGACCGACTCGTAGAGGTAAAGCCCCTTTTCCGTCGGGCGGATGCTCTTGCCGGAACGCTCGATATAGTCACGCTTGAAAAGGGTCGTGATGATGGCGGCACGGGTAGCGGGCGTGCCGATGCCCAGCTCCTTCACCGCTTCCCGTGCCTGTCCGTCAGCGATTTCCTTACCGCAGTTCTCCATGGCGGTGAGCAAGGTCGCTTCCGTGTAAAGGGGTCTGGGCAGGGTCTTTTTCTGTGCCAGCCCGTATCCCATGACCGGGATTTCCTCGCCTTCGGCAAACACCGCCGTTCCCCCGTTACCTTCCGGCTCGTCCTTTTCACGGTCTTCCTTCCGGGAGAACACGGCACGCCAGCCGGGATTGACGATGACGGCGGATTGTGAGCGGAAATCCATACCCTCGCACACGCACTCCATCTTCAGTGACTCTTTCTCGCAGCGTGGAGAGAAGGCTTCCAGCATCCTTCCGGCTATCATCTCATAAACAACCGCTTCCGCCTCGGACAGCCCTTCGGGAACGACGCCCGTGACGATCAGTGCATGGTGGTCGGTCACTTTCGTGGCGTCCACGCTCCGGGTGTTCAGGCCGGAAAGGTCGAAAGTCCGTCCGTATTCCCTGAACCAGGGCATGGTGATGACCTTTTCCAGCAAGGCCGGGACATGTGCCATGACATCCTCCGGGATATAACGGCTGCCCGTTCTCGGGTAGGAGACCAGTTTCTTTTCGTACAGGGACTGGGCGATGGAAAGGGTCTTGTCCGCCGAAAGGTCGTGGTGGATGTTGCAGTCCTTCTGTAGTGCGGTAAGGTCATACAGAAGCGGAGCCTGCTGAAATACCGTCTTTCGTTCTACCTTATTTATGGTCACCACAGAGTCGGAAGTAATGCGCCTGTACGCGGCCTCCGCCCCATTCTTGTCCCTGAAGTCCTCCGGGTGGAAGAACTGCCGGTGCACGTCGTCTTTTTTCAGCGCGATATGCAGCTGCCAGTATGGAGTGGAGACGAAGTTCCGGTTTTCCTTGAAGCGTGCGCATATCATGGCGAGCGTGGGAGTCTGCACACGGCCTATGGAGTTGTTCGCCGATCCGGAGGCTGTCGCCAGGGCGCGGCTCGCGTTCATGCCCACCAGCCAGTCGGCCTTCGCACGGCTGTCGGCGGCGGCATAGAGGCTGTCGTATCCGCTTCCCTCCCTGAGGTTCGCCATGCCCTCGCGGATGGCCTCGTCGGTAAGCGAGGAGATCCACAGCCGTCTGAAGGGCTTGGTATAGCCCAGATAAGAATATATCCACCGGAAGATAAGTTCCCCCTCGCGGCCCGCGTCCGTTGCCACGATGATGCTGTCGCATTTGGAGAATACTTCATCAATGATTTTGAGCTGTTTGCCGGCGGCGATGTCCGTCACCATCCCCCTGTCCGTGCGTATCTGCCGTGGCACAAGGCGGAACGGTTCGGGAATCATCGGGAGGTCTTCGGCGGTGGTCCTCGTGTAGCCGTATGTTCCCGGCAATGCCAGCGACACTAAATGTCCCAGCGCCCATGTCACCATGTAGCCGTTTCCTGTTATGTAGCCGTCCATTTTTTCTGTAGCCCCGACTACGCGGGCTATGTCCTGACCGACACTCGGTTTCTCTGCTATGATTGCTATCATGATTCGGATAAAATTTAAGCCGTTTCCCGCTTGCCGGTACGCGAAGACGGGAAACGGCGGTTATACATTCGGTTTACATATTATAAGAAGGCGGGGTTACTGTTCCACGGGCTTGATACCGAGGATTTCGAGCAGCGGGTCGCCGTCCTTGCGTACCAACTGGAGTGTGGCGTCCATCACCACGTCCACGCCGAGCAGCACCAGGCTGAGCGATACCACGTTTGTCTTCTCACCGCTGAGCAGCGTATCGAGTTCCCCGGCCATTTCCAGTTCATCCTTCAGGATGCCGATGGCTGCCAGCTCGTCCCAGTTCACGTCTTCCGCCTTGAAAGGCGTGTTGTTTTCCTTGTTCATTTCCATGTTCTGATTCTTTTGGGTTCAACATTCGTTTTGCTTTGACCGTCAGGCTATGCTCGCCCCCCTGGATTGGCGGTTTTCCTCTCCCTGTCTTTGTGTGGCGGACACCACGTTGCGCTGCGAGGCGTCGCGTCTGCGGTCGGGATTCTCGTTGTAGAAGTCCAGTCTGCCCTGGTTGAAGTTCGCCTTGACGTACTGCGAGATGGTCTTGCCGTCATACCCCTTGATGCCCTCGACCAGTACCGCCTTGCCGCTCTGGAGGTCGGCACGCTGCTTGCGGGTAAGCTCTACGTCCCATACCTTGGCCGGTATCTTGAACTCCTCGCGCTGGTCGAAGCCGTCCCGGGTGCGCGAGTAGCTCAGCCTGCCCGTTTCGAGGTCTGCCTTGATGAACGAGGAGAATTCCTCTCCCTTGCGGTTCACCATGTCGTTGAGGAAGATGGGCTTCCCTTCGCGCAACTCTTTCTGTTCCTCGGGAGTGATTTTCACGCCATTGATTTCATTCGGGATGTAGATTTCCCGTGCGCCTTCCGGGGAGTCGGGATTGTAGCGGGTGTAGGACGGGCGGCCTGTCGCCTCGTCGAGTTTCACGTAGGAGGAGAACAGTTCCCCGTCCTTGCGCTTCATGCCCTCCACGAAGATGGCCTTGCCCTCGTTCAGGTCGTCAATCTGCTTCTTGGTCAGTTCGACGCCTCCCAAAGACTGCCGGTTGAAGAGCTTGTCGTTCTCGAAGATGAATTCCACGCCCCTGCGCTCGGCGTTGACCTGGAGGTGGGCGTCGAACGGGTTGCCCGATCTGGCTGTCATTCCTTCGACGAATATCTTCTTGCCTTCCCGCAGGTCGTTCTGCTCCTGCTCGGTCAGTTCAACTCCGCTGATTTCACGCGGTATGAAGACATTCTCGGCTTTCATCGCCACCACCTCGTTGGTCAGCTTGTCGATGCTGACGAAAGAGGGGACATACTCGCCGTTGCGGTTCTTCAGTTCCACGACACGCCCCATGTTGCCCGTTTCGAGCAGGTTCTTCTTGTCCTCGTCGGAGAAGATGTGCCCGAAGTAGGGACGGTCGAGGTCGGGTTTCTGCCGGATACCGTGGATGCCCAGCACGATGTCTCCGGAGCGGGACTGCTGGAACGAGAGCCTCGCGTCGGTGCGTAGCACGGCGGAGCCGAAGTTCATGCTGATGGGCACGACCTGGTTGGTCTTGTAGCCCCTGAGCATCTGGTCGAGCAGCCCCCGTTCCTGGAGTTCTTCACGGGAGAGCCCGAAGTTCTTCAGCTGCTCCCAGTTGATCATGGACTCGTTGTAGCGGTACTGGGGCTGCTGCTGCGTGCCGTCACCTTGGGCGGCCTGCTGCTGTGTTTCGTTTTTCTTTGCCATTTCTTCTTGATTTTGATGGTTGATACTTTGGTTTTCCTTGTCGCGGGGGACAATCTCGTACTGTTTGAGGAATTCCTCCACCGCGTCTGTCTTTTTTCCGGCGGCGAGGTCTTCGACGGCCTGCCGCACTTTCGGGTCGTCCAGCGTGTCTTCCTTGATGGAAAGGATGCCGAAGCGTGTCGGGTCCTTGAGCTGGCTCCAGAAGTTCTTCAGGAAATTCTCGAACATGTTCGCGTAACGGTCGATTTTGAGGAAGGAGTTGCGGTGCTCCTTGTCTGCCGGCACTGTTTCGTACCTGCCGTCCTTGTCGAGCTTGCTGACCGCCTGGAGGAGCAGCTCCATCTTGTCGAGGATAAGGACGATGTCACTCATCTGCTCGTTCTCGGTGACTTGCGGTTTGAGGGGTTCGTCCCTCACGTTTTTCTTTGCCATAACTTTGAGTTTTTAGCGTTGATAATTGTTGTTGTCACCGCAAATATATAGGCATAATTTTGATAAATGACTATGTTTCAATGCGTTAGGCTATCCATTTCATCAAGTGTCATCATGTTTCACCGCGAGAGGAAAGAGTGTGGGCCGGAAAATGGGAAAAACGGAGGGAGAAGCCGGAACAACGCACCAAAGCCCGAAAGCGGAAAAAAGGGGGAAGCGTACGGACAGCCGCAACCAATCGAGGAAAAACGGCAGGGACGACACGGAAAACGGAGGCAAACCGCAAGGACGGCACGCAAACGGCAAAGGAAAAACTGTAATATGCAGAGTTGGGAGCGAGCGCAGCCCTTGTCCCCGTTTGAGGTATCCCCTGATGGGACAGGAAGAAGATTTTGTTTGGAAAACTCCGGGTGGCGTGACCCATTGGGATATCATAACGCGGCAAAATATCCCCCGGCAGATTTTTTCATTGACCTTGTATTATGCGTCGTAGGTCGCTTCGCTTGCCAAGTCCCAAACCTTTCCGCAACTCGGACGGCAATACCGGAGCGTTTTTTCGGGCGGAAAATTACCGCAGGGAATTTTATGTCCCGAAAACCGAAGGCTTGAACGTGCAGGTATTCGCCCTCCGAGTTACCTTCTTGATGGGACTTGGTAAGGGAAGCGACATTAATAAGCCCGGCTATTGCTATTGGAGAAATTTGGTACTTTTCCCATTTTTTTCCAATAGAATAATCGCACTACAGATAATTTTTACTACTTTTGCAACATGAAAATACCAAGAGACAAATACTTACAAGAGCTGCAAAGTGTGATGCACAACGGAATGATTAAGATTATTACCGGTGTACGACGTTGTGGAAAATCTTACCTTCTATTTGAGTTATTCAAACAATCATTACTTGATAATGGCGTGAATGAAGATCATGTTATTCAAGTAGATTTGGAAAACCGACGTAGTAAAGATCTCAGGAATCCGGACACATTATTGGATTATATTGACGGGCATATTGTAGATAACGATATGTACTACATACTATTGGATGAGATTCAACTTGTTCCAGAATTTGAAGATGTACTCAATAGCTATCTGAAAATTAAAAATGCAGATGTATATGTGACCGGTAGTAATAGTCGAATGCTATCCAGTGATGTAAAAACCGAATTTCGTGGTCGAGGATATGAAATCAGAGTACATCCTTTAAGTTTTTCGGAATTTCTCAAGACAGGACAGTACGCAAGCGAACTTAACGCTCTGCAAGACTATATGATTTATGGAGGAATGCCGCAGATTGTGTCTTTTTCTGACAAAAAGAAGAAAGAAAACTATCTTAAATCATTGTTTCAGGGTACTTATATACGCGATATAAAAGAACGGTATAATATTAGGAATGATGATGATTTGAACGAACTTATAGACATTATAGCTTCTAATATCGGTTGCCTGACAAATCCGACAAACCTTGAAAATACATTCAAATCTGTGAAAGGTCATAGTATCTCAGATACAACCATACAGAGTTATCTCGGGATGTTACAAGATGCGTTTATGGTGGAAAAAGCCATTCGGTATGACATTAAAGGTAAGCATTACATCAATACACCTTCAAAATACTATTTTGAAGATGTAGGATTGCGCAATGCCCGTCTGAATTATCGTCAGATTGACGGTGGCCACCTTATGGAAAATATTATATATAATGAACTGCGTATCAGAGGGTATTCTGTTGATGTCGGGCAAGTGGAGGTGAGAACAACAAATGCCGAAGGAAAGAAAATACGAAAACTATTGGAAGTGGATTTTATTTGTAACAGTGGGAACAAACGTATGTATATACAATCAGCACTTGATATGCCTACTCCTGAGAAAATTGATCAGGAAACAAATTCACTTCGTCATATCAATGATGGATTCCCTAAAATAGTCATAGTTGGAGGCTTAACCCCTTCTTATGTGAATACTGATGGCATATCAATCATGAATGTGATTGACTTCCTTAAAGATACAGAAATGGGGCTATTGTAAATAATTACAATATGGGCAAAATGGTGTGCTAAAAATGGTGCGTAGGTCTCTATACAAGATGACCTACGCATCATTTTTATAATCCAGGATTCCTTTTAGAGATATACAAGTTCAAGTATGTATACTCCAGCCGTGTATGGGAGTCAGTGTAACCGCATAAGACTGGTCCGGTTTTCCATGGTAAAGCAATCCTCCGACAATACCGCTGCTTCCGTTAGCGGCCACTTCCGCAAAACCGAATGAATGTGGGGCGAAATCCCGGTAGAGTTCAATTTCATACCTGCCGTTTGAGTTCTTCTCCCATTGTTTGAGGCGTTCAATGCAATTCTGAAATGTTGTGTCGCCGATACTTTTGGCGTACTCCACTACCTTATCGTAGTGTTCCTGACATCTGATTTTCATAACATGATTTAATTGGATTTATAATAGTTCTTCGTATGTTCCGAAACCGATACACTCTGCTATGGTGAAATCTTCCCTGCCTTTGTCCGCCATGGATTTCATATCATTCAGGCTGTCGCAGTAGAAGAATATTTCATCGTCCTTTTCCGTATCGGCATCCATAGCCAAAGCAATTCTTGCCTCTTCCGTTTCCAACGTATCGTTCCACCGTATCACGCAATCCGCGTAATGAGGTTCACATCCTTTTTCTGTATAGAATTTAAGATAATGGCTTCCGATTTCCTTTCTGACCTCATCCGGCTTTTTCCATGAACTGTCATCCACGATTTCAAAACTCAGCCCTTCGACCAGCAGGCAAGTACCATTATCATATACCATCATGGTGCGTTTGCCGATGTGTTTTTTACGCATTTCCGCCCAGTCGGGTATATCCCAACGCTCGGTAGTCCATACCCCGCGATAGGCTTCAGATATGGAATTGTATTCGCTTAATGTTATCTTCTTCATGTCAATGTTTTTATAGGATACAGAAAGTTACCTTATAAGTCTTGCACGCCTTTCCGAATGCCGGATTGGTGTCGAATTCGTTGTATGACTCCCAATCCACCGACATGGTGTAACCGTTCGGAAAGTTTTCAACGATGAACTTGGTTATCATCTCCTTGTCTTCATCGGGCAGGAACAGTTCCTCGTCGATGCCGTACTCCAATGAAAAAATCGCCCATTCGGGAATGTTGTCCCAAACGATCGTCTTGCTGTTATTGTTATTCATAGTCCTGCTGATTATTGGGGTGAAACCATAAGTCTTTTTATAATTTCGTCAAGCTCCGTTTCCCACTTGTCCGCCCCCTCAATGAGTGGCGGGTAGGTCAGCTGTTTCCACTGTCGGTAATCGAACAGTTTCATCCGTAGCGGATAGTAGTCGAACAGCTTCCTGTTGTCAGCGAATATTCTCAGGTGGTTGGTTCCCACCTCCATCAGTTTCAGTCCGTATCGGTCGATTATCTCTTTGAACCGTCCCATCGGTGTAAAGTTGCTTCTGCTCATACCTTTTGTTTTTTGAGTTAGACATCCCCGGCTTTGTAGAGCCGAGATTTTATTTCTTGCCTGCCCCGCCGTTCCGTGCCGGATTGCGCAAGGCTTTCGGGAAAAATACCGCAAGCGCAGCGAGGATGATTTTTCCGCGAAACCCGAAGGGCCCGGCCTTGCACAATCCATAAGGCACGGGACGAACTTTGCAGGCTGAAATAAAACAGCGGTGTCCTATTCCTCTTTTTTTCCGTCCTCCTGTGGAATCAGGTGTTTCAAATCCGGGTCATTGGCAATTCTTTCCATCTCATCTTCAATTATTTGCAGTACGTCCGCCTTGATACGGGAGTAGTTGCGGTCTATCTGCTGCTGCATGATGTCGTTACCGTCTGCATCCTTGAACTCGTTGATGACAGGGATTTTTTTGTAGGCTCTGGTCTCCGCCGCCACCTTCTCGTTATCGACGATGATACGGGCATGGAAAATCTTCTGCTCGATTTCCTCACCGAAGTTGTCCGCCACGCTGCCCACGAATGTACCCTGCGAGAGGTTGGCAATCTTGGAAGCGGGTATCAGGGAATCCAATTGCGTGTTGATGGAGGTGGATGTGTCCTGCCGGTTGATGGATATGGACTGCCTTTGCTGAAGGATTTTGCCGAAACGCTCCGAAAGGTTCTTTGCCGTTTCGCCTACCACCTGTCCGGAGAAAATATTGCCGACTGTATTTTGGATCACTTTCGCCTCTTTTTCACCGTAGTCACGGGTCAGCTGCGAGAAGTCCTGGAAGCCGAGACATACCGCCACCTTGTTGCTTCGGGCGGTGGCTATCAGGTTGTCGATGCCGCGGAAATAGATGGTCGGTAGCTCGTCTATAATAATGGAACTCTTCAGCTGTCCCTTCTTGTTCACCAACTTCACGATACGGGAATTGTACAGTCCCAAGGCCGCCGAATAGATGTTCTGCCTGTCAGGATTGTTTCCCACACAGAGGATTTTGGGCTGTTCCGGATTGTTCAGATCAAGTGTAAAATCATCGCCCGTCATCACCCAATACAACTGGGGTGAAATCATCCTCGAAAGCGGAATTTTTGCGGACGCTATCTGGCCCTGGAGCTGATCTTGCGCTCCAGATTGCCAGGCATCCATGAACGGGGAAAGGTAGTTTTCCAGCGAGGGATAAGAGGTAAGAATCGTGAAGATATCGGCATACGGCTTGTTAAGAAATTCTATCGCGTGGGGGGAGGGGCAATACTTGCCGTCTTTGTAAATCCGCAAGTACCAGATAATCGCCGCGAGCAGGATAATCGGTGACTCCACGAAGAAATCACCCTGTTTCTGTATCCAGGTCTTGTTCAAATTGAGCATTATCGTGTAGGCGGATTCGTAGGCATCGGAAATATCCACCATGAATTTGGGATTGATGGGATTGCACCTGTGCGAGCGTCGGGGGTCATCGAAGTTTATGACATAGAACTCCGGTTTAACCTTGTATTGTTCCTTGTGTTTAAGCAGGTGATTATAAGCTATTTCGGATAAATCCGGAAACTTGTAATCATAAATGTACATGGCAAAGGATTTCTCGATTTGCTGTTTGATGTAGTTGTTTACCACCGCGTAGGATTTCCCGCTGCCCGGTGTTCCAAGCACGATGGACGCACGAAAAACGTTTACAACGTTGATCCATCCGTCCCATTCCTTGCCCTGATACACGAACTTGGTCGGCAGGTTGACGGAATACTCGTTTTCCATAAAGCGGGTTTCCTGCATGAAACTCTCGTTGGCGGTGTTGAACACGTCCTCCATAAGGTTGTGTTTCAGCATACGGCTTATCCATACGCCCGACATCAAAAGAAGGATGTACCCGGCGGTCAGCGTTACCGTGTAAATGGCGGCATTGACCGTAGGATTGAACGGCAAATCAAGCATCCACCAGTTCATGAAGAACAATACAAGCCCCGAAAGGAAGGCGGTATATATCTTCCGCCAGGTCATCTTCTGGTTCTTCACGCCCTTCGTGCCCAAACATGACAGGGCAAGGAATATGACGGCGAATACTTTTGTCACCAGCAGGTTGCTGAAAAGCCCCGCTGTCCTCTGGAAATTCAGGAGTATCTTATCGACCACTCCGATGTTGATACCCGCATCCACGAATGCCCGGTAACAGAACCAATAAACGTGGATGACGACAAACACGATGGATATGGCACGCATGAACTCCATGACCTTTGCCAATCCTCTCAAATCATCTTCTTGTTGCATATTGAATAATTTTAATGGTGAATGAATACTGTTTTCAGGAGATACCCCGTGAGCGGCGTTTCTTTTTCTTCTTGCGTTGCAGCCTGCGTGCGAGAGCCTCTTCCTGCGGGTCGGGACCATTGGCTTCAAAATCGAAGATTCCGAAAGCCTGCCCGATGGCGTTTTCCATGTCGGCAGAGAAACTGCTTTGCCTGCTGATTTCCGGTGTGGGAGCATCCAAGTCAGGAATATTGTTCGGCCCATTGAACAATCGTTCAAAGGCATTTGCCGAGAACTCCTTTCCGAGCCGCGAGCCGTTATACACCTCCCTGTTCTTGTGGTCGATGAAAGTAGCACCGTAAATGCGGCCTTCATTATTTTCACGGAATACCACGTCTATTCCCTGCCTGTTGAGCAGGCGGATGAAGTCCTCCCGGTTGCCCCGGCAGCCGTGCATGGCGAGTGCGACACCGTTCCGTATCTTGGGCTGCCATTTCTTGTCCTTGTATTCACGGGCATTGAATCCGATACGCTTTTCCAGTCCTTCATAGCCAAAGCGTTTTCCGATAAGGGAGGACTTGATGGGCGTACATACCGGCTTGCCTGTATCGTCTGTCATGGTATAGACAATGCCGTTGTAAGGCGTCCCTTCAAATTCGCCCCTGACCTGCTTCGCCTCGATGTTGAAGCAGGACAGCAACGCGCTGTACTCCCCGAATGACTGAAAGCGGTAAGTGGAGAACACGCTCTTGAGGATGTTGGAAACTTGTTGCTTTACATCGCCATTCTGATAGTCTGCTTTTTTCAGATATGGTTCCAACATTTCCCTGCGTTTGTCCTCCACCTGCTTCAGTCCGAACTTGCGTTCCAGTTCCCGGCAGGCTTTCATCGAGCGATTCCACTCGTAGGCGTCATCTATCTTTTCCCCTTTCTCGTTCACGCAGGTGGAAACGATATGGATATGCCTGCGGTCTATGTCCTCGTGGATATACACGATGTAAGGCTGGTCGCCGTAGCCCATGCGTTGCATATACTCCCTTGCCAAATCCGCAAATTGGGAATCGGTGAGACGGTCATCCACCGAAGGATTGAGCGATATGTGTAGCACCGGCTTCTCCGTGTTCCTGTTGGCAAGCAGGTAATTTTCGAATGCCCAGAGCGTGTTCCTCATGACCTGTTCCGGATTGCCCGTGACATCGGCAATCATGCGGTTTCCCGAAATGATGCGTGCCGTTGACTCGTTCACTTTCTGCTGGTTGTAGATGACAGCCCCGTAGAGCGACGCGCCCCTGTTGATTTTTGCCACCATGTCATTCCTCCTCCCTCTGTTTTTTGATAAGGTAGGTTTCTTCAAACTCACGGGTTAGCATGATGATCCGCTTGCTCAGCACCACCAGATCTATGGTCACCTTTTCCAGATTGCGAAGCAGGGCGTATGCCCGTTTCTCCCCGAAATTGTTCTTGATTGCCTTGACCGTCTGGTTGTAGTTGTTGCCGATGGCCTGGAACTGGTGGTAGAAATTGGTAAGGCGGACATAGTAGTCCATCGTCGCCTTGTCGATTCTGACCACCTTGATTTCCTTTCCGAAAATCATTGCCTTGATGAATTTGGAGCGTTCCCTCAGTCCCGATTTTTGAAACTGGATATCGAACTTTACGTTCTCTTCCGAGTTTAGCCGCACCACATAACGGTACACGGCAGGGTCGGTTTTCGGTTTCCGCCCTACACCTTTTCTTGTTTTTCTGTTCTTGTTTTCTTCCATACGCATTGATGTTTTTTGTTTCTGATCTTCCGTCATGGATTCACGACTTTGGAGTGAATCCCACCCTGAGCCGGCAGGCGAGCGGCAAGTTGTTTTGAGTGCCCGAATTCATTTCGGGTGCCTCAAAACACAACTTGCTATTACCGCTTGGTAATGAATTTTCCTTCGTCAAATTAAGTTTTGACCTTCAGCCTCATTCTTCGGCTTC
>OGMN01000886.1_pt1 | contig 26987 bp, 22 predicted proteins | sample 1573211 | NCBI WGS metagenome assembly OGMN01 (sample SAMEA2581876, study PRJEB24529) | metagenome | biome: Human gut stool | place: China | collected 2011
GTCAGTCAGAACGTGATATTAAAAAGGATCGTATTTTAGAGTTGTACGGAATTCCATTGGTGAGATTGTCTACCATCGGTAGTAATGAGAAGAAAATTATTGGAGATAAGTTAAGCGAAGTATTAAACTTGCATTAGAATGCTCATTGCAAATCATATTTTTGTTAGAATAGGAGTTTCTGCATATTCTAACAACCAAAAGAATAAATTTTACTCCAACTATAACAATCACATCAATAATAATGCATACATTTATTTCTTATTTAAAGTACGACAGCACTATGGAAATTATTTTCTACTTTTGCATCAACCTCATTAAAAGTTTCTAAGAACTTAAAGTGAGTACATAAACATTAATCACAATGACAAAAATATAATAGTATGGCAAAGACAAATACAGCCGAATTAGGATTTGAAAAACAAATATGGAAAGCAGCTGATTTATTACGTGGCAACATGGATGCATCAGAATATAAATCAGTCGTTTTAGGACTTATTTTCCTTAAATATATATCAGACAGTTTCGAAGCAAAACATCAAGCTCTTATCAATGAAGGAGAAGGCTTTGAGGAAGACAAAGATGAATATTCCTATGAGCATATTTTCTTTGTTCCCAAAGAGGCTCGTTGGTCGGTCATAGCAGAAGCAGCACATACTCCGGAGATTGGTACTGTCATCGACAACGCCATGCGACTGATAGAGAAAGAAAATCCTCGTTTAAAAGGGATTCTTCCTAAAAACTTCGCACGACCTGAATTAGATAAACGCCGCTTAGGAGATGTCGTAGATTTATTTACAAACGTTCAAATGAAAGAACATGGGGACAGTAAGGACATACTGGGGCGTACCTATGAATATTGTCTCTCCAAATTTGCAGAAGCAGAAGGAAAACTTGCCGGTGAATTTTTTACACCATCATGTATTGTCCGTACATTAGTTGAAGTGCTTCAGCCATATAGCGGACGTGTATACGATCCGGCTTGCGGCTCTGGTGGCATGTTTGTACAATCAGCCAAATTTATCGAACGACATCATGGAAATATCAATAACATATCAGTATTCGGCCAAGACAGCAACCCTACTACATGGAAAATGGCTCAAATGAATCTGGCGATTCGAGGCATTGAGCCTGACCTTGGAAAATTCAACGCTGACACATTTTTTGATGACCAGCATCTTACACTAAAGGCTGATTACATTCTAGCAAACCCTCCGTTTAACCTAAGTGATTGGGGAGCTAACAAACTTCAGGATGATGTACGCTGGAAATATGGTATACCTCCTGCTGGAAATGCCAACTTTGCCTGGCTTCAACATATGATTCATCATCTTTCCCCCAAAGGACGTATAGGAATGGTACTTGCCAATGGTTCTCTATCCTCGCAAACAGGCGGTGAAGGAACTATCCGCGAAAATATTATAAAGGCAGATCTAATAGAAGGAATTGTAGCATTACCTTCCCAACTTTTTTATACGACAGGTATTCCAGTCTCTTTATGGTTCCTCAACCGGGCTAAAAAGCAGACGAATAAAATACTGTTCGTTGATGCCCGTAATATGGGTAGCATGGTTACTCGCAAACTCCGTGAACTATCCGAAGAAGATATAATGAAAATAGCAGGTACTTTTGATGCTTTCAATTCAGGAACTTTAGAAAATGAAAAAGGTTATTGTGCTGTTGTATCAATAGAGGATGTAGCTAAACAAGATTATATCCTCACCCCGGGACGGTATGTAGGAATTGCAGAAACAGAAGATGACGGAGAACCGTTTCAAGAAAAAATGGAACGTTTGACTTCTGAATTATCTGATTTATTTGCACAATCCCATGACCTCGAAGAAGAAATTCGCAAACAATTATCTAGTATAGGATTCACAATCAAATAAATATTACTATATTCTTCGATTTATTAATTAACCCAATAATAGAAGAATATGAAAGAAAATTTGATTCAAGAAATTAGCAATGCGATGACAGATGTTTTAAGTATAGAACAAATGGCTCAACTTAATGGAGTATTACTTCAAGTTATAAGTAAATACACTATTACAAAAGACGGTGAGAAAGAGCATGAAAATGCTGCTACAAACGACCGTCTGCTTGAAATCTTTTTGTCCGCAAAGCAAGTTGAAGGCTGTACTACTCCGACTATCAAATATTACAGTTCAACAGTCAAGCAACTTTTCAAGACTATGCCTAAAAAAGTAGTAAACTATTCTACAGAAGATATACGAGCATATTTGGCTGTATTCCAACGTAAGCATAAATCCAGTAAAGTGACAATAGATAATATTCGACGAATCTTTTCTTCTTTCTTTTCATGGCTTGAAGAAGAGGATTATATCATAAAGAGTCCTATACATAGAATCCATAAAGTAAAAACCGGTACACAAATCAAAGAGGTACTTACTGATGAGAACATCGAACACCTTCGCGATAACTGTACGGAAATTCGTGACCTTGCAATGATTGATCTCTTATGCTCAACCGGAATGCGTGTCGGTGAATTAGTAAAACTAAACCGAGAAGACATCAATTTTAACGAACGAGAATGCATTGTTTTTGGCAAAGGAAATAAAGAACGGATAGTATATTTCAATGCAAGAGCTAAAATACATCTACAACAATATATTAGCTCCCGTAAAGACAGAAACAAAGCATTATTTGTCTCTCTTGCCAAGCCACATAATCGGCTTCAAATATCAGGCGTAGAGGTTCGGTTACGTAAAATTGGGCATTCTTCAAAAATAGCTCGTGTCCATCCTCACAAATTCCGACGAACACTTGCTACAATGGCTATAGATAAAGGAATGCCTGTAGAACAAGTACAAAAGTTACTCGGTCATGTAAAAATTGATACTACCATGCATTATGCTATGGTTAATCAAAATAACGTAAAACTATCTCATCGTAAATACATTAATTAAAATGCGGATAAGATACAATACATATAACAATAAGAATCATCTGTTTTACAAAAACAGGCAGATAAATGATAATTTAGAGCAGCAGGCACAAGCACTGTTCAAGTCATGGTTTGTGGATTTCGAGCCGTTCAAGGACGGCAAGTTTGTTGAATCGGAACTGGGAATGATTCCTAAAGGATGTCGTGTTGGTAAAGCCGAGGATTTTTATAATATTAATATTGGTAAGACCCCACCACGAAAAGAGCAAATATGGTTTTCCAGTAATTCATCAGATTATATATGGGTATCTATTTCAGATTTAGGATCATGTGGAAGATTTGTTTTTGCATCATCTGAATTTTTGACACATGAAGCCATCAAAAGGCATAATATTATACTTGTTCCCAAAGATACGATTCTACTAAGCTTTAAACTTACAATCGGAAGAGTTGGAATTGCGGGAACTGAATTAACAACTAATGAAGCTATAGCAAGATTTATCACATCGGATGAAAATAGGGAATATACATATTTCTTATTAAAAGGGTATAATTACGAAAAGCTTGGAAGCACATCATCCATTGCAACTGCTGTCAATTCTAAAATAATTAAGGCGATGGTAGTTCTGATGCCGGATAAAGAAATACTTAAAGCATTCAGCTCATTGACTAAACCGTATTTCGACCAAATACTAAGAAATGAACAGGAAAGTATTAGGTTAACAATTCTACGCGACACACTTCTCCCGAAGCTGATGTCAGGAGAACTAAAAATTAACGCAACTGAAGTATTATAGATTACGATGAACAAGTCAATAAACATACTTGATAAAGAATATCTGCAATGGGTGAAAGACCTTTGCGGTCGCTATCGTCAAAGCCAAATAAAGGCAGCGGTGAAAGTAAATGTGGAACAGTTGAAATTCAACTGGCTTTTAGGTCGTGACATTGTTGAATTGCACGTAGAAGAACGCTGGGGCGAAAGTGTTATCACTCGATTGAGCAAAGATTTACGTGAAGCTATACCCAATGCGGCTGGTTTGTCAAAAAGCAATATTTACTATTGTAGGAAGTTTTATTTGTTATACAAGGATGCTCTGAAAACTTTCCACCAACTTGGTGGAAAAAATGAAACGGAATTATTCCACCAAGTTGGTGGAATATTTGAAGTCCCATGGAGACACCATTGCTTGATAATGGATAAAGTGAAAGACGATATAGACAAAGCTCTGTTCTATGTTCACCAGACGGTGGAGAACGGCTGGAGTCGTAGTATGCTGCTCAATTTCATTAGCACCGACCTTTATGAGCGGCAGGGCAAAGCACTGACTAACTTTACAAAAACATTGCCCGATGCAATGAGCGACCTTGCACAGGAGTTGACCAAAGACCCCTACAATTTTGCTTTCACGGGTATAACTGGGCGTTACAATGAACGGTTACTCAAAGATGCTCTACTGAATAACATTACCCGATTCCTGATTGAATTGGGGACGGGTTTCGCTTATGTGGGCAAAGAATATCGTTTGGAAATAGGCGAAACGGAAAACTTTATCGACTTGCTCTTTTATAATCTTTCGCTTTCCTGCTATGTGGTGGTAGAGGTAAAGATCGGTAAATTTGCTTTTTCCGACATCGGTCAATTAGGAGGATATGTGGTGGCTTGCAATCATTTACTGCGTAAGGAAGGACGGGATAACCCAACCATCGGCTTACTGATTTGCAAAGAGAAAGACCGCATACAAGCTCAGTATGCTTTGGAGTCGAGCAGCCAACCTTTGGGTATTTCCGAATATGATCTGGAGAAGTTCTATCCCGAAAAAGTGGAAGGTACCATGCCTACCATTGAAGAGATAGAAGCTAAATTAAGAGATAACTAACAATGAAACCAACGATCTAACCCGCTAAATTCTCATTTATGGGACAGTGGAAACAATATAAATTAGGAGAACTAATAACACTAAATTCCGGTGGAACTCCAGATAAGAGTAATAAATCTTATTGGGGAGGCGACATTCCTTGGATAAGTGCAAAATTCATGTACGATGACTATTTGTATTCTTCTGAGCTGAAAATATCTCAAGAAGGTTTAGACAACGGAAGTAGATTAGCACCAAAGGGAAGCATCTTGTTGCTTACCCGTGGAAGCGGATTGTTTAATCGTATTCCAGTTTGCTATGTTATGAAAGATTTGGCCTATAATCAAGATGTAAAGTGCATTGAATCGAATAACAAAGAACTAGTTTCTACGAAGTTCCTTTTCTATTGGTTGATGGGAAATAAGAATTCAATTGGCGCAATCTTAGAGACAACAGGCATCGGAGCAGGAAAGATTGATACAAATAGGCTAAAGGACATAAGAATATCATTACCGCCTAAAGAATATCAGCAAGCATTGATTGGCTTTGCCGAGTCCATAATGCACAAAATCGAGCTAAACCGTCGAATAAATGATAATTTAGAGCAGCAGGCACAAGCGTTGTTCAATCATTATTTTATAGAAAGCCCTGACCTATTAAAGGATATAACTGTCGGTAATCTTACACAGATAGCATCCTATGTCAATGGATTAGCGATGCAACGTTTTCGCCCTAACGATTATGAAGTAGGATTACCCGTACTAAAAATAAAAGAACTCGGACAAAATGCTGTTGATTCAGCCAGCGACAGATGTACACATAGTATTGATGATATATATAAAGTCTTTGATGGTGATGTTATTTTCTCTTGGTCCGGTACTTTATTGGTAAAAATTTGGACTGGTGGAAACTGTGGTCTCAATCAGCATCTATTTAAAGTCACATCAAAAAAATATCCCAAATGGTTTTACTATTTCTGGACCAAACACCATCTTGATAGATTTATTCGGATAGCAAAAGACAAGGCTGTTACAATGGGACATATAAAACGAGGAGAATTAGAAAAATCGGAGGTCCTGATTCCTTGTGTTGAAAAACTTAATCAGATAAGTGAACGTATAACTCCTTTATTTGAGAAAAGTATCAAATGTTCCATTGAAAACCGCCATCTTACAGAATTAAAAGACGCTTTACTGCCCAAACTAATGTCGGGCGAACTAAAAATTAACGATTTAAACAGCTAAATTCTCATTTATGGAACAGTGGAAAATATATAAATTAGGTGAATTGTATGACGTTCAAAATGGCTTATCAAAAGGAGGAACTTTTTTTGGTTCAGGATTTCCATTCCTTTCATTTAAGACCGTATTTAATAATTACTTTATACCTACTCGTATTTATGATTTAGTACAATCAACCCCAGCTGAACGAGAACGTTTTTCTGTAAAGCGAGGTGATATTTTTATTACTCGCACAAGTGAAACATCGGATGAATTGGGAATGAGCTGTGTCTCCCTTCACGACATTAAAGACGCTACATATAATGGCTTTTGCAAAAGATTGCGACCTTTGAAAGATGATATTGTATATCCAGAGTTCATCGGATATTTACTTCGATCAAAATCAGTTCGTTCTTTATTTGGATCATTTACGGCAATGACGACAAGAGCAAGTTTAAAAAATGCAGATTTGCTCAATATACAAATTGCATTGCCAAATATGAAAGAGCAAAAACGTATAGCTTCTATCCTTTCCTCTCTCGACTCCAAAATCGAGCTAAACCGCCGGATAAATGATAATTTTAAATTAATCGCCTAATATTCACTATGCTTTGGATTCGAAAATATATTAACCAAACACCAAGTTTCAACAACTTTGAAACCCATATTTCAACCATCGAAAAGACAGTTGAAACGAATCCTGCATTATGTATAGAAACCTGTAAAAGTTTAGTTGAAAGTATTTGCAAAACAATACTTACTAATCAAAATATCGAACATGACAACTATGGGCAATTTCAAGCTTTGGTGAAGCAAACAATAAATTGTCTGATAGATGCAAATGAATGCTATAAAGATGATTTATGTGAACTTGTCAGGAGAATAGCGTCAGTCTCCCAAAAACTAGCGGAAATAAGAAATATTTCCGGATTTGCGTCTCACGGTCAAGACATTAATCATGTCTCAATGAGTACAACAATGTCCTTACTAGCATACAAAATAACAGATGTGTTAGGTGGATTTATTATACATTATTATATAAATCATGCAAGTAAAAGAGACTCACGCATACATTATGAAGACTGCCAAGAATTCAACGAACTGTTTGACGAAGAAAATCCTCTGGAATTAGGTGGAGTTATTTTATCTGCTTCCGAAGCATTATATAAACAAGATTATCAAGCATACAAAGAAATATATTTTTCATATTTAGATAACTTAGAAAAAGAACGAAAATATGTCATTTACAGAAGGTAGTTATGAAAAAGCATTGATAGCTCTCTTCGAGAACTTAGGCTATCAACATCAATATGGTCCCAATATTGAACGGGACTATTATGTACCTTTTTATGAAGAACAATTAATTGAAAGCTTAACCACTATCAATTATGGAAAACCTCGCCTAGCAATTGATGAAGCCATATCTAAACTAAAAGATATCGAAATAGGTAGTTTGGCACAGAGGAATGAGCTTTTCATGGACTATCTTCAACATGGGATTGAAGTCTCTTTTTTTGACGGAAAAGAACAACGTAACGATATCATCTACCTGATAGATTACAATGACAAAAACATCAAACGTAATGACTTTAAAGTTATCAATCAATGGACTTTCGTTGAAAATTCAGAAAAGCGTGCTGATATAATCCTATTTGTCAATGGTTTGCCTCTCGTTGTGATTGAGTTAAAATCTCCATCAAGAGAAGAAACAAATGTATCTGAAGCCTATCTTCAGTTACGTAATTACATGAAAGAAATTCCTTCACTCTTCGTATATAATGTCTTTTGCGTAATGAGTGACATGGCTTGCTCAAAAGCGGGAACAATCACCAGCAATGAAGACCGTTATATGGAATGGAAAACCAAAGACGGGAAATATGAAAGTTCCCAGTTTATTGATTATGATACCTTTTTTGAAGGAATATTCATAAAAGAACGTTTCATTGACATTATCAAGAATTTCATTTGTTTTTCTAAAGAAGAGTCAGGTGCTGCAAAGATTTTAGCCGCCTATCACCAATATTTTGCAGTGAAGAAAGCGGTAGAACGAACTAAAAAGGCAACACAAGGTGACGGAAAAATCGGAGTCTTCTGGCATACGCAAGGAAGCGGAAAATCACTATCAATGGTATTTTACGCTCATCTTCTTCAGGATGAATTAAGTCAACCAACTATAGTAGTTATTACCGACCGGAATGATTTGGACGATCAACTCTATACTCAATTCTCCAAATGCCAACAATTCTTGCGCCAAATACCCATACAAGCTAAAAGTCGGGAAGATTTAAAATCACTATTAGCCGGACGAGAAGCCAACGGAATAATATTCACTACAATGCAGAAGTTTGAAGAATCTGACGAACCTCTTTCTCTAAGACGAAATATTGTAGTCATGACCGATGAAGCACATCGAGGACAATATGGATTTGAAGAAAAAGTAAACGAAGAAACTGGAAAAATATCAATCGGTACTGCAAGAATTATACATAATTCATTACCCAATGCGTCCTTTATAGGTTTCACAGGAACACCCATTTCTACTAAAGATCGAGATACAACAGAAGTGTTCGGCGACTATATCGACATCTACGATATGACACAAGCAGTATCCGATGGTGCAACTTGTCCTGTGTACTATGAATCTCGTGTCATCAACCTGAATCTTGACAAAGATACATTGAAAGCAATAGATGACGAATATGAAATACTTGCGTCAGAAGGTGCTACTGAAGAACAGATAGAAAAGAGTAAAAAACAAATGTCGCACCTTGAAGAGATACTTGGCGCACCTGCTACCATAGATTCATTGTGCAAGGATATTATAAAACATTATGAAGAAAACAGGCAATTTGAATTGACAGGAAAAGCAATGATCGTCGCTTATTCCCGCCCTATCGCAATGAGTATCTATCATAGAATCTTAGAACTTCGCCCCGACTGGACTGATAAAGTGAAGGTGGTAATGACAGGCAGCAATAAAGATCCGGAAGAGTGGCATGACATTATTGGCAACAAACAATACAAGAAAGAACTTGCCAAGAAATTCAAAGACAACAATGACCCTATGAAAATAGCCATAGTCGTAGATATGTGGCTTACAGGCTTTGACGTACCATCTCTAGCGACAATGTATGTCTATAAGCCAATGAGTGGGCACAATCTCATGCAAGCAATAGCTCGTGTGAACCGCGTCTTTAATGATAAAGCTGGTGGTCTTGTTGTCGACTATATCGGGATAGCCAAAGCATTGAAACAAGCAATGCACGACTATACAGTACGAGATCAAAAAAGATTCGGCAATCCCGATATCAAAAAAACTGCTCTTATTAAGTTTCAAGAGAAATTGGAAGTTTGCCGAGATATCTTCCACGGTTTTGATTATAGCAAATTCCAATCCGGCACAGATAACGATCGTGCACAAATTATCAAAGGTGGAGTCAACTTCCTCATGGACAGTAATAAGAATGATAAAATGCAACTATTCCAAAAGGAATCATCCTTATTACATAGTTCAATCACATTATGCCGTAGCCTGCTTAATGAGCAACAACGCTATGAAGCTGCTTTTTTTGAGACAGTACGAATATTACTATCCAGAATGACAGGCAAAGGTAAATTTTCCAAAAAAGAAATAAACGCCCGTATTGGCGAGCTTATCAAACAAAGCGTAAAAAGTGAAGGTGTAATCAATTTATTCTCGGATGTAAAAGCCGAGTTCTCCATTTTTGACGCAGCATTCTTGGAAGAAATATCCAAAATGAAAGAGAAAAATATAGCAATAGAGCTATTAAAGAAACTTTTGGCGGAAAGAGTTACCATATATCAAAAAACTAATTTAGTTCAAGCGGAAAAGTTTTCTGATTTATTAAACAGAGCATTATCTAACTATTTAAAAGGATTACTTACTAATGAAGAAGTCATTCAAGAGTTATTAAAGCTTGCTGCAGAAATCTCGGAATCAGAAAATCAAGGCAATGAATTAGGACTTACTGCAGAAGAAAAATCATTTTACGATGCTTTGACCAAACCGAGAGCAGTACAAGATATATATACGAACGAACAACTAGTTGCGATGACAAAGGAGTTAACAGACGCTCTACGCAAAAATCGTACAATCGACTGGCAGAAGAAAGAATCCGCCAGAGCAGGGATGCGTCGTATGATAAAAAGACTTCTGAAAAAATACAAATATCCACCAGAAGAAGCTGAAAATGCACTGGAAACAGTTATTCATCAATGTGAACAATGGACAGACACTTCTTCTGATGAATACTCAGTCAACGAAAGTACGCAAAAGTATAACTTTCAACAAAGCTATTACTCGATAGCTGCTGACGAAATACAAGAAGAATATAACAAAAAATTATAATATGGGTAAGACAATAACAACATACTTAATTGACGGAGATCCCCAAGGGACTCAATACGTATTTATCAGTAATAAGATTTGCCAAATGTTTGTAATTCCGCGTTCCCGCCTTTCTATTCTGAATGAAAGAACAGATTTACAAACTCCTGCTTTTTATATTCTCTTAGGAGAAGATGAAAATACAAGACCCAAAGCATACATTGGAGAAACTGAAAGTTTTAAGGAACGAGTAAAGTTCCATGACAGTAAAAAGACTTTTTGGCAAAAGGCGCTAGTATTTATCTCAAAAGATGCCGCTATGACAAAAGCTGACGTACAATACTTAGAATATAGAGCTATAGCTATCGCCAAAAAGACCAAGCAATATTCTTTGGAAGATAACAAACAGACTCCTAACGCTCCCAACTTACCAGAATACCAACAGGACAATATGGATGAGTTCTTTGAAGATATTTGTTTCCTAGCCTCCTTTATAGGCTGTAATATTTTTGAGACAGTTGAAATTAAATATCAACCACATCACCAATTCTACCTTAAAGGGAGAGGATGTAATGCAACTGGTGTATATGGTTCAAATGGATTTACAATACTAGAAGGTAGCATCATTTCTCCCAATGTTACACCTGCATTCTCATGGAAAGAAAAGAGAAATCAACTAATTAGTGAATATACAACAGAACAAAATGGATTACTCATCTTAAATACAGAAAAACAATTTCCAAGCCCTAGTACCGCTGCAATGTTTTGTCTAGGCCGTAGTTCAAACGGGTGGATAGAATGGAGGGATAAGGAAGGCAGAACTTTAGATGCTATATATAGAAAACAATTAGATTAACCATACGATTATACATCTAAACCTTTCTTACTCCCAAAATAAAACCGTATTTTTGTAAAGGATACCGTTACCTACATTTCAACAGTATACCGCAATAAAATAAAAACAATAAAATGAAAGAAGAATCCGACAGTTTGTCAATCCCTTACAATTTTGGCCGTTGCTTCAACAACCAATGTTCACAAGCTTCAAAATGTTTACGCAATCTGGCTGCACAACATAATACAACCGACAGCGCTTTTATCACAATCGTAAATCCAACATACTTCCCGAAAGACGGGAAACAGTGCGAATATTTTAAGAATGCCGTAAAAATCCAAGTGGCATGGGGACTCAAGAAAATACTGAACAAAGTTCCCTATGAAAACGCTGTCAGCATCAGAAACCAATTAATCGGGTATTATGGAAAAACAGGATATTACCGGTTCTATCGTGGGGAACGTGGACTTATGCCCAAAGATCAAAATTACATAAAACAAATATTCCGTAGCAAAGGAATAAAAGAAGAACCTACTTACCAACGCTACACGGAAGAATATATTTGGTAAGTTGCCGTCATCTGTCACTAGATAGAGCGTAACAGACTAATTATGAGTTAGTAATCCTGTGACAGCAGGAGGTGATTGCATTGTGACGGCACACTTGCCGTCACAATAAGAAACATCAGTACAAAGACACTTACCATCTACAAATAAACGTTTTCGCACCAATCCATATCAGACTTACCGACAGATAATTCTCATTTATTTGCCCCGTCACTTAATCACTAGCCTCACGACATGATAGAGCGTACCGCTATGTGTATGTTTGGAAGGAATTTCCTGTTTTCTCAATATCCTCCCAAACGCATTCACCCTTTTGACAGACATCGGAATGGCACTCTTACTCTGGATATCCTCCATAATCTCCGCAGGAGACAACCACTCCCCTTCCTCTTCCGACGTGGCTGCACGAAAATAACGGAAGAAAAGCTGCTCTTCCGGAGGAACCTGTTCAAATTCACGGTTGTTTTCCATCATAACCTTTTCATCCTCCCGGTCAAACCAATAACGCTCACCGTGCTCCAGTTCGTACATAGCCTGCGCATAAAGCTGCTCGTAATCAATCGGACGATTCGTATCAATCACACCGGTCACTTCGATACAGATAAACCGTCGGCTCCCCGAAGGATCGGTCAGCAAATCCTTCTGATTGCTCGTAGCTATAAATGAAGCATAACGCCGCATTTCGAGTACGGCACTGGCATGAGGTTTTCGCATATTGACAACAGGCTTTTGCAGAATATGTTTCAAGAAACCTTGCTGAACGGAGCCCACCTGGTCAAATTCGTCAATATTGATGAGAGCAAAACGATTCAGATAAAGCTCAGCCTCCCTCTTATTAGAAAAATCAATACTATCGGTGAAGTAAGAACGCTCCGAAGGAGGAATAATACTCCGGCAGAATGTGGATTTACGTGTACCCTGCGCTCCCACCAGCAAGGGTGAAACGCTATTCGCATGATTTTTATCAAGCCCTCTCCAATGTGAAACCATATTTAGGAACCAGCGATGGAACAGGTCTGTCCAATACGGATTCTGACAAGGGACAGTGGCTGCCAATGCACGGATACGGTCCACCCCATCCCAACCAGGGAGATGGTATAGAAAATCTTCCAACGGATTGAACACAGGCACGCGGTTGGAATAAATGTATCGGCTGATATCCCTGTCCCACAACGGAATACCTTCCATTTGGGCATCAAGAGCAATGCTGTTCAACAACCGTTTATTGAGAGGGGTAAAACGGAAACGAAAGGACAACTTTTCCCGATATTCCACTTCTCCTATCTGAGTATTATAGCGAAATTCATAACGGCGTTTCATAAACTCCTCAGTCAGCATAGCTAATTGTTGCTCTTTATTCAGACTGGGATTTTTCCCGAAACCTTTACTCTCAGTATATACGTTACCAATCATTTCCCGAATCAATACCTCTTGCTTATGCAGATAAAAGTGGAAAATCGTACGCTTCACAACTTCTTCCTGAGGTAATCCGGAAGCAAAACAATTCCTTGCCAATTGCACCACCAACGGTTGCCACTGATCTTCCTGTTGCTCCAGTCCCGCTTCTCTCAAGTCAGCGTACGATTTTCTCAAGGCTGCTTCAAAAAGCATTGAGAGCGTATCTTCAGCCTCATATCCCGGAGCGACACGGTTCAAGGAAGACTTTTCGGTTTGCACCGCCTCCCGATAAGTGGTTTCTTCGGGCATTGCGGCCGGTTGCGAAAGATAAAACTGAACGGAATTCGGACGATAGAGAATATCCGGATCGTATGATAATCGCGAATATTGCTCCAATACCGGTTCCTTTGGAAGTATATCGAATGGGATTTGAGGTTGATAACACTTCACAGCCAATTGATACGCATGGGCATGGAAAATTTCCGCTTCTTCTTTCGTTTTGGGAAGTGAGTTATCCGGCCGGGTAAAGACTGTCCATATTTTCACCGTTTTTCCACTGGCCCCCATAAAAGCGCAACGGGTTTGCGGCTGTTCGCCGGCTTTCTGTTTCACGAGAGCAATTTCCGATTTACTAGACAAAGGCCCGACAGTCAATTCCACAATGCCGTTGTATACTTTCATCTGTTTCTGTCCGTTTACTTTTCTGAACTCTGCAGCAGGAACTACCATAGGCAGTTTATCAGCTGCGTCACATCGGTTTCCGGGAAGATAATACCTTAATTGTTCTCTAAAAGTAGAAATCGGACGGGATTTAATCTCTGTTTGTATTTTACTCATCAATGTTTCAAGATCCATCACGCTGAGCGCTATTGCATCTCCATTCTTACGAAGTTGGGTTATTTTCATTAACAAAATAAATAAGTTGTTTGTGTCAGCGTCATCATGATCGTTGAGACCGCTAAAGTAGTCATTATTTCCAGAAGAAACAAGAGAATACTAAAGTTTAAAGAATAAGTTGCAAACGGGAGCGTCACTCAGTTGTACAGGAGAAAAAGGGTATCGGTTTCAATTTGGTTTCTCTGCATTGAAACTAAAGTTTCAAGCAGCAGAAACTTTAGTTTCGCTACGGAGGAACCATAGTTTCACGCCCAAGAAACTAGAGTTTCAAGCGGTGGCAACCAAAGTTTCACCGGTCGAAAATAAAGTTTCCCTTGTACGAAAGAGACACTTAACTAAGACATTCTGAAAGGTGACGGCATTATTGCTATCACACTGCTATCACACTGTACTGTCACGCCATTAGGCTCTTATACTCTGCAAGTTAGGCCATAATCGGTGACAGATGACAGAGATATTGGTTTCTTATTTCGCAAGAGAAGCTAAGGTCAGAGTTCAAGCTGTAAATGCGACAGTTCCTTATTTGGGGATATTCGGTAGGATTTATGTGTTTAAATTATCTTCCGCTTAATTATTTTTTCCACAACACTTTTTATACTTCTTCCCACTTCCACAGGGACAAGGATCATTTCTTCCGACTGTGTGGCCGGTAGGTACAGCACGAAACATATTGTCCACCATCGCCTGCATTTCCGGAGTAATATCCATACCGGCAGCCTTCATATTCGGACCTGCGACAATACGGGGAGGATTATTTTTCAATTTTTCTTTTTCAAATAAAACGAATACCTCCTCTGAAGAATAACCTTTCAAGAACCAACGGGGAGAGTGATTCAAATAATCCATAAATATTTCAATGGTCTCTTGAAGTTCTTGCATGGAAGAAAGCTGACGGTTAATCATTGAATTGATAATAGACATTGGATTATCTACAGTTTGGGCAGTATACCACATATACAATAAACTGCTATCCGCCTTTTCTTCCGTATACCGCAATTTCTTCATCATATATCCCTTCAATTCATCCAAACACGGATTAGGAATGATACTCAATGGCATCATTCCCGCTGAAAAGGCTTCCTCTTTAGAAAACTTCTTCCTGTCCGGTATATCACGACGTAGATACAATTGTTCCTCCAGATATTCAAAATCATCCAAAAAAGGAGACTCTATGTAAAGGTTTGTATTATAACCATCTTCCACTTCAAAGGTTAGTCGCTGTATCAATGCCGAATTAGCTAAACTGTCAGCTATTTCTTCTCTTGTCGCCGAATGCTGCAAATAGCCTACCAATATATACAATAAGTCCGAATAAGAGAGAAAACCATATAAATTTACGATTCCACAGGCATACTGTTCTACCATAAAACGGACAGATTGCTTTTTGGAAGTCAACAGTTTATTCAGATAAGGAGCTACTGCCTCACGCAATTCATCGCAGATCATATAACGGACTTTACTCTCATCCATGTGATTACAGTCCGTTGCTATGAAAGAAAGAATTTCCAAAGTAGTCACCAAAAAAGAATTTGTACATTCTACGTAACTACCAGATCCCGCTTTCACTAACTTATCAAGTAATGTCAATTCATAATGCGTCAACCGGGGAAGCCACATATCAGGACAGGCTAAAACCGCTTCTGCAAAATAAGTTACATACTCATCTTTGCGCAACTTGGTAGGAACAGGTAAAAGCAGGATTTTCGCCATCCGCTTTAATTCCTCTTTTGTATTCGTCTTCAAGCCATCCACCAAATTTAATGACGGCTGAAACAATTCCGACTGGCATTTTAACATAACATCGACTCATTAATTGTTTAATTCACAAAAATAGGTATTTCTTGTCCGACATCACTATTTTTGAACAAGAATTTGCAAAGGCAATTACTATCAAGCCCTCAAAATTATCTGACGTAATCATAATGACTGTTTTTTTAGTCCTTTATATACCCCTCCTGTTCATACCCTTTTCTATACTTATGAATCATTGCCACCAATGGTCTCAAACGCTCGTCAGAAACAAACATGGCCCTATAACGCAAATACTGATTATCATAAAGCTGACGGTTTCCTGTCTTGAGACGCTTCTCCACATCCGCAGGAATGAAAAATTCCGCACGGCTGCCCAAGTGTACATAAAATTCACTCAAAAAGATAGAAATGCCTGCCAAATCTATGTCTCCGAAATAGATATAACGATTGGGAATCATCTTTAGCCAGTCACACAAATCCTTCGATTGCGGATAGCGGGATACGAAAAGAACCTTCATTCCTTTAAATAAGTACTTTTGGGCGCGGATATGCTGAAAGTTCTCTCCATTCTCTATACCCACTACCACAACATCTTCAGGTACATGGAAATGCTCGTAATCCTGCATGAAGATAGAAGTGCCCGGCAAAGGGGAAAGCACGCATGGTTCACCATGAAGAGTTGCTTCGATAGGCGTATAACAATTAAGGAGAAAGCCCTTGAACGTACGGGTATATCTCAGTTTTGAGTTTCCCGCTTTCGTCACTTGCTCCGAACGTGACACTTCTTTCGAACGAGCTTTCATCTCAATCCAATCTTCCAACTTCATTCCGAAAGTATAATTCTGAGCAAGGTAGATGCGGCATCCTTTCGGATCGATCATACGAAAGCTGCGCTTGCTTCCCCGCGAGACCAATGCTATGATTCCCTCATCCATCAGTCCGGTTGCTATTGCACCTTCAAATTTGACATACGATACAGTATCACCACCTAACATTTTCAGCACTTGCTTCGCCATTGCCAAAGAAAACAAATCTCCACTCATTTTTCTATCTTATTATAGGTTAACAATGGAACAACCTGTGTATTCGATCGTCCGTCTTTACTTAACAAATAAGTATAGCGATAATCCTCCACATTATAAGTAGTGGGCGAACTATTCACCAGCAAGATATTCCGGCAATTGGCAAAATCCAGAATACCTTTCACGTTATTGGGATGCAATTTTCCGATTTCATCCATCATACAATGGATTTTAAAATCTCCGAATTTACGCGAGGCCTTTTCCTTAAATACATTAATCAACATGATATTGACCATCGCTTTTACCAGAATATCCGTACCGTCGGAACCTACATTGGCTATTTTCTCCACCCATCCCGTGTCGTTATCATTCTCTTTCACACGGAACTCCAGTTTAAATGTGTCGGCAAGCGCCAATCGTTTCCGTCCAGGCTCATCAAGCAAATATTTCATAAATGACAGCAAATAGCGAACAGCCGTAGCATTGACATCTTCGCGGGAATCCTGCGAAAACAAGTCAACCTTCCCCATATTATATTGATTCTCATCATTAAACCGTTTAATCTCCAATAGTAGTTGCATCAGTTTATCGCTGCTCTGAAGCGGACGAAGAGCGATTTCCTTTATTACTCCGGCAAAATTCCGTTTGACAAAATCGTCATTGATATCTTTGATCGTTTTATGTATTTCGCTCTCATTGCGTGTCAAATCTCCCACTTCTTTCGAAATACGGCGGATAATATCCGTATACCGTTCACTGATGTGCTTCTGGTATTCGGAGATTTTATCATTATCCACAAACTCGCACAGATTGGAAGCAAAATCATAATAATCCTGTTCACTAATCAGTTCCGTACGGAAATGGAAAGTGTTTTTCGACGAAAAGTTACCATTGAACTGCGTAACCGCTTTCTTGAATTCTTCCGTTTTTCGGATAGTAGACACGATGAGAGACTTTAACTCCTCTACAATCAGATCGCAACTTTTCCGGGTAGGCTTCTCTCCCACTTCTGTAAGAGACGGTGGACAGAAAGTTTCATCTTTCCGAAACATATCTACCTTATTCAACCCATCTTCCAGCAGATGCAAATCTTTAGTTATCCGGTCGAGTTTGTCATTTATTTCTTTTATCTGAACCTGCAACTTTTCCTTCTTCAAGGCAAAACGCTCGTCCAATGCAACTAATTTCGCATCCAATTCCTTCTTCCGGCTTCGTGTAGCCGGTTCTTTATCAAACAATTCCAACTTATCTCTTTCATAATAAAGGACTTGCGGGCGAGATTTGCTAATGTAATCCAACTCTTCCCTTATTTCGGCAAGCTGTTCATCATACTTACGGATAGTAACCGTATCGGCTCCTTTCCCGTTTAGTTCATTCTCCTGTGCCTGTGTCAGTTCTTTCTTTCGCTCTGCCGTCTGTTGCTTCAAGCGGTCTATTTCCTGTTGTACTCCGGCAACAAACACTTCCTGTTCGTTCAGAAGTCCGGCTTTGCTATCCTTATAAGTCTTCTGGCAAGCCTTCAACAGTTTTTCCCGTTCCGTCAAGCACTTCTCTTTCTCCTCCGCCACCACAAAAAGACGATGGCTGATTTCATTCAATTGTGTCTGAAATTCCTCTATACGCCCTTTTTTCCATTCCTCCTCTTTCGTTCTCCAAGCGGCACAATCTGCCTGCAAATTCTTCAATTTAGAAGGAATCTGCATCCGTTCGGCTTCCTTCAAATGCTGTTCTTCCAAAATGGCACGTACCTGTTTCGAGTATTTCTTCTCTAGTGAAGAAACGGCTTCCTCTTCTTCTTTCATCAGCTGATTGAGTCGATCGGAACAACGTTGCCAAACAGCCTGCTGCCTGTCACGCTCCTGTTTTATCTCTTCAGGAGTGCGGACAGAACGTTCAATCACCGACAGGTTAAGTGAAACTCCGAACATAGTGTTGTCATTATTCACCAATTGAGGTTGCAGTTCATCGCTGTACAGCACCAGTTCCTCATCCGCCACCTTACCAATCGTCGCCTGCCAATCCGGTTTATTCCGTTCCAGCCATTCACACAACGAACCTTTCCTTTTCTCAATCAGAGCATCCAATGCTTGAAGCTCTCCTTCAATCACAATCCGCTCTTGACGGACAGTCTCCATTTGGTTCTGAAACTCCCACTTCAATTCTTTCACTTCCCATTCACATTCCTGCCTTAACCGGCTTACATCACCTTGCTGCTGACGAATGTCGAGTTCCAGTTCTTTATCCCTTTTGCGCAGTTCATTGATTCCGTCTTCGCAATCGGCTATCTCTTTCTGATGAGGATGTTCATAAGTTACTTTCTGAAGTCTCAGATTACACTGTGCCTGTTCCTCCCGTAACTGCTGGATACGGTTATCCACCACCCGAACTTTCTCTTCATGTGATGTCCTCACTTTCTCTTCCTCCACACGAAGTTGTTGCATCAATTTCTCTTGCTTAGCGGTAACCTCTGATTTCCGGGCAAATATCCGCGCCTGCTGACTATTCTCAAAAGTACGGAAATCAGCCTCCAGGCTATCGAATAGCAAACGGTACTTACCCAACACGTCCTCATACGCTCTTGTCAGTTCCGATTTCATATTCCGAGCTTGCTCCAGCTGTTGAATCAACAACTCCTCACGAGATACCCGTTTGATTATTTCTTCTATTTGCAACTGTTCATAATATAAACGCTTATCACGTATCTTTTTGAGTAAATCATTGATTATCCCTATATCTGTAATCAAACTGTCATGTTCCTTAGTATACTTTTGTTGCAGCTCACCCATAAGTCGTAGCAATCGTTCACGTTCTGTCCCCGTTTTTGCCAGTTCTTCTTTTACCAACGGAATCTCTTGCAAAGTCCGTCTCTCCGCAAAGTTAAGTTCCGCACGTCCCTCGCCGATTTGCATCTGTGTATAAATCAAATCACGATAGGCATTCATCACTTTTCCCGCCATTTTCCGCACAGGCACTTCCCCGTTCTTGTTCTTCGTAAACCAAAGCATTACATCTCTATATTCCTGCTCGAACTCCTTAATCTGACTTCGATAGAAATCCAAGTCAACAGAAAAGTCTTCATCACTCATCGAACGAATAATGGTATCTTTTATAAAATCGGCATCCAACTTGGAGTTGAGGAAAACATTCTGAATCGTACGAGGGATATTCTGATATTTAGCACTTTCTACAATGGCGAATTTCCGGTAAGGTATCATCTCATGTTTACGATTATTACCGAAGATGATATCCCGATACATTTCGTAGCTGGTCACTTGCGCGGTTATTTGAATCTTCGGGCCAATGTGTTCACGAATGCGTCCCCATTCGGCATATACGGCATTACGTTCGTCAATAAACCAGTCTTTCTGAAACGGTGCATCGATAAACCGGAAGAAGACTCGACCTTGAGATTTAGCGGCCACCACACAGTAAGCGGCATTCTCCCGCATCACTTCATATATAATATACGAGTTGGCATAAGGGAAATAAAAAGCGTCAAAGCTTTTCTTCTCTTTCGGAATGCCGAGTTTCAATTTATCAGCGTTATAGAAGAAGAGTAAGGCACGAAGCAAAGTGCTCTTACCTACCCCTTGCGTACCTATGAAATGCACATTCCCATCCAGCTTCACCTCTGCATACGGAATATGGGCACTATTCAGAAAAACGATTTTATTCAGGTATCTCATCTTGCACCTCCTCCGAAATTGTGATACAATCAATTAAATCCTCCATATAATGGAATGCGGCTAATACTTTATACGTCCCGTCAAGTTCGTTTTCTTTCTCGATCAGCCCCATACTCTCCAACTCTTTCAACAGTTTACCAACTACCTCATCATATTTCTTCTTATCAGAAAAGAGTTTGGCAGCCTTTTCCTTCAATTCAATATCACATCCTATCTGAATCTCAATATCAGCAGCGCGAAACAGAAAGCCTGGTCCGAATGCCGAATGAAAAATTTTCAGAAAGCTCAAATAATCAATCCACTTCTGGACGGCCTCCAATTTACGTTCCAAATCGACTTTCGCTTCTTTACGGGCAAAATAGTAATAGCCGTCGCCGCCTTCCAGATAGAAGCCAATGCCTTTATAATAATCATAATAATCGGTCAACTCCTCCTCAATAGCATCATACAGACGCTTCACTTGAGTGGAGACGCTATTGGAAGAAATGAATCCGCCTTTGCTAAGTATATTGAATATCTCTTCGGTATATTTCATAGTCATTTATTGTTTAACATTCGGTATACGTCATTTGGCATATATTAAAGGGTATTCCACTTCATCGGATACGTCATAAATATCCGTAAAGCGAAGTTCGTCGGCATACTGCGACGCCAATTGGCAGAAAAAGATTAATTTTTCTCCACGTGTCACTTCCTTCCGATAGCGGTAGTTCATCACAAAAGCGAACAGGTGAGTACTGGAAGCCATAAATGAATTGTGTACTTCCTGTAAGTTCACCGTATCTATCATTTGCGACTGACCGTCCAAGTAACCTTCCGGAATCGCATCTGCCAATTGCTGCATTCCCTTCGGAGAGTTTTTCTGTCGGGCGGCAAGTTTCTTTAATATTTGAAAAGCCTCATCGGAAGTCCGTAGATAATCAATGGAAAGTTTGATTCGATACCCCACCTGCGGTTCCATCCAAAGGGGATTCTTTTGTGCGGCAACCGAACGGATATTTGTATGTTCCTCCAACAGAAACTGATCTTTCAAGTATTTTAATTTCTTTACTTTCTCAAGAATACGGTTCTGGTAGTCTATAAGATTCAGATAATGGATAATTTGCTTTTGAATTTCAATCAGATTATGATATGAATCGTTCAGCTGAAGCTTCACGTCGCTTACTACATTTCGCATTTGCACGTCCATCGCTACCCGGAAGAAAGTCGGTTGTCCGTAGTCTATCAATTCCTCACTTTTACGAATCAGCAAAGCAATATTATTCCGTTTCTCGTCGAGCCGGACAAGTTTGGTCTTTTTTATTTTATAATTGGGCTCGTTCTTATATGTATTATCCATATTCCTCTTCAAGTCCATCACATTGCGGACCGTAGTCAGAGCGATGTTCTTCAAACAGCGTTTCACTTCACGCTGATAGTTATACTTACGTTGCTCATTATTCTCTTTCAGATAATAATCAATGTTTTCGTTCAGTCGTGTCAGATAATCCTGCACAAAAGAGACATTGATTTCTTCATTCACTTCGAGCACGTCTTCAAAGAATTTCAGATAGATATCCTCCATTTCAAGGAAATCACCGGTATCCCGAATCACTCCATAGTCAATCAGATAACGGATACGCTCCTCTTTGTACTCTGTCATTTCAAGCGCATAATCGTAACGGAACGAAAGAGACTTTCGTTTGGCAAACATCTCTTTCAGAAGTTCTTTCTCCCGATCTAGACTTTTAACCAGTTCTTCTATGGAACGAAAAGTACCCATATTAGTTTTGTCTTTTAATAATGTTTACTGCTTCAATAGACTACCTCAACCTATTCACTTACAAAAGTAAAAAAATCTATCGTGTCATTACTATTATTGAATAAGAATTTGTCTCTAAGTTTAGTATTCATATCTTTGTGCTTTCAACAAGAAATAAGAAACCTGTTTAACAAAAAATAGATTATGCGCTCATTCATTATTCTTCTCTGTCTGATACCGACTCTCCTTTTTGCCCGACAGAGCCAGCTCAAGACACTGTTAGAACAAGCTATTAAAGGGAAAAAGGCGGAAATAGGGATTGCCGTTATTATCGATGGGAAAGATACAGTCACTGTGAATAACGACATCCACTATCCGCTGATGAGTGTTTTCAAGTTCCATCAGGCAGTGGCCTTGGCCGATTATATGGATAAAAAGAAATTGCCGTTAGGGACTCTGTTGTCAATTAAGAAATCAGATTTAAAACCGAATACATACAGTCCGTTGCGAGATCAGTTCCCACAGGGAGGATTCGAAATGAGTATTGCTGATTTATTGAAATACACCCTGCAACAGAGCGACAATAATGCTTGTGATATTCTTTTCAATTATCAAGGCGGACCGGATTCTGTCAACCGGTATATACAATCACTGGGGATTCGTGATTGCGAGATCACTCATACGGAGAATGATATGCACGAAGACTTAGACCTCTGCTATAGCAACTGGAGCACACCGCTGGCTGCTGCCAAATTACTGGAAATATTCCGCCGCAAAACATTGTTCGATGAAGCCTACAAAGACTTCATCTATCAGACAATGGTAGAATGCCAGACCGGGCAGGACCGTCTGGTTGCTCCGTTACTGGACAAAGGGATAACCGTAGGACATAAAACAGGAACGGGAGATTTCAATGCGAAAGGGCAGCAGATAGGCTGCAATGACATTGGCTTCGTTCTCCTGCCCAACGGACACGCATACAGTATAGCCGTTTTCGTGAAAGACTCTGCGGAAAGTAGTCTGGAAAACAGTAAGATTATCGCCGATATTTCCCGCATTGTCTATAAATATGTAATCCGGACAACAAAGTAATATGGCAACAACGATAAAGATAAAGACAAAAATTAAAATCAAAATCAGCATGAAACTACATCATATCGCTATCTGGACTTTTCGTCTGGAAGAATTAAAAGATTTCTATGTCCGCTTTCTGGGTGGAACGAGTAATGAAAAATACATCAATCCGAAGAAAGGATTCGAGTCCTATTTCATCTCTTTCGGAGAAGGCCCTTCTCTGGAACTGATGAGCCGGACAGACATACAAAATACTCCGATAGAAGAGAATCGTCTCGGACTGACGCATCTTGCCTTCACCTTCCCCAGTCGGGAAGAAGTGCTTCGCTTCACGGAACAAATGCGCTCCGAGGGATACACCATAGCAGGCGAGCCACGTACTTCGGGAGATGGTTATTTCGAAAGTGTAGTTCTTGATCTTGACGGTAACCGGATAGAATGCGTATGCCCCCCGCAGACAGACGAACCACAGGATGATTGTTCGTTTGAAACGGAACGCTTACTCATCCGGCCTTTCCGGGAAAATGATGCAGAAACATTCTTCGCTTGTTGCCAGAATCCGAATCTGGGCAATAATGCCGGATGGGCTCCCCATAAATCAATAGAAGAATCGCGTGAAATCCTCCAGAACGTGTTTATCGGTCAGGAGGATATTTGGGCTATAACACTGAAAGACACCCGACAGCTCATCGGCTCCATCGGCATCGTTCCCGACCCGAAGCGGGAGAACCCGCAAGTACGTATGCTGGGATACTGGCTCGACGAGGCTCACTGGGGAAAAGGATATATGACGGAAGCGGTACAAGCTGTGCTTAACTATGGTTTCAACGAACTTCAGCTCAGCCTCATCACCGCCAACTGTTATCCGCACAACAAGCGGTCTCAGCAAGTATTGGAGCGCAACGGCTTTATCTGTGAAGGTGTACTGCATCAGGCGGAACTTACTTACAACGGAAATATATACGATCACCTGTGTTATTATCTGCCTAATATATGCCGACCTGCTTCGGAAGACTACGACGAGATTCTGCAAGTATGGGAAGATTCCGTGCGTCATACGCATCACTTCCTCACGGAAGAGCATATCCAATTCTACAAACCATTGGTACGCAACCACTACTTATCGGCTATAAAACTGTATATCATCCGCAATACCAATGGGAAGATTGTCGCCTTTATGGGACTGAGCGACGAACTCATCGAAATGCTGTTCGTAAGCCCCGGCGAACAGGGAAAAGGATATGGCAGACGATTGCTGGAATACGCCATCCGGAGAAAACAGATGAACAAAGTAGACGTAAACGAGCAGAACGACAAAGCACTCGGATTTTATCTCCGCATGGGATTCCGGATCATAGGCCGAGATGAAACAGACGGTATGGGCAAGCCTTATCCGATTCTCCATCTGCAACTGCCGGAGGCAGAGAACGGCAACAAGTAAAAACAACTCATTCCCCCCAAAAACGAGAGCCATATGAACCTGCGTACAAGACTATCTGAGCGTGTACACATCGAGAATATCAGAGAGATACTTCATTACATACAAGACGACGAACGCCTCAGAGAAGAAATCTACCGGCTGATATATGATGAGGACAGCATCGTCTCTTACCAGGCACTGTGGGTTTGTACCCATTTCTCGAAACCGGAAGTAGAATGGCTGAGCGGGAAACAAAATGAATTGATTGATGCAGCGCTTACCTGCCCGCATTCAGGAAAACGAAGAATGCTCCTGAACCTGCTATGTCAGCAACCGCTAGCCAACCCTCCACGGGTGGACTTGCTGGATTTCTGCATAGAGCGTATGGTATCCCGGCAGGAACCGCCCGGAGTGCAGTCACTTTGCATCAAACTTGCTTACCAACTGACCCGTTCCATCCCGGAGCTTCAACAGGAATTGCGCACAATGCTGGAAATCATGGAACCCGAATTTCTGGTTCCCGCCATCCGCTCTGTGCGCAAAAACACGTTGAAGGCAATCAAAGTAAAGAAGAACTAATAATTCTTCATCAGTTCCTTAAAATACCATTGCATCTTCCCGAAATTCTCCAAGGATATATACTCATCTTCGTTATGTATCGTACGCTGCTCGTACTGGTTCAGACAAATAGGCAAGAAACGGTAGATGTCATCGCTCACCGTCTGATATTTGTAGGAATCGGTACCCCCGATCGTAATATAAGAGGTAACGATAGCTGCGGGATATATTTTTGCCATCTCTTCCTTGATAATCTCGAAGCCTCTAACGTTTTCAGGAGAAATGTTTGAAGGCTCACGTTCCGATACCACATGGATGGCAACATCGTAACCTTCACACAACTTCTTTACATGCTCTATAACCCCGGCAACCGATTCACTGGGCAAAATGCGGAAGTTTACAGTAACCTCAGCCTCCGAAGCCAATACATTGGCCGCATCGCTGCCTTTAGCCATCGTGATGGCGGTTGTGGTGCGTACCAGCGCATTGGAGGCGGGAGATTTTTCCATAGTCTTCAGCAGTAACGGTTCGAGCAGCCATTGATTGGCTATCGCCATCCGCGAAAAGAATCCCATTTCCCCTCCTACATTATCGAAGAATGCAGCTATGGGAGAAATGATTTCTGCCGGGAACTGGTTGTCATTCAGCTTCTCTATGATTTCTGCAGCATACACCAGAGAACTCTTTGAAGGTGGCATCGAAGAATGCCCTCCCATCCCTTTTATCGTAAGGCGCAAGGTCAGAAAGCCTTTTTCTCCCACTCCCACCAATGCCAACGGTTCTTGTATGGATTCTATTGCTGAACCGGGAGCTGCAATGATGCCTCCTTCGTCATAAACCGCACTGAAACGCAGCCCTTTCTGCTTAAAATAATCAGCTATTTTGAAAGCTCCCTGACGTCCGCTCACTTCCTCGTCTTGCCCAAAAGCAAACCAGATATCTCTTTCCGGTTGGAAGCCTTCGGCTATCAGGTTATCCGCTCCCTCCATCAGAGAGAAGAGCATACATTTCATATCAAGTGTTCCACGACCGTATATGCGTCCGCCTGCAACAGCTCCCGAGAAGGGAGGATAATCCCACTTCTCCGAATAAGTACCGATGGGAGGCAACGGTTTGTCGTGAAACCGGAAAACCGTATCTGCAACAGTCGCCGTAGACGGATCATATCCGACTACCGGAACCACATCGTAATGGGACAAGAATAATATCGGTTTCAGATCACTGTTCTTGCCTTTCCAATGAAACACCAGCCCATATGTATTAATGGTATCTGCATCCATCACCCTATATACCTCCGGATAAGAATCGGACAGGTACTTCATAAATTCATCAAAAGGCTTGAAATCAGTCTCTTCATACACTTCATTACTGATTGTCGGGATTCGTATTCCTCCGACAAAACGACGTACGGATTGCTCCGAAGGAGCTGTGTTCACCAGCTCTTTATCATCCGCATTCTTGGGCACTTTACCAAATTTATAGGTTACGGTCCGTACTACCAAAACCAGAACAAGTATAAGCAACAGGATTAACAAAACTGCTAAAATCTTTTTCATTTTCATATATCAATGCTTTATTATAAAACATAAATGGAACGTTATTGTTTTGAGAATATGCTTTTGCGAGAGGAATCCGCATCGGTTGGATACCCCGTGAAAGCAGCTTATAATAAACCTTTAACTAGAAATTAAAATTATGTGTACAAG
>OGMN01000906.1_pt1 | contig 26618 bp, 19 predicted proteins | sample 1573211 | NCBI WGS metagenome assembly OGMN01 (sample SAMEA2581876, study PRJEB24529) | metagenome | biome: Human gut stool | place: China | collected 2011
AGCTGGAGCGTTTCCAGGAGCAGCTGCGTCTCTCGGAGAAGGGCGACGACGAGGCCATGTTCATCGACATGGACTTCGTGCGCGCACTGGAATACGGCATGCCGACCTGCTCGGGAATGGGCATCGGCATCGACCGGCTGGTCATGCTCCTGACCGACTCCCCGTCCATTCGTGAAGTGATCTTCTTCCCGCTGTTGAAGCAGGAATCCTAAACTCTATGCGTTTTGAACTCTTCGTAGCTTTGCGCTACCTCTTTGCTCGGCGCAAGCAGGCCTTTATTTATATCATTTCAGCCATGTCCGTGCTTGGCGTGGCCATAGGCGTCGCCGCGCTGGTCGTGGTTCTCGGCGTCTACAACGGGTTCACGACGGACATCCGGGATAAAATCCTCGGCGCGAACGCGCACATCATCGTTTCCGGTCCGCTGGCGGCGCTCACCGCGCCGCCTTCGGATGCGGACTTCGAAAAAATGCGCGGCGGCGAAGCCCCCGAACTCTCCGGCATGGCGGCTGTGCTCCGGCGCATCAACGCCACTCCCGGCGTCATCGGCTCCACCCCCTTCCTCTACGCGGAAGGCATGTTGTCCTCCCCGAGAGGCGTCAAAGGCGTCGTCCTGCGGGGTATCGACCCCAAGACCGCGCCGGACGTCCTGACCATGCTGGACAACCTGAGCAGCGGCAGCGTCGCGGACCTGAACGCTTCCATCTATGTGCTGGTGGCGGCGGTGCTGGCCGGCGTGCTCATCGGCAAGGAACTGGCGCAGCGCCTCGGCCTGGTCGTGGGCAGCCGCGTCAACCTCCTTTCGCCTTCCGGACAAAAGACCACCGCCGGTTTCCAGCCCCGCATCCGTCCCTACAAGGTTGCGGGCATTTTCCAGACCGGCATGTTCGAATACGATTCGTCGCTCGGGTTCATCTCCCTTGCGGCGGCGCGCGATCTGCTGGGCCTGCCTTCCGATCAGATTTCCGGCATCGAGGTCACCGTCAAGGACGTATACAAGGCCGATACCGTGGCCGCCGCCCTCCAAAAGGAGCTCGGCCCGCTGGCTTCCGTCCGGACATGGATGGATATGAACGCCAATCTCTTCGCTGCGTTGAAGCTCGAAAAAATCGGCATGTTCATCCTGCTGGCGATGGTCGTCCTCATCGGCTCCTTCTCCATCGTCACCACGCTGGTCATGCTGGTCATGGAAAAGACGCACGACATCGCCATCCTGATGTCCATGGGCGCGACCAAGGGGATGATCCGCCGGATCTTCATGCTTCAGGGCACGATCATCGGCGTGGTGGGCACCTTGCTCGGTTATGTGCTCGGCATAGGGCTGGCGCTCCTCCTCCAACGATACCAATTCATCAAACTTCCACCGGGGGTTTATACGCTGGATCACCTGCCCATCCTGCTCAATTGGGTTGATATCGTCGTGGTCGGCGTGTCCGCCATGACCTTGTGTTTCCTTGCCACGATCTACCCGGCGCGGCAGGCTTCGAGCCTTGAACCCGCCGAAGCCCTGCGGTTCGAATGATGGAACAGACAGCGTACGCGACCGCGCCCCCGGTGCTCTACGAGCTTTCCGGCGTCGAGAAGTCCTGCGAGGGACCTGCGGAGCGCATCACCATTCTGAAAAATATGGACCTGACCGTCCGCGCTGGCGAATCCCTCGCCATCGTCGGAGCGTCGGGATCGGGCAAATCCACCCTCCTCCACCTGCTCGGCGCGCTGGACACGCCGACCGCGGGCAAGGTATTGTTCGAGGGCAAAAGCCTGCCGGACATGACGCCCGTGGAAAAAGCCCATTTCCGCAACAAAAAGCTTGGGTTCGTCTTCCAGTTCCACCACCTGCTGCCCGAGTTTTCCACCGAGGAAAATGTGGCCATGCAGGCGCTCATCGCCGGGATGAACCGGTCGAAGGCGCTGGGGCTGGCGCCGCCATTGCGCGGGCCATCCTGCTGGAGCCCCGCGTGCTGCTGGCCGACGAGCCGACCGGCAACTTGGACCAGCGGACCGGCGATTCCGTCGCCGAATTGCTTCTGGAACTGAACCGCACACTCGGCATGACCCTCGTCATTGTCACCCATAACCGTGAAATGGCGGGAACCCTCGGGCGCTGCCTCGAATTACGATCTGGAGAACTGTATGAAGAGATGCGTACTCGCGCTGCTGGCGCTGGCGCTGTGTAACCTGTTGTTCCACGGTGCGGCTCAGGCGGCGCCCAAACAGGCGGCCTCGGATGCTGTCCGTGTGGCTGTGCTCCCCTTCCAGATCAATGGAGGGGCGGATCTCAACTACCTGAACGACGAGCTGCCCAAGCTGTTTGAGCAGCGGCTGGCCCAAAAGGGATTCAAGGTCATTCCGGCAAAGGATACGTTGCGCCTGCTCAAGAACCAGCAGATCAGCCAGCTCAATCTGGCGACCGCGCGCTCCATCGCCAGGCAGGCCGGGGCGAACTACGCCGTGTACGGCAGCTTCAGCAAGACCGGCGACGCGTTCAGCATCGACGCCCGCATGGTGGATGCCGCTGGGCAGCAGGGGGCGCAGCCCTATTTCGCCCAGAAGCAAAACATGATCGAACTGCTTCCCGCCGTCGACGAACTTGTCGACAAGATGGGCGGCGGCGCGGTCAAGGGCGACGCCATCACGGACATCCAGATCCGCGGCGTCAAGGTGCTCGACCCCGACGTGGTGCTGATGCGCCTGTCCACCCGCAAGGGTGATGTGGTTGATCCCTCCACGCTCAATGAAGAAATCAAGCGAATCTGGGATCTCGGCTACTTCAGCGACGTGAACGCCGACATCGAACAGGGCGGACAGGGCCGCGTGCTCGTGTTCACGGTCAAGGAAAAGCCCCGCATCGACGACGTAATCGTCAACGGTTCCGACGAAGTCAAAAAAGAAGACATTCTGGCGGCCATGAGCTCCAAGACGGGCTCCGTCCTCAACGACCGCCTGCTTGCCGAAGACATCCAGAAGGTCACCGAGCTGTACCGCAAGGAAGGCTTCTACCTCGCCGAAGTGAACTACCGCATCGAGCAGAAGGCCAACAGCGCCTCCGCCGTGCTGGTCTTCGACGTGAAGGAAGGCAAGAAGCTCTACATCAAGGAAATCAAGATCGAAGGGCTCCAGGGCATCGACGCCGGAGATCTCAAGAAGGAACTCGCGCTCCAAGAACACGGCATCCTGTCATGGGTCACCGGAACGGGCGTGCTCCGCGAAGAATACCTTGAGCGCGACTCCGCCGCGATTACGGCCTACGCCATGAACCATGGCTACGTGGACATTCAGGTCGCCGCGCCGCAGGGGGACTACTCCGAAGACGGAATCACCGTCACGTTCACCGTCAATGAAGGCAAACGCTACAAACTCGGCGAAATCGGCTTCAAAGGCGATCTCATCGACAGCGACGAGCGCCTGAAAGAAGTGATCAAGCTTGACGACTACAAAGATTCCAACGGGTATTTCTCCCTCACCGTCCTGCAGGACGACATCAAGGCCCTCACCGACTTCTACGGCAATTACGGCTACGCCTTTGCCGAAGTCGATGTGGACACCCCGAAGAACGATGAGGAAGGCATCATCAACGTCTTCTATGTGCCGCACAAGAAGCAGAAGGTGCATATCCGCCGCGTGGTCACGCAGGGCAACACCCGTACCCGCGACAACGTCATCTTCCGTGAATTACGCCTTGCCGACGGGGACCAGTTCGACGGCTCCAAGCTGCGCCGCTCCAACGAGCGCCTGAACCGCCTCCGCTACTTTACCCAGGCCGACACCACCATCGTTCCCACGGACAAGGACGATGAGGTCGATCTCCGCGTCAACCTGAAGGAAGACCGCACCGGCGCCATCATGGGCGGCGTGGGCTACTCGACCTTCTACCAGTTCGGCGTGAGCGGCAGCATCCAGGAGCGCAACCTGTTCGGCCGCGGCTACTCGCTCGGCCTGCAGGGTTTCGTGTCCGGCAAGTCCTCGTATCTGGACCTGTCTTTCGTCAACCCGCGCATCTACGATACCGATTTCGGTTTCAGCAACAACAGCTACGCCATCTGGGAAGAATGGGATGACTTCAAGAAGAAGACCATCGGTAATACCATCCGCCTCTTCCATCCCATTGGCGAGTACACCTCGGTGTCCGTTGGCTACCGTCTCGACCGCTACACCCTGTTCGACATTCCCGACACGGCCTCCCGCGCCTACAAGGAATACGAGGGCAAGAACCTCTCGAGCGTCGTAAGCACCAGCATCACCTACGACTCCACCGACTCGCGCGAACGTCCCACGTCCGGTGTGGTGGGCCGCGTCTCTATGGAATACGGCGGCGGCGGTATCGGCGGTAACGACAACTTCTTCAAGCCTATCGGTGAATTGCAGTCGTTCCACACCCTGTTCCGTAACCCGAACCACATCTTCCATTGGCGTGGCCGCGTCGGCGGCGTGTTCGAAAACTCCAACAAGCCGGTCCCCGTATTCGACCGCTTCTTCATCGGCGGCATCGACTCCATCCGTGGTTATGACTCGGAAGACCTTGCCCCGCGCGATCCCAAGTACCACGACGAAATCGGCGGCGACCGCATGGGCTTCCTGAACTTCGAATACATCTGGACGTTCCATCCGGAAATGGGCATCGCCCTCGTGCCGTTCTTCGACATCGGCTACAACATCGACTCCAAGCAGACTTCCGATCCCTTCAGCGACCTGAAGAAGTCGGTCGGCCTCGAACTGCGCTGGCGTTCGCCCATGGGCGACCTGCGCTTCGCCTACGGCTTCCCGCTGGACAAGAACGTCAAGGGTGACCGCCCCGGCGGACGGTTCGAGTTCTCCATGGGTCAGTTCTTCTAAAAAACAAGGGTGCGGGAAAGAATACCTTTCCCGCACCCCTTCCGCTTTGCCCGCTTCTGTGCGGGCGGGCTTCTTTGACGCGGCACGACCGCCCATCAGGACAGCTTCCCCTTCATGATTCTTATCGGTTCTCAGACTTCGCACAGATCATCCCCCGCCATCGGGCGTCTGTTCAGACCCCTTTTGGTCGCCTTTGCCCTCGCCCTGTTCGTGACCGCGTTTTCCGACGCGCACGCGGCTCCCTCCTTTGAACAGCAGTACGAGAAGGCCAAGCAGGATATGGAGTTTCTCAAGAGCGACTCCAAACGCGGTGGCTGGCGTGAGCCGTGGGAAAAACTCGCCCAGTCGTTTTTCGACCTCCACGAAAAATATCCCCGCTGGCGGAACCGCCCTGCGGCGCTCTTCCGTTCGGCGTTGGCGATGGAGGAGCTCGCCAAGCGTTCCATGCTGCGGCAGGACGCTCAGGCCGCTGTCGATCGGTATGGGGTGTTCCTCAAAAGCTACGCAGGCCATGTGCTGGCCGACGACGCGCTGTTTGGCATTGCGCGTATCAAGGCGGAACGGTTCAACGATTTTTCCGGAGCGCAGGAAGCGCTCAACACCATCCAAAATCAATATCCCCGGGGTGATGTCGCACCGGAAGCCAAGCTCTACGCCCAGCGCCTCAAGGCGGCGCTGGAAGCGGCCAAGAGCAGCACGCCGGGCAAAAAGACGGCGGCGCTTCTGACCGACATGAAATGGGAAAACCAGAAGAATCTGGCCGTCATCACGCTGGAGTTCGATCGCCCCATCATCTGGTCCATCGACACGCAAAGCGGCAGCAAAAAAAACGACATCCCCAACAGGATGGTTGTGGATCTCATGGGCGTCAATCCTGCTTCGACGATCCGCCCCGGCATCAAAGTGCAGGGCAGTTCCCTCCGCCGTATGCGCCTTGACTTGTCCGCTCCCGATAAGACCCGGCTTTTGCTCGATTTCAGGCAGGTCAAACGCTTCATGGTCAAAACGGAATCCTCGCCGTTCCGTATCGTCATCACGACCTCGGCCACGGACGCCGCCATGCCTCGCGGCATCTCGTTCGGCCAAGGGCTGCAATCGAGCGATCCGCTTTTCCGGTTCGCCACCCGATCCATCATGATCGATCCCGGCCACGGCGGCAAAGATCCCGGAACCGTGCACAACGGCGTCATCGAACGTGAAGTGACGCTGGACATCGCCAAACGTGTGGGCAGTATCCTCGCGGGCAAAGGCATCCAGGTGCACTACACCCGAACGGACAATACATGGGTTTCGTTGTCCACCCGTTCCTATATGGCGAATCAGGCCCGCGCCGATGTGCTGCTGTCCATCCACGTCAACGCCAGCCCCAATGAAAACGCCTGCGGCCTGGAAACGTATTTCCCGGATACAGCCTCAAGCAGCGCGGATGCGGGCAAGCTTGCCGGGCTGGAAAACGCCAACGGAGGACATAAGGGAGATACGGGATCCCCTGCCGCCTCGTCGTCGGTTCGCAGTCAGGAATCCCGCCGCCTCGCCGACACGGTCCAAAAATGTACCCTCTCCGTCATGAAGGAAAAGACCTTCACCGTCCGGGACGGAGGGGTCAAGTCCGGCCCCTTCAAGGTCTTGCTCGGCGCGAATATTCCGGGTATCTTGGTTGAAGTCGGTTATTGCTCAAACGCACAGGAAGCCGCCAACCTTGCGATCCCCACGTATCGGCAGGCGTTGGCGGAAGGGATCGCTTCCGGCATCCTTGCCCATTTGGGCAGCCTCGACGGGAACAAGCGCTGATCCCGTTCCGCTACGCGTTCTTCCCCGTCTGGCAACATTTCCTTCCCAGCCCTGTTCCCCTCTGCCTCTTTCACGTGCGCTTCGGGAAAAGAGAAAACGCTGTTCTGTTCTCCTTGAGTAACAAACCTGCAAGGGGAGCTGTCCAGAGGACAGTTATCTGCTCACAGCGCTCTCCTCGCAATATATTTTGCGGTAAAACAAACCCGCCGGAAGAAAAAAACTCAGCCTTCTCCGCACCGGGAATATCCCTGAAGGATCCTAACTTTCTTTATCTTCCGGAATAACTGGATATAAAAATCTTTTCAGAAATCCGGGCTCTCTATCCGCTTTCATGCCCATAACGGAACATGTCTTGACGACTCACGCGTTGAAGGCTATCCATTTCGATCTGCGGGCCGGGTTCCCGCTAGTGTCTGTACATCCAAGGAGAAGAATATGTTCAGAGTATTGTCCCTCGCTCTTGTGGCTTGTTTGCTGATGGCGGGTTCCGCTTTCGCCGACATGAAAATCGGCGTGTTCAACTCTCAGGCCGTTGCTATGGACAGCGACGCAGCCAAGGCCGCCCAGCAGAAGCTGCAGTCGCAGTTCGGCGCCGAGAAGACGCAGCTTGAAAAGCAGGCCAAGGATCTGCAGTCCAAGGGTGAAGCCCTTCAGGCTCAGGTCGCTAAAATGTCCGCCAAGGAACGTGAAGACAAGCAGATGGAATTCCTCCGCCTGCGCCGCGCCTTTGAAGAAAAGTCCCGCAACTTCGCCCGCAAGGTGGAAAACACCGAAAACCAGATCCGCCAGAGCATGGCTCAGCAGATCTACGACGCCGCCACCACGATCGCCAAGCAGCAGAAGCTTGATCTTATCCTCGACGCCGCTGCCGGCAGCGTGATGTATGCCACGCCCAGCCTCGACATCACCAAGCCCGTCCTTGCTGAAGTCAACCGTTTGTGGAAGGCCGGCGGCAGCAAGTTCCCGGAACCCAATACCGGTAAGAAGTAAATGGTTGCCCGTAAACTCTCCGAAATCGCGGCCCAGCTTGGCTTGATCCTGCAAGGCGACGATGCCGAAGTCATCGGCGTCAACACCTTGGAGGGGGCCGGGCCCGATGAAGTGAGCTTTCTGGCAAACCCCAAATACGCTGACCAGCTCGCGGCAACGCGGGCTGGCGCCGTCATAGTCCGTCCCGAACACGCCGGGGATGTCAGACGCGCCCTGATCAGCGAAAATCCCTACCAGGACTTCGGCCGCGTTCTGGAGCTGTTCGCCGCACCGCAGGGCAGCTTTTCCGGAATCAGCCCGTTGGCCTTCATTCATCCCGATGCCGAACTCGGCGACGGGGTGACCGTTTACCCCTTCGTTTACATCGGTCCCCATGCCACGGTGGGAAGCGGCGTCAAGCTCTTCCCCGGCGTCTACGTGGGCGAGAACGTCCGCATAGGCAAGGGCACCACCGTCTATCCTAATGCCGTGCTCATGGCCGGAACGCACGTCGGCGAAGGCTGCATCCTGCATCCGGGTTCCGTGCTCGGCGCGGACGGCTTCGGCTTCGCCCGGACCCCTGCGGGCATCCAGAAAATCCCGCAAGTCGGCAAAGTCACCATCGGCAACGCCGTCGAGGTGGGGGCCAACGCCGCCATTGACCGGGCCGTGCTCGATGCCACCCGCATAGGTGACGGCACAAAAATCGACAATCTCGCTCAGATCGGGCATAATGTGCAGATAGGCCGTAACGGCTTCGTCGTCTCACAAGTGGGCATTTCCGGTTCCACCACGGTCGGGGACAACTGCACGTTCGCCGGACAGGTCGGTATCGCCGGGCACCTGCACATCGGCGACAACGTCACCATTGGCCCCCAGTCGGGGGTCGCCAAAGATATCCCCAGCGACGTCGTCGTGGGCGGCACGCCCACCGTGGATCAGCGTACCTACATGCGCACGCTGGCCCTTATGCCCCGCTTCCCCGAACTCTTCAAGCGCCTGTCCAAGCTTGAAAAGGAACTGGAAGAACTCAAGGGCGGCAAGCCGGACGCCTAGCTCTTTGCAATTCAGACTCAAGGAATACACAGCATGGACCAGCCTACCTCGTTTGACATCCGCAAGATTCTGGAGTTTCTCCCCCACCGTTATCCATTCCTGCTCGTGGACAGGGTCAACGAGATCGTGGACGGGGAATACATCAAGGCGCATAAGTGCGTCAGCTTCAATGAACCGTTCTTTCAGGGGCATTTCCCCGGCGTCCCGGTGATGCCCGGCGTGCTGATCATTGAAGCTCTGGCGCAGGCTGGCGGCCTGCTGGTGCTGCATGGTTTCGATCCGAGCGAGACCGCCGGGAAGCTCTTCCTCTTCTCCGGGCTCGAAAAGGTCCGCTTCCGGCGTCCGGTCTTCCCCGGCGACCGTCTGGATCTGGAATGCCGCCTCATCCGCCACAAGCTGAAACTGTGGAAGATGGAAGGTCGGGCTTACGTTGACGGCGTGCTCGCCGCCGAAGCGGAAATCACCGCTGCCGTGACCGATCGTGGAGACATGTAATATGGGTTGCAGTATGGCTTCTCAACAAGTCCACCCCACTGCTATCGTGCACGCCAATGCGCAGATCGGCAAGGATGTGGAAATAGGCCCCTATGCGATCATCGAAGAGCATGTCGTCATCGGGGATCGCTGCCGCATCGACGCCCACGCCGTCATCAAAGATTACACGAGGATGGGCGTGGGCAACCATATCCATTCCCACGCGCTGGTCGGCGGCGAACCGCAGGATCTCAAGTTCCAGGGCGAAGTGACGTGGCTGGAGCTCGGCGACGATAACCGTATCCGTGAATTCGCCACGCTCCACCGGGGCACGGAAGGCGGAGGCGGCATTACCCGTATCGGCAGCCGCAACCTGTGCATGGCCTACACGCACATCGCCCATGACTGCCAGCTCGGCAATGACATCGTCATGTCCAACGGAGCCACTCTCGGCGGGCATGTACGCGTGGACGACTTTGCGATCATCGGCGGCCTTTCCGCAGTGCACCAGTTCGGCCATGTCGGTACCCACGCTTTCGTGGGCGGCATGACGGGCGTTGCGCAGGATCTTCCCCCGTGGATGCTGGCAGCGGGCAGCCGTGCGCTTGTGCATGGCCCCAATCTTGTGGGACTGCGCCGCGCCGGGGCTTCCCGCGAGACGATCTCCGCTTTCAAACAGGCCTTCCGCCTCATTTGGCGCAGTGAGATGCCCCGCTCCGAAGCCTTGGATCTGCTTGCGAACGACTACGCGAATCTGCCTCAAGTGATGGAGTTTGTGGATTTTGTCCGCAGCAGCGAACGCGGGCTCTGCCCCGCCGAAAAAAATATTGAAAAAAAACTTGACGACGACGCTGTATAAAGCTAAAAGCTTCTTCGTCGACAGCGACAAGCGCGACACATAGAGATGCCTTTGTAGCTCAGTTGGTAGAGCGCATCCTTGGTAAGGATGAGGTCTCCAGTTCAATTCTGGACAAAGGCTCCATAAGAAATCAAGCCCTTTCGGTGAACAGCCGGAAGGGCTTTTTCGTCATGGCCGTTCAGCTCCACTCCTGTCCTGCTTTTTCCATATGGAGGGTGAAGTGCCCACTGAAATCGTAATCTCCGCCAGGGAGCGCCGGTCCACGCCTGGTACAATGTACAGTCCCTCCCCTCATGGCAAGACCGCCCGCCGTACAGCCGCCCCCGACCGCCATGACCTCTTCACTTTCCACCGGTTCCATTGCTCCCGGTCTTCATGGACGGGGGCTTTTAGTTACGGTTGTGCAACTTCCCGTCGGGATTTCCCCATCACGAAATTTTTCTCCTGCCGCATCAATGGAAAGGACTTCAAGCGTCGAACCGTTCACCCGGAACCTGACATTGCGTCCGGCAAAGGCAAATCCGTAAATCCGTTCGGGAGCATCCTGATAGGACGGGCGCGGATCAAGGGCCAGAACCTCACGCAGCGTCTTCCATTTGCCTGCGGGAAGTCCTTGCAGGACTTCCCGAGCGGCACTCACCTCAAGCCGGGGTTCCGGCTTCGTTCCCGCAAAACCGCCTGTCGCCTGAGGGATACAGTCGGCGTAGGGAAGGTAGGGTTTTATATCCAAAATCGGCGTTCCGTGAAGCAGATCGGCCCCAGAAACCCGTAACAACGGGCCTTCCGGGGACTGAAGCACAATATTTTCCAGCTTCACCGCCGACAGCCCCAGCGGATTTGGACGGAACGGCGAGCGCGAGGCAAAAACGCCCACCCGCGCATTGCCGCCCAAACGCGGAGGCCGGACCGTGGGCGACCAGCCTTTGCCTGCGGATGCGGAAAACGCCCAGATCAGCCAGATATGGGAAAAACCTTCCAACCCCCGCAACGCCTCCGCACTCCGGTAGTCCGGTTCAAAAATAATCTCAGACAGAGCCGTCTCCACGACGCCGCTTTGCCGGGGAATACCAAATTTTTCCTGAAAGTCATTACGGATAGATGCGATTACGTTCATAGTAGTACCACCTTTTCGAGCATCACCGGGCATCGCCTGACGGCCCACCGGAACAGTTGAAACGGCATTGAAGGGAGAACCGCCCGCCTTTGGCTGACGGCGAGGCACCAAGCGTATTACGCCTGGCGTTCTGAATATGGGTAACGTTGTCCGGAAAAAGGGCGTTGGCTCCCAAAACACATACGTCTGCTCGGGTAGTCCTCGAAATATCATGGGGCAGCGGGCCCCTCTTCGCCTCCCACCGGTTCCACGTCCACGAACCAATCAACACGATGACCCAAGCCAACACAGCCGCCCACTGTCTCCCTCTCCGTTCAAGAGGGTTTCATGTTCCGCCCATAAGGCCCGTAGCCAGTCAGACGCCCACCATATTAGGCCGGAAGCCGACGCGCAAGGCTCCTCACCATAGAAAGCCCTCCTTTCGTGTAGGGTATCAGCCGGACCATGCCGGCAACAGGGAAAACTGCTTCAGCGCAGCGATAGGAGGCGAGCGCAGATTCCCCCTTCGTCCTCCCCACAAGGCATAAATCCGTTTCCCCAATCCCCTTACACGCTGCGGCATAGAACACTCCGAGGGGAAACAATTCACCCCTTCCCCATACCGCCGTACCAGTCTGCCCCGGTTTCAGCATGAGGGAAAAGAGGGAGAACGCCATAGGCGCGTACCTCTTGTTTCAAATCTTGCCGTTTCCCCTGATCCAAAGATGCCTCACCACACCTTTCCCCTCTTGGAAGCCGTTTCACATTGGGCAACGACAACCCTCTCAGCACCTATGTACTGCTTTTATTGATTTTACAATCTAAAACCTTGTCTTTGGAGAGGGCTCACCACCCACCCAGATGGAAAACGACCTTTTTCTGTGCGATGGCATGGTTCTGAAAGTCCTGCGCCCCATACTTGGCAATAGATTCCCTCTACCATATTTACCCTTTTCCGTTCATTCCTAACGGAATTATCCCCTGTGCACCCCCGTTAAGGCACAACAGCCTTTCATCACTCGTAAATCATACGCACTTATTCTTATGGACTCTACACAATATCAGCATATACCCGCGTATCTACACTGGCATCGCAAAATACTCACTCAGCTCAAACAATTCATAGTTGCCAACTCATTTCTTGATATGCCTATATGGCGAGAAAGGTGTTCTCGTGAGGTGTATCATGTCCATTCGTTCTCTTCTCTTATGCTGTATCCTTTTATTTCCATGTATCGCTTCGGCATCTCCGCTTTCCATCCAACCTTCTGTGAGCACACTTGGGGTTGGAGTTGACATCAGCTATCGACAAAACAGTTTCATAGCCTACAGGTTAAGTGCTTTTACTCAACCATTCGATACAAAAATAAAATTCAAAGGCATTCAGTATAAGACTGAAGACTCCAGCCACAGCGTGGGTTTACTGTTGGATATCTTCTCCTTTGAAAATGCTTTCCGGATATCCGCTGGCGCTTATTATTTCAAGCTGGATACCGATCTTTCCACGTCGGTAGATGCAATCAATCCCATTTATGAAGAGCTGATCAATCAGACGAGTGGAAAGGCGACATGGGAAAGGCTCGCACCTTATATTGGCCTTGGTTGGGAAAGGGCTCAACAATCCGAATCGTCTTTAGGATGGCATGCCTCGCTTGGGCCTTATCTGTGAGGAAAACCCATGTCTCTTTCCAACTTCCGGATGTCCCCATCCCCAAGCGTTACGTTGGGAGAATACAAGCAGAGGAAGACAACATTAAAAGCAAAGTTCGTAAGTAGACGTGGTACCCTGTTTTATCACTTGGATTCACATATCGTTTTTAATATAGTGAAATTATAAGAGTATCCTCCAATTATCCCCCTATACTGGCCGTATCATACACCTTGCCGAATGTTCCGTTTATTGAGGAATAAAGATGATCATCAAGTGCTCTTGCGCGTAACGGGTCTAAGACGCTGGCTCGATCGGCTGGATCGAGAACGAAAGGGAATCCTTTAACCAGAAAAGGAGTCTTTCAGCGCCTCTTTCCAGCCTCAATACACTCTCCAACATGTTGAGTATATGACAGTTTCCTCATGAGCGAATTCTCGGTTGTTGCCTTTTTCATGATTTTCGAGCTGAGAATACAGTATCCCTCTTGACAGGCATTGTATTCGGGTTTAATTGTGAATAAAAGAACAATTTGTTTGATTACTCAATCTAATCTGTTTTCCATAAAGGAGACCGCCATGTGGGATACTCGATTCGATGAGCGTGATGTTAAGGAAATCCGCACAAAGACAACGACCTATCTTGGAGTCGGAGCCATCGCCAAGATTGATGACATCGCCGCCGATTTGAAGGCCAGAGGCATCGACTCCATCCTTTGCGTGACAGGCGGGCATTCCTACAAGCTTACCGGCGCATGGGATTACGTCACCGCAGCCTGCGCCAAGCACGGCATACGCATCTCCCTGTACGACAAGGTGACTCCCAACCCCACAACCGACTCCATAGACGAGGCGGCGGCCCTCGGCAGATCCGCCGATGCCAAGGCCGTACTCTGCATCGGCGGCGGCAGCCCCATCGATGCGGGCAAAAGCGCGGCCATTATCCTTGCCAATCCAGGCAAGACGGCGGAAGAGCTGTATACCTTCGCGTTCACGCCGACAAAGGCTGTCCCCATTGTTGTCGTCAACCTGACCCACGGCACGGGCAGCGAAGTCAACCGCTTCGCCGTGGCCAGCATTACGAAGCACAACCACAAGCCAGCCATCGCCTATGACTGCCTCTATCCCTTGTTCTCCATCGACGATCCGGGCTTGATGATCAAACTCTCGCCTAAGCAAACCCGCTATGTGTCCATCGACTCTGTGAACCACGTCATCGAAGCGGCCACTGCCGTTACAGCCAACCCGCTGTCCATCCTGCTGGCTGGAGAGACTATCCGCCTTGTGGCGGAATACCTGCCCAAGGCGCTCGCCAACCCCGAAGACCTCAAGGCCCGTTACTGCCTGTCTTACGCTTCCATGATCGCAGGGACCGCATTCGACAACGGATTGCTCCACTTCACACACGCACTGGAACATCCCCTCAGCGGCATCAAGCCAGAACTCGCGCACGGCCTCGGCCTTTCCATGATCCTGCCCGCCATCATCGAAGAGTGCTATCCCGCCTGTTCCGCCACGCTAGGCACGATTTTACGACCGCTGACGCCTGACCTCAAAGGAACCCCGGACGAGGCTCACAAGGCCGCCAGAGGCGTTGAAACGTGGCTCGCCGACATGGGCGTACCGCAGAAGTTGGAGGACGAGGGGTTCACCGAGAACGACATTCCCCGCCTGTGCGAACTGACCCGGACTACGCCGTCCCTCGGGTTGCTTCTCTCCGTCGCCCCTGTCCCGGCAACTCCTGAACGTATTGAAAAGATTTATAGGAGATCGTTGAAGAAGATGGATGCGTAAGCAACCGGAGAAAAAACGGAGGAGAGCCTTACAGGATGACGACTCTTCTACAAACCTCTTGCGATTCTATCGGCTGATACGAAAATGACCTGAGCGGGTTAACCTCAATCCAGTCTTACCCAAGAGGAAAAGATTTCTCCGATGTAAGAGAACCCAGCCTGTACATATCGGCCCTCCCCTCCTCCCGGTATAAAAAACCGCCCCGAATCAACGATTCGGGGCGGTTTTTATACTCGTAATATTGGCCCGGTTACTCAGGCAAGCCTGGTTGGGACCACGAGCCATTGTGAATACGGGAGACGTGGGAAGGAAAGAAATCCTGAAAAGGTGTTCCCTCCTTCCCGCGTTCTATTCATTCCTTATTCATCATCCTGCGGCTTCAGGTGATCGGGGACGATCATCATGTCGATGATGATGGGCTTGAGGAAGCTCCACTTGATGTCGTGCACATGGTACACTTCCATCATGTCGCGGATGGCGTCCCAGCAGTTGTGGCAGGGCGAAATGACCATCTTGGCGCCGGTTTCGCGGATCTGCTGCAACTTCATGTACAGGCCCTTGTCACGCTGCGGGCGGAACTTGCCGATGCCGTTGAAGCCGCCGCCACCACCGCAGCAGAAGTTGTCTTCGCGGTTGCACTTCATTTCGCGGAAGTCTTCCGCGATCTGGCTCATGATGTAACGGGTGTGCTCGGCGAGGCCGTGGTTACGGATGTAGTTGCACGAGTCCTGCAGGGTCACGGGCATCTTGAGGCGCTTGGCGGGATCGATCTTGATCTTGCCCTTGCGCAGCGCATCGGCCAGCCATTCCACATAGTGCAGGAACGGGACCGGCGGCTTGCCGTCTTCGCGTCCGGCCCAATAGGGGCCTTCCACGACCGTGGCGCGGTGCGCGTGCCCGCATTCCGTGCCTACGACCATCTTGGGGCGCAGACGATCAACCGCGCCGTAGATACGCTTCACGTTGTTGGCGCACGCTTCCCAGTCACCGGCAAACAGGGACAGGGACGTGTTTTCCCAACCCACGGAAGGAACGGTCCACTTTTCCCCGGCCACATGGAAGAGGATGGCGGCCTGCGCCACGTCTTCAGGATAGTGCTTGGGTTCGCGGGCGTTCAGGATGTACATGACATCGCAGTCTTCCTTGTCGATCGGGATCTCGAGGCCCGGCCACTCTTCCGCGTTTTCCTCGGCCATCCATTCGCAGGTGTCCACCCAGTCTTCTGTGGTCACGTCCATCTGGGCGCCGTATACGCGGTGCATGCCCGCACCGATCTTGAGTTCCCACGGCACGAAGCCCTGAGAATACAGCACGCCGCGCAGATAGCTGAACATGACGCCCATGTCGATGCCGTGCGGGCAGTACGTGCCGCAACGGTTGCAGCAGGTGCATTTCGCCCATGCCACTTCCATCGTATCGATCATGAACTTCGTGTCGACCTGCCCCTTGCGGCGAAGCATTTCGCCGAGCGTGGACTGGATCTTGTAGGACGGAACCTGCTTGGGATCGCGGTTGTTCGCCGTATACAGGAAGCAGCTGTTCGCGCACAGGCCGCAGTGGGCGCAAATCTCGAGCCACGTGCGGGTGCGGGACTTGCAGGTCTTCTGCAGGGTTTCCCACAGAGCGACCGTGTCCACTTCCAGCATTTCCATTTCTTTATAATACTGCTGCCCACCCTTGTCGCCGAGGAGCGCTTTCAGATCTTCCTCGGTGTTGATGGGCCGTCTGTTACAAAACTTGCCTTCAGGCATGTTGTCCTCCAATATGCTGACAATCCCGGGGGATTACCAGGGGAAAGCGGGGCCGCGCGACGCGCCGCCACGCTTGATGGCGTAGTCCATGCCAAGCTGACCGCGCGACATGAAGTACAGCACGATGTGGGAAAGCTTGGTGAACGGCGCCAGAATGAGTACCAGCTCGGCCGCGAAGATATGCCACAGGAGCCAGCTTTCATAACCGGGGGCCTGCATACGGGCGAGGAATCCGGCGACGAGCACGAACAGCACCAGCAACAGGATACCCCAGTCGCCCAGCGTCGTCAGGAAGCGGACTTCCGGCAACGCGACGCGGCGCAGGATCATCATAAACGCACCGACGATGGCGAGCACCGTAAAGGCGTCGGAGAACCACATGGGCAGCGAAGGCAGGCTGAAGCCGAAGCGTTCCTGCATGATGACCATGTGACCGGCAAGGAACAGAGGCACAATCACCACGCCGATATGGAACAGGAAGAAGGCGATGGTGAAATACGGCTGCCTGCGCCAGCTGTGCGTCCCAAAAGGAACCAGCCACTGAAGGACGGAAGAAATCGCGCCCTTCATACCGATTTTACGGCCGGGGCCGTAGGCGACACGTTCAAGCCGCCAATCCAACCCCCGGATATACAGGACCACACGGCGGGCAAGGCCAATCACGAAGATGAGAAAGGCAGCCCACAACATGGGACCAGTGAGGAATTCGTACATACAACAGCTCCTTGCGGATTACTCGGGTCTGCCGGTTCGCTCGTCGCGACCAAAAAGGAAGCGCCAGTATCCGAGGAACCCCACGAGCGCGACGCCCATGAGGACATACGTCCAGCCCTTGGTGAAAATCATAAACGAGTAGAGCGTGGGGAAATCTTCCATGTTTCGCTCCCGGCGCCCTAGTGGGCGTCCTTGAAATCAGGGTGTTCGTACAGGACCGGCATCTTCGAGCACACGAAGCGGTACGCCGTCACGATCAGGGTTACGATAAAGATGGACAGGAACACTTCCGAGATGCTCGGGAAGTAGCGATCCGCGCTGTCCAGCTGCCAGTTGAAGGCCACGAGGCACACGTTGAAGCGGTTGACGACGATGCCGAGCACGCCGAACACCGACGCCACACGAATGAGCGTGATGTTCTTTTCGCGCACGCCGAGGGCGTACAGGAAGGCGGGCAGGAGCACGAAGCCGACCATTTCGACGGCGAACCACGCACCGTAACCGGAAGCGAGATAGTGCCAGTCGTTGTCCATGGTGGTGTCCAGCACCTTGATGATGAAGTAGCCGATCAGCACGAAGGAAGCCGCGCGGCCGAAGCCGAACACAACGCCGTCGGCTTCACGCAGGTGGGTTTCATCCATCTTGTTGTGCAGTGCCTTGTGGGACAGCGTGCCCTCGAAGATGACCATCGAAAGACCGGCCACCATCGAGGAGATGAAGAAGAACACCGGCATGAACGGCGAGTACCACAGGGGGTGCATCTTGCTCGGGGCGATGAGGAACAGCGCGCCCAGCGAGGACTGGTGCATCGTGGACAGCACCACGCCGAGGATGGTCAGCGGGATGGTGAAGCACAGCACAGCCTTGCGGATGGTATGCATTCGGGGACGCAGGCGGACGAGCCAACAGGGGGCGTCCTTCATGCCGAGGAGCCATTCGAGGCCCACGGGGGACCATTCGATGAACAGCACGGTCAGGTAGATGCCCACGCACAGGCCCACTTCGAACAGCAGGGACGTGGTGCCCTGCGATACGAGCAGAGGATACGGCAGGCGCCACGGCTGGCCCACGTCGTACAACAGGGCGACGACCACGAAGGCGTAGCCGAGGAAGGCGGTCAGGATGGCGGGGCGCACGGCCGAATGATACCGCTTCATGCCGAAGAGATAGCAGGCCGAAGAGGTCACATAGCCGCCCGCCGCCAGTGCGACGCCGCACAGCAGGTCAAAGGCGATCCAGATGCCCCAGGGGTTGTTGTCGTCCAGGTTGGTCACCGCGCCGAGGCCGAAGCCGAAGCGCCCGATGGTGATCAGCAGCCCGATGGCAAGGATCACAGCCGTGATCAGGTTGCCGGGCGTGCGGGGGATGGACAGCAGCGTCTTGCCAACGCAACCCTGCATACAAGGCTTGGCGGCCATGACGTCAGCCACGGCATCAAGACGATTCGAGAGGTTCTTCCAGAGTTTCATTGCTTACGCCTCCCCGCCGTTGGTGTCGTGCTTGCCCTTCTTGCCCTTTTCAGGCTTGGAAGGCTTGGCGGCAGCCTTGGCAGCGGCTTCTTCGGCGGCCTTCGCGGCAGCCTCTTCCGCAGCCTTCGCCACGGCTTCGGCCTTTTCGGCCTCAAGCTGCGCCCGGAGAGCCTCTTCGGCTTCGGCCACGGCCTTCTTCACTTCATCAGCGACGGCGCGATCCTTTTCCTTGGCGGCTTCCTTCGCGGCCTTATCGAGGCTGGCCTGCAGCTTCTTCGCGGCTTCTTCCTCGGTACGGGCGACGGCGGCGTTTACGGCATCGTTCTGCTCTTCCTTGGCGATCTGTTCCTTACGCTTGGTGATCGCGTACGCGCCGCCAAGCAGGACAGGCCAGATGCCCACAACCATGGGCACGGCTCCGAGCGCTCCAGCCGTATATTCGCCGGCGGCCTTGGTGCCGAGATCCTCGTTGAGGCCCACTTCCTTGAACTCAGCGCCGGAAATGGTCATCCACGCGGTGCCGCCCATTTCGTGCTCGCCGTACACATGGTTCTGGTAGCGTTCGGGATGAGCGGTGATGCGATCCCACGCGATCTTGACCAGATCCTTGCGCTTGCCGAACACCAGCGCTCCGGTGGGGCAGGCTTCCACGCAGCCGGGAAGCTTGCCTTCCTGCAGGCGGGGGTGGCACAGCGTGCACTTCTGGACCAGCGGATTGAGGGCGCGGTCGTAGGTGTAGCCGGGGATATTGAACGGGCACGCGACCATGCAGTAACGGCAGCCCACGCAGAGGGTGGGATCGTAGGTCACGGAACCGTCGGGGTTCTTGGTAAACGCCTTCACGAAGCACGCACTGGCGCAGGCGGGTTCCTCGCAGTGCATGCACTGGCTCTTGCGGAACACGTCCTTGTCGAGGCTCGCGGGACGGTACTTGTTCACCACGGTCCACTCTTTGGCGGACGTGCGGCGCTTTTCGTTAAGCACGTTGAGATCGGTGAAGGGCTTCTCCGGTTTGGGGAGATCGTTGACCTTGTTGCAGGCCTGTTCGCACCTGCGGCAACCGATGCACAGCGTGGTGTCGTGAAGCACACCCTTGCTGTCGGGGTAGCCGTGGAAGGTTCCGCCCGCGGCGGACGCGGATTTCGCGCCGCCCAGAGCCGAACCGATACCCAGCCCACCCATCAGAGTCAGAAATGATCTACGGTTCATATCTTCTCCTCCGCCTATTTCACGCGCGGGGTATGGCAACCCGCGCAATCGGTGGCGGCAGGCTTCTCGATCTTCATCCGATCGTGGCAGGCCATGCACTGTTGATGATACGCAGCCTTGAGCGAAGGCTTGTTGACGCTCGTAGCCATCTTGTCAGCCTCAATCCCGTGGCAGCTGGCGCACTTCGGCGGAGTCTTCAGATCCGCGATGGGGCTGTTGTGGTGGCACGCGGCGCACATGGCCGTCGGCGACGTATGGAACGCGGAGGCAAGCCCGCTGTCGGCGGCACCCTTCACAAGGGCTTCGTAGATCTTGCGGTGCGGGAACACGCTCGGTTCAAAATCGTTGGACAGAGCACCGATGGTCACGGTCTCAGGCACTTCGACGGCCGGGAAAGGCTTCGCCGGAGCGGGCTGGGCGGCCAGATCCTTGGCTGCGATGTCGGCAAGCTGTTCCTTCGTGAGATCGAAGGCGGAACCGTCGGCGATCTGGGCGGAGGTAATGCCCTTCACGTCCTTGTGGCAGGTGGCACAGGAATCGGCGGGCATGACCGGAACCGCCCCGTGGCAACCGGCACATTCCTTCTTCTGCATCACGGTCTGCTGATGGCAGCCCACGCAGCTGCTGTCCGAGGTCTTCGCGTGCATGGCGTCGGCCAGCTTCACGAAGTTGCCGTCCTTGTTGCCGTCGACGGTGTGGCAGACGGTACAGGACTCGATGCGGACATGATGGCAGGTGCGGCAGCTGTCCACGGAAGCCTCATGCGCCTTGTGGTTGAACACCACGGGCTTCATGCCGGCTTCGGGAGCGCCCACGGGGCGCTTGGCGTTGTTGACGGGCAACAGCACGGTGGCGTCGGGCTGACCACGCATCAGGCGGGGAACCGGGTTCACCTGCTTGAACTTGGACTGGGCCTCTTCGGTATGGCAACCGGCGCAGGTGGTGGGGCCGGTCACAATCGCGGCCTCAATGGAGGCGGCTTCGGCGGCGGCCTCGGCCTGCACTTCCTTGGCGGAAAGCTTCTTCGTGCTCTTGGGCTCGGCGGCCTTCTTGGCTTCCACCTGAGCGGTCAGATACGCACGAGAGGACTGGGCCACGTTTTCATGGCACCACACGCACTTGGTGTGCACGGCGGTCTGGAGAGAAGGCGTGGAACCAACGGCCTTTTCGCCGTGGCAGGCGGCGCAGGCGTCTTCCTGTCCCTTCTTCCATACGAGCTTGTTCAGCTTTTCGTCATACACATGGTGGCAAACGCCGCAGTTTTCTTCGGAGTTGGCCGGGTTGACGATAGCTTTGGAGCTGACGTGCAGATAGTGGAGCGATTTGCTGCCCATCTTGACGGGCTTCTGTTCAGCCTTGAACGGAAGCTTCGTGTCGTGACAGGCGCGGCATTCGCCGTCGAGCGGACCCGTCTTCTGGTTGTTGGAAGCCATGTTCTCATGGCAACCGATGCAACCATTATGATAGATGTTTTCCAGCTTCTTGGCGTCGGTGCCGTCTTCCTTGCGCTGGAATTTGACGGTGTGCCCGTTCGCGGTGGGCGTATGACAGACAGAACAGTCTTGGCCCGTGGCAGCGAGAGCCTTGGTGTGTTCGTCATGCAAAAACACGGCGGGAGGCATTTCCAGCTTCTTGAGCTGGCCTATGGCATCGATGCGGATCACGTCGGGACGGGTTTGGGCAGCCAGCGACGGTGAAGCAAACAACGCAATCCCACCCAAACCGATCACGGCAATCGCCGCCAGCGCAATCCCACGCAGCAGTTTTCGACCGTTTTCCATGGTGGCAGTCCTTTGCAAATAGAAAAAGAAACATTTCCCCTGACAACAAAACCAGTCTGATTGCAGTATGATGCCATATGCTCTCAGACAGGTGCCTAGCTTCTCAAGCTGGTATCGTGAAAAAAAGTCTCCGTCAAGGGGGGAATGCCTGATCCGACGCCCCTTAGCGGGCGCCAACACCCCCACTTTCGTGAAAAAACAAACGAATGTTTCCTCTCTTTACCTGCTTGAATGCTCAATGAACGCCCTAGGCCTCTAAAAACAATATAACATATTATTAAAAAAGGATTTCTTCGCTCAAAACATATTCCACAAACAAACCGCACGGCTCAAAACCTTGCCGCCTGTATACAGGTTCCCCCTCGCTCGAAGCCTGCAGCACCGCCAAAGAGGCTCCCGCAGCCTGTCCGGCCCGCAAAAGCGCCGCCGTCATGGCTCCGCCGAAGCCTCTTCTGCGAAAGGCTTCACGAGTGCTGATCATATGCAATCCCGCCGTATTACCTTTTTCACTCAAGAAGAGTTCCCCGCTGACCACAGGGACCTCCCCGGCAAAGCCCACAAACAGACGCATGGGCGCAACAGCTTGAAACAACACCTGTTCGGCGGCTTTGTACAACCTTTTCACATCCTCATCCGGCGGGTTCCAGTTGGCGGCGAGGACATCCGCGTAGGCGGACAGTTCGGCGGACGTCCCGACCTGTACGATCCGCAAGCCTTCCGGCGGACGTCCTTCCGGCGTCCAGCGGTTTAGAGGCAAAGCCATGCCCGTTTCAAGCTCGCCTATCCCGTAGCCGTTCCGCCCGAACGCCGTACGCTGGCGGTTCAGCGCGCCTTCGTCCTCGGCGCTGGCCCACACCGTAAACGGTCGCTCCGTCGCCGGGGGAAGGGCCATTCCCGGCAGCTCCAGCAGATCCCGGGGGCGTTTGCCCGCGAACCAGTCCTTGGAGGCCTGCAACAGGCCGTCCTCCGCTCCCCGCTCAACCCGGCAAGGCCGCCCGTCTCCGCCGCATTCCCAGAGCACCTTGTTGAAGGTATCCGAGCCCAGCCCCGAATCAACAAGAAGCGCGCCGCCCAGATCCCGGATCAACATGCCGGGCATCCTGCGCTGCAAAAAGGGCACATGCCCGAACAGGTTTTCCCGGGCCGCCTGATAGTGTGACGTTGTCATAATCAATTCCTTTTATTTGAGAGTAAGGAAGGAGGAATTTGGGAGGGGGAAGGGGCCTTTTGAAAAAGGGCTCCCTTCCCCCTTGTCCCCCTAAAACTTTTGTGTGCGGGCGGAAGCCTGTACCTCTATGAAGCATAGGGCCGCACTAAGGCTCGCCAACCATCAAAACAATATCCCCGACACATGACTGCGGTAGCTTTATAGCATTCAATAATTGTTCAAATAAAAAGGGGAAAGCCGTTGCGCGGCCTCCCCACCAGTCGAAAATCTTGGGAAGGTGAGAGGAGGGGGTCCGAGGGAGGGGAGAGGAAACCTTTCTCTAGAAAGGTTTCCTCTCCCCTCCCCCGATTATTCCCCAAAAACTATGCGAAATCAGGATCCAGAGCGGCGCGGCCGTTGGCGAGCATGATCTTGACGTAATGCACGGTGCGTTCGTCCACCGGCATGACGGGGAAAGGCTCCCCACAGGACTCGCAACGGGTCATGGAAGGCTGCGTCGGCGCAATCAGAGGATTGCGGCGCCCGCAGCCGGGGCAACGATAAAAAAAGGCAAGCTCCATGCTCTCCGGCGGCACGGGCTGCACGGGACGACTGGAAAGACTCATCCCCGCACTCCTTCGACAAGGCTTTCGCCGCTCATGACGCCCGGCTTGGCAAGGCCCCACAAATCCAGCAGCGTGGGCGCAATATCCCCAAGCTTGCCGCCGGAACGCAACGGAACGGCCCGCTCCCCGTCCGCGCCCCGCTCCACCACAACCAGCGGAACCTGATTGCAGGTGTGGGCCGTCTGGGGATGCCCGGTTTCGTCCAGCATCACCTCGACATTTCCGTGGTCCGCCGTCATCAGCACGCGGCCGCCGGAACTGAGCACAACTTCCACCAGCCGGGCCACGCAGCCGTCCACATACTCAAGCGCCTTCACCGCCGCCTCAATGACGCCGGTATGCCCCACCATGTCGGGGTTCGCCAGATTGCAGACCGCCAGCGTATACGGCACGCCGTCCTTTTCCGGCCCTGCGGCCCACGCTTCGAGGAAACGATCCGTCACCTCAAGCACGCTCATCTGCGGCTTGAGATCATAGGTCGCCACATCCTTCGGCGAATTGACGAGGATGCGATCCTCAAGGGGGAAGGGCTCCTCACGCCCGCCGCTGAAAAAGTAGGTCACATGGGCGTACTTTTCGGTTTCGGCGATGCGGAGCTGATGCGCGCCCGCGTCAGCCACGACTTCACCCAGCGTCTGCACCAGGTTTTCCTTGGGAAACGCCACCGGCACATGCAGTGAGCTGTCGTAGGAAGTCATGGTCACAAGGCCAGCCAGCGCCGGGACACCGCCGCGATCGAACCCGTCAAAATCAGGGAAATGGAAGGCGCTCACCAGCTCGCGCCCACGGTCGGCGCGGAAATTGATGAAGAAGATACCGTCTCCGTTCCTGACGCACACGTCGGCGGGGTCGCCGAACACCTGCGGCTTGAGGAATTCGTCGGTCTCCCCGGCAGCATACAGGGCTTCAACGGCCGCCACAGGATCGGAGACGCGCTGGCCTTCGCCGTGGACCATCATGTCCCACGCCACCTTTACCCGCTCCCAGCGCTTGTCGCGGTCCATAGCGTAAAAACGCCCCACGAGAGCAGCCTGTTCCACCGACACGCCGGAATGCGCCGCCCGTGTCCGCGCCATCATGTCCCCAAGCTGCGCGAGGAAACCCACGCCGCTGGTGGGGCTGGTGTCACGCCCGTCCATGAACGCATGGACGCGCACGTCCACGCCGTGGGCAGCGGCGATATCCATAAGTGCGCCGAGGTGGTTGATGTGGCTGTGCACGCCGCCATCGGACAGCAATCCCGCGAAGTGCAGCCGCCCGCCCGTCCGCTTCACGTTTGCCAGCAGCTCAAGCAGCGCGGCGTTGGAGGCAAGTTCGCCCGTCTCCATCGCCACGTCGATGCGGGTCATATCCTGATACACGATGCGTCCGGCCCCGATATTGAGGTGCCCCACTTCCGAATTGCCCATATATCCGGCGGGCAGCCCCACCGCGCGCCCGGAGGCGTCGATGCGCGTCGCGCCCGGCAGGGAGATGAGCCGATCGATGTTGGGCGTCCGCGCAAGGCTGGCGGCATTGCCCGGACCGGCGGGAGCCAGCCCGTAGCCATCAAGAATGAGGAGCAGCGTCGGGGTAAGGGACATGATGCACTTCCTTGGAGCCGGGGGCTTAGTCTTCGTCCCCGGCGGGTTCTGCGTGACGGGGGGACACCGCGGGCATTTCGCCATACAATGCGGGAGATTCCTTCCAAAGGGATTCGATGCGGAAAAGCTCGCGCACGTCCTGCTGGAAAATATGCACGACGATGTCGTTGAGGTCAGCCAGAATCCACTGCCCGGTCTGATAGCCTTCCATGCGCAGGAATTCGTAGTTGTTCTTGGTGCACTGCTCCATCAGGCCGTCGGCGAGGCTCTTGGCATGGCGGAGCGAAGACGCCGTGACCACGATGACCACATCCATGCACGGGCTCTTGCCCGCCACATCGAGGGCCACGACATCGCGCGCCTTGCTTTCTTCAAGCCACTTCACAAGAGCGGCCGTCTTTTCGGAAGCCGACGCCGTGGAAAATTTGCGGGCCGCCTGTGCCTTGGGGGCAGGGGTGTTAGCGGGGGTTGCCTGAGACGCCGTAGAAGTAGAGTTATGTTGTTCCATCGCCGAGACATACTCCATTTTCGGGTTGATCGCAACGAAAGCCCTGCCCCCTTCGGGGCCCGGAAACCACTGATGGACAGGGTAAAATCCCCTTTTTCGGCTCTTGACCGCTCCGGGCAAATGGGGCAATCCTCGTGTGTCTCGACTTTACGCATTCCGTTTGGAGGACTGTATGATTTTCAACATAGATAAAGAGACGATGCCACGGGAAAAGATTCGGGAAATCCAGCTGAGTCGCCTTCAGGACCTGTGCCGTCGCGTTTACGCCAACGTTCCCTTCTATCGCCGCAGCTTCGACGAAAAGGGCATCAAGCCTGCCGACGTGCAGTCGCTGGACGATCTGAAATTCCTTCCCTTCACCCTGAAGCAGGACATGCGGAACAACTACCCTTACGGGCTGTTCGCCGTCCCTATGGAAATGATCCAGCGCATCCATGCCTCCAGCGGAACCACCGGCAAGGCCACCGTGGTCGGATACACCAAGCGCGATATTGAAACGTGGGCCGAATGCGCCGCCCGCTCTCTGGCCGCGGCCGGAGCCACCGCCAATGACATCGTGCAGGTTTCCTACGGCTACGGCCTGTTCACCGGCGGCCTCGGCGCACACTACGGCGCGGAACGCCTTGGCGCGACCGTCATCCCCATGTCCGGCGGCTCGACCAAGCGTCAGGTCCAGCTCATGCGCGACTTCGGCGCGACCGTGCTCTGCTGTACGCCGTCCTACGCCCTGCATCTCCATGACGCGGGCCTCGAAATCGGGATAAACATCAAGGATCTGCCCCTCCGCCTCGGCGTTTTCGGCGCCGAACCGTGGACCGAGGAAATGCGCCGCGAAATCGAGGACAAGCTCGGCATCACCGCGACGAACATTTACGGCCTGTCCGAAATCATGGGCCCCGGCGTTTCCCAGTCCTGCGCCAAAGAACAACATGGTATGCACATCTGGGAAGACCATTTCCTTCCCGAGATCATCGACCCCGTCTCCGGCGAAATCCTGCCCGAAGGCAGCACCGGCGAGCTGGTCATCACCACGCTGACCAAGCAGGGCATCCCGCTGGTCCGTTACCGTACCCGCGACATCACCTCGCTGAACTACACGCCCTGCTCCTGTGGCCGTACCCATGTGCGCATGAACCGCATCACGGGCCGCAGCGACGACATGCTGATCATCCGCGGCGTGAACGTCTTCCCCTCGCAGATCGAAAGCCTGCTCCTCGAAGTGCAGGGCGTTTCCCCGCACTATCAGCTCATCCTCACCCGCGAGAACAACCTCGACTACGTCGAAGTGCAGGTCGAACTCGACGGCGCGATGTT
>OGMN01000934.1_pt1 | contig 25888 bp, 19 predicted proteins | sample 1573211 | NCBI WGS metagenome assembly OGMN01 (sample SAMEA2581876, study PRJEB24529) | metagenome | biome: Human gut stool | place: China | collected 2011
CCACACCATCATTGACGGCGATAAAACGCACGTCGTAGCTGGGGAAAATGATGTCCGTGTACTGCCCAACGGTCAGGTAATCTCGACCAAACCTACTGAGATCTTTGACCAGCCAGCAACCGACAAGCCCCTGCTTAACCAGTGTAAAGCCTTCCTGCACGCCAGGGCGGTCAAAATTGGTTCCCGTATATCCGTCATCCACCAAAATTTTCAGGTTGGTGTAGCCATGCTCGGCTGCGTACCGGGTTAAAAACTCTTTTTGATTCTGTATCGAATTTGATTCTCCATCCAGTGCATCCTCATTGCTGAGGCGGCAGTACAGGATGGTGATTTTCTGCTGATCCAACATAGCGTCCTCCTTTACGGTTGGGTCAGCTGACAGAATCGGTGTGCATGATGATATTGTAGCATGAATTTGAGTCTGTGTCATGAACAAAGCTCCTCCTTATCCGAGAAAATGAGCCGTTTTACCTTGTGGGTAAGCGGCTCATTTCCATCACATACAGTCTCCAGTAGATACCAGGTATTTCCGATTTTCCGTTCCACTGTACCGGTGAACGGATTCATCCGGTTTTCCCAGCGTTTCCGGCATTCTTCCAGAAAATCAATCGGCGGTTCGAAAATCGGGTCAAAGCAGGATTCAATGTCGATATAACCATAGTCGGGTTCGTTCATAAAATCTTTGTGTTTTCTCATGCAGTTTCCTCCATCAATTAAAGTTCCATATCGTGCGACTTGCGGCGGGAAGGCTGATCGTGCTGCTTTGTTTGCCGGGTTCGTGTCAAAATGGCGTCAAGAAAAGCCCGCACCTTTTCGGGTGCGAGCTTGACAGCTTCCAGATAAGGCCGTGCCTGTTCTTTCAGCGACTCGTATCGCTGTTTCCAGACAGTGGCGCTCTTTTTCGCTTGTTGTAGCTTTTCCTCCAAACGGCTGTTTTCTGCCTTGGCAAGAATCCCATTGAACGCATAATCTTTGAGTGTGCTGCACTCGGATGGGGTCAAAGCGATATTGCCGGAGATCGTCTTTTTCCCCATGGAGCGGATTTCCTGTACGGTCAGGGCGGCAGTGCGCTGTTCTTTGGTCTGCCTTTGCAGGGATTGCAGCTCTTTTTGTTTTTTTTCAACAGCAGCCTGTGCGGTGTCCAGCGCCTGCTCTGCCTGAGCGATTTGAGCGGTCACATCTTCCAGCCGCTGCTGTTCCTGTGCTACCTTGAACTGGGTCACCGTCAGATGTTCCTCGGTGCTGCCACGCTCTCCACGCTCCACATCCGTATATCCGGCAGCTTTCATATAGTTGAAGAAATCGTCTTGCAGGACACTGTATGATGTCCGCAGGACTTTCTTGCCCTTGGAGGTCAAAAGCGGATTGCCCTGCTCATCCAGAGCTACCTTGGATTCCCACTTTTTACTGCGGCTGACCTGCATAATGGTCTCCTTGACTGTACCTACAAGGGACTTATCCTTGCACCGCTTCGACCAAAGAATCTGTTTTTCCACCACCGGGACATAGACCACATGAAGGTGGTAGTGGTACACATCCTGCCCCAGAGCTTCCGACATAGCCCGGTTGCGTTCATCGGCGTGCATGACGGCAGAGAGGATATACTGCTCACCGCCCACGATCTCTACGGCAGCTTTGTATGCATCGGTGTAGAATTGCTTGGCATATTCGTAGCCACCGTGGTTGTGGAAGTAGGCAGAGTTCACATCAAAAATCAGTTCCCCGTATTTCACCGCATCGGCTTTCAGACCACGGGTAGAGATAACGCCATCGGCAATCAACTGATCGAACATGGCGGCATAGCTGTCGGTGGGTGCTTTGAAGTGAATATTCCGGTAGGTCTGGGTGGTATCAATATCCTGGTTGGAGTAGCTGTCCTTTTCTCGTTCATTGTGTTCCTGCACCTTTGCCACATCATCAAGGGTGGGCAAGTCCTGGTTACGGGCAAAGGTGCGGTCGATTCCGTCATTTCTGGCCATAAAAATCAGCTCCTTTCTGTTGTGCGGCAGACGGCTGAGGGACGGGGATGCACTTCCTGCGGGAAGTGTAATAACCCACTATGACACTTTCATCCCAGAGGGCTGCAAAGTGCCGTGGGCTCTCCGAGGGGGAATGCGGCATCTGCGGATGCCTTGCCGCCTTTAGAGGCTTGTGTGTGGCACCCAAATCCTCAAAAGGCGGTGTGACCGACAGCCTTTCCGCAATCTTGATTGCTTCAATTCTGCCGCCCACAGGCAGAGCAGATTTTGCAAATCCACTCTGCCATCCATCTCCAAATCTGCGGATTTGTCAATGGAGACGGGAGATACGGCGGGTAAGAACGGCGGGCATCATTTGTCCCTCCGTTTCTGCCATACGAGGTCATAGCCAAGGGCATCGGCAAGCTGTACCGCCTCTACATACCGCAGAGACTCCCGCTGGAGCTTATTGGACAGGTTTGAAACGCTGTCGCTCCAACCGTAATCCTCAGAAAGCCGGTCAACGACTTCCTGCATCGTGTAGCCGGAACGCACAATGTACGACTTGATTTCATTTCTCAAATTGGATTTCATAGAAAACACCTCATTCTTTCATGAAATGATTTTACCGTGGATCATACACGCTGCACGGTACAGTTAATCTTAATTACTTCTCAAAAATCGCTCAGAACTGCGCCCATGAAGAACTGTCCGCAACAGCACCCCATCGACTTTGCCATTAGGTGGGCTTGCAAGCGAAACTGTGAAAATAGTCACCTTACCGCATACCAGCGTCACTGTTTCGCAAATCACCGAATGATGATTTGCATTCTGTTTACAGTAGTGTTTTTCACTGTTTGCACAACCATTGATCGGGAAGTGCGGATTTTAGAGCGCCCTCTGAGCTGAACAATAAAAAATGAACTTCGATTTTTTACGTTCGTGCGTTCCTTCGTTCCACAGGCTGTACCCGGTCAGGAACGCATGAACGCACGAACAGAAGGTTTTGAAGTTTCATTACAACTCCATAGGCGAGAGCAGGACATAAATGCCCATGTATCCCCGACACCGTTTTCCACCGCCGATGTGCAGGTTATTGACCGGCTCCAAATGGTAGCGTTCAGCATTTTGGCTAAGCTGGTTTGCGAAGCTCTTTGGGGATAGTGGGTTTTCTGCGTTGTCCTCACACCACCGCTTATACGCTGCATACAGATTTTTGGTGCTGGCTTCATAATCGGCCTTGAATGCCACATAACCCTCAGAATCGAGAAAGTCCAGAATGTTATTGGCATCCCGAACAGCGGAAGAGATATTGTCCTTGGCTCTCTGGCTGATGGTAAAGTGATAGTGATTGGCGATCAGCCGCCGCAGTCCCTCCAGCATCCAGAGGAAGATTCCCTCTTTTTCGGCAATCAGTTTCTCAGCAAGAAACGGGTCATCGAACCGATCCGCAGGCTTGTCTTTAGTGGTCAGAATGATCTGGCGGCGAAAGAAACCGTCGCTGCGGTCGTGAAGCGCAGTTAATGCCCCGTTGCCGAAGCAGAGAAAACGCACATACAGCTGCCCCTGATAGCTCTGTTCTTTCTTCCGTTCCAAATCCATTCGCAGTTCTGCTGTCACAATGGATTTTACATAGTTGGTTTTTGTTAAGGCGTTCGTGTCAAGATCATCGTCCACCATCAGCAGCTTGCCCTCTAAATCGGCTCTGGCGAAACGATTGTTTTCTACCTTCTGGATGGAAGTGGTGTTCATGTTGAGCCCGAAAATGGCGTTCATTACCACACCGATCCGGCTTTTGCCCTCGCCGCCCTTTCCGATCAGCATGAGCATTTTCTGGCCCTTGGTGGACGGAATCAGGCAGTAGCCCAGATACTCCTGCAAGGCGGGCATATCCTCCGGCTCCAGCAGTTCCGAAAGGAAACGCAGCCAGTGTTCCGGTGCCGGAGCATCAGCCCGATAAGACACCGACAGGCGGTTGTTGCAGTATTCTTTTTCCTCTGTGAATGTACCGTCCAGAAAATAAGTGCCATTAGCCACATGGATGCGGTCACATTGCAGGGGCAACGGGTCTGTGTATGCCGCCAGCTTCAACGCTTTGATTATCTGCTCCACCGTCTGTGCAACCTTGGCATGGAGCCAGGGCGAGATTTCTTCATAAATCGTCCGCTTCACTTTGCTCTCATCCGGCAGCTGCCCATCCACGGTATAAAAGCGGTCGTTGATGCAGCGCATGGGATGCCGGGAAAGAAAATCCCGGCAGTATTCCGGCTCGACAATTTTGCCTTTATCATCGATCCAAACAGGGTTGTTCATGGTATCGCTCCTTTCTCAGGCGGGCCTGTAATTTGCGGATGTATCCGTCTGCCGTTAGTTCGCTCACGACTTCGCCTCGTTCATAGGAATCGCCTTGCAGCAGGATGTCCAACTGATACTCTGCCCAGGGCAGCCGGTGGCAGGCTTCCACAAAACGCTCATCTAACACAGCTTCCGGCGCTTGCGGTGCATACCGTTTTTTCCAATCCAGGAGAAGCCGCCGATACTTGTTCAAAACAGAAAAGCACAGCTGCTCGTTCTCACGAAGCTGCTGTGCTTTGGTTTTGTGTTTCTTTTTCCGACGAATGGCTTCCGGCAAGGGCTTGTCCGGTGCAAGGTGAAAGTCCGACGCCAGTTTTCGGGCCGCATCATACAGCCGAAGGTCAAACAGTTTGGCAGTCAGGTCGATCACATCCCCGTGCTCCTCACAGGCAAAACAGTGGTAGTGGTCATCCGATACATACAGGCTCGGATGACGGTCATTATGGAACGGACACAGTGCCATACCATAGTGGTTGACGTCAATTCCATACGTTTGCGCTGCTTCCTGTGTGTTAATATTGGCTTTCACCACTTCAAACAGATTCATACAGATTCCCTCCATTTCCTTTTTGATGGGGCAGTTTTCTCACCCCTCTGTATAGGTTATGGGGAAAATCGAAAAAAACAGGCTGATGGCATGACAAGCCGTTTTCAAAAAACATGACAAGAAATTAATTGTGTGCTATTATGAAAATAAAAAAACATGACAGGAGGGAGAAGATGGATCAGATCATCAACCATGCAGTTTTGTCGCTGGATTTCTGGCAGGACACCGTGACCTATGAGGGAAGTACCATGCCCACGGGAACCATTGGCTGCGAGGTGCTGAACATTCCGGACAGCACCATTGAGAAGCTGGATACTCCCTGCAATGTGCTAAACCAGCTACTTCAGGGGATGAACACCGGTTCCGTGGATATGGAGCTGCTGCCGCAGGTGCAGCAGGCCGCTGGCGAGATCATCTCCTTTTTGCAGGTTACACCACCCTTCTCCCGACTGAATCGAAGCTATTTTGAGCAAAAACTTGCAGCCATCTTTTCCGAGGAATATATGGAGGACGCCAAAGCCTATTTGCAGCTTACCCAGCAGGAGCAGCTGATTTGTGCTTTGACTGGTCAGCACAGCAAGGCAACAATGCTCGTCCGAATCGCGCAGGTGCTGGGGCATTTGAGTTATTCTCTGGGGCAATACAAGGAGGCCCTGACGAAATTTGCAGAGCGGTTGAATGAACCCGGCTATGACCGTACCTCGGACGGTTATGCGGCAATGTTCGGGCAGTTCTTCAAAGGTGAGCCAACTCTGTCGCTGAATAACCCGGCCTGGATGACCCTAACCAATGCTTCGGTGCAGTATGTAGCCGCCACTCGACCCGGAAAGACAGAACCGCAGCTGGTCAAGCGGATGCACTATGTCTCCTTTGTGGGGATGTTCCGTTCCGATCTGTTTGAGGGGCTTTGTGTGGGCCATGCACCCAAGAAATGCCCCATCTGCGGCAGATGGTTTCTCACCATTGATGCACGGCATACCAAATACTGCGGTGGTCTGGCCCCCGGCGACCAACGGGGACGGACGTGTCGGCAAATCGGCAATCTGAGAGGCCGGGAGCAGCGGGAGCTTGCAGACGATCATCCCATCAAGGCCATTTATACCCGCCGGATGAACACCATCCTGCAAAGCACCCGCCGTGGAAAGCTGGATGAAGGAACGGCAACAGCTATGAAAAAGCTGGCAAAAGATAAGATGCTCCGTGCGCTTTCAGATCAGCGTTATGCCAGCACTGTCTACGAGCAGGAAATGACCCAGCAGGCACTTTTAGAAGCAGTAAAAAAGAAATAAGCAGCAAAATATCAGAAAGGCGGTGAGGGAAAATGGAAACAGCGTGGACATGGGAGCTGCCCGGCTACTGTGCCAAATACAGCTTTCTGACGGAACCCAAGGGCCTGACCATGCGGGAAGTGGAACGCATCTTTCAGTTTGACCCGGAACCACCTGTTCGGGGAAACTTAAATGATTACATCCTGGAGACTGTACAGAGCCGTGATCTGCGCTGGTTTTCCTTTTTCCTGCACAACTATGAGAACCGGCTCAATGGCCGTGTTCGCCGTTTCCTGCTGCGGGAGGGGCTGGATCGCTATGACCCGGAACGCTTTTTGGACTATAAAATGGGCTGTGTGCTTGCCATGCTGGATTGTCTCCGGGAGTACAATCCAACACAAGGGGCGGATTTTCTGACCTATGCCCATCATTTTATCGGGAATGCTCTTTTGACCTGTCGGATGCAGGAGGAGGCCGGTTCCTTTGAAAATGTGGATGAGTACAAGGCTGTGCGAGGGATTGCATGGCTTTACAATCAATCCGGTCAGTCTGAACAGGCGGCAATCCAGAAATATGTCCGAAAAAACGGTTGTACCGAGGAAACCGCAGCAAAATTTTTGGCATTGGCCAAACAAAACCGAAGCCGTGTTCCGTTTTATCAGACCGTACAGGATGAGGACAGTGAAGAAACAGGCGAGGATGTCAGCCGGGATGACCACTGGGACTATGCTGAGATTCTATGGAACGGCATCCAGGCGGAAGCTGTCCGGGAAGCGTTTGAAAAGCTGAATTACCGGGAGCAGACCCTTTTGGAAAAGAGAAACGCCATCTGTATGACCTGTGGTAGGGTCAGTCCCATCAGCACCCGACTGACCTTTGAAGAACTGGCAGCCCTCTTTGAGGGCAGCACAGCCAGTGGTGCAGAACGTGCCTACCGCAAAGCCGTGGAGCATTTAACCTGTCTGCTGGCAGAAGCCGGAGTGCTTCACATGATTCGCCTAAAACGCCAATCCCAGACCAAACACAAAAAGAAAATCGCCGTCGTTGTCTACCTCTACCAGGTGGACAACGACGGCGAATGGGGTGAAATTTCGTTTGATTTTGAGGCCGGAACAGCGGAGATTATCCAATTAGCGGAGTGGGATACGACAGTCAGCAAGAAATTTGCACAAAAAGCGATTCAATACATTCTGACCTGTAATGCTAAATTATGTAAAGAAACCACTCTAATATATGAATAAATGTCAACAGCTATGGATGGATTCCACTTCCTGTTGTGCTCCGCAATCGTTCATAGACAACACCTACCAACAAATCACGAACGGTATCTCCGAACTTGGCGTCATCCAGAACCCTTTCGCAGAACTGCTGATTCTGCGCCATGCGCCCGATAACCACGTCCATGAACGCATCATTAAAGGGAAACCGGAAATGTTCTTGTGAATTGTTGCGGGCTTGGACACGCAATTCCTCATTGGCATCCATATCAGAAACAATCTGTTCCAAGACCTTGTCAATGTTGGTAAACTCTGTACCAAACTTTTCGTTGATTTTATCAATCAGCTCAGACAGGGGAGCCTTTTCTTCCTCTGGCTTTGGCTTTCCGGGATGAAGTTTATTGGGCAACGGCTCACTCTGCTCCAGCGCAATAGACCCTTCAAAAATCTTCTGAACCCGGTAATATTGCAGCGATACTTCATCATCCAGAAAAATAGGACCGCCGCCATCTCGCTTTGGAAGTTTCTTCTGAAGAAATTTTGCGTAAGCATGGAACTTATGCAGGTCGGCATCATCTAATCGGATGATGTTGGTGAGGAACGTGTAGGTACGAACAAACTTTGCGAGGGTAGACTTGAATTCTTCCTGCTCGTTCTCTTCCAAACCGTTATACCGATCCACTGCCGGATCAAGGAAACTGTTGAGTACGCCAAAATCCATGTTTCCCTGTTTCTTGGTAGGCTTGAAAAATGCTTTGGAGAAAGCCTCAATCTCACTCTGCCAATACACACGAAACTCATCCAATTTGGATTTCAGTTCATATACAATGTTGGCGTCTGTTGTCTCCTCAATGCTGGTTTCCTCATAATACGGGGCAAAAGCGGCTCGTACATCCTCGGCAGAATTTACAAAGTCCAGAACAAATGTATCATCTTTTCCGAAGCAGGTTCTGTTCAATCTGGAGAGTGTTTGAACAGCTTTTACACCATTGAGCTTTTTATCTACAAACATGGTGTGCAGCAACGGCTCATCAAACCCAGTTTGGTATTTTTCCGCAACCAAAAGCACCTGATACTCGCCGCTGTGGAATTTTCCCGGCAGTTCGCTTTCTTTTATCCCGTTCAGACTGACTTCGGTGTACTCCTCGCCGCCATCATGGACAGTCCCGGAAAATGCGATCAGGATACCCAGCTCATTTTCGTATCCCATCTTTTTGATGTAACGCTGAAACTCCTGATAATACCGGACTGCGTGCAGGCGTGAGCCGGTCACCACCATTGCTTTGGCCTTGCCGCCAATCTTGTCTTTGGTAACAGTGCGGAAGTGTTCTACGATGATCTGGGTTTTCTGTGCCAGATTGTGCGGATGCAGACTTAAGAATTTGCCAAGCGCCTTATTTGCCTTGCTTTTTTCATAGCGAGGATCATCGGCAATTTTCTTGCCGATTTTGAAATAGGTGTCGTAGGTCACATAGTTTTTCAGAACATCCAGAATAAAGCCTTCCTGAATGGCCTGCTTCATCGAGTAAATATGAAAAGCATGAGGAATACCGCTTGCATCCGGGGTTCCAAACATCTCCAGCGTTTTCGCTTTGGGTGTTGCGGTAAAGGCAAAGAAGGACAGGTTAGGCAACCGACCATGTGTAGCCATTTCTTTTGTGATTTCATCCTCGCTGTCGGATTGCTTGCGCTCTTCCTTGGCCTCCTCATCCGCAACCTTTTGGAGCTGTTCTTCTTCCGTTAGCCCCTCAGCGTTTCCCAGGATCGCCTTCATTTTTTTGCTGGCTTCTCCGGTCTGGGAAGAATGGGCCTCATCCACAATGACCGCAAACCGCTTGCCGCTTAAATCATCTACCTTTTCAAGGATAAACGGGAACTTCTGAAGTGTGGTAATAATGATTTTCTTGCCTGTGTTCAAAGCATCTGCCAGCTGTGCGGCGTTGTTGTCAATTTTAGTCACAACGCCTTCCACGTGTTCAAACTGGTAGATGGTATCCTGAAGCTGTTTGTCCAATACGAGGCGATCTGTAATCACAATGATGCTGTTGAATACAACCTTGTCATTTTTATCGTGCAGGTTAGACAGGTGATGTGCCAGCCAAGAAATGGAGTTGGATTTTCCGCTTCCCGCACTGTGCTGAATCAGATAATTGTGACCAGTTCCGTTTGCGTAAACATCGGCAACGAGCTTACGAACCACATCCAGCTGGTGGTAACGTGGGAAGATCATAACAGACTTTTTAGGATTCTTTTTATCTTCCTGCAAATGGATAAATCGCTGTACAATGTCCAGCAGGCTGTCTTTTTGCAGGACTTCTTCCCACAGATACGAAGTCCGGTAGGTGCTGTTCCCAACAGGGTTTCCCTTGCCGCCGTTGTTTCCTTTATTGAACGGCAAAAAATAGGTATTGATGCCATTGAGCTTTGTGGTCATCCACACTTCTTCGGTATCCACGGCAAAGTGAACCAGACATCGGGCTTTGAACGAAAGCAGAAGTTCTCTGGGATCACGGTCTTTCATGTACTGACGTTTTGCATTTTCGACAGTCTGACCGGTGATCGGATTTTTCAGTTCCACCGTCGCAACAGGCAGACCATTGATGAACAGTACAACATCTATGGAGTTCTCATTTTTCAGGCTATAATGCACCTGCCGGGTGATGGAGAGAATGTTCTTCTCGTAAAGTGCCTGACTGGTTTGGTTCATGCCGCTGGCAGGCTTGAAATAGCACAGGGATAGTTTAGCGGGAGCATCTACAACGCCATGCCGCAGCACATATAATGTTCCGTATGTATCAAGATCACGATACAGCTTCTTCAGAAAACCCGTTTCCACATTCTCTCCGTGTTTTCTGCACAGCTTTTCCCATTCTACGGGCTGGCTGTCTTGAAGAAACCGAAAGAGCTGCTTGGTGTCTATGGCAAATTCACGATTATAGTCACGGGGATTCCCTTTGATATATCCGCCGTGGTCAAGCAGGCTGTATTCTATCTCTTGTTCAAATGTAATTTCTTTGGTTTCGATTGCCATTATTGACCACCTCCTATCAAAGTGCAAATCCAGGGGATCAGTCCAACCATACCGCCAATGATGGCCGATATGACAGCAATCCGCCATTCCCGCCGGGAGAGTTTTCTCTCGGCTTTTTTTGCATCCTTTTTGTTAGTGAAATAATTTTGGCCATCCACTGTGAGGGACAGATAGTATGGAATGTTGTCAGCCCACTGTATGTGGACATAACCACATTCTCTCAGCTCTCGAAACGTATCCCGGAGCAGGGTATCCTGCTGCATGGATAATCCATCAAACCGCTTACTCCAATAAGCCGCATTGTCCTGACCGCTGGCTTGGAGGTCGATAATTTCTTTCAGCAAAGTTTCGCCTTGCGGTGACAATTCTTGATAGTTCATTCTACTGCCACCTTTCCGGTTACCACCTCAGAAATAACGCTTTGGCGGTATTCCTTTAGTTTTTCGATCTGTTCTGTAATATCCGCAATGATACTGTCAATTCGTGCGGTTTCCTTATTCAAATATTCGGCAATCTCTTTTTGCTCATCCATTGGAATCAAGGGGAGAGGAACCTGCACAAAGTTTGAAAATCTCAAATCTTGACCATCACGGATAAAGTTTGCCGTGCGCTGCAATGCCTGAATATATCGGGGAGACTTGAACAACCACTTGAAATACTCCGGTTCCACACCCACCTTAGGCTTCAGAACAATGTAATGCCACGTGATGCACCCTGGAATATAGCTGATTTCCAGCCCGCCTTGAAAGCTACGCAGACTGATTATGAAATCGTTGGGCTCGACGTGCTTCCAGTTTTCCAGTCCTTTATCGGCCAAAACAATTTTATAGCTTTGCTTTTCCATATAATCTTCTTGAGAGATAATGCCATACTTTTGGCTGGCAGTTAGCTGAACATCTGTTTCGTGGCGGGTTTCTTTGCTTTGAGCAAACAATGCCTTTGCCGGAACAATTCTCCAATTTTCGGGGACTTCGCCCAGCCATTCAACACTACTTTCGTACATTTTAGCCGTAGTTTTTATACCCCTTGTGACCGCATTGTTTATAGTGGTTGTCCGCTTTTCTTGCAGTAGAGTAACAAGAGATTCCTTTTGTGTGAGTAGTGCGTTGATGGCAGCTACTTTTTTATCGAGATGCTTTGAAATTTTCTTTTGAACACTTAACGGTGGAAGCGGTATCTTTATTCGGTTCATCGCCGATTGCGTCAATTTGTTAAGGATAGCCCCATTTATATATTCTTTATAATCAACGGCATTAAGCACATAAACAATATACTTTGGGTCAGCATTCTCCTTTATTCGCAGTACATGGATGTGATTGTTTGCCCATATGGGTTCAGTAATATGAAAAGCCACGGGACGTGTATGATCAAAAAAAGGGGCACCATCCTCACCTAAGAGAACAAGCTCTTCGTCAAACAATGCCTTGTCAACGTAATCAACAATGTTGCCTGCTCCCCAATACGGGATATTTCCTTGCATATCGGCACGCAAACTAAGCTCAACAGGAACTCTTTTTCCGTCAAGACATTCAATAACGTAGCGCAGCTGTGAAAGATTCCAGGTAGTAGGAATCTCTCCGATCCATGGAACGCTGCTATTTTTATAATCTGAATATTTCTTCATTCGGCAAACACCTCCGCCAAGCTCGCTTGGATGCGTTCCTCCAGAGCTCTAATATCTTCCATAATCACAGAACTGTCACGCAGCGGAGTGAATTTGTAGAAATAGCGGGTAAACGGAATCTCATAGCCGATTTTGGTCTTGCTCTTGTCAATCCAGGCATCCGGCACAAACGGCAGAACCTCACGACGGAAATATTCGTGGATGTCTTCCTTCAACGGCACCATTTCGTAGTCACGAAGGGAGGCATCTGCTTTTCTATTTCCTTTGCGGTCGATTACCGGTGTACCATCTTCGTCGAGCAGAGGTCGCTCTATAACAATTTTCCGGTATCCAAAATCTTCATTATCTAGATCCATATAGTTCTCATCCGGCTCGTAGGTGCTGTACAGGCGCACCAGTTCCGCACGATTTTCCGGGCTAATTATGTTGCGCTTATTGCCGAGGCCCTTGCGCATCTTTTCGAAGAAACCGGCTCCGTTGATCAGACGCACTTTGCCTTTTCTGCGGTTCTCTTTGCGGTTAGTCAAAATCCAGATATAAGTGGTAATGCCGGTGTTGTAGAACAGCTGATCCGGAAGGCCAATAATAGCCTCCAGCAGATCGTTTTCAATAATCCAGCGTCGGATTTCACTTTCTCCGCTTCCGGCATCACCGGAGAACATGGGCGAACCGTTAAATACAATACCGATGCGGCTTCCACCTTTTTCCGGCGAATTCATTTTGGAAATCAGATGCTGGAGAAACAGGAAAGAACCGTCCGAGATACGGGGCAGACCAGCGCCAAATCTGCCACGATACCCTTGAGAAGCCGCTTCGTCCTTAATGAACTTCTCTACCTTTTTCCATTCCACACCAAAAGGAGGGTTGCTCAGCATATAGTCAAATGTCTGGGACTTGAATCCGTCCTCATTGAAGCTGTTTCCCAAAACGATACGGCTGTTGGTATTACCTTTCAAAATCATATCGGAACGGCACGTTGCGTATGTTTCGGGGTTTAATTCCTGCCCAAAGGGGATTACCTGGGTCGTACTGTTCAGAGACTCCATTTTGTTCTGGGCAACGGACAGCATTCCACCCGTGCCGCAAGCCGGGTCCAGAATGGTGATGACCTTTCCATCAGTATTTGCAATTTCGTCCATATCGGGATCGAGCAGCACTTCTACCATCAGTTCGATTACTTCACGGGGCGTGAAGTGCTCACCAGCGGTTTCGTTGGACTGCTCAGAAAATCGCCGGATCAATTCCTCGAACATATATCCCATTTCCAGATTGTCAATCTGGGTATCGCTCATATCAATCTCCGCAAAACGCTGTACGACCAGATAAAGCAGATTCGCCCTTGATAGACGATCGATTGCCCCGAAAATTTCAAAGTTGTCCATGATTTCACGGACATCTTCGGAAAAGCCATTGATGTAATCCCGCAAATTAGCTTCGATAGCGTTGCTGTCATCCATCAGCTTTTCAAAATCGAACTGGCTGACATTATAGTAATCATGACCAGTCATGCGCTTAAAGATAGGACGCTTGTTGCTGACCGTCAAAGTCTTATTGGCCTCCAAAATTTTTGCCTTGGAAGGTGCCAGCACACAGTCAAAGCGACGCAGCACAGTAAAGGGCAGAATCACCTTGCCGTATTCGCTCTGTTTGAAATCGCCACGCAGCAAATCGGCTATGCTCCATATAAAATTGGCCTGTTCATTGATGTTCATATATCTGCTCCCTCTTCCCTGAGTCTCTTATACCGTTCGTATGAGATAACGACGTTCTGCGGCTTATTTTGCTTGCTGACAATCAAAACTTTGTCCTGCTCGTTCACTTCCTTAAAAATGCGTGAAGCCTGGCCTTTTTGAAATGATGTAATCGCTTCATAATCCGGCATCACGGTAGAAGCGGACCTCTTTTTCGCCACAAAACCACCTCTTTTCGGCAAAATATGTCGATTTAATTTTAACACAAAGTCATTACTTTTCGCAATATAAAAAACTATATAAAAGTAATGACTTTTTCTTATAAATCGTTATGGGGCAAGGCTGTCACATGGATTAATCCCTTGCCCTCTCTTTTTCTTGCATATTCGAGAAGATCTCTTGCATTGCTGGCAGGGTGCCACGCATAGGCAATGAGGAAATCAGTATGATCGACCATATACCGATTTGCCCTGACAATAGCAACCTTACGAGGGACATTTTCCATTCCCGGAGGATAGTAGGTACTGTCAAATCCATCCGGTACAGGAATCGGGCGCTCTGCTGGATGGTACGGCAGCAATAATGTCAGTTCGACTTCTGGATGGGTTTGTTTTGCGGTTTTTACGGCTTTTGCCGCAAGACCGTCAAAACATCCATAACGACCAACAATAAATTCAGTAACGCCGTAGCGGACTATATGCTCCTCAACAGCGGCGCATAGCACTGGGTAAATTTCTTCCGGTGTTTCTCTGTGCCCAATAAAGAAACAGCTTTTCTGGCTCACTGAAATCATTCTCCTTTTGCTTGTGTATATCGTTAAAATTATACGATTAAAATTATTAAAGAGCAACGACAAACAAAAGTATAATTTACGAAGAACACAAGCAAAGGGGTGATGCAGGTGAAAGATATTCTCTCTGCCATAACCACATATCGAGAGGAGCGGGGCTGGACGGAGTATCAGCTTGCAGAACGCTCTGGTTTGCCTCAATCTACGATCTCCTCGTGGTATCGCAAGAATATGGTTCCCACTATTCCGTCGTTGGAAAAAATCTGCATGGCTTTTGGCATCACGCTTTCTCAGCTATTCGCAGAAGAAGATTCACCGGTTTCTCTGACTGATTCACAAAGGAAGCTCCTGGAACGATGGTCAAGATTGAGTGAAGAGCAACAAGCCGTAGTGTTTGCTTTAATTGACAAAATGTAAAAAAGCCGCCAGAAGCAGCATCGTATGGATGTGCCTCTGGCGGCTTTGCTTATCAATCGAAATCTAACTGTGGAGTCTCCGTTACGAGTCGCAGGTATTCTTCCGGATCGCCGTTCAAAATCAATTCCGCATAAGACAGCGGATCGTTGTAGATGAGCCAGTCCAGTTCAGACCGCTGGAAACGACTATTCGCCACCTCATCCTCAACGGCGGTGCAGTTGATGGAAACCATGCTGCCGTCGGAATATCTTAGTTCAACGCAACCGGTATCCATGTTAAATTCACAGGAAAGTAATGTTTTCATAATGTTATCCTCCAATATAAACTCTGTTAACAAGAAAAACTCCCGCCTAATTCCTGTTAGGAATCAGACGGGAGTTTCGTATGCACCCGAAAACCGTCAGCTAACAGTTGATAAGTGATTTAGTTCCTTATCACTGTTAAGCCAAAGGCCCGGGGGTTTTGCGTATCCTTACTGGAAGGTCACGCCGGTGGTATCAATGGTAACGGTGTAGCTGGGAGTAGCAACACTGCCGCCGCTTTCCTTGACCGTGTAGTGGTCAGCATCAACGGTGAACGCGCCAGTGGAGCTCTCAAACACCTCAAGGGTGATGGGCTCGCCGTCGTCGCAGACCAGCAGGGTATACTCGATGGCAGTACCGGCCGGAGTGACGTTGGCGGCACCGGCTTTCACAAAGCTGTCGCCATGCTTCCAGGCAGTGGGGACATCCTCACCGCCCTCGGCGGCGCAGGTGATCAGGGCATTGTTGGTCTGACGGACTGCACGATAGGTAGTGCTCGAATCCAGAGGCAGGGTGATGGTGAGGGTGGTGAGCTTCATACCATCCTGGGGCGTGATTCCGTTGAACAGGCCACCGCCCAGGGAACCGTTGGCCAGACCGGTGCTGGTATCCTTCACATCCTCAGCCACGGGGCCGACCGTGGTGTCGCCCACGGTGTCAACCACAACGTCCTGCACCTCGTCGGTGACAGTGTAGCTCATGGCATAGAAGGTGGTCTCACTGTTGCCGCGCTTCACGTCGACCTTAGTGATACCCTGGCTGCTGCTATAGACCTTGACAACCTCATAGCCCAGCTTTTCGAAGGAGTCGACCAGCAGATCCTCCATGTCCATAACAGTGGCATCCTCCGCGTTCAGGAACGCGAAATGATACTTGTTGGGGCCGCTGGTGAAGATCTTGACGCCCAGCTTATCGTTGGAGGGCTTGCCGGGCTTGTTGTTGCCGGTGGGGTCCTCAGTCAGGTAGCTCTTCACGATGAAGGCGGCCTTCACGACGTTGTCATCGTCGTACACCACATAGCCGTACTGGCCGTCCTGGAAGGTGGTGCCGGTCGCGGTCTCGTCGTCCACGTCGGTATTGTCGATGTCGTAGATCAGCTCGTCATTCTTGTTGGCCAGATGGACAGGGCTCTGCAGCTTGGTCATGTCGAGCCACTCGTTATCCTTGCCGGGATTCTGGATGGCGTTGTTGGTGGTAGCGTCGGTATAGACGTTGACATAGCGGCTGCTGGTGACTTTCACGTAGCCCTTAGCCACGGTGCCAGCGGCGGGATTGTTGAAGGAAGCCAGGTTCTTGGAGTCCATGTCCATGGTCTGGACGATACCGTCGGTATTGCTCAGGACGGAGCGCAGATTGTCCTCGGACTTGACCTCTTCCATGGTGCCGTCCTCGTGGATGACGGTGTAGTAGAAGTAGTCATTGTAGACATTGAACTCGGGCATCACGAAGACATAGTCATCGTCGCCGAACTTGGCCTGGGTGGTGTAGAGGACAACCACATCGGCCACGTCGCTCTTATACAGGTCGACGATGCTCACCTTGACATTGCTGTTGTCAATGCCTCCATTGCCGGTGCCAGCCGAAGCAATCTTCTTAGCCATGCTGTCGTAGCCCACGGCCACGGAGCCGTCCTTGCCGTTGTAGTAGTACACGATGGTGTCGGCGTCGATGCCGAAGGTGCCGGTAGGATCGCCCACGCCCGTAGCGTTGGTCTTGATCTCCACATCGCCCTTGGAGATGTCAGCACTCAGCATCTCCTGACCAGCGGCGAAGAAGCCAGACGTGCCAGAAGTATAGTTCGGCTTCTTGGTAGCGTCAACCACATCGCCCACGGTCAGCTCGGGCAGGTCGATGGTCATCTTGTCGTCAGCGTTAATGCTGTAGGCAACCAGGTTGCCGGCCGCAGCACCGGCAGCGGGGTAGGTCTTGCCGACGCCGCCGTCGTCAGTACCCAGGAACGTCTTCAGTGCCTCGGCGGCTTCCTCGGTGGTGTCGAGGGCGGAATTGTTCTCGTCCTTCCAGCTCTTTACGGAGTTATCCCAGTTCAGCTCGTAGGTCTTGGTGGTGCCGTCGGGCAGCAGAACCTTGACCTGGCCGCTGGTGTTCAGCATGTTGGTGGAGAATGCGGAGTCCAGAACCAGAGCGTAGTTCTTGGCGGCCGCCTCAACCTCCTCGAAGGCGATCACGTTGCCGTAGTCGTCCAGGTAGAAGTTGTAGGAGGTCTCAAACTGCACGCCATTGGCCTTGTCACATTCGGTCACGTCGAACTTGACGACCTCGGTGCGGGCGTTGGTCTCCAGCTCATCGGCCTTGTACTTCTCGCCGCCGACGGTCATGTACTTCTCGGTGCCCTTCACGTTGAAGTGCTCCATCTCGCCAGTGACAACCTCGGGCTTCTCCAGGTAGGTGCGGCCGCCGTACTGGACGTACAGGACCACGTCCTCCTTGGCCATGTCCTCGTAGCCCACGACATCCTTATTGTCCAGGGTGCCCAGGGTGCGGACGGTCACGGTCTCCTTCTTGGAGTTGACGGAGGTGATGTCGGCCAGAGCCTTCTCCACGGACAGGACGTAATCAACCTCACCGTCGCCGTTGTTGTCGATGATGGTCAGGGTAGCGCCCTTCACGTTGGCGGTCTTGTCGCCATACTTCTCGGTGGTGTTGGGGATGTACTTGCCGGAGTTGTAGTTCCAGAAATACTTGGCGTCCTTGTCGGTCAGGCCGTTCTCGCCCAGCAGATTGTCATAGTCCACCTGGGGGTCCTTCGCGCCGCTGTAGAGCACGGTCTCGCCGGTGGTGACGACAGTGTTCACGTCGGAGACCACGGGGTCGCCGTACACGGTGGAGTCAGCCAGGATAGTGGTCTTCTTGATATACAGGTTGACGGTCTTGCCCAGCATGTCAACGGGAGTGCTGACATTGAAGGTCTGGGTCTTGAGGGAGGCGTCCTCCTTGCTCACGGTGGTGTTGCCGGTGGTGGAGAAGATGCCCTCGCCGTTGTAGATGGTGGTCTTGCCCTCCTTCAGGGCGGCGTCGCCGTCATCGGAAGCCAGGGAAGCCCACTCGTTGGCCACAACAACGCCCTGCACCTTGATCACGCCGTACTTGTCGGCCAGGATGGTGCGGTGGTCGCTGTAAGCGATGGGGTAGTTGTTGGTGGTGTAGCTCTGGATCATCTCCACGTCCAGGGCGTTGTAGATCAGCAGGGCCGCGTCATCCCGGTTCAGGGGAGCGGACAGATCCTTGGTGAACCCTTCGAAGATGCCCTGCTCGTCGGCGCGGACGGACACGTTGATGGCCCAGTCGGCGCCCTCAAAGCCCTCGATCTTGGGATCGTAGCCCACGGCCACCAGCAGCATCTTGGCCGCCTCCAGGGCGGTCACGGTGGCGCTGGGATCAAAGGTGCCGTTGCCGCGGCCGGCGATGATGCCGGTGGTGTAGCAGTAGTTGATATGGCCCTTGGCCCAGTTGCTGGTGATATCGGTCAGGCCGGAGTTGACGCTCTGGTACAGAGCGCTGTTGTCCACGCCCTTGTTCATGATGACGGAGAGCATCTTCGCCATCTGAGCGCGGTCAACATTTTCGGTGGGTGCATAGGAGCCGTCGGGCTTGCCCTCGATGATGCCGAGGGAAACCAGCATGGAAACGGCATCCTTGTTTACAATCTCGTCCTTATCGGTGAGATTGTTGTAGCTCGCAGCGGAGGCGGAGACAACCATCATGCCAACCAGCATGATCGCCGCCAGAGCCAGGCTGAGAGCCCGCTTGAGGTTTCTCATTTGGATTTCCTCCTTCTGAATTTTGAGCCAGAGGGGCGTATAACGCCCCTTACAGGGGAGGAAACAATGCACATTTCGGGGGATAGGGATATAAAAGGCGGGGAAACAGAATCAAAAGGTTACTATGGTAGACGTTTGGTAGACAATACGGGAGCGGGAAAAGTGAAAACGCCTTGGAACCCAAAGGGTTCCAAGGCGTTTCTGGTAGACTTTTGGTAGAACAAAACTCATTCCACAACGACGATGCGGACCTTGCCGCCCTCCTCGGGAGAGCGGTCATAGTAGACGGTGATATCGTCGGAGAAGGCCAGCGCCAGATTCAGCGCAGCCTTGTGGTCGCCATCCTCGCCGGGCTTAAACCAATCTCCAGTAGTCTTATTGTAGCACTCAACCTTGTCGGAAATGGGGATCACCATGGAGTTGGTGGTCAGAAGCATGGCGTCGGTATCGAATTGGGCGCGGCGGATGCCCGTGGCCTCGTTCAGCGGCATAAACGCGGCCATGCGATTCTTGCCGTCCAACTGGTCCAGAGAGCCGGCGACGCCGCCCATGCGGTTGGTCTTGGCGCCGTCCACAGAGCCGACCACATACGGTGGCATCCCTTTTGGAAAGCTGCCGTTGGTAACACTAATCTCACCGTTCTTATACTCACCGTTACCATCAGGATTACCAGGGGTTTCTTGATAGCCGGCAGGCTGGTAATGAATTATACCGTAGTCATAGCGGTCGCCGGTAACATCGTTAAGCACCAGCTTATCCACGCGGCCGGCCCAGTCATAGCCCACATAGGTGATCTTGTTGGCCGGGATGCTGGTGATGGTAATGTCGCTGCGGTCAATCTCCACCAGCCTGCCGTTGCCTACCTGCTCAAAGAAGCGGGCGCCGGCGGAGAGCTCCTTAGTGCCCATGCGGTTGGTGGTCAGGTTCAGCGCGGTGGAGGCGCCCTTTCCGTTTACCTTGCTCAGGGTCAGATAGTCACGCTTATAGGAGGATACCGTCACCAGGCAGCCGTTGAGCTTGGCGGCGGCGGCTCCGCTGTAAGTGGTCTGGCCCTCCAGAGTGAGGATGCCGTCCAGCAGCTCGATGGTAGCCTTGGTGCCATCAACTGTGGCCACGCCGACGGCGTTGGACTTGGCCACATCGGGAGAGACAGCCCCCGCCACCTGGCCGGTGGTGGTGAGCAGCAGGGTAACCTTGTCGCCCACCTTGAATGCAGCAAGATCCGCCTGTGCGCTGGGCAGTACGGTGGGCTCAGCGCCCATTACGGTGACGGTGGAGGGAGCGGCGGCGTTGGGGTAAGCGTTCTCATACAGGCCGCTGAGCTTCAGATCGGAGACAAACAGGGTATCGGAGGACTTGTCGTAGGTCCCCACGTCATACTGGCGCAGGTCGCTGAGCTCGGCGGGGATGCCGTTCTTGTAGATCTGGGCCGGGGTCTTGCCGCCGGACAGGGAGGCGAAGGGGTTGTTGGAGCCGGTGGGTTTGTTCTTGGCCACCAGCACGTTGTCGTCGCTGACGCTGGCGGTCTTGGAGGGCATATAGATGTATTCCAGCTTACCGGAGCTGTTGAAGCACAGACGCAGGCTGGCGCCGGAGCGCAGGCTGGTCCAGATCTTCTCGTAGGTGCTGGCGGCCTGCTCGTCGCTGGTATAGACCGGGGTCTCCAGCGTGACGGAGATGGTTTCGTCGCCCAACACAGGAATGGCGTTGGCCTCCGGGCTGCCCATGACGGTGACGGAGCGGAAGGTGCTGCCCTCCTCGGGGAGGACGGCCAGCAGTTTCTTGTTCTTATCCAGAACGAGCTGGCCGCGGGTACCGTTGAGCTCGCCGGGGAAGGAGACGCGGTCGGTCTTATAGGTGCCGGAGGTGGTGAGCACCGAGCCGGTGGTGCCGTCGTCGGCAGTGGCGTCGGTGGAGAGAACCACCACGTTCTCCTCCAGGGAGCCGCCCAGGGTGGTCAGGTACACCTGGTCGCTGCCCTTAGGCTCAGTAAAGAGCAGGTTATAGAACAGAATCGCCGCCTGCCCGCGGGTGAGGGTGGCCGCGCCGCCCAGGCTCAGGCCGTCGGCCAGCCCCGAGGACTGGGCCACGGCCACATAGCCGTCATACCAGTTGGAGCCGGTGGCCACATCGGCGCTGCCATAGCCCAGCACCCGCATGAGGATGGTGACGGCCTCGCCGTAGGTGATGGCCTGGTTGGGGCGGAAGGTACCGTCGCCCACGCCCATAATCAGGCGTGTACCGCCAGTGGTGCCGCCATTCTCACCAGCGGTGCCGCCGATGGTGATGGAGGAGGCCAGGTTCACGTAGCCCCTGGCCCAGTAGGTGGGGCCCACATCGGTGAAGATGGTGCGGTTACGCTGGGCGGGCTCCTCAGCGCCGCGGCCCATGATCTCCACGGTCATTTTGCAGAACTCGGCCCGGCTCAGGGTGCCGCCGGGGTTGAAGGCGCCGCCGCCGGTGCCGTCCACCACGCCCAACAGGCGGAGCATCTCCGCGGCGTCGGCGACAGTGGAATCGCTGATGTCGGAGAAGCCGCCCGAGCCGGACGCCGAAGCGGGAGGAAATACCAGCAGCCCGGCCAGCAGCGCGGCGGACAGAAGGCAGGAAATCAGTCGTTTTAATCTCATATTCTCTCTCCTTTAATCGGCCCGCAGGGCATCCACCGGCTGGAGGCCGGAGGCCTTGATGGCAGGGTACAGGCCGAAGATGACGCCCAGGGCCACGGAAATGAAGAAGGAGCCGACGGCAACGCCCGGGCTGGGCCATAGAATCATTTTAAAGGACAATTTGCCCACGATCAAGGTGCCGATGTAGCCCGCGGCGATACCGAACAGGCCGCCGATGCCGCAGATCATGCAGGCTTCGATCAGGAACTGGGCGATGATGCTCTTGCGCTCGGCACCGATGGCCTTGCGGATACCGATCTCCCGGGTGCGCTCGGTGACGGTGACCAGCATGATGTTCATAATGCCGATGCCGCCGACGGCCAGGGAGATGGCGGCAATGCCGCCCAGGAAGCGCTGCTGCATCTTGTCCTGCTCCTTGCTCTGCTCCTGCCAGGTATTGGGGGTGGAGACATTGCCCTCATTCGGGCCCAGCAGGCTGTCCAGGTAGCCCTGGAGCAGGGAGACGGCCTTGGTGGTCGTGGCGGAGTCCTTGGCCTTTGCCACAAAACTTCCAATTTCGGTTTTGCCGCTGATGATGCGGTTCACGGTATAGGGAATGAGCACATAGCGGTCCATACCGGACATGTTGTTGGGGTCCTTCTCCTCAAAGACGCCGACAACGGTGAAGGGGATGCCGTTGATGGTGATCTCCTTACCCACGGGGTCAATGTAGTTGAAGAGGGTGTCGGCGATTTTGGAGCCGAGGACACAGACCTGGCTGTAGTTTTCCACGTCCAGGAAGGAGATGTCCCGGCCCCGGGCGATGGTGAAGTTGTTGCACAGGGAGTAGTCCTGGTTGCCCATGACGAGCCGGGGGGATTCGTCCCAGTTGCTGTTATTGCTGTCCATGGACTTGGCGCCGTACTTCAGGATAGTCTGGTCGTAGTAGTCCACGGTGGGAGTGAGGCCCAGGATGTAGTCGTCGAGATCCTCCATGCAGTAGTCCCGGATGGTCTTGGTCAGATCCCGCCCGGAGGGGCTGTAGGCATTGATGTTGACCACGTTGTTGCCCAGGCTCTCGTAGTACTCCCGCATCTGGCGGTTCTGGCCCTCGGCGTAGGAGACCAGGATGATGACGGCGGCCAGGCCGATGATGACGCCCAGCATGGTGAGGGCGGAGCGGGCCTTTTTCGCGGCGATAGATTTGACCGCGATCTTGAAGGCTTGGGTCAGGTTCAAAGGAAGGCCCCCTCTCTGTCGCCGTCGTAGATGATATGCCCGTCGGAGATGCGCACGACGCGCTCGGCGGTGGCGGCGATGCCGTTGTCGTGGGTGATGAGGATGATGGTGGAGCCGTCGTCGTGCAGGCCGTGGAGGATCTCCAGCACGTGCTTGCCGGTGCGGGAGTCCAGGGCGCCGGTGGGCTCGTCGGCCATGATGATGGGGGGCTGGGTGGCGATGGCGCGGGCGATGGCCACGCGCTGCTGCTGGCCGCCGGACATCTCGGTGGGCTTGTGCCCGGCGCGCTCGGCCAGACCCACCCGCTCCAGGGCGGCCTCCACCCGGTCGGCCCGCTTGGAGGCGGGCACGCCCTGGTAGATGAGGGGCAGCTCCACATTCTCCCAGGCGTTGAGGGCGGGGATGAGGTTGAAGCCCTGGAAGATGAAGCCGATCTGCTTGTTGCGGATGTGGGCGAGCTGCCGGTCGGACAGCTCGGTGACGTCCACGCCGTCCAGGTGGTAGTCCCCGTAGGTGGGGATGTCCAGGCAGCCCAGGATATTCATGAGGGTGGACTTGCCGGAGCCGGACTGGCCGATGATGGCCAGGAATTCTCCCCGGTCCACGGAGAGGGAGACGCCGTCCAGTGCGCGAACCTCGCTCTCCTCCCCCTCGTGGTAGATTTTAAAGAGGTTTTTTACATCAATGAGCATACCGGGGCCCTCTTTAATAGTACATTTCGTCGGGGTTCTGGTAGCCGATAAAGACCTCCTGGCCTTCCGCCAGGCCGCGGGTGATTTCCACCTTGGAATTATCGGACAGGCCGACCTCGACGGGCACGGCCCAGAAGCCCTCGGGGCAGTCCCAGGTGGGGTCGGGCTCCAGAATGGCGTTGGCGGGGGCCTCCTTGGACTTGACCCATACGATGACGCCGGTGCTGTCGTCGCTGGCGCCGCCGGAGGACATGGAGCCGCCGTCCACGACGACGCCGCCGCCGGGCATCGGCACCGCGACCATACCCAAGGGATCAGCAAAAGCGCCGCCGGAGTAGGACTGGGGCAGAGCTTCCACGCCGCCGTCCACCATGCCGCCGTCCATCATGCCGTCGTCCACCATGCCGCCGTCCATCATACCGTCGTCCATCATGCCGTCATCCATCATACCGTCATCCATTCCGGCGGAGGGATCGGCATCCAGGGTTTCGGGGAGCTGGACGTTGGCGAAGCTGACATACTTGACGGCCTGGACGGGGACGGTGAGGCAGTCCTCCGACTCGCTGGCCACGAAGGAGTATTCGGCGTAAGTACCGGGGATCATGCTGCCGTCGTAGTTGTCCACGGTGACGACGGCGGGAATGGAGGCCACGCCGTTCTCGCCGGAGGCGGTCATGGATACGCTCTCCACGATGCCCACGTAGGGCGTGCCGTACTGGTTGATGTCCACCATCATACCGGCCTTGATGTAGCGGGCGTTGCGCTCGTCCACCTGAATTTCGATGATCATCTGGGAGGTGTCGGCGATGGTGATGCCCTGGCCGCTGGATACCTCCTGACCCTCGGTCAGGCTGCACTGGAGAACCGTGCCGTCAATGGGGGCGACGGCGTTGTACTTCTCCAGCTCCTTGGTGGCCTCCTCCAGCTTCTCCTGGGCGGCCTTGAGGGCGTTCTCCTTGGAGGCGATCTCCTCGTCGGTGTCCTTGGCGCCCAGCTGCACCAGGAGCTGCCCGGCCTTCACGTCGCCGTAGTTCAGCAGGCTGACGCGCTCCACCGGGCCGGTGGCCTTGGCGGTGATCTTGGTGGACTCGTAATACTCCAGCTTTCCGTTCTGGTAGGGGTAGATGGGGGTGCCGTCGGCGGCGGTGAGGCCGGCGGAGGCGTCCATTCCCTCGGCAAGGGTGCCGGGGTTGTCCAGCACCAGCACCACCTCGAAGTGGGTGGCGCCCTCGGGGGAGACAAAGCGCACCTTGTTGATCTGCTCCACCTTGCCGGTGACGGGCGCCATGATGGCGGGGATGGAGATCTGCGCGGTCTGCCCCACCTTGATGTCACCCTCATAGGCGTAGCTGTAGTACAGGGAGAGGCGCAGCTTGGTGTCGTTGACCAGGGTGGCGATGGTGTCGCCCTCGTTGACGGTGTCGCCCACCTTGAGATCGGCCACCTCCCGCAGGTTGCCCGCGTGGGGGGCGGTAATGCTCAGCTCCGCGATCTTGTCATAGACAGCCTGGAGCTCCTTGTTGCAGTTGTCCACCGACTTCTGGGCCTCGGTCACCGCGTCGCGGGCGGTGGTGTCGTCCATACGGTAGAGCTGCTGGCCCGCGGTCACCTGGTCGCCCTCCTGGACGAAGAGCTCCAGAATGGTGCCCGAGCCGGGCGTGACGGTGGCGGAGTCCTTGGCTTTGGTGGTGCCGCTGCCCTCCACCATGGACTGGATGGAGCCCCGGGTGACGAAGTCGGTCATGACCTCGCCCTTGGAGCCGTCCTCCCGGAATACAAAGTACCACACCAGCACAACGAGCGCGATGGCGATGGCGGCGACAATGAGAATTCCCGCGATCGTCTTGCCCCGGCCCTTGCGTTTCTTCTTCGGCCCAGTGGGGGCGGCCGGGGGCGCGGCCGGCGGGGTCATCACTGGGGTCTGCTGTTCGGTCATGTCTGTTCCTCCCTAAAGATTGGCGATTGGATTGCATTTACCATTGTACCACAAGCCGCGGGGCTTGGCATTACAAAGCAGTGACAAGTTCTTAAGGAAACCTTAAATTTGCCGCGGCTATCTATTAGACGAAAAAAACGCCCAAAAGTTTCCGCTGTTCCCAAAACTGTTTTTGCCGCCCCTACATCCGGGATTTCGTTTCCGGCGGGCTGTCTTGCGTCGCTTGGACGTAGGGGCGGGGCTTGTCCCCGCCCGCTCTCTGCACCCGGCCGGAGCGGCGGGCCGATGTGGGCATCGGCCCCTACGGGAAAACAAGGTGCGGGACACCAGCACACAGCGAACGGCCCCGGCCTGTAGGGGCGGGTGCCCACACCCGCCCGCGATCTGCCCGGCGGCCCCTGCAAAGAAAGGCGCATCACGTAGGGGCGGGGCT
>OGMN01000957.1_pt1 | contig 25416 bp, 26 predicted proteins | sample 1573211 | NCBI WGS metagenome assembly OGMN01 (sample SAMEA2581876, study PRJEB24529) | metagenome | biome: Human gut stool | place: China | collected 2011
TATCGGGAGGTAGAGTTCTTTTGTTACTTTTCTTGCTCATGAAAGAAAAGTAAATCTAAATAGCGTCTATATATATGTTCATCTCTTTTGTAGTAAAGAAACAAACAACACCATAGATAAAATTTTATAATCACCTTTATATTACTAATAAAAATAAAATCAATATCTCAAAATATTTTCTTTTTGATTTATTTTTCTTTTAATAAAAGAAAAATGAACATATAATATAAGGAGGAAAAAATTTTTATGAATATTTTACTAGCTATTGCTGTTATGATTATTATCATTATTGCTAGTTATTTAGCTGATAGAAAATACCCTACAAAGAGAATATTTATTATTCCTTGTGGCATTATTTTACTTTGTTTGGTAGCTGTCTATAGTTCTTTAGTGATACCATCTTCTTCAAATTCTATCTCCACTGAGCAACGTTTGGCTATTTTAAACGAACAACCTTATTTTATAACATGGTACAATGATTATAAAGAAGATATCAATCAGCTAGATAGATTTGCTACAGTTTATCACAAAATCATTTCTAATTATGAAAATCAATCCATATCTGCAACTGAAGCTTTAAGTCAATTGCAAAGATTATATGATGAAACAAATGCTTTTAATAATTCACTACAAGATGCTTTACCGCCAAGTGAATTATCACAAAACAATTATACATTAGTTTATAATATTTTGGAAAAAACTCGTGTTTATAGTTATAAATTAAATGAAACTGTTCGTCAAAGCATTGTAATCATCAATGAAGGAACTTACAATCAAATTGAGCATAAAGATATTGTAAATAATTTAAATCGCATTTATGCTATTGAAGCTCCTATAATGTTAGATATCAATAACGAAGTATCGCAAATTAAAGATAATCTAACTATTCCTGAAAATTAATCACAATATAATATATAGATAAAATAAAAGGTGATACTAAAAGTATCACCTTTTTTATTATAATTATTATTATAAATCTTTTACAATTGTTTTGAGATATTCCGCAAAGTCACCAGATAAATCATCACGACGGAGAGCAAATTCTACTGTAGCTTTCAAAAAGCCTAATTTATCGCCTACATCATAGCGTTTACCAGTGAAATTATAAGCATAAACATTTTCACGTTTTGCCATAACTTTGAGTGCATCTGTTAACTGTATTTCTCCACCTTTGCCTGGCTTAGTATTTTGTAATACTTCAAATACATCTGGAGTGATGATATATCTGCCAAGCACTGCCATTTGACTTGGAGCTTCTTCAATACTTGGTTTTTCAATCATATCATTGACTTTCATCAATTGTTCATTGATAGTTGGCACGCCTGCTACAATACCATAAGAAGAAACCTTTTCTTTTGGCACTTGTTGACAACCTAAAATAGTAGCACCTGTTTGTGTGTACATATCCATCAACTGTTTTAAAGCTGGCATTTCAGGATTATAAACTATATCATCACCTAATAATACAGCAAATGGTTCATTATCAATGAATGCTCTAGCACATAAAATGGCATCACCTAAACCACGCATATGTTTTTGACGAATGTAATGCACATTTATTTCTGATGTTTCCTGTACCATTTCCAATAATTTAGTTTTACCTTTAGCTTTTAATTCAGCTTCTAAAATTGGCGCACTATCAAAATGGTCTTCAATTGCACGTTTAGCATGACCACTGATGATCAAAATATCTTCAATACCGCTAGAGATAGCTTCTTCTACTATGTACTGAATTGTAGGCTTATCTACTATTGGTAACATTTCTTTAGGTGTTGCTTTTGTCGCTGGCAAAAAACGAGTACCAAAACCAGCAGCAGGTATAACAGCTTTGCGAATACGTTTCATAACAATCTACTCCCTATAATCTACTCAAATAAATAAAATACTTTAAATTGTGACAATTTTATACAATCAAAATTTATTATAGCATAAAAAAAGATTTTCTTCATGAAATTATTTATTCGATCTATCATGAAGAAAATCTCTGTTTTTATTTTTATTAATGATTGACCTGTTTAGCTAAAGTTTCATTCATATGTCTTATACCTTCTTCTAAATTAGCCAAATGTTTATCCATGCGAAATAACAAAAAACTTGCTACTACCATAGGAAAACCATAATTTGCTATATACGTAAAAATATATTCCATATTATCACCTTAATTCTTTATTTCTCTAGAGATTTATTAATAAAAGCTAATGCTTTACGATAATTTTTGCTTACAGCTTGTACAGATATATGCAATAGTTTTGTGTTTATATTTTAATCCTTTAAATACCACTAAGATAAAGACTTTATATTGTTTAGGTGGCAATTGATGAATAAGTTTTACTATATCTAATCTAGCAGAAATACTATCTGCTAAGTCCTCATCTACTGCCAATAAATCCCCAAATTCTTTTATTTCATCATCATCATCTGTATGCATTTGAGCAGATAAAGATACTTCATTTTGCCAAATACGCAAATATCTACGAAATAAAGTATGCACACCTTGATATACTTTTACTTTAGCATAACCGGCAAACGGCACACCTAAAGACTCATTAAAATCTTTAATTGCCTGATAAAAACTAATCACGGCTTCTTCATATGCCTCTTCTTGAATAGATATTAAATGATGTTGTCTAGAAGCACTATTTAATAAATTCTTATACTTATTTAATAATAACTGTATAGCATAATTATCTCCAGCTTTAGCTTTTATTAATAGTCTTTCCATCTAATCGTCTTCTTTCTATCATCAAGAGAATAATTTAAAAGAAAAAGGGGTGACACGCACCCCTTTTTCCTTATTCCGCAGCGATTTCTGCTGTGTCCTGACGATTTACACTACCTAAATTATATTTTTGTAAGCCCGCTATTTTTTGACCGATATCTAAAATATCATCTTCTGATAAAGAAGGATTGATATAACCGAAACTACGACTGCTATAACTAGCTTTACCTGTAGAAGTAGTACCTGTTTCTACTTTAATGATGATTTCACATTCTGCATTTTTCTTAACTGCCATAATACATTCCTCCTAATAAGCTATAAAATAAAATTATAAATTAAACTTAAGCTAAAACATCTTGTGTAGTAGTTGTGATATATGCTTCTTTAATTGCTGTTGCTTTATGATTATCTTTGATAATAGCCTGTGTATCAATCATTTTCTGCATGACTACATCGACTTCACTTTTTGTCAATTCATCTTTAGGATCTGCCAAATTATATTTAAAATCGTCTCCATTATCTAAAGTAAATACCATTGTTAATTTGCGTGTATCTGCCATTAAAAATCACTCCTTAATTTTAAAAATACATCATAGCTTTAATTGATAACATCTTTTGCCGCCGTTTCTTATTCATCTTATCAACTCCTTACACTTATTTACTTGCAACTTAGATGGCAAAAATCAACCCCTAAATCAAAAATTTTTTCTTAGCAAATAAAAAAAGACAAACTATTATCCAAAATTACATAATAGTTTGCCTTTCGCTATATGTGCAGTTATGAATTTAAACTTTATATATTTTCTGCGAAGTATTTTCTAAACTTATATTTTTAATGTCAAATAAATTCGAGGCGTAAAATTTATCCATTCTCATACCAAAACCAATACAAATTTTAAAAATAGTATCTTCTGTAGGATTACGACTTTTTTCACTTAATAAGCTAGCCACAGTTGAAGGTGGCATTCCTGCTTTATTTGCCAAGCCATTTATGCTCAAATTATATTCCTTACACAATTCCAAAATCCTATAATCTACTGCCTTTATAAGTAGCATTATAATCATCTCGCTTTTTTTTAGATTAACTATATTATACTCTTATAAAAATAAAATGTATTCGACATGTCGTAAATTTTTATAAAAATAACAAAAAATTTTTCTAAATTTGCTAAAAAGGTTTATTTTCTTCCTTTAAACTGCAAGTAAATCATTAAAGGAGTGATTACTTATGCAAAATTTTCAAGTAATAGATATCTCAGCTTGGCAAGAAAAACTCAATTGGCAAAAACTAAAAGCAAATAATATTCAAGGCGTTATCATCAAAATAGGTGAGTACACTCATCTAGATGAAATGTTTATCTCACATGTAAATAATGCTGTAACTTATAATTTGCCCTATGGCATATATTATTACGCTCATGCTTCTACAATTGATAAAGCTATAACAGAAGCTAACTGGGTAGATAAACAAATCAAAACATATCTCAATGGACAAAATCCACCACTTGGCATCTGGTATGATGCAGAAGATAAATCTATGTTCAAAAACAATATCAATGTAGCTTATATGATTGGCAATTTCATCAATCGACTAAACGAACTAGATTATAATTATGTAGGTCTATATAGTTCCTATAATTGGCTCACCAATATCATTGACTTAAATCTACTTGCAGATTATATTCCCATCTGGTCTGCTCAATATTATCATGAAAACAGCTTTAAACTAGAATATCCTGATCGCATTTGTAAGATATGGCAATACACAGATCATAAGCAAATAGATGATATGATACTTGATTGCAATATTTACTATGCATAAGCCATACTAAAAGAAAACCTCAAAGAAGATATCTTCTTTGAGGTTTTTTTCTATCTATTTTTATCTATTATTGTACATTCTAAAATAATAATCTTTGTATTCACCACTTATGATTTTTTCCCACCAAGATTTATGTGTCAAATACCAATCAATAGTTTTCTTAATTCCATCATCAAACTTAGTAGCAGGAAGCCAACCAAGTTCATTATGAATTTTTGTAGGATCAATAGCATATCTACGATCATGACCTGGTCTATCTGTTACAAATTCAATTAAGTCTTCACTTTTACCAAGTTCTTTTATAATTGTTTTTACAACTTCTAAATTAGTGCGTTCATTATGACCACCAATATTATATACTTCGCCAATTTTCCCTTTGCGAATAATCAAATCTATAGCAGAACAATGGTCTTCTACATAAAGCCAATCACGTACATTTTCACCTTTACCATATACTGGTAATTTTTTATCATTTAAAGCATTAGCTATCATGAGTGGAATTAATTTTTCAGGGAAGTGATATGGTCCATAGTTATTAGAACAGCGAGAAATAGTCACAGGTAATTTATAAGTGCGATAATATGCTTGCACCAATAAATCTGCTGAAGCTTTCGAAGCTGAATATGGACTAGAAGTATGAAGTGGTGTTGTTTCCGTAAAGAATAAATCTGGTCTATCTAGTGGTAAATCTCCATAAACTTCATCTGTAGATACTTGATGATAGCGAATATTACCATATTTACGACAAGCATCCATCAGTATACTTGTACCAATTACATTTGTCTGTAAAAAGATTTCTGGATTTTCAATAGATCTATCCACATGAGATTCTGCTGCAAAATTTACTACAACATCTGGCTTTTCACTTGCAAATAATTCATCAACAAAAGTTCTATCTGCAATATCACCTTTAACAAATTTAAACTTAGGATTTTTCATTGCAATTTCTAATGTTTCTAAATTGCCAGCATAAGTCAACTTATCTAAACAGATTATTTCATCATTTGGATAATTATCTAATTCATAATAAACAAAATTACTACCAATAAATCCGGCTCCACCAGTTACTAATATTTTCATTATTTATCTTCTCCATATATAAATTCTATCTATTTATTTTATATATAAAAATAGATAGGTAGCAACAATCTACCTATCTATATTAATTTCAATTTTAAATATTTTATCTATAAGATATATTATTTTACTCGTAGTACTTTACAAATTGCACTTCTACAAAGATTTTTTTCATAATTATTCATACCTATAAAATACATTAAAATAATATAAATTAATGTATATATAACCACTTTTATAGCAAAATACAACCAGCTATATTCTAACGATACATTCATTTGAAAAATCTCTACTAATACTATCAATATAAATGCACTTGGCATCATATGAATTATATTTTTCCAAAACAAAGGAATATCAATACCAATCCGTTTATGATAATATCTATTCATTATTAAACCTGTACTTATAAAAAGTGCAACTGCTGTACTAATAGCACAACCTAACCCACCATAAGTTTTAGCTAGTAAAAAAGCAATAAAAATATTAATTATAGATAATATAAAATATATTGAAACTCTATACTTATTTAAGTTCATTGCTTGTAATATAGCAATCCCTGTACTTTGTAACATAGGTATTCCTAAAGCTATCATTAATAATAAAGTTATATTATATGCCAATAAATAATTATCTCCTGCCCAAAGATAAATAAATTCTTTTCCTAAAAGAAAAAACATTACTAAAATATACCCCATAACTATATATTGTAACCTACCAATTTTAATCATTAAATCAGTTAACTCCTGCTTTGTTGCTTTATTAGTTACCATAATAGTTACTTTCGGCAAAAGAACTCCACTTATAGCGTTTGAAAACTGCATATACATTCCTATAAATTGCATAGCTACAGCATAAATAGCTACTTGAATAGTTCCTGATACCATACCTAATATAAATTGACCAGTTCCCCAATAAATTTTATCTATAATAGCATTAAGAAAAATAAAAAATGCATAGCCGGATATCTCATATAAAAAAGCTTTTTCAAAATGACCTTTGCTAAAATGTATATTTAAATATCTAAAACAATAATATACATTTGTAAGCAAGCAAGCAATATTTACTATTGTTGCTGTTACTACTAAAGTTACAGCACCATATCCCATAAATAAAAAAGGCAATGCTATTATAGGTTTCAATAATACACTAATAATATTAAATATACGTAAAAAAATAAATCGTTCATATGCCTGCATTAATGAAACAAATACACTTAATGGAAAAGATATAGCTATATTGAATATAAGCAATATCATCATTATTTTAGCTCGTCCAATCTGGTCAACAGATAAAGTTGATCCAAACATATTATCTACGTTAAAATACAATATACTTCCAACAATTAAAGTGATTAAACCTATAATCGAATATATTGCTAAAAACAACCCATTTAGTTCTGACTCAGATTTTTTATCACCTACTGCACGATTTTTAGATACATATCTAACAATAGTATTACCAAGTCCCATATCTAATATACTAAGATATGCAACAAGTGAACCAATTAATGAATAAAGACCAAATTCAGATTGACCTAAAAGTCTAATCATTATTGGCATATATCCCAAACCTACTATTATTCCTGCTGTAATATTGACATATGACAATATTGCTCCTAGCTTTAATTGATTCAAAAGATATTCTCCTTTTTATATAAACATATTTTTTATAATACACCATGTTTTATAAATTATTAAGATTTTATTATTCTATTTATATCATCCAATAAAGATTTTTTTGATAAATAACTCTGTTTTTTTATTATATTATTATTAATGCCTTCTTTTTCAACTAGTTCCAAACAATCTACTATATCTTGCACGCTAGTGTTTATTGTTTTACACCTATATTCTAATCCTAAATTATAAAAAAATTGATTTACTTTCTTTTCCCAACTAATACCAATTGTAGGAATTCCCATTGATGCTGCTATTATATGACTATGCAATCTAAATGATATTATTTTATTAAAATTTGATATAACATTTACTAAATCTTGAGCTGTTTTAGGTCTCATTAAATATTGATTTTTATTTAAATTTTTCCTAACTACTATATTTTTTAACATTTTATAATCAGCTTCACTACCATTACAAAATAATTGCCACTTTATTTTTCTTTTATCTAATTCATCTATTAAATTACTCCAAAAAATTATTTGCTTTTCATCTCTAAATCTATCGCAATTCATAATACCTAATCCTACAATAGATTCTTTACGAACTTTATTAACATTAAAATATTCATTTGTACATAAAGCTGTATCAAAAGTTTTAACCGCTTTTTTCTTTGATGTCATCAAATATTTTGTATTAACTAAATTAATATCGTCTCGAATTGAAATAGATTTTACTATATCTAATAATAATATTTTTTTTAATCTTTTTTCTAATTTCCTATTCTCTATCTCTTTTGCCCCACAAGCATGAAATATCACAGGAATATTTCTCTTTTTAAAAATTTTTATTAGTTTTTCTATTGGAAAAACAAAATAATCCATAAGCATTTGCCCGCCTGCAAATATTACTAAATCATAAGGTTTATCAAAATTATTATAATAATTATTTTTAAATAAAATATTTATTTCCCCCGAATTTATTAAATTAAACTTAAATAAAATTAATGCTATTTTTTTTATTATTCTTTCATACCATTTATAATTAAAATATTTCCCATAAAATTCTCTGCCTGATAAATCACATAATTCTATATCACAATATACATTTTCTTTTATTATATTTTTTACAATCTCGCATAAAACAGCATCACCTAAATTATCCGAATAAACTTCTCCTATAATTAATATTTTTTTTTTCATGTTTTTTATATTTTTATTTTCTTTAATAATTTCTTTATACATCCACTAACTCCTCTAGTTTTATAATTAATAGTTAATTTAACTAATAAATTTGTAATAATCTGCGGATAAAATTTATCATATTTACTATGATACATTTTATATAAATTAAAATATCGTTTTTGCTTTTTTGGCAACCAAGCACCATTAAATAAATGCATTGCATATGAATTATTTGTCAAACTTATCTTTCCAGTAAGTCCATCTAATGGACAAAAATACTCTTTTGGATATATAGTAATATAATTATTTTTTTGATATTTATTATTAAATTCAATACCATATTTTTCTAAAATAGGTTTTAATAACATTGTATTTGGTTCTAAATCAAAACTTCCATCTTCTTTTATAAAATGCTTTTCTTTATAGCAATCTAACATCTCTTTAAATAAAGGATTTCCTTTTTCAGATGCTAATAACCAAACTCCAACAAGCTCTTTTGATTCAAATCCTGAAAAAGCTCTATTGTTTAATAAATCATTAAAAGACTTTAATACTTTTATATCACTATCTAAATATATTCCACCATACTTATACAATACATATAATCTTACATAATCAGATACAAATGCATATTTTTTTACATCAAAAGCCTCTTTAGTAAAAGAAGATATATTAACATCAAAATTGTTTTTATTCCATTCTATAATCTTATAATCTGGTAAAAATTTTTCCCAAGTATTTATGCACTCTTGAATTAATTCTGGAAATGGTTCTCCACTCATCCAACAATAATGTATTATTTTAGGTATCATCTTTTATTCTCTCCTAATTATAAAAAATCTTCATAAATTAATATAAATATATTTTTTCTCCTAAATGAATAATAAAATCATATATTCAAACATCAACATCAAAACTGATACAAAAAATACCTGAAAATATAATTTAAAAATCATTTTCATAAAAAATTAATATATTTTTGTTTTTTACTTATTTATTATTTTCTATACTGAACAAACGAACTATATATTCTTTTAATCATTAATTTCTAAATAAACTCATTTTCCTTTAATATTAAAATTCCATCATATTCACCTTTGTAACTTTTAGGATATATACAAATTACATACTCTTTTTTCTTAAATGAGTTTATTAAATTCTTATATAAATCTGCTATTGCACTTTTTTCTATACCAAATAAAATTGTTATTATCAATATATTTTACTCCTTCATATTATTATCCCGAAATTAATCCTAAATTAGATATATAACTATTTATAGCTAATCCTATAATTAATAATGTTATTATCATCTTATATATTTTATTATTTGACAATTCTATTATTAATGGTAATAAAAATATTAAACTTATCCAACAAGGTGCTGCAAATCGTTCTCCAAAAAAAGGATATTTAGACCATATACTCATTATAAATAAACCATATCCTAATATCACCATCATTAAATCATAATATCTATATTCTTTACGTAATATCTTATTAAACGTCCCTAAAAATAAAAATATCATTAAATATTTATATAACCTATATAAATTGTTATTATCTAAAAATTCACTATTTAAATAAACTGCCACTCTTTGCATAATCTCAAAATCACTAAATAAATTAATAATAATATTATTAGCAATATCAAATAATCCTATCAACAAAGACATCATAAAAAAAATAAAAATATTAATTGTATTTATTTTTATTTTTCTTAAAGGATATATAAATATCATTGCCCATATGGATAAGTGAAAACAACTTGCTAACCAAATACATAATATAAATTTTTTAAAATTATTATCAATTAAATATCTCAATGAATATAAAAAAATTGCTATAGCTATACCTTGTCTAATTTGTGCTAATTCTTTTACGCAATAAATAAATGAAAAATATATCAATAATGAAATTAAAGGATAAATTGCATATGCTTTTATACATTTATAATATAAAGATATGCTTATAGTAGCTACAATTAAAAATAAGAAACTACTTTCATCTGTAAATAATTTTACTAATGAATTTAATAGTAAATATCCTATTTCTTCTCTTGTAGAAATAAAAAAATCCCATTGATTATTCATAATTATATCAATAATATCTGGTGTCCAATTAAATAAATTTACATATGCTTTATAATCTGCAGTATCAACTCTTAGTCCTGCAATAAAAATTAATATAATACACCATATAAAAAGAAGATATTGAATATATTTTTTTAAACTTGATTTAAATAAAATATCTCCAATAGAACAAATTGACATTAAAAACAACATTGTCGTAGTTATTTCTATCAAGTTTTTTCCTCCTTTTAATCAAGATATTTCTTATAATAATTCATCATTTTTGCTGAGGTAAATTCTTTACTTCTATTAATTGATAATTCTCTATATCTACAATATAGTTTTTTATTTTTTAACAACTTAATAATTGCTTCCTTTAAAAATTTTTCCTTAATAAATTCTGAACAATTATCCTCTAAAAAATCTGGTGTTAATATTCCATAATCTGCTAAAAAATAATTATTTTTAATAGTTATATTAATATCATCATTTAATAACTCTCTTGGTCCAGACTTACAATCAACTGATACTATAGGTAGTCCCACTGACATTGCTTCTACTAATACATTAGGAAATCCTTCATATAAAGAAGTTAATACAAATATATCTGCATTATACATATATTTATATGGATTAGATTTTCCCCCCATTAAATGAACACATTCTTTCAAATTTAATGACTGAACTAATTTTTCTAATTTATTATAATATACCCCTTGACCTAAAATAACTAATTGTATATCAGGAATATATTTCCTTAATTCAGGCATTATCTTTATTAAATGCCATTGTCCTTTTTGTTCAGATGTAGCACCTACATTTATAATAACTGGATTCTTAAAAATCTTATATTCCTCATCAGATAAAGATTCTAATTTTAATTTTTCTATTTTTTTATCATCTACACCATTATATATTGTATCTATCTTATTTTCTTTTATGCCATAATTTTTTATTAAATCTATTCCTATATATTTTGATACAGTAATAATTTTATCAGATTTATTATATAATAATTTTATTAAAAAATTATATATATAATTATAAATTCTATTATTTATTCCTTTTCCTATATTATTTTCTATTGATTTAACATTATGTTCTGTAATTATTGTTTTTCCTTTTTTGCTTATTAATATATTAATAATATTTGCAGTCATTCCAAAACTAACAACATAATCAAACTTATATATTTTATATATTTTATAAAAGTCATATATTCTTTTTATAAAAATAAATATTTTTTCAATAAAATATTTTCCTTCTTTTTCTAATGAAAATATATCTCCATACACTTTAAAATTTATATTTTTTTTCTTTAATAATAAATTATATTGCTTATAATTTTTATCTTTATTAAACTCATTAGATAACGATTCTAAAACTCTAGGCATTCCACCAGTATATAAATCTGGTATGAGCCATGCTATTTTTTTTCTCATAATTATCTCACTTTATACTACATAAATCTATATAAATTTCTTTATATTTTTTTATAGAATTTTCCCAACTATATTTTTTTACAATATCATTTAAAAACTTTTTATCACTCTCTGTTAAATCTATAAATCTAATTTCATTGATATTATTTACATCATATAAATATTTTTTATCTAAAAATATTTCAGGAAAAGCACCACTATTTGGTAATATTGGTATACAACCACATGCTACAGCTTCTAAAGCAGCCAGCCCAAATCCTTCTATTTCACAACCCGATATGAAATATTTTGATTTACTATACCATATTCCCATTTCTTGAAATGATATTTTCTTTCTTAATAATATATCTTTTTCTAGATTATTTAACTTAATATATTTTTCTACATTTTTTTCTAATATTCCCTCTCCTATTAATATCAAATAAGCATTCGGTATTTGCTTTTTCGCCTCTTTAAAAACATCAATTACTTTATATGGATTTTTATATTCTATCATTCTTCCAACAGATATAAATATTATCTTGTTATTTTTTATATCTATATTAATATTATTTACTGGAAATTTATTAAAACCATTATATATGACATCTGCTTTTATTTTATATTTATCCCATAATTCTGCTTTAGAAAATTTTGATATTGTTAATACCTTTTCTGCTCTTTTTACAATAATTTTCATGAATTTTTCATTTATATATGACAAAATATTTTCCTTTAATCCTTCTGTTCTTTCTATATCCCTATGTGGACATCCATGTATTGTATATATATATTTACATCTAAAAAAACTAGCTAAATATGCTATTATACCAAAATTAGCACCATTAATATGTACTAAATCATATTTTCCAAAGGAAAATTTAACAAAAGAACTTATCATGAAGATTATCATATATATAATCTTAAAACTTTTATACTCTTTCCATCTAGGCTTTTTTAAAATCTGAAAATTTATATCATCAATTTTATCAAAATAATTTTTATATGCTATATTTATATTATCTAAATGAGGTTCCATCGCTATTTTTATCATGTTATCTAAATCTCCAATAAAAATCTAATATATTTTTCATCTGTTTTTCATTCCAATTTCTTGCTCCATATCTTGGAATTTCATATATATCATCAACTTCTTTAAAATTTCTATTTTCTGTTGTAAAAGCTTTTTTAAATCCATATTTTTTTAATAATTTTATTGTATTACTATTATAATCTATATTTTTTAATCCAAATGGATATGCAAAATATTCTACTGATTTATTTGTTATATTTTCTAATATTTTTTTTGATTCTCTTATTTCCCACTCCTGTTTTTCTATACTTTGTATACCTAATCTAGTATGTGTTACAGTATGTGCTCCTATCAAGATATTAGATAGTTTACTCATCTGTTTCAATTCTTTTTTATTTACTGTTCTATATAACTCTCTACAATCTATATTAGGCTTCATTTGCTGATTTATACTAAATAAAATCTGTTCTCTATCTTCAAATTGCATTTGTTTTAATTCTAAATGTAAAAATTTTATAAATTTATTTAAATTAATTTTTTCTAAGTCATATTTTTTATCAAATATTTTCAAATTATTATTAGTTCTATATAGTAACATTCGGATATAATCATGATCCCAAAATTCTTTATTTATATTTATATTTAATGTACTAATAAAAAATATTGCTGGTATATTATATTTTTCTAATATTGGTAATGCATAAATATAATTATCTACATATCCATCATCAAAAGTTATTGCTAATGATTTTTCTTTTATATTGTCCCATGAAGAATTTATACTAACTATATTATATGCTTCTTTTATATATTTCATTTGTTTCTCAAAAGTATTTACTGATACAGCCAATCCAAATGGATCATATTCCAAATTTGCAATCCTATGATATCTTAATACTATAATATTTTTATTTTTTAATTTATATTCATAAAAAGCTTTTTGAGGACTTTTTAAAATATCTCTAATAGGCCCTAATATTGGATATTCTTTTTTTATATATGACATTAAATTCAAATTATCCACCTCATTATTTATGGAAATTCCATTTTACTATAAATTTCATTTTATTACAAATAAAATTTGGCAACATAAAAAATAATATTCCTAATTTTATTTTTAATTTAAAATCTTTATTTCTTAATAAACTTTTTCTTAAAGTTCTTATTTTCTTTTGATAGAATATTATTTCATTCCTATATTTTATTTCATTTTCTATTAACATTAATCCACAATAACTAGATATTTCTTTTAAATAAACTTCTTTCATTCTATCAAAAATTTCTTTATTTAAAAATTTGCATTTATTTAAAATAGACTCCATCACTAAAACACTATCTTTTTTCTTTTTTGCCGAAATATTAACTGTACTACTTCCATATCTATAACAATAATGATATCTATTTAAAGAAATATATCCTATTTTATCTATTTTATTAAATAATCTCCATATAAAATCTAAATCTTCTCCCATACTAATATTTTCAGGAAAAAAAATCTTATTATCCTTTAAAATAGCCGTTTTATAAATTTTATCACAAGGACTCCAAACATATAATTTTCTTTCCAATAAAACTTTTAAAGCTTCTATTTTATTAAAAATTTTACTTTTCTCTTTAACTAAACATTCTATTATTTTATTATTTTTTTCCTTTACGAATCCAGAAACGACAACGTCTACCTTATTTTTTTCGCCAAAAAGTATCATCTCTTCATAAAAATCTTTTTCAATCCAATCATCAGCATCTACAAATCCTATATATTCACCTTTTGATTTCAAAATTCCATAATTTCTAGCATTACTAACCCCTCCATTTTTCTTATGAATAACCTTTATTCTACTATCCTTTAATGCATATTCATCACAAATTTCTCCACAATTATCTGGAGAACCATCATCTATTAAAATAATTTCTATATTTTTTAATGTCTGATTTATACAACTTTCAATGCAATTTCTTAAATATTCTTCTGGTACTTTATACACAGGTATAATAATAGAAACTTTTATATCATTCATTTATATCCCTCTAAAATATAACTATTTTATTTTATTATATATATTTCTTACAAAACTATATAATCCTATTTTAGCCGATAATCGTCTAATGATTCTTTCTATTTTTATTTTCAATGTTTCTTTAAAATATTTGTTAAATAAATCATCAGTATTTAAAACTTGTAAATCCTTAAAAAAATCATCTCGTTTTAAATTAAATTTTACAGAAGTATCTATTTCTTTTACATCTTTTATTAAAGTTTCAACATCTATTTTTTCATAATTAATTTTATTCTTTATTGCATTAAAAATATTTATTCCTTTTTCTGTATGAATTAAAACTCTTGTTGTTCCTTTATTATCAAGATGTTTTGTAAAACTATTTACAACAAAGCAATCCCAAATGGTAAAATCACTTACTCTATATATTTTTTTAAATATACAATTATCATAACAAGAAGGTCTATGACAAATATTAGAAAACATTGCTCTAAGCATTGGATCAGATTCTAAGCCATTATGATATATTTTTTTACCATTATATAACTGTATAGAAATTTGAGAATGATTATATCCATAAAAAGATTTATCTCTAAATAATATATTTTTTATATCATTACCATATTTATTTTTTTGATATTCAACATATTTTTTCCATAATAATGGAGAAGGCACTGCTCTGCAAACAACATCTACAGTTATAAGTTTATTATAATCTTTTCTTAAATATTTTTTTAATCCTTCTATTTGACATGCTGTTCCACTAAAACATACCCATCTATCTTCATCTAAAAAATTTTTAGCTTGTTTAAAAGTTTCTCCGATCTTACTTTGTACATATTTACTATTTCTATATAAATTTAAATCACTTTCATTTTCCACATAACTATGTCCTACATTTAAATTTTCATCATATTGAACACCAAAAACTACACCTTTTCTATCAAGAATATACTTTGCTATTGCAGAAAAAGCTCCTCCCGATGTACTTTCTTTTCTTATTTTTTCATCTTTATTTTGAACTAAATATCCTTCTTGCTCAAAAACTTTTTCTTCAGCTTTATTTATAATTGGACAAACCTTTTCACATAATCCACAATTTATACATAAATCTTTATTTACATTTGGATATAAAAAACCTTCTTCATCAGCTTTCATTTCTATACAATTTTTAGGGCATGTACTATAGCAAGCTGAACATCCACAACAGTTTTTTTTATTTTTTATTTCAATCATTTATTTACCTGCCTCTAATGCTTTCATTAAATATTCATATGATTTTTTTCTACATACTTCTATTCTGTCCCATACTATTTCATAATTAATATCTAAGCTTAAAGCATCATTTACATTCATATCTGGTGTAATAAATCTTTCATGCAAATTTAATAAGTTAAATAGTGAATGCATTCTAGAATTAGTAGATAATACAGATCCTTCTTTAAATCGTCTGAAAGTAAAAAATTTCTTACCATTTAATACAGAAAATACCGTTCCATGAAAAGAATCTGTAAGAACTAATTCTGCATTTCGAATTAAATTTACAAACTCTTCTGGACCTATATCATATGGTGCATAATCAGGAAAAGATACATCACTTTTTATATATTCGTCCATATGCAATAAAGATACAATTTTATATCCAGTTTCATTTCTAACTTTATCTGCAAAGGCTCTCTGTTCAGGATTATTCCCTAAAAAATAGCAAAAAATATATTTATCTTTATACAATCTTTTATTTGGAAAATAATTAAGCCATTCATCTTTTGTAAATAATAAAGTAGGATCACAAACTACAGGTACTTCACGATGAGCTACTTGTTTTACAATATTTTGCCCACCTTCTTCACGTACTGATACATAATTTATACGATTTAAAAATTTACTAGCAAAATTCCATTGTCTTTTAGGTAAAGATGAAACACCAAAACTTGTAGCATATGCTATTTTATTCACATTTTCAGGAACAAAATTTAAAGTATAATAATTTGCATCAATATTTGAAGGCAACCATAATTGATCACTTCCAACAAGAACAGATGAATAATTATTGCAATAATTTCCTATTTCTTTTTTAGAATTATACACTAGAGATAATTTATATTTAGTATTTTTGAACTCATTAAATTTTTTATCCCTAATCAATACATTTTCCTTAAAATTACTATCCATTTTCTTTAAGAAAAATCTTTTTATAAAACCTAATTTTCCTTTAATAACATTCCAATCATTTAATTGTCTCATATAATGCTTTAATTTTGCATTACGAATTTCTTTAGCTATACCATCAATACAAATTGTTTCAGATTTATAACCTAATTTTTCTATAACTTGTTGTGTAGCATATGCTTGAAGCATACTCCCATAATTTTTTTGAAAATAACATGATACAATACCAACTTTTTTCACTAGCTTTTCATTCCTTTATAAACATTTAAATAAGATATTGCCATATTCTTTATATAAAAATTATTATCCATTAATGTTTTTGAATTATATCCTTTTTTATTAATTAACTCTTTATTTTCTATTAATTCATTAATATTATTAGTAGCTTCCTTTTTATCTTTATATAAAAACCCATTATCTCGTACTAAGTCTCTATTTCCTACACAATTAGATAATACAACTGGTAAACCTATAGACATAGCCTCCAATACAGATAAAGGTAAGCCTTCCCATAATGAAGTAGATAAATATATATCTGCATTAGCTAAATGATTTTCTAACTCTTTTCGTTCTACCCAACCTGCACATTTTATATTTGGTGAAGTTAGTTCTGATTTTAATTCACCATCACCACACCAAATAAATTGGATATTAGGATTATCTATAAACGCTAAAGCTATATCATTAAAAAGCTTAGGATTTTTTTGGATAGATAATCTACCTACAGAAATTATTGTTATTTTATCACTTGTGTTTACTTTTTTTTCTATCTGTAATGGTTTTATACCATTATTAATAAAAGTAACATTTTTTATTCCTTGCTCTTCGATAGCCTCTTTTTCAGATTGAGAACAAGCTACTATTTTCCCACCAAAAAAACTAGCAAATTTCTCCATCGCAATAAAAATTTTTCTTTTTTTAGGACTCACATCTAAACGCAAAAAAGATATTGCATGTGGGGTATATATCGTTTTCTTTGATTTCCCCAATAAAAAACTTACTATACGACCGAGAAAACCTGCTTTACTAGAATGTAAATGAATTATATCTATACCATCTATTCTTTTTAATATAATATATAATTCCCATAAAGCTTTTATATCTTTTAAAGGATTTAAACTTCTACTGGCATTTTTCCATGGTATAAATTTTGTATTTGGCGGAAATTTTTCTCTAAAATCACTAGGAGTATTATCTCTATTAATACCATAAATTACTATATATTCTTCTTTATCTAATTCATTAGTCAAATTAGATAAAAAACTAAACACTCCACCTGCAAAACATTCTACTACATGTACTATTTTCATTAGTTATCCTCAAAAACTACAATATCATCTTCATTAATATATTTACCAGATTGCACCTCTATAATAATTAAAGGTATTTTTCCTGGATTAGATAATTTATGTTTTACTCCCATAGGAATATAAGTACTTTTATTTTCTGTAAAAATACTTTCTCTATCATTAATAATTATCTTACCTGTACCAGAAATAACTGTCCAATGCTCACTACGATGATAATGCATCTGCATAGTAAGTGAAGCTCCTGGATCCATCTCTATCTTACGTACCCTATACCCTTCACTTTCTGTAAGTAAAGTATATTTTCCCCATGAACGATACATTGTGACATTTTCTTTTGCTTCCTTACGTTTATTCTGCTTAAGCTTATTCACTATATTTTTTACTTTCTGACTCTCACCTTTTTTGGCTACAAGCAATGCATCGGGAGTATCAATGATCATTAAATTTTCTAAATCAATACCAGCTATTAGACGATTATCACCGATAATCATCGTATCTGTACAATTTTCCGCTAAAATATCACCTTTAAATACATTCTTATCCTTATCAGAAAGTACTTCTGCAATAGCGTCAAAACTACCAATATCATTCCAATAAATATTTTCCATTGGTATCATCATCATCTTTTGTGATTTTTCTGCTACTGCATAGTCAATGGATATATCTGGCATATTTATAAAATTATCTACTATATACTGATAACCGTTTTGAGTAATATCTGTTATTGCTGGCATATATTTAGTGAGTTCAGCCTGCATAGTAGCTATACTAAACATAAACATACCACCATTCCAATAATAATTACCAGAAGTGATATATTCTTTAGCTGTAGTTAAATCTGGCTTTTCTTTAAAAGAAATAACTTTTTTAGCTAAATTATTATTTTTTTCTGCTTCAATATAACCATAACCAATTTCTGGCTTTGTAGGCTTAATTCCCAAAGTTACTACACTATCTTTAGCTATATCTTGAGCATTTCTGATTAAATTTTGAAAAGCATCTATTGGTTTAATTAAATGATCTGAAGGACTAACAAATAAAATCTCATCATCATCACATTGCAGTACATCTTGACAATAAGTCTGTGCTAAAGCAATAGCGGGAGCTGTATTTTTTCCCATAGGTTCAGTGATAATATGTGCTTCTTGTGCATTTATAGTTTTTAATTCTGCCTGCACATGAAAAATATAACGCTCATTAGTCACAATAATAATATCTTTTGCTTCTACTAAGCCTAAAAATCTCTCTATAGTTTGCGCAAGTAAAGATTTATCTCCAATTACATGCAGAAATTGTTTAGGATAACAATCTCTAGATAAAGGGAATAATCTAGTACCCCCACCACCTGCTAAAATAATAATTTTCATTTATCAATAAGCTCCTTTTTTTGCAAATACTGCTTTAAATGTTCTCCATAAAATCATTATATCAAGCCATACAGACCAATTGCGCACATACCAACTATCCATATGCACACGTTCTGTATAATCTATATCATTACGACCACTACATTGCCACATTCCTGCAATTCCTGGTCGCACCATCAAATAATCATTGATATAATTGCCATAACGTTCCATCTCAGCTTTAATTATTGGTCTTGGTCCTACTAGACTCATCTCACCTTTTAATACATTAAAAATCTGTGGCAATTCATCAAGGCTAGTCTTACGTAAAAAAGCTCCAGATTTAGTAATTCTAGGATCATTTTTTAATTTAAAATCTCGTTCCCATTCTGCTCTTGCTTCAGGATCATTTTGCAACAACTCTTCTAATTTTTCTTTAGCATCTACACACATAGAACGAAATTTATAGCAAGGAAACTCCTTACCATCTTTACCCACTCGCATATGTTTAAATATCACCGGTCCTGGAGAGTCTTTATAAATCCATATAGCAATGATAACTAAAAGCGGAGAAATACAAATTGTTCCTACTGCAGTTAATATTATATCAAATAAATATTTAATAATACGATTAAATCTACGCTCCAGATTATTACGCACACGAATAAGCATGATTTTCTCTGTAAAAAATGTTTCTACATCTATTCCCCCCATAGGGATAGCTGTAAGGTTAGGAATGATACAGATATTTTTTACTAAAGGTTGTACACGATGAATAATATTTTGCATTTTTACTTGTTCTAAATAAGGAATAGCTATCAATACATTATTTATCCCTGTAGTTTTGATTATATTTTCTATATCCTTAAAATCACCTAATAGCGGATAATTTTCTAATCCTTTTACAGGAGTTTTATCACTGATTAGACCTACCACCTTATATGAGCTCATGCCTATATCATTATTTATACTCTCAATAAAAGCCAATGCTTCTTCTTGAGCGCCAATAATTAACAATGGTATTCTAAATATCTTGCGTTCATCTAAGATGCGTTTTAATAAATAACGCATAATTATAAGACAGATAAAGCTAAATAACCATAATAAAGCTAAAAAAGCAATACTATGTGCAGTAGAGCTTGCTCGTACAAAAAAGAATAATAAAATAGCAATAGTACTATAGATACTGCTATAAAAAAGCGATTCCACCCTCTGCCAAAAAGGAATGGTACGACGATAAGTCCTAGCAGCCGCGATAAAAGCTATATAGATAAATGGTATAACGATAAATAAATCTATATGGCGAAGATTTTCTTCACTAAAATAAATCGCTATCATTTCAGCTAATAATACTGCTAGATAATCTACTATCAGTGATATACTGGACCAAATTATGCGGATATTCTGTTTTACATTAGTTTTATAATTCTGTGCCAATAAATTCACCTACATTACATTTATTTTTATTTATAGTATAAAAGGAGAAGTAAATCTTCTCCTTTTATATTTTTAATCTATATTATAAACCATATCTTTTACTATAATTATATAAAGTATAACCAAAGCTGATCATTATACCTAAGATAAAACCAATAGCTACAACTAATTTTTTATTTGGTTTAGCTGGCATATCTTCTTTTGGCAGATCTGCTGCATCGATGATCTGAATATCCATAGAATCTTTTGCTTCTTGAATTCTTGTCTGTTCATAGTTCTGTACAAGTGAAGTATATACTTGACCTGTAATAGTCGCTTCACGAGATAGACGCATATATTCCACACTATCAGCAGATAATGTCGCTATATTTTCTTGTGCTTCCGCCTGTTTTGCCTTCAAAGCTTCTAAAGAAGCATTATTTACAGAAATTTGTACTTCTGTACCGATTTTATCCTTTAAAAGGCTTGCTTGTACTGGGCTCAATGTCACTGATTGAGAATTTACAGCCTTTGCGATCTCATCAGTTAAAGATTTTTCTAAGCTATTTAATTCTTCTTTGGCTTTAATCACATCTGGATGTTCATCAGTGAATTGTTGCTGAAGACCTACAAGTTCCACGCGTTTGTTGACGATAGATTCACGGATATTACCGATATTTGTATTATCAGAAACATTATATTCTAATAAGGAAGCATTTTGCTGTTCTAATTGACTAGTCACGCCAGCAAGTTTAGCATTATCGCCATCAGTCTGTGCTTGAAGTTGCGCTATAGTTGTATCGTAAGTATTTAAATTTTCGAGAATAGATTTTGTCTGCGCATCAGGAGCATAGATTTTATGTTCCTGCTGATATGCTTGCAATTTATTTTCTGCTGTTTCCATCTCTTCCTTGGCGATTTTTATGCGTTCATCAAGAAATTTCAAAACAGAAGAATTATCTTCTTTATTTAATTTAGTCATCAAAGCTAAGAAATTATCGGCTACAGATTGAGAGATCATCTGTGCTTCTTCAGGAGTCTTGCCATAAGCCGCTATAGTTATTAAATCTGTCTTTTTAATATTAGTAACTTCTAAATTAGATTTTGCAAAACCTGTTGCAGTCATCTTTTCTTTATCTTCATCAGATAAATCCAATTCAGCAATAATCGGCTCTAAGACTTCACGAGATTTCATCAATTCAATATAAGATTCAGGTGAACCAGAACTTCCTCCACCTATATCTATACCAAAACCAGCTGCCATAGCTGCATAACCAGACATAGAACTACTACTAGATTTTACACGTACAAGTGTAGTGGATTGATAAGATTTTGGTAAGATAAAAGCCACTATAGTGGCAATAATAGTACAAATTACTACTATCGCTATAACAATCTTTTTCTTTTCAATCATTAAAGAAAACAATTTTTTTAAATCAATTGTATCATTATCATTTGCATTATTTATATCCATTATTTCACTCCTAATTAATCAGTCAAAGCTCTATACGTACTATATACATTGATAAGTGGTAATACGTCTTTATGGAAGTCAATTTTATTAGATTTAGGAATATATAAGATATCTCCATCTTCTAAGGCAAAATTCTGACTGATATCATGTTTTTCTATATAATCTTTAATATTAGCTTCTTTCACATACATAACGCCATCATCTATGCGAATGACTTGTACTTTTTTGATACGACCATATGTAGTCACCCATTCAGCTTTAGAAATAGCTGCCAATACATTCATATCATCAGAAGCTAATTCCACTGTACCTGGAGCATTTACTTCTCCTAATACCTGTACTTTTCTAGGTCCATAATTAGTAACAATTATTGACATATCTGGTATTTTAATATATCTGCCAAATTTTGCTGTCAATACTTGTTTTGCTTCTTCAATAGTTAGACCTGCTAATTTCACGCTACCTGCATAAGGTAAATTTACATAGCCATCTGTACCGATCATAATGCTATCCAATCCCTGAGCATCTTTGTAGCCTATAATTCTAATTGATATCGTATCATATTTATATAAATGATAATGTTCATCATAATCATCCAATGATTTTATCGATGCTGGTTTAAACACTGAAGTATCTGTTGCATCCATGATCACTGCACTATCAGCAATATTTGTATATACATCTTCTGGCGCCGCAAAAGCAGTAGTTGATAATGCTGATACTAATAAAGCTGTAACTATCGCTTTTTTATAAAATCTTCCCATAAAATCCTCCACAAATTTTATTATTAATTTATAAATCCATTCTTAACTAATTTTATATTATATCATATATATGTAAAAATCCAATACTATATTATTTCCTTATTTTATATTTATATTTTACAAAAAAATATAATTTTCCTAATAATATCAAATCTAATCTTATATATAAAAAAAACTCTAGAATATAAATCCTAGAGTTTTCTTAACTAATCTTTATTAATCTTTCATTAAAACTTTATAAATATAAGTCATAGCTATAGCTAATAAAACAAAACCAGCTACTACACCAATCCAGCCATTACCAGCAATACCAGCTACTAAATAACCTACAAATGCACAACTAGCTACTACGATTACATATGGAACCTGTGTACTTACATGGTCAATATGACTACATTGAGCCCCCGCAGAAGCCAAGATAGTTGTATCAGATATTGGTGATACATGGTCACCACCTACAGCACCAGCCAATACTGCTGCTACTGTAACTACTAAAAGATGAGGATCAGTAGATACTACAGCAAGTGCGATAGGAATCAAGATACCGAATGTACCCCAAGAAGTACCAGTAGCAAAAGCAAGACCGATAGCTACAAGGAAGAATACAGCTGGCATGAACATACCTACAGTAGCATTATTGGATACGATACCGCCAACATAACCACCGATATTTAAATAATCTTCACCGCAAACACCAGATAAGCTCCAAGCAAGACATAAAATAAAGATAGCTGGAGTCATAGCTCTAAAACCTTGGTTGAAACATTCGCAGAATTTACCAAAGCGAAGCACCCCACGTGGTACATAGAGTAAAAATGTGAATACTAAAGCGATAAAGGAACCAATTACTAGACCTCTAGCAGATTCGCAATTTGCAAAGGCATCAGATACGCTAGCACCTTCCAAAATACCACCAGTATAGAGCATACCGAAGATACAACCACCGATTAAAACGATAAGTGGTAATAATAAATCTAAGATTTTACCATTACCTACTGCTTCTATTTTTTCTTCTTTATATTCTTCTGGAATTACTAATTTGCCACCGCTTTTTTTCTCTAAAGTTTTCATAGCAGCAAAATCTTTACCTGTCCAAATCAAGAACAGCATAAAGATAATAGTAAACCATGCATACATATTAAAAGGAATTGTCTGCAAGAATAAGGAGAAACCATCAATAGCACTGTCTTCAGGAAGTGAAGAACTAACAGCTGCTGCCCAGCTAGATACTGGAGCGATAATACAAATTGGTGCTGCTGTAGCATCAATGATATAAGCGAGTTTTGCACGAGTTACATTAAATTTATCAGTAACAGGTCGCATAACTGTACCTACAGTCAAACAGTTAAAATAGTCATCGATAAAGATAACTACCCCTAAGATAGAAGTAACAAGTAAGGAACTGCGTTTTCCTCTGATTACACTTGCTGCCCATTCACCATAAGCACGAGAAGCACCAGAGCGAGCAATAGCTGCTACAATAATACCTAATAAGACCAAAAATACTAAAATATATACATTTCCGCCAACTTTATCGGACATAATCGCAAAGAATGTATCAATAGCAGCTAATAAATCAAAGCCTGTGAACATTAAAGCCCCTACAAAGATACCCACAATCAACGACATGTATACTTCTTTTGTCGCCAAAGCCAATACTATGGTAATTATCGGAGGCAATAGCGACCATGCTGATTCAACCATTCATTTCCATCCTTTCTTATATATACAAATTATAAATAGTTAAAAACAATAGCTATATTATACCATCTATAGACTATTTGGCAAAATGCTTTTTGATTATTGTGAGCCGCATACTTGTGATTTAAATCATGAGTTAGGCGAACAAAATAGTCAGCGTATATAGAAATATGTACGTAGAGATAGACAAAGAGCTATCCAATACTGTTTGAATTGCTGGAAAACCCTAAAGATATCTGAACTACAACGTAAACATGAAATAAAGTTAAGCGTGAATGTGGCGAAAGCAGAA
>OGMN01000958.1_pt1 | contig 25405 bp, 10 predicted proteins | sample 1573211 | NCBI WGS metagenome assembly OGMN01 (sample SAMEA2581876, study PRJEB24529) | metagenome | biome: Human gut stool | place: China | collected 2011
AAGAAACTTATATGGTCAATGCTACTTTGCGTGCAGACGGTTCGAGCAACTTTGCCAAAGGCAACCGTTTTGGTTACTTCCCTTCGGTATCGGCAGGATGGACCATTACTAACGAAAAATTCATGGAAAATACGCAAAACTGGCTCGACTTCCTGAAACTACGTGCCAGCTGGGGACAAGTGGGTAATGCCAACATTGACGCATTCCAATATCTGGCTCCTATCAAGAGTACCAATACTCACTATCTTTTCGGTAGCGGTTACGGCGATTCGGATGCTGTGGCACAGCTCGGAACCAACTGGGGAGCTTACCCCAGTCGTCTGGCTAATGCGAACATCAAGTGGGAGACTTCACAGCAGACCAATATCGGTCTTGATGCCCGATTCCTCAACAGTCGCCTGGGTGTTAATTTCGATTTCTACATTAAAGATACTAAAGACTGGCTCGTGGTGGCTCCTATTCTTGCTACTGCCGGAGCAGGTGCTCCTTATATTAATGGCGGTGGAGTGAAAAACACCGGTGTGGAACTCAATCTTACTTGGAATGACCAAATAGGCAAAGACTTTAGTTACAATATCGGTATCAACGGTGCCTACAATAAGAATAAGGTCGGAGAGATTCCTAACGACGATGGTATCATTCATGGCTCTACCAACCAGTTGTATGACAATACTCCTGAATTCTATCGTGCCGAGAATGGTAAGCCTATCGGTTATTTCTATGGTTTCAAGACAGCAGGCATATTCCAAAACAATCAAGAAATAGAGGATTGGATTAAGGCTGGTAACGGTGTGCTGCAAGCTGACGTACAACCAGGTGACGTGAAGTTTGTGGACATCAACCATGACGGACGGGTGAACGAGCTTGACAAGACCGATCTTGGTAACGGTATTCCTGATTTCACCATGGGCTTCAATCTCGGTTTCAACTGGAAAGGGCTTGATTTCTCTGTAGTGGCCAACGGCGCTTTCGGGCAGCAGATTGTCCAGAGTTACCGTAACCATACCTCCAAGCAAGCCAATTATACTACTGCTATTTTAGGGCGTTGGACAGGAGAGGGAACCAGCAATCGCATACCTCGTGTCACAGACCAGAATCTCAACTGGCAGTTCTCCGACCTTTACGTGCAGGATGGTGATTACCTGCGAATCAGTAACATTACTTTGGGCTACGACTTTGCCAAGCTACTGAGATGTAAGGCCATCAGCCAGTGCCGTATCTATGCTCAGGTACAGAATGCGTTCACATTTACCAAATATGACGGCATGGATCCGGAAATAGGTTATGGTCCCGAAGGAGATAACGGACAAGGTTGGGTGTCGGGCGTTGATTTAGGTTATTACCCCCGTCCCCGTACCGTATTGTTTGGCGTTAACTTGAAATTTTAAAATATAGACTGATATGAAGAAAAACAAAAATATATTTATGGCAAGTGTCCTGCTCCTGAGTTTGGGACTGGCTTCGTGTACCGACAGTTTTCTCGATGTTACGTCGAAGACTGAATCTTCAACCGGTACATTCTATAAGACTGAAAAAGATGCTTATCGTGCTCTGATAGGTTGTTATGATGGTTGGCGCCAGACTTCATCAGCCATGATGGTAGGGTTTTATATGGCTTCCGAGGTGATGAGTGCCGAGTGTTTTGGCGCTACCGGAAATGCCGATGGACGTGGCTATCAGGCCATTGACCGTTTTGACATCTCCCAATCGCCGGCTGACCTCAACCTATACGAAGGTGACTGGAAAAATTATTATGCGGGCGTCTATCGTTGCAACGAGCTGATAGCTCATGAAGAGCAGATTGTATGGAATGAATCGGATAGCAAACGTGGTATCTATATGGGCGAATGTCGTACGTTGCGTGCATTGCTTTATCTGGATATGGTTCGTTTATGGGGGAATATCCCACTCTTTCTGGAACCGGTAAACGAAAATCGCGCTCCTTCACCTGCCAAAGAGGTGTTCAGTGCCATATTTACTGACTTAAAATATGCTATCGAGAATATTCCCGGTGACGCTTATCCCAAGGCCGACTATACCAAGAACGACGGACATATTACAAAATATGCCGCCGAGGCTTTGCTGGCACGTGCCTATCTTTTCTATACCGGATATTACGGTGAAGAACCTGTAGAGGTGACTCGTGCCGAAGCTTTGGCTGCTGTAGAAGACGTAATCGCTTCAGGAGAATATGGTTTGGTACCGCAATTCAAGAATTTATGGCCGGCTTCTTCTGCAAAAGTGGCCGAAAAAGGAGACTATGAAACTTTGAAGGGTACATATGCCGGTGATGGAAACAAGGAAACCATTCTTGCGTTGAAATTTACCGCTACTCAGGATTATAACGGGAATAATGACTCCAACCGTTGGCAGGTGATGTTGGGTATGCGCCAGCTTAATGCTGCTCCCTATTGCAAGGGATGGGGCGCATTGACGGTAAATCCTGATTTTGTGGAAGCGTTTCCCACTGGTGACCTCCGCCGTTCGGCTTCTATCATTGATTTGGTAGGGGAAGGAATCACCGGTTCGGCCGACTTTACCACCAGTTTTAATGACTGGCGTGAATATACCGGCTATGCTGTGAAGAAGTATGCTCCCCTTTGCTATGCCGATGGAAGCCATGCCGGTAAGCAGGATGGTAGCGGTGACTTCCAGACACAGAACCGCCAAGACTACGTTATTATCCGTTATGCCGACGTATTGTTGATGGCCGCAGAACTGGGTAGCCCCAATGCGCAAACTTATTTCGACCAAGTGCGTAAGCGTGCTTATCAGGTTGATGACAACGGAACAGTATCGGCCAACTATCAAGCTAAGAGTGTGTCTCAACAAGCTATTATGGAAGAACGTCGTCTTGAATTTGCTTTTGAAAGCATTAATTATTGGGATCTCCTGCGTCAAGGTATCGACGTGGCAGCCGAGAAGCTCGCCTTGAATGGTGTCAAGGTGAAGAGTGGAGGCGCTGATGATGCAATAACCATACGGGCCGACCGTGTGAAAGCCACCAAAGGCTTGAGCCAGATTCCTTATAATCAAATTAACCTTTCGCAGAGTGTACTTGTGCAGAATCCCGGATGGTGATGGTGAGTACCATTAATAGAGTAAATAAAAAAATAAAAAAACAATAAGATATGAGACTTAAATCATTCTTTTCCATATTGGCAGGAGCGGCTTTGATATTTTCCGCTTGCTCGCCCGAAGAGTACGAGATGGGGGCAAAAACCTATGTCTCCGATGATCTGGTGGAAGGTATCGCCTATACGGTGACCCCTGATGCCAATGATCCTAATACGATTCATCTGACTTCGCTCATCAAGGGAGCCACTCCCTTGTGGGTCACTCCAAGCGGTCCTTCTCAAAAGACCACTCTTGACTTGGCACTTCCTTTTGCCGGAGAATATAGCGTGACTTTCGGCGCTTCCACACCGGCAGGTCCGGTATATGGCGAACCATATACCTTCAAGGTAGAGACCAATAACTTTGCCATGCTCGAAGACCCTATCTGGGCTAACCTTGCAGGTGGAGTGGGCAAGAGCCGTAAGTGGGTTCCCATTGACAAGAACTTTGGTATTGGCCGTTGTTCGGGACCGGTGATGTACATGAGCCACACTGATGTGAAAAATGATGGAAGCAATATTACCGACCTTATGATTGGTAGCGCCAATTGGGCTCCCAACTGGGATCCGGGTATCCAATCGTGGCTCATTCCGGCAGACGACCCCTATTTCCAGTCGTACATCACTTTCGGCCTGGATGCTGTGAAAGGCTGTACGGTGGAACTTCATCGGGTGGCTGCTTCGGGCACGACGGATGCCACCGGAACTTTCAACTTGAATGTGTCTGACCCGAAACGCCCTGTCATATCTTTCTATGGCGGTACCTATTCATTGCATAACGAGGGTTTTGATGATGTCTGTTCCAACTATACCAACGACATCAAGATTATAGAATGTACTCCTTATCTGCTGCAGGTAGCTACGATGCGTACCAATAGCGAAGGTCCGTGGTGGCTGGTGTGGAACTTCATTTCCGAAGAGGCTTATAATGACCCCAGTATCATACCGACTGAAGATCCGGGTTTGCTTCAGCCTGCCGAAGTACAACAGCCTGCCATTGAAGATTTGGCAACCAAACTGTTCACTACTGAAATCAACGGTGTCACCTATGTGGGCAATGAGGCACGCTTCCTCATCAATGATGAAGAACCTTATGACTGGACATGGTGGAATGGTGGCTCTGCTGCTTGGGAAAGCGTAGTGAAGGGACAGTACGGTTCTTCATGGGCACCTGTGGCCGATGCTTCCATTGCCGACTATGAGCTGGTATTGAGCAGCACGGCCGATGGCTACAAATGGGATGACGGTACCAATGCCGGTAAGCTTGCCATTGAAGACGGCAAATTGAAATTTATGGATGCCGACGGCAATCCGGTTGAGATAACCGTCCTCACCGCTACCGGTGATAAGCGCACGGTGGAAGTGAAGGGAAGCGAGTTTACCGTAATGGCTTGCGATGTCACCAGCTCTTTCCAGATGGGTGTGCCTGCAACGACCAATGACAAGGGAGCCGTGGATTCTTATCTTTGTGCCAACCTCAACTACAAACCTATCGCTACCGGACCTACCGGGCCTACTGAAATCAAGGTAGACAACAGCAAGGTACAAATTCTTTTCGGTGACGGAAATCCCGATCGTTTGCGTTTGCAGTTCTACAATCCTTGGGGCGGTGGTGACGCGGGATGGCCAATCGACATCACGAAGGTGAAGCTGAAAAAGAACCAGACGCTGAAGATACAGTACAAAGTGCTGAGTGGAATCACCTGGAAAGAGGGCGCGGCTCCTAAGACCGTGATTATGGACAATAACATCGGAAATACCTGGGAAGACGACTGCTACAACCTGGCTCATGCCACGGCCTTCGACACTGCCGAAGGAGCTGTGCAGACTGTATCCGTGACCAATACCACCGGTGCTACTGTGACTTACGAAGGAAGCAGTTGTATCTGTATCGGTATCCAGAATAAGGGACTTGCTACTGTGGCTGCCACCGAAGACGGACAGCCGGATGTGAAGGTTGAGATAATTTCGATGACCATTGAATAACCACTTAAATGAATTTAGTATATATGAAGACAAAGATATATTTAGGAATACTTTCACTTGCACTGGGCCTTTCGCTGGCTTCGTGCAATGAAGATGACGACTATACTATCCACACCACCCCGATTCTGAACGAATCGTCGGTGGTGACGGGGTCGTCCGATGTGACCGCCACTACCGCTACACTCCATGCCACGCTCTCCGGATTGGATGGTATGGATGCCGGAAGCTATAAGACCGGTTTCTTCTATGGTTCTGCGCAAGACAACCTGCCCGAGGACGTGCAGGCCGCTTATGACGGCAGCGCCTTCAGTGCCCAGTTGAACGGGTTGAGCAATAACTCCACGCTCTATTATCAGGCTTATGTATGCTTGCAGGGTAAGGTGTATTACAAGGGCGAGGTGAAAAGCTTGCTCACCACCGATGCCAAGGTGGCTACTGCCGATGCCGCATCTGTTGACTTCGCTTCGGCTGTATTGGGTGGGACATTGACCGATGCTACGGCCGATGCTACTTGTGGTGTCGTTATCTCTACTTCATCCGATGTAGAAGCGGTTCGTGCAGGCCTTATAGTGAAGAGTGAGGAACTTAAGGACAGCTATTCATTCGTCCATGAAGGGTTGGTGCCCGAAACGCAATACTATTATGCGGCTTACCTCAATCTGGGTAGCGGCATTGTGTATGGTGAGGTGAAGAGCTTCACTACTCCTGCCTATGACTTCGATCTCGACAATGACCTTGTCGACCTGGGACTCTCCGTGAAGTGGGCTCGCTTCAATGTGGGTGCCAAGAGCGAGACTGGACTGGGTGGCCTTTTCGGATTCGGTGACCTGACCGGATGCAACAATAGCATCGACCCTGCCGACTATGCTTCGGCCGATACTTATAAAACGGCTTCCGACTTGGCTTTCCGTGCATTTCAAGGGCGTGCCACACTGCCTACTGCCGATGATTTCGAGGAACTCTTCACGTTGTGCCAGAAAGAGTGGACTGAGCAGGATGGAGTGGCAGGTTTCAAGTTCACCGGTCCTAATGGTAATTCCATCTTCCTGCCTGCAGCCGGTACGCGTGTGGCAAACGATGTGACAGCGCTGGGTACTGAAGGATATTACTTCACCGGTACTGTCAACTCTTCCAATACAGAATTTGCGGTAGGTTACCAGTTTGCAGCTTCTGTCAATCACCGTATCACTGCCGCAGTTTATCAAGGTATGGCTGTACGCGCTGTTTCCACAGCCCAGAACGTACCGTTCAACAAGGCTCTGCTCTATCAGAAGTGGTATCTTGACAATGGCCAGGACGGTAAGCAGCACGTGTTTGAAGGGCCTTTCACGCAGTGGGGGGTTACGGACAACTGGAGTACGGTTTCCAACGGACAACCCAACATTGAACAGCAGATTCATTGGGAGATGGGTACCGGTAATGGTTGGATAGGTTATACTTACGGAAAGGACTACGGTTATATGGAACTCAAGGAAGACGGTACGGTGAACATTCATCGCATTGCCGAAGACGGCACCGTGACCGATGAGACAGGTAAGTTTACGATTGACGAGGCGAACAAGGTGATTGACATTGACATAAACGTGCTTTGCGCCAATACTTGGATTGGCACGAAAAGCGGTAAGCTGAACATTCTGTCATTGACTGCCGACGGCTTGCAGATTGCCCTGCCCGATGGCGACTATGGCTATTCGTTGAACTATTACAGCCAGGCCAAGGCCGATGCCGATGCGCAGATTTCGGTATTGCTCAATATCGCCGATTCATCATGGGGAGGAAGTTGGGATGAGCCGCTTGCAGCCATCTCGCCCGAAAAATTGGCGGGACAGCACACGTTTGTTTTCGAGGGAGCTTGTACCGATGCCATGGTGTTTACGCTTGACTTTGCCGGTATGGCGAAGCGCTATCCCAATTCGTTTGTACGCATTGACGAGATTAAGCTGGACGGTACTTCCATTCGGTTTGATGCCAACCGCTTCTATTATGGCGACATTGAAGGAAACGGCAAGTACCGTGTTCAGTTGTTCAATGCTTATGGGGCTGGTTCTGTAGGCAATGCAGTTCCCCTCAGTCCGTTCAGCAATGTAGAAAATCAAGGTACCGAGCCTGCCATCCATTTCAAGGAGAAGCTTGAGATTGTCTGCACCGTCATTACCGACGGTACCGGTGCAGGTATTTATACGCCCAATCTGGTTACTGTCAATCCGGATTGGGGAAGTGCATGGGGATATAACGCAGGAGCTGCGTTCGAGGTGAAATACGAGAACTTCCAGTACAGCCTTGTGGCTTCTCAATTCGACATTAAGTACGAATCTGCCGACTATGCGGCAGGTTCCATCATGACCTTCGTTGAAGTGGCTGACATCTACAAGTATTTCCCCGGTTTGCATGCCACGCTTGACAACCTCTATCTGGATGGCAAGGAAGTGACATTTGATGCATCCAAAGTGCTCGATGCCAATGAATCCCCGAAGTATCGTCTGGAACTTTGGAATTGCTATGGGGCAACAAAGGATAAAGGGTGCGCTTTCGGTACTCCTGATGGTGATGTTATCAAGGAACTTGGTTTCAGCAGTTCTATGGAAGTGAAGTTCACGTTCCACACTCTTTTCTCTGTTCCTGAATGGTAAGAGAGATAGACGGAAATATACTGGTTAGATAGGAAATCCGGGATGCAAGTCATCCCGGATTTTTTGTTTTGCTCTCACCGGTGTGTCTCGTTCTGATATGGATTGAAGAACCATAGAGAGAATAAAATAAAGGAGGTGGTTCGTAAGGCGGCGCTTTGATAGCTCTTTGCCTTGTACTTTGTTCGGACGGGATGGGTACTTATCACGATAAACATAGTGGTTGTATGGTATCTTCACTAAGATGGTCCGCCTTGTTCATAGTAGTGAACAAATCAGCCCACTTAGGTGAACAAACTTGTTCACCTAAGTGGCCCGGTTATGAATCTTTGTACTGGATCGGACAGACAAAGGGGCGGAAGCGGAGAAAAGCAGGGGCTTTCTCTAAGATTGGCTGCTATTTTCCTTCGTAATCAAAGTATTCAAAGTCTGCATATGCTTTTGAGGTTTGAGAACCGGAGACAGCATATAATCCCAGCATGATTCCCGTAAAGCCACCGGCGGTTTCTGTACTGATATAGCGCGTATTCATTCGGCCCAGTTCTTTGAAGTCCTTTCCGTTTGTGGCATACTCGAACGAATAGATTTCGTTGCTGCCTTTTACACGGAGTTGTACTTTCTCCTGGGGCAGAATAACTTCCTTTTCCGTATGGGTCAATTCATTCAATTGATAGCGCAATACTACGGCTTGTTTCCCGTCTGCCAATTGCTTGACAAATAAATCGTAATGGGACGGTTCGAACATGTAGACCGTTAGGCCGGCTTCGTCGCCACTGGCGGCTTTTTTCAGTTGCATGGAAGTGGTGGCTGTGAAGTCGATATGTTCTTGCCGGCGGCCGGCAAAAGTAGGACTGCCTTTCCCGTTGTTCAGGTTTACGGGGGTTGCTTTCAGACGGAGGTTACCGGAAGCAAAAGTATAGTTTTCCGGATGATAGTTTCTGATATGAACCCATTCGGGACCTAATTTGCCGTTTTTGAAATCGGTGCGTGCAGGCTTGGGGGCAAGAGGATGTTGCGGTAGGGTTGGTACATCCATTTGCAGGGCTATTGTACCATCTCCGTTTACTACCGGCCAGGCATTCTTGTCCCAGCGCACGGGAGCAAGGTACGTTTCGCGTCCCAGCAGGTGATGGCTGCCGCTTTGCGGACGGAAAGCGAGACACACCATCCACCACGAACCGTCAGGAGCTTGTATCAGGTCGGCATGGCCGGTTCCTTGTATCGGGCTGTTCTGTGCATTCTTGTTGATGTGGGTCAGGATGGGATTGGCGGGGTTCTCTTCGTACGGGCCGTCTATATCGCGGCTACGGGCTATTGTCACTTTGTGCCCGTATTCCGTGCCGCCTTCGGAAATCAGCAGGTAATACCAGCCGTCTTTCTTGTAAATGTGCGGCCCTTCAGGGTGCCGTCCGCCCGTACCGTTCCAGATGCGTTTGGACTCGTTGAGTTGTTCGCCGGTTTTGGGGTTGATTTCGCACAGATAGATACCTACGCCCGGATTGCTGACAAGGTAACACTTGCCGTCTTCAAAATAGAGGGACGGGTCTATGCCGCCTTGCTTGAGCCATACGGGTTCCGACCATTCGCCACGCGGGTCGGTAGTGTGTACAAGGAAGTTGCCTTTGTCGGACACGTTGGTGGTAATCATGTAGAATGTACCGTCGTTGTAGCGGATGGTGGGTGCATAGATTCCTCCCCACGGGCCGGCGTCGTGAAGCGGCAGTTGTGAGGGGCGCGTCAGGCAGTGTCCGATTTGTTCCCAGTTGATGAGGTCTTTGCTGTGGAACAACGGTACGCCCGGAAAATATTGGAAACTACTGTTGACCAGATAAAAGTCATCTCCTGCGCGGCAGACACTCGGGTCGGGATGGAAACCGGGAATAACGGGATTTTGATAACCTTGCCGGTTTTGTGAAAAGCAGGACAGGCTGAGCGCCAGTCCTAAAAGTAACATCATCTTTCTCATAAATGCATTGTATTTTAAATAGTTTATCAGATATATGAATCAGGGTAGTTGAAGGAAGTGTTTATACACAAAAATAAAGTATTCTTTCGGTTCAAGCAAGCCGGATGTGTCTGATGTCATTCAATGATAACTTTTGAGCCCTATTCGGAAACAAATGATACCGTTGCAGATAACATGGCATCGGTGTGTTTTCCGCCTTTTCCGCTACTTTTGCTCTCACTGATTTAACCATTATTTTTAATACGTAAAGACATGATGAAGAATATCATTGAAAAATTCCAAATTTGCCTGGTGCTGTCGGCACTGCTTTTCTCTTCTTTCGTTGCCGCATGTTCCGGCAATGATGATACTGTGACTCCGGAAATAACGATTCCCGCGAACATTCTGACAGATGGAATGACTTTCTCCAAGACCGGAGGAACAAGTACGCTGAACATCAAGTCGAACGTTGCATTGGAAGTTACCAGCAGCGCACCGGAGTGGTGTAAGGTTACTGCCGAAAGTTCTGCTTCGAATAGTATTTTGAAGTATACCGTTATGGCAGAAGCCAATACAGACACGAGTGACCGTGAAGCCAAGGTAACGGTGAAAGCCGGAGGCAGCGAAGTAGGGAGCTTCACAGTGAAACAGACGGCTGCCGACGGACTAATCATATCCAACTCTACCTCTTTCGACCTGCCAGCTGCGGGAGGAGATGTCTCTGTAGTGGTGGAAACCAATGGTGACGTACAAGCCGTTTCCGATGTTTCTTGGATAAAGGCGGTCAATACCCGTGCCATGGAAGACAAGATTTTCAAGTTTACCGTCTCTTCCAATCCTTTGGGAGCGCGCGAAGGCCATATCTCTTTTACTTTGGGTAGCCTGACGGAGACTGTGACCGTAAAGCAGGGTGCGGGCGAAACCGGCAATATGGAAAGCGATGCCAGGACACTTGCCGCCAAGATGTATGCAGGTATCAATATCGGCAACACGCTGGAAGCTTGTGATAACAAGAACAAGATAGCGAGCGAAACGTTATGGGGAAATCCTAAAGTGAGCGAGGCATATATCAAAGGGCTGAAGGCATTGGGATTTAATGCGGTGCGCATCCCTTGCGCGTGGGATTACTACATTGTGAATCCATCGACCTATGAGATAGATGCTGCATGGCTCGACCGGGTGAGCGAAGTGGTGGGCTACTGTGTAGCCAATGATATGTATGCCATTGTCAATATCCATTGGGATGGCGGTTGGCTCGAAGAGAGTATCACTCATGGTTACAGCAGCGAAGTAGATGCCAAGCAGAAAGCTATCTGGACACAGATTGCCAATAAACTGAATGCTTATGACGAACACCTGCTCTTTGCCGGATGTAACGAACCCGGACAGCAAGACCAGGGGAACGTTGGAACATCGGCCATAGATGCCATTCTGAAATATGAACAGACCTTCATTGATGCCGTGCGTGCCACCGGAGGGAATAATGCGAGCCGTTGCCTGATTGTGCAAGGTCCTTATACCAATATCGACAAAACGGTGAACGACTACACGATGCCCAAGGATGAGGTACCCGACCGTCTGATGGTGGAAGTTCACTTCTATGATCCCTATCAGTTCACCATGATGAACCATGACGAAACTTGGGGCAAGGTATTCCTTTATTGGGGTAAGGACAATCATGTATCCGGTTCCATTCATAACGCCACCGGTTACGAAGAAGATTATGTGAAGCAGCAATTCCAGAAGATGAAGACAGCCTATGCAGATAAGGGAATTCCTGTGATTGTAGGCGAGTACAGCGCCATGAAGCGGACAAAAGAAGACAAGATAGAGGGTACTTCCGAACTTGCCTATCCCGACATTGACCGGGAGATGCACAACAAGAGCCGCGCCTATTGGAATGAGGTAGTCACCCGAGAGGCCAAAAAACACGGTTGTGTCCCCTTCTATTGGGAAACCGGCGGTGACATGAACCGTGGTACGGGTACGCCGAAGGAGGCTTATGCCATTGAGGGCATCATGAAGGGAGCCGAAGCCGGCAAATACCCTTATTGATTGAGTGGTGGATAGAATAAAAGACAGTTTTTAAAAGTATCATACAAATAGGTCTTATAGGTTACAAGGATTGTTGATATAGTTTTTTTGATTGGTTACGGAGAAGTATGTCCGCGAGGGATATGCTTCTCCTTCTTTAAAAATCCTTGCCTTTTCTTGCTTTTCTGTTCGTTTTTCACTTCATTTGCAATAAAAATAACTTCCCTTAGCTCTGATAGTATGAAAAGACTGCAACTACTGCTCTTGTGGGTTTGGATGGTATGTTTCTCTGCTGCTTCACACGACTACATGTTTAAACATTTGGAAGTGAAAGACGGACTTTCCAATAATCAGGTTAATGCTATTTATAAAGATTCAAACGGATTCATGTGGTTTGGTACAGCTTCGGGGCTGAACCGCTATGATGGTTACAATATAAAGATTTATCGCAGCCAGAAAGATGATGAGAAATCTCTTCCCGATAGTTATGTCGAGGATATACAAGAAGATACGTCCGGTAATTTGTGGATACGTACGGGAGGCGGGTATGCCATTTACAACTCGGCTTCCGATGTTTTTGACCGTAATGTGGAAGCCTGGATGTGGAACATCGGTCTGACCGGAAATCCTTCGCTTATCTATATTGATAAGGAAAAGACTTTCTGGATCTATATTAATGGTAAAGGTGTTTACAGCTATAGAGAGGAACAGAAAAATGCCGTAGCAGTAAAGGGGGCGGATGAACTGCTTGCGAAAGCCGAAGTGTCCGACATGAAAGAATGCGGCGAAGGAATCCTGCTGGTTCTGAGTAACGGTATCTTGGCTTGTATAGATGAGGAAAAGCAAAGTGTCAAGTGGACCAATCCGGGCATTGTCGAAGATTGCAGGGAAGCAAAGAATGCTACCTTTGATTTGTTTGTCGACCATAGTGAGCGGGTGTGGATATTCAGTGTGGAGGGGATGTGGATTTATAGCCTCTCTCAGAAGGTTTGGGAACAGCGTTCTCCCCGAACGGACACTTACAATACCGTACGTGCAGTGGCACAGGATAAATACGGATGCATATGGGTAGGCAGGGATCAGGATGGCGTTGAATTGATAGAACCGGCGGGACGGAAAATCCGTCTGGCGAATGATCCCAATAACGGGCGTACTCTGTCCAATAATACAATAACGGCTCTTTATGAAGATGAGGCCGGTACGATGTGGGTGGGAACCTACAAGAAGGGCGTCTCTTTCTATAATGAAAGTGTCTTCAAGTTCGGCATTGCCGATGTAGGCGACATCAATTGTGTGGAGGACGGAGGCGGTGATATTGTATGGGTGGGAACCAATGATCGCGGGCTGGTGCGCTGGAATAGCGTGACAGATGAACGCATGGTTTTTTCGCATACGGCAGATCCCCGTTCTATCTCGAGTGATGTCATAGTCTGCCTTCTTCGGGACAGTAGCGGCAGAGTGTGGGCAGGTACATTCTGGGGCGGACTGAATTGCTATGATGGGAACCGCTTTATCCATTACCGGTCCCGTAAGGGAGACAGTAACTCACTGGTCTACGACAATGTATGGGCATTGGCAGAAGATGCGGACAAAAATATCTGGATCGGTACGTTGGGGGGAGGATTGCAATGCCTGAATCCTCAGACGGGGATATTTACCACCTATTCTACAGGTAATTCAAACCTTGTGTCGGACTATATCTCATCCCTCTGCATCAGCTGTGACAATAATCTGATTATCGGTACTTCGGCAGGGATGGTTTTCATGGACCTGAGGACCGGCGAGATTACAAATTTTGCAGGTACAAAGTCGGGTAAGACAAGACTTTCCAACCAAAACATAAATCAAGTTTACGAAGATAGCCGCGGCTTGCTATGGATAGCCACGCGTGAAGGCCTGAATGTATACGACAGCAAACGGGACGAATTGTACGAAGTGCCTATCAAGCCCGGTTTCTCCAAACTATTGATATTGGGTATTACGGAAGATGAAAACAAAAGTATATGGGTCAGCACCGGAGGAGAACTGATAAACGTGGTGTTGTCCGTCGACAGCAAGACGGAGCAGCCCGTGTTCCGTTGCTATACCTATAACGACAAGGACGGGTTGCAGAGTTGTGACTTCAACCAGCGTTCCCTCAAACGACTGCATACGGGCGAGATTGTAGTGGGAGGACTGTATGGGCTGAATCGCTTCCGGCCGGGCAACATAAAGTATAACCGCACGTTGCCTAAGGTTATGTTTACCGGTTTCCAGTTGTTCAATGAAGACGTGAAGGTGGGCGAGGAATATGCAGGACGCGTCATATTGCAGGAGGCTCTGAATGAAACCGGGGAAGTGGTTCTGGGTTATAAGCAGAATGTGTTCACGGTACTGTTTGCCTCGGACAATTTCGTGCTGCCCGAAAAGACACAGTATTTCTATAAACTGGAAGGTTTTAATGAGAACTGGCTGACAAGTATGTCCGATATGCATCGCGTTACCTATACCAATCTGGCTCCGGGGACTTACATCTTAAGAGTGAAAGCTACAAACAGTGACGGATATGCGGGCACTGAAGAGGCTTCTCTCAAGATTGTCATCCTTCCGCCTTTCTGGATGACTCCGTGGGCATATATCGTTTATGCCCTTCTGATAGTAGGAGTTGTCTTCTTTTCACTTTATGCCGTACAACGGAGGGAACGCAATAAGTTCAGAATCCGCCAGATAGAGGAAGATGCGAAGAAGAAGGAGGAGCTGAGCCAGATGAAATTCCGCTTCTTTACGAATGTCAGCCATGAGTTGCGTACGCCGCTTACGCTGATTATATCGCCGATGGAAAGTATGATGAAGGAGATTACGGACGAAAAGCTGCATGGCAAGCTGCAACTGATGTACCGCAATGCGCAGCGTTTGTTGAATCTGGTAAACCAGTTGCTCGATTTCCGTAAGAATGAGATGGCAGGACTGCATCTCACCTTGTCCGAGGGGGATATGGTGGCCTATGTGCGCAGTATCTGTACTTCTTTCCTGATGCTTTCTGAAAAGAAACATGTGCATCTGACATTCTTTTCGGCTATGGAATCATTGAATATGTCGTTCGACGAGGATAAGATTGGCAAAGTTGTGATGAATCTTTTGTCCAACGCCTTCAAGTTTACTCCGGAAGGAGGACGTGTGGATGTGGCATTGGAAATGTCGAAAGAGATACCCGGAAGATTGCTGATAAAGGTATCGGATACCGGTGTCGGTATCAGGGATGAAGACAAGGAGCGGATTTTTGAACGTTTCTATCAGGTGGAGCAGGAAGAACCGGAACACCAGTCAACGGGTAGCGGCATTGGCTTGAGTCTGGTACGTGACTTTGTGACGCTGCATGAGGGCACGGTACGCGTTGTCGACAATGTGGGTTCCGGTAGCGTGTTTCTGGTTGAGCTTCCGGTCAAGCATGTGAATGTAAATCCTCCCAAGCCTGCACCGCTTGCAGAAGAGGTGGAAGAGCATGAGGAACTTTTGCCGGGTATGGAAGAAGAACCGCTTCCGGATGATCTGCCGGACGATATGGAGGAGGATAATGAAGATGAAAAAGAAAAGCCGTTGGCCCTGGTTGTGGACGATAATGAAGATTTGGTTGCCTTCATGAAAGACAGTCTGAGCTTGTATTTCCGTATACAGTCAGCTTCCAATGGCCGGGAAGCTTGGCAGAAAATACCGGAACTGATGCCGGATATTATAGTCAGCGACGTAATGATGCCCGAGATGGATGGAAATGAACTGTGTCGCTGGGTGAAGACCGATAAACGCACGAGCGACATTCCGATGATATTGCTCACTGCACGGCAGGCTGTGGAAGATAAAGTGGAAGGGTTGACCATCGGCGCGGATGATTATGTGACGAAACCTTTCAATGTGGAAATCCTGATTCTGCGTATGCGCAAGTTGATTGATCTGAGCAAGAAGCGCAAGGCAAAGTCGCTCATCGACCCCGAACCAAGTGAAATAGCCATTACTTCGCTGGACGAAAAGCTGGTGGAAAATGCCATCAAATATGTGGAGGCGAACATCGGTCGGTGTGACTTGTCCGTAGAAGAGTTGAGCCGGGGATTGGGTATGAGCCGGGTACATCTTTACAAGAAACTCTTGCAGATAACCGGTAAGACACCCATTGAATTTATCCGTGTCATCCGTCTGAAAAGAGCGGCGCAGATGCTGCGCGAGAGTCAGCAAAATGTATCGGAGATAGCGTATCAATTGGGCTTTAACAACCCCAAGTATTTCAGCAAATATTTCAAGGATGAATTCGGTGTTTTGCCCTCTGTTTATCAGGAAAGAGAGGGCAAATAACAAAAAATACCCCTTACGGAAACATATTGTCTTTTAGGGTAATCAAAAGCGCCCTTTTGTTTCAACATCGGGAGGACTCGTTTTTGAAGGAAACTTTCTATTTTTACATCGGAGAAAATTCACTTTAAAAACAGTAATATGAAATTGAAAAACACTTCAGTTTATTTGCTTGCCGGATGGATGCTCGCCGCATGTTCCGGAGGCGGATTCCAAAAGACCGAGAACGGTGTTGTGGTGGAAGTCAAGCAACAGCAACCGACGGATGTACGTAAAGTAAGATTGGAAGTAATGGGCGAGAAGCTCATTCATGTATCGGCTACTCCTGAGAAGGAATTTTCAAAGGAGCAGAGTCTCATTGTTATCCCACAGAAAAACAAGACCGACTTTAAGGTCGAGGAGCAAGGTGATGAGGTTACTGTAAAAACATCGGAATTATGTGCCATTGTGTCCAAAACGACAGGTGAAGTGCGTTTTACGGATGCCGACGGCAAGCAGATTCTGGCTGAAGACTCTGACGGGCGGACTTTTACTCCGGTGGAAGTGGAAGGAACAAAGGGGTATGCAGTACGTCAGGTGTTCCAGTCGGCAGGCAATGAGGAGGCTTTCTATGGATTGGGCCAGCACCAGGCGGATGAGTTCAACTATAAAGGGAAGAATGAGGAACTGTTCCAGTACAATACAAAGGTGTCTGTACCCTTCATCGTGTCTAATAAGAACTACGGTGTACTTTGGGACAGCTATTCGTTCTGCCGTTTCGGTGACCCACGTGACTACTCACAGTTGGGTGATGTCTTCAAACTTTATGATAAAGATGGCAAGGAAGGTGCTTTGACCGGTACATATATTCCGGGTAAGAAAGATGCAGAAACCCTTGTACGTCGTGAGGATTCTCTTTATTTTGAACATCTGGACCGTGCCGCACATCTGAGTAAGGTGATTAATTTGCCTGCGGGTTTCCCGTTCGGAGGGTCTGATGTAGTTTATGAGGGAGAAATAGAACCGGCAGAAAGCGGCTTATTCCGTTTCATCCTTTACTATGCAGGCTACATGAAAGTATATATTGATAATGAATTGGTGGTTCCCGAACGTTGGCGTACGGCTTGGAATCCTAATAGCTATAAGTTTGCCGTCAATCTGGAAGCAGGCAAGCGCGTTCCGTTGAAGATAGAGTGGAAGCCTGATGCCGGTGTTTCTTACTGTGGTTTGCGGGCATTGAGTCCGGTGGCTGATGAAGAACAGAACAAACTCTCCTGGTGGGGTGAAATGCAGAATGAGATAGACTACTATTTTGTTTATGGTGATGATATGGACGATGTGATTAGCGGCTACCGTACATTGACAGGTAAATCCCAGATTATGCCGAAATGGGCGATGGGTTACTGGCAGAGCCGTGAGAAGTACAATACGCGTGAGGAGGTTCTCTCCACCTTGAAGGAATTCCGTGAACGTCAGATTCCTATCGACAATATCGTAATCGACTGGCTGCACTGGGAGCAGGATTCCTGGGGAAGCCATGAATTTGACCTGGCGCGTTTCCCCGATCCGAAAGGAATGGTCGATTCTATCCATGCCATGAACGGACGTCTGATGATTTCCGTATGGCCCAAGTTCTATGCTACGACCGAACACTTCAAGGAATTTGACGAAAAAGGCTGGATGTACCAGCAGGCTATCAAAGACAGCATCAAAGACTGGGTGGGTCCCGGTTATCTGGGCTCTTTCTATGATGCTTATGACCCCGATGCACGTAAGCTTTTCTGGAAGCAGATGCAGGACCACTACTATCCCCTGGGTATTGACGCTTGGTGGATGGATGCCAGCGAACCGAACATACGTGATTGTACGGATTTGCAATACCGCAAGGATCTTTGCGGCCCCACGGCACTCGGCCCTTCTGCCAAGTTCTTCAATGCCTATGCGCTGATGAATGCCGAAGCTATCTATGACGGACAGCGTGGCGTAGAGCCGGACAAACGCGTATTCTTGTTGACCCGTTCGGGATTTGCAGGGCTGCAACGTTATTCTACCGCTACTTGGAGTGGCGATATTGCTACCCGTTGGGAAGATATGAAAGCACAAATCTCTGCCGGACTGAACTTTGCTGTCAGTGGTATCCCTTATTGGACCATGGATATTGGTGGATTCTGTGTGGAGAACCGTTATGTAGCCGGTCAGATGGAATTCAACAAGACCGGGCGCGAGAATGCCGACTATAAGGAATGGAGAGAACTGAATGCCCGTTGGTATCAATTCGGCGCATTCTGCCCCTTGTTCCGTGCACACGGCCAGTATCCGTACCGTGAGGTTTGGAACATTGCTCCGGCAGGACATCCGTGCTACAACTCCATCGTTTACTATACGAAGCTGCGTTACAACATGATGCCATATATCTATTCTTTGGCAGGTATGACTTACTTCAATGATTATACCATCATGCGTCCGCTCGTAATGGACTTCACAGCCGATACGAACGTCAACAATATCGGTGACCAGTTCATGTTCGGTTCTGCCCTGATGGTGGCTCCGGTTTACGAATACGGTGCACGCAGCCGTGAGGTTTATTTCCCGGCAAGCTGCGGTTGGTATGACTTCTATTCCGGCAAGTATGTGGACGGTGGCCAGAAGCTGACTGTGGATGCCCCTTATGAACGTATTCCGCTCTACGTCTGCGAAGGTGCCATTGTACCTTACGGTCCGGACATGCAATACAGTGATGAAAAACCAGCTTCGGAAATCACACTCTATGTCTATACGGGCAAGGACGGCGCATTTACGCTCTATGAGGATGAAGGTGTGAACTATAATTATGAGAAGGGACAATATGCCACTATACCGTTTGCCTATAACGATGCTGAGGGTACACTGGTTATCGGCGACCGTACGGGTGACTTCCCTGGTATGCTGAAGGAACGTACTTTCAATGTAGTGAAGGTAAGCAAAGACCGGCCGCAACCGTTCGACTTAAAGGCTAAAGGTACAACGGTGAAGTATGACGGAAAAGCACAAACCGTAAAATTATAATCAGAATGATAGACGACGGTGCCAGGGAGAGAAGTCTTCCCGGTACCGATCTCGTCGTTCCTCGGTGCCGGGCACTTCCCCACTTCTGAATAGCTGTGAGAGAGGAGTAGGCACTCGATAATCTTTTAGATATTTATTACCATGAATAAAATCATATTGTCTTTGGCCATCGGGCTGTCCCTATTGGCCGGTTGCAATGCTCCTAAAGAGGTAGCTGGCGATGACCGTAGCTTGGATTTTACTGCCGACTGGGCCTTTCGCTTGGGAGATGATACGGCGGCAGCCCGTCTGGATTATAATGACGCAGACTGGCGGAAACTGAACTTGCCCCACGATTGGGCTGTTGAAGGAGAGTTCAGTCGGGACAATCCGTCAGGAACAGGGGGAGGTGCTCTGCCTGGTGGTATAGGTTGGTATCGTAAGACTTTTATTGCCGATAAGGTCGATGAGGGCAAGCGCTATCGCATAGATTTCGATGGTGTCTATATGAACTCCACCGTTTATATTAATGGGCATGAACTGGGAACACGCCCCTATGGATACATCTCGTTTAGTTATGATTTGACTCCTTATATCAAATGGGGGGAGAAGAATGTGATTGCTGTAAGAGTGGACAATGCCGAACAACCCAATTCACGTTGGTATTCCGGTTGCGGTATCTACCGTAATGTGTGGTTGACGAAACTGAATCCGGTGCATGTGGCACAGTGGGGTACCTACGTGACGGCAGAAGAAGTGTCGAAGAACAGTGCCCGGTTGAAGATACGTACCAGTTTACAGTACGATGTAGAGACGCAGACGGAAGATTCCGTGCAGCAGGCCGACGGTACATATGTTGTGTTCGATTCGGAAATTATTCCTCTGATTGATGTCGTCCTGCAATCCCGGTTAGTGGATGCCGACGGTCATGTGGTGGGTGAGGCTGTGTCGGAAGCTCAGCTGATGCCTGTCGCTCCGGCAGAAATGGAGCAGGAAATAGAATTGAAGAATCCTAATCTCTGGAGTATTGATGCACCTTATATGTATAAGGTAGAAAGCATCCTCAAGAATAAAGAGACCGGCGAGGTACTCGACCGTTACTATACTCCTACCGGCATCCGTACTTTCCGCTTCGATGCACAAAAAGGATTTATCCTGAATGGTGAACAAGTGAAGATAAATGGTGTCTGCATGCATCATGACTTGGGTTGCCTGGGAGCTGCGGTGAATACGCGCGCCATCGAGCGCCAGTTGGAGATTCTGAAAGAAATGGGTTGCAACGGCATCCGCTGCTCCCATAATCCTCCCGCACCGGAGTTGCTCGACCTTTGCGACCGTATGGGCTTCATCGTGATGGACGAGACCTTTGATATGTGGCGCAAGAAAAAGACCCGCCACGATTATTCACGCTATTTCAACGAATGGCACGAACGCGATTTGACTGACCTTATCGTGCGTGACCGCAATCATCCTTCCATCTTCATGTGGAGCATCGGCAACGAAGTGCTGGAGCAGTGGACGGATGCCAAAGCCGACACCTTGAGTCTGGAAGAGGCCAATCTGGTCTTGAACTTCGGTCACAGTGCGGATATGCTGGCAAAGGACGGAGAAATGTCCGTCAACTCACTGCTGACAAAGAAACTGGCAGATATGGTGAGAAAGCTCGATGCCACGCGCCCCGTGACGGCAGGCTGCAACGAGCCGAACCCGAACAATCATTTGTTCCGTTCCGGTGCGCTTGATATTATCGGCTTCAATTACCATGACGACTGGTTTGCAGGTGTTCCCGAGAACTTCCCCGGCAAGCCGTTCATCGTGACGGAAAGTGTTTCCGGCCTGATGACACGCGGTTACTACCAGATGCCGAGTGATTCGATGTTCATCTGGCCCGAACGTTGGGACAAGCCTTTCTATGATGCCTCGTTCTCTTGCTCCTCCTACGACAACTGTCATGTTCCTTGGGGCAACCGTCACGAAGGTACTATGCGTCATGTGAAGAACAACGACTTTATCAGTGGACAATACGTCTGGACGGGCTTCGATTATATCGGTGAGCCTACTCCTTACGGTTGGCCGGCACGCAGCTCTTACTTTGGCATTATCGACTTGGCCGGCTTCCCGAAGGATGTCTACTACATGTATCAGTCCGAGTGGCGTCCGGATAAGGCGGTGTTGCATCTTTTCCCGCATTGGAATTGGACGGAGGGACAAGACATCGATTTGTGGGCATATTATAACAATGCCGACGAAGTGGAGCTTTTCGTGAATGGAAAGTCGCAGGGTGTGCGCAGCAAGGGAAAAGACGATTTCCACGTCATGTGGCGCGTGAAGTATGAGCCGGGTACGGTAAAGGCTGTTTCCCGCAAGGAAGGAAAGACTGTGGCCGAGCAGGAAATCCGGACAGCGGGCGAACCTGCGCAGATTCGTCTCAGCCCCGACCGCAGTACCATTCAGGCAGATGGCAAAGACTTGAGTTTCATTACGGTTGAGATTCTGGACAAAGATGGAAATTTGTGTCCGAATGCCGAAAACGATGTGACCTTTGCCGTAGAAGGTGCCGGCTTCATTGCTGGAGTGGATAACGGAAGCCCCATCTCTATGGAGAAGTTCAAGGACAACCACCGCAAGGCTTTCTACGGAAAGTGCCTGGTGGTACTGCAGAACAACGGTGAACCGGGTGGTGTCAAGGTGACGGCTACGGCTGATGGACTGGAGAAGGCGACGACGGCGATTAAAGTTAAATGATAATTTGATGTGCTAATTGGCACATTAGCATATTAACCAATTAAGACATGAAGAATAAATTTTTAGCAACCTTATTTCTTGCATGCTCCATCAGTACCGTGTCTGCACAGACACCGGTCTATATGGACGATGCGCAACCTATTGAAGCACGTGTAAAGGATGCCCTCAGCCGGATGACGCTGGAAGAGAAGGTAGCCCTTTGCCATGCGCAGAGTAAATTCAGCAGTGCGGGTGTTCCGCGGCTCGGCATTCCCGAGCTTTGGATGAGCGACGGCCCTCACGGTGTCCGTGCCGAAATCAACTGGAATGACTGGGGATATGCCAACTGGACCAATGACAGCATTACCGCTTTCCCGGCCTTGACTTGTCTGGCCGCTACCTGGAATCCGGACATGTCTGCCAAGTATGGCAAGGCCATCGGTGAGGAAGCGCGCTATCGTGAAAAGGATGTGTTGCTGGGCCCCGGCGTCAACATCTACCGCACTCCGATGAACGGGCGTAATTTTGAATATATGGGCGAGGACCCTTATCTGGCCAGTGTGATGTGCGTACCTTACATCCAGGAGTTGCAGAAGAACGGAGTGGCAGCTTGTGTCAAGCACTATGCGCTGAACAACCAGGAACTGTGGCGCGGACATATTGATGTGAATCTTAGCGACCGTGCTTTGCATGAAATCTATCTGCCTGCATTCAAGGCTGCGGTAGAAGAAGGAGGTGCCTGGAGCATTATGGGCGCTTACAATAAGATTCGCGGCCAGCACGCCTGCCATAACGATTTCACACTGAACAAGATTCTGAAAGATGACTGGAAGTTCGACGGCTGTGTCATTACCGACTGGGGCGGTGCCCACGACACCTATGAAGCTGCCGTCAACGGTCTGGATATTGAAATGGGTTCTTACACCAACGGTCTGACGTCCGAGAGTGTATTTACCTATAACGATTATTACCTTGCCAACCCTTACCTCCAGATGTTGAAAGATGGCAAAGTGCCGATGTCTACAATAGATGACAAGGCTTCCCGCATTCTTCGCTTGATATTCCGTACGGCGATGAACCGTCAGAAACCCTATGGTTCGGTAGCTACGGAAGAGCATTATGCCGCTGCCCGCGAGATAGGCAATGAGGGCATTGTGCTGTTGAAGAATGCTCCGGTGATAAAGAAAGGTGCCCCGTTGCTGCCGATTGATGCAGCCAAGTATCAGAATATCCTGGTGGTGGGCGATAATGCCGTACGCTTGCTGAATCAGGGAGGAGGCTCTTCCGAACTGAAAGTGAAGGATATGGTATCTCCGCTGGATGGCTTGCGTGCCGTTTATGGTGATAAGGTAGCCTATGCGAAAGGCTATGCCGCCGGTCGTCCGATGTACGGCCGTGCAGATGAAATTCCGCAGAATGTGGTAGACTCACTCCGTGCAGAAGCCGTGGAAATGGCGAAAAAGGCAGACTTGGTGGTACTGGTAGGCGGATTGAACAAGAACCACTTCCAGGATTGTGAAGGCGGCGACCGTCTGGAATACGGCTTGCCTTTCGGGCAGGATGAACTGATTGAAGCTTTGCTGGGGGTAAACAAGAACCTGGTTCTGGTGCTTCTCAGTGGTAATGCGGTGGAAATGCCGTGGGTATCCCGGGTTCCTGCCATTGTGCAAGGCTGGTATTTAGGCTCCATGGGTGGCAAGTCTCTGGCTGACATCCTGAGTGGTGCGGTGAATCCAAGCGGAAAGTTGCCCTTTTCTTTCCCTGCCAAGTTGACGGATTGCGGTGCACATGCTTTTGATGAACTCAGTTATCCGGGCGACAGCATTAAGCAGGAGTATAAGGAAGATATTCTGGTGGGCTATCGTTGGCACGACACCAAGGAGATTCCGGCTCTCTTCCCCTTCGGTCATGGCTTGAGCTATACTACCTTTACATATGGCAAACCGGTGGCTTCTGCCAAGGCCATGGCTGCCGACGGTACGCTGACGGTGACAGTTGCCGTGAAGAATACGGGTAGCATTGCCGGAAAAGAGATTGTACAGCTTTATGTAGGCGATGATAAATGCAGTGTGCTTCGTCCTGTAAAGGAACTGAAACATTTTGCAAAAGTCGGTTTGGCGCCGGGCGAGGAGAAGAGCGTGACTTTCACCCTTACTCCGGATGATTTGAAGTTCTACGATGAGGCTTCCGCAGCTTGGAAGTACGAACCGGGTAAGTTCAAGGCATACGTTTGCGCTTCGTCTGCCGACGTCCGTGGTGTAGTTTCGTTCGAAATGCAATAATCTTATAATCAGTGCGTAACCACTGCAAAATCAGTGCAACTGTTTTGCAGTGGTACTGCATACCTTTTGCAGCGCTACTGCAATTGCTTTGCAGCGTCACTGCAAAAGGTATGCAGCAATGCTGCAAAGTGTATGCAGTAAGTTTGCAGCCTGAAATCAGAATCAAAAAACAATATGAAGACACTTGCCACTCTATTTCTGCTTGCAGCCTCGTTGCTGCTTCGTGCAGCCGATGCGCCTGCCGACAGTTGTAATCATCAGTTGTACTATACGTCGCCTGCCGCTATCTGGGAGGAGACTCTTCCTTTGGGCACGGAGAATGCCTCCGTGAGCACATTGTGCTGAATGAAATATCATTATGGAGCGGAATGGAGGCGGATTATAGCAATCCGGATGCTTCGAAGAGTCTGCCTGCCATCCGGCAACTGTTGTTTGAGGGAAAGAACCGAGAGGCACAGGAGCTGATGTACAGCAGTTTTGTTCCGAAGAAGCAGGAGACTGACGGGAGATATGGAACCTATCAGGTATTGGGCGATTTGGATATAGATTTTACCTACAATTCTTCATTATCCATTCTCAACTCTCCATTAAACAACTATCGCCGTTGGCTCAACTTGCGCGATGCGGTGGCATATACGGCTTTCAGGCTGGAAGATGTCGATTATCGCCGTGAGTATTTTGTTTCCCGTGACCGTGATGTCATGCTGATTCATCTGGTTGCCGGACGTGAAGGAGCTCTGAATTTCTCTGCCCGTTTGAGCCGTGCGGAACATAGCTCGGTGACTGTCCAAGGGAACACCCTTTTGATGGACGGCATGTTGGAAAGCGGTAAACCCGGTTTGGACGGTATGAAATACTGTGTAGCCATGCAACTCGTACAGAACGGTGGTGAATCATCTGTCAGCCCGGAAAACGGTATCCGCTTGAAGAACGGGCAGGAAGCCTGGCTGATACTTTCTGCCGCTACCTCCTATGCCGCTGCCGGTACCGACTTCCCGGGCGAACGCTATGCGGAAGTCTGCGACAGCTTGCTCCGTCCTTTCACCGCCCCCGCTAATTCTCCATGTGCCATTCTCCATTCTTCATTATCCAACCATGTCACCGCTCACCGTTCCCTCTACGACCGTGTTTCCTTGCCGCTTCCTGCCACGCCGGATGATACGCTCCCGACGAACGAACGCATCCTCCGCTTCACACAGCAGGAGTCGCCGGCATTGGCTGCTCTGTACTATAACTACGGACGCTATCTGCTTATCAGCAGTACCCGTCCCGGCAGTCTGCCGCCCAATCTGCAAGGACTCTGGGCAAATGGAGTATCGACTCCCTGGAACGGGGACTATCATACGAACATCAATATCCAGATGAACC
>OGMN01000996.1_pt1 | contig 24680 bp, 20 predicted proteins | sample 1573211 | NCBI WGS metagenome assembly OGMN01 (sample SAMEA2581876, study PRJEB24529) | metagenome | biome: Human gut stool | place: China | collected 2011
GATCCCCAAACGGCCTTCCATGACCCGGACGGACTGCGCGCGGATACGGCCCGGCGGGCCCTTCCTTGGCTTGAAAAGGCTCTCAACGGCGGCCTCTCCGATGCGGCCAAAAACCTCTACAACCTGTTTTCCGGTTCGGAAGGCTTCCCCAGGGACCGGGGCAGGCAATGGGAAATAGCCCTTCGGGGCGCGTCGGCAGGCAATCCGTACTGGGAGGAACGGTGCGGGAAAATGTGCCGCGAAGAAAACGGCAGGGAAGCCGAAGCCATGCGCTGGTTCCGGCAGGCCGCGCATCACGGGCAGGCCAGCAGCTGGTTTCACATAGGCTCCCACTATGAGCGCGGCCTCGGCGTAGACAAAGATCCGGCCAAGGCCGCCGAAGCCTACCGGAACGGCGCGGAAAAAGGGTCCTCCGACGCCCAGCAGGCGCTGGGCATCATGGCCGCTTTCGGGCGGGGCGTGCCGCAGGACCCCGCCCAAGCCGCCTATTGGCTGCGTCTGGCCGCTGACGACGAAAAGCCTCTTGCCTGCGGCGTATTAGGGCACTGCTACCTGCGCGGCCTCGGTGTCCAGCAGGACGATGGGGAAGCCTTTGCCCTGTTGGACCGCTTTGCCGAGGCATACGACAGGGAAAAGCCCGATGACGGAGAAACAAGCACGTACCCTGACGAGCTTGTGGGCATCGTCTACAACGGCCTTGGGGAACTGTACGCCGATGGGCGCGGGGGCCCCGTGGACATCAAGGAAGGCATACGATGCTTTCAGGCCGCCGCCGAACTGGGCAACGGCGACGCCCGACGCAATCTCGGCCGATTCAAAAGGAACTGGTTCGGCAAGTGGGTGAGGAAATAGCCGCAAGCAAAGACCTCCGCCTCCCCCAGCAAGATCATGCGCATGTCCGGCGGACGGTTTCATCGGCACCCCGGTGTCCGCGTCGTTTTTCCCTTTCCCCTTCGCTTTCCGGGCCACCGTGTCCGCCCGCCTTCTTTCCCATCCTCTTTTCATGCCCCCCCAGTACCCGAGGCGGTTCCCCCGTCAGCCCTCCTTCTCGGCAATACCGCTACATATCAATAGGATACTGGCGCACGTTGCTCCGGAGCGCGGCCCTGCTCAAAAAGCCCTCTCGAGAAGCTCCCAAGGGTGCCACCCCACTTTGCCGTCCCAACCGAAATACGGCCTTCGTGTGGCAACAAGCCGCTGCTCCGCAAGCAATTGAATGGCCACCGGCGGCGTGGCGAGCTTCGAGGCCTTACGCTTCGCGCCGTCGAGCGTCCCTTCGTACTCAAAATGCCTCCCATCGCCCAAACGGATGATAAACAGGTGTTCTGACTTCATATATAGGGCTCCTGTTAGTCTAATAAAGAAGCCATGCTATGATAGAATATACGGTCTTTCAAGGACGATGAGATGTTTTATGATTCAAGGTGGTTTCATGCTCATGATACGAAGCGGCCTTCCCTCCGGCCCGCTTTCGGGCCATCTCTCTGCCCCCTCCGCGCCAGCCGCCTTGGACACCCCGATCTTCCTTGCGCCGCGCCCCATTCACCGCCTTCTCGTGCATCTTCACTTTGAAATCGTCACATCCCGAAGGCAGTGTGCGGGAAAAATTGCAGGCACAGGATCCGATACGTACGGAAGCCTTTGGAGAAGGACGGATAGCGGAAGGGAAAAAGGAAGAGGCCGCTCTGACGGGCTTGGAGAAGGGGAAACTTTTCTCGAGAACTCCCCATCCCCAATGCCTCCAGACGCTTTCAGCGCTCATCCGTTTTGTATCCTGTACGGCGACGCCCGGACGCCCGGACGCCCTTCCTCCTTCACGGATACCCACGCATACGGATTGTTCGTACAATCAATACAAACGTCACAATAAGGCCACTGTTCCGCCACGAACGGCGTCTAGGTTCTCCCTTGCCTCATCCTGAAACGGATCAACAAGGAGAACCTCCATGAATGCCGATCACAGTCGCCGTACCTTCCTGCTGGGCGGGCTGGCTACCGGAGCCGTGCTGCTCGCCGGGAAAACCTTCCTGCACCCTTCCGCAGCCCACGCCGCCACGGAAGCCGTCACCCTTGACGCATGCGTCAACATGACGCCCGGGGAAATGGCGGACAGATCCCAGTACGTCATGGCCGCGTGGAAATACCTTCAGGACGCCGCCGCGGAAATCGGCAACCCCGGCTTGCGCGCCGCCGTACTGGACATCATGAAGAACCCGGCCCCGCTGCTGGCCGAAGGTGACGCCAAGGCCATCATGGCGGAACTGAAGGGGCAAGGGCTGCTCGCTCAGGACGCCAAGGCCGTTTTCCCGACCTGCGCCAGCACGAAGAAAAGCCCTCAGCCTTTTTACACCGCGCCCGGCAGCGGCTGGAACAGCCATCATATTTATCCCGGCGGGCTGGTAACGCACACGGCCCTCAACGTTGCCTCCTGCAAGGCCCTGTATGACAACTATGCCGATATGTTCGGCCTGAAGCTCGACCGCGACGTGGTGCTCGCCTCCCAACTTCTCCACGACCTCCACAAGCCGTGGGTCTTCCAATGGCAGGCGGATGGAACCTGCCGCAAAGAAAAGCCCCTTGCCGCCACCGGCGAACACCACGTCCTCAGCATCGCCGAAAGCTTGCGGCGCGGTCTGTCCCCCGAACTGTGCGTGGCGCAGGCCTGTGCCCACGATCACCCCGGCGCGGCCGCGTCCGAGCAACTGGTGGTGGGCTGGCTGAAGGCCGCCGCCGTCATCAACGGCAAGGATCCCTTCAAGGCCGGGCTTGTGGAAAAGGACGGCAAAACCCTGCCCATGCCCCGCCGTATGGAAGGCTTCGTCACCCACCTCGCCGACCATGACTGGGTGCTCAGCGTACCCGCCGCCCAGTGGACCGTGGACGCCCTCAAGCAGGTCGCCGTCCGCTCCTATGGCATCAAGGAAGCCGACCTGACCAAGAAGCCCTTCAACCAGTTCCGCAACTACGTGCTTTCGCAGAAGACCGCCATGCAGCTTTACGGCGCGTACAGCACCAAAGGGCTGGACGGATTGACCGCCGAAATCGCTGAAATCGTACGCGCCTGATTTTCACTGTGTTTCTCAACAAAGGAATCTTTCATGAACACACGCATCATTCCCGCCCTGCTGGGCGCCCTGCTTTTCTCCGGCGTCGCGGAAGCCGCGCCGAGCATTTATCCGGTGGATACGGCCCGCTTCCTGGGCGGGAGCCGTTTCGACTTCAAGGTGGAATTTGACGGCGAACTCGCCGAAAAGGACGCCAAAGTCCTGATCAACGGGCAGGACGCCAAGGCCGTTCTGGGCGCGAAACCCGAATTCATCGCCAAGGAAAAGGGGGCCGACGCTTCCGCGCTGCTGCTGCGCGGCGCTTCGCTCAAGCCCGGACAGTACAAGGTGACGGTGGAGAGCCCCACCGGGAAAGCCTCCGCAAACTGGGACGTATACGGCACGCCCGACAAGCCCGTCGCCAAGAACGTCATCCTGCTCATCGCCGACGGCCTGAGCATGGGCCACCGCACGAGCGCCCGCCTCATGTCCAAAGGCGTGACCAACGGCATGTACAACGGCAAGCTGTCGATGGACACCCTGCCCTACACCGCCATGCTCGGCACATGCAGCGTGGATTCCATCGCCGCCGACTCCGCCAACACCGCCTCCGCCTACATGACCGGGCACAAGTCCAGCGTGAACGCCCTCGGCGTCTACGCGGACCGTACCCCCGACTCGCTGGACGATCCCAAGCAGGAAACCATCGCCGAACTGCTCCGCCGCACGACCGGCAAATCCATCGGCGTGGTTTCGGACGCCGAAATCGAGGACGCGACCCCGGCTTCCGTGGTCGGGCATACCCGCCGCCGCGCCGACAAGGCCGAAATCGTGGATATGTTCTACAGCGTGAAGCCCGACGTCATCATCGGCGGCGGTTCCGCCTACTTCCTGCCTCAGAACGTCCCCGGCTCCAAGCGCAAGGACGACAAGAACTACGTCGAAATGTTCCAGAAGGAAGGCTATGCCCTCGCCACGTCCAACACCGAGCTTTCCAAGGCCGTGAAGGGCAACCCCGACAAGCTGCTCGGCTTGTTCCATACCGGTAACATGGACGGCGTGCTGGACCGCAAGTTCCTCAAGAAAGGGACCGTGTCCAAGTTCCCGGATCAGCCCGATCTCACCGACTCCATGCGGGCCGCCCTTTCCGTGCTTTCCAAGAACCCCGAAGGCTTTTTCCTGATGCTTGAAGCGGGCCTTGTGGACAAATACAGCCATCCCCTCGACTGGGAACGCGCCGTCTACGACACCATCATGTTCGACAAGGTCGTCGCCATAGCGCAGGAATTCTGCGACAAGAACCCCGATACCCTGCTCATCGTCACCGGCGACCATACCCACTCCATCAGCGTCATCGGCACCGTGGACGACAACCTGCCCGGCGAGCTCATGCGCGACAAGGTGGGCATCTACGCCGAGGCCGGCTATCCCGCCTATAAGGACGAAAACGGCGACGGTTACCCCGACGACGTGAACGTGTCCAAGCGCCTCGCGGTGTTCATCGGCAACTACCCCGACCATTACGAAACCTACCGCCCGAAGATGGACGGCCCCTTCGTCCCGTCCGTCAAGGATGAGAAGGGCCATTACATCGCCAATGCCGCCTACAAGGATGTGCCCGGCGCGCAGCTCCGCATCGGCAACCTGCCCCGCACCGAATCCACCGGCGTCCACTCCATCGACGACCTTGTGGTCGGCGCGCGCGGCCCTCATGCCGACGCCTTCCGGGGCTTCATGAACAGCACGGAAGTCTTCCGGATCATGTCCGAAGCCCTCGCGCTCGGAAATAAGTAGGAAAAAGCCGAAGGGAGGGCGCTTCCTGCCGAAGCCCCTCCCTCTCTTTTTCCCTTCTTCCACAGGAACCATCCATGAAAAAACTGCTCCTCCTCTTTTTTGCCCTGCTCTGCCTGACGGGTACGGCGAAAGCGGCGACGCCGGAACTCTCGTTCGACGAACTGTACAGCGGGGGCGGCGTCCTCGGGCTCCAGTTTTCCGACAAGGTAAAAAACCTTGCCGGACAGCGCATCACGATCAGAGGCTTCATGGCCCCGCCGCTCAAGGCCGAGGCAGCCTTCTTCGTGCTCACACGCGAACCCGTGGCCCTGTGCCCGTTCTGCCAATCCGACGCGGACTGGCCCGACAATATCCTCGTCGTCTACCTTTCCTCCAGCCAGAGCTTCGTCCAGAACAATACCACCATTGAAGTGGAGGGCGTGCTGGAAATCGGATCGCACCGCGACGGAGACACCGGATTCATCAGCCAGCTCCGGCTGCGGGACGCCCGCTTCCGCACGCTGTAACAGCCGACCCAAGCAAGGATCTTGTATGAACGGGCTCGAACTTCAGGACATCCTCCTCACCTTTCCCGAAGGCGGGCGGAGGCGCACGGTCCTCGACATACCGTACCTTAAAGTGACCTCCGGCGAGCACATCGGCATCCGGGGCGCCTCGGGATCGGGCAAAAGCTCCCTCCTCAACGTCGTGAGCGGGCTTGTGCTTCCGGACAGGGGAACCGTACGCTGGGGCGCGACCGTACCCGGCGCGCTGCCCGAACACGAACGAGATCGCTGGCGCGGGCAACATATCGGTTTCGTCTTTCAGGACTTCCAGCTTTTCCCCGAGCTGGAAGCGCTGGAAAACGTGCTCCTGCCCGCAACCTTCACCGGATGGCGCATCCCGGAAGCCTTGATCCGGCGCGGGCGCGGCCTGCTCGAACAAATGCACGTCTGCCCCACCCGGAAAGTACGGGCGCTGTCGCGTGGGGAAAAGCAGCGGGTCGCCATTGCGCGGGCCGTGCTGCTCAAACCGGGCATCATTCTGGCGGACGAGCCCACGGCAAGCCTTGACGAAGCCAACGCCGGGCAGGTGACCTTGCTGCTCTCCGGGTACGCCCGGACGCTGGGCAGCACGCTCCTTGTCGTAAGCCATGATGATGCCGTGCTGGCGGACATGGACAGGGTGCTCGATCTCAACCGGGGCATTGTGCGGGAGGCGGCATGAATCCGTTGATGCTGATCAAAGGCGAACTGCGCCGCTCCTTCGGGGGCATTCTGGCGCTGGCACTGGTCCTCGCGCTGTCCCTCAGCCTCGGCGTCGGGGTCAGCATGACCGAACGGGCGGTACGGCAGGGAACGGCGCGGGCGGGCGACGCCTTCGACCTTCTGGTGGGCGCGCAGGGCAGCAGCGTACAGCTCATGCTCGGGGCGGTCTATCTGCGCCCGCAGTCGCTGCCGCTGGTTCCGGGGCGCGCGGTTACGGAAATCCTGACGCAGGAAGGCGTCGTCTGGGCCGCGCCGCTGGCCTTCGGCGACCGTTGGAACGCGTCCCCGCTGGTGGGGACGACCACGGATATGGTCACGCTCGGCGGCAACCGGACGCTCGCGGAAGGCAGGGCGTTCGCCGCACAGGACGAAGCCGTACTCGGCGCGGGTGTCCCCCTGCGGCTCGGAGAGGCGTTTTCCCCCATGCACGGGCAGGTCTCCGCATCCCACAACGAACACGGACATGTCCGCTACAAGGCCGTAGGCCGCCTGCCGGAAACGGGCACGCCGTGGGACAACGCCATCCTCATTCCCATCGAATCGGTCTGGGCCGTCCACGATGCGCTTCCCGATGCGGGGCATGGCCTGCCCCTCGGACATCTTTTTGAAGGGAAGGGTTCCCCGCTGCCCGGCGTTTCCGCCGTGGTCGTCAAGCCCGAAAGCATCGCCGCCGCCTACCGCCTGCGGGCCTTTTGGCAGACGGCGACCCTCCCGGATGCGGACGGCAGGCCGGTGAACATGCAGGGCGTCTTTACCGGCGAGGTGCTGACCGAGCTGTTCGCCACCCTCGGCGACATGCGCGACATCATGACCGGCATGGCCTATGCCGCGCAGTTCGTGGCCCTGTGCGGGGTCATGCTGGTCGGCGGGATGGCGGTATCCATGCGCAAACGGATGCTCGGCACGCTGCGTGTGCTCGGTGCGCCGCGCGCCTATCTGGTGCTCAGCGTCTGGTGCGTGGTCAGCGTCAGCATCGCCGTGGGCACGCTGGCGGGCCTGCTGTTCGGCTGTGGCCTTTCCGAAGGTGCGGCGCTGCTCATGTTCCGCCAGACCGGGATCATGCTCTCCCCGCAACTTACCCTCGCCGAAGGTTCCTTTGCCGCAGCTTCCTTCGCGCTCGGCTCCTTGTGCGCGCTGTTCCCCGCCTATATGGTCTACCGCAAGACGGGAGCCGTCGCATTGGGGGATAGCGAATAGCCCTTTCCCAAGAACCGACGCGGCATTTTACCGCTTCCGCGCAGGCAAAGCGAGCCGGTACCTCTATCCATTGGCTCCGGAATCCGCACGACTCCGAAAACTGGAACACGGACCAGACGCAAGGCTTCTATTCCGACTTCTATCAGTTCGAGGAAGACGCCCTCGACGAGGACAAGCTCGGCTCCAACGCCCATCCGCAGGATCAGGAAATAGCGACGGCACCATAGCCGCCCTCGCCGCCGAAGCCTATCCTCCGCACGAAAAAACTCTCAGTGGAGCGATAACGGCACAGCCCGCATCGAATGAGACGGAAAGCCTCCCCCGAAGACAGAGGAAGGCTTTCCTTTTGGCATAGGGTGGAACGGGAGGCACGGAGTAAGCGGAGGCAAGATGTCCGGGGCTACGAAAAGGCTCTACCCCGTCTGCGGGCGCATTACTTCGCCAGTACGGGGGAGAGGGCTCTTTCCTGCCGATAGGAGAGGTCCAGGGAGTTCGCGGATATGGCGGGACACCATCCTGGAGCCGCCCGCAAGATTCGCGGTAGGCTGTGGAGGGTGCCCGCCTGCTCACGATAGGGCTAGAAGGGATGGTTTTTACCCTTTGAAGAGGGGCAAGCACGCCATAACATACCGCGTACCGTGCCATTGAGTACCGCGTCACCTAAAAAAGCGGCGGAAACACGCCACACAATACCGAGTAAGGAAGGAAACGCGCCGCTCAGTACCGTAACTATATATTCTATAAAAGAAGGAATAAGAGAGATCCCGGTTAATATGAAAAGGGAACCTCTCCCCTTGCCGGCCCCCAAGATAGGGACTCACGTTCGGAATACTCCGAACGCTCGACGCCGCACCGGGGAACATGACGAAAAGGCCACCGCGAGGGAAGGCAGGGGGCAGCCTTTGAAGCCGATACTGCTATGCTCGGGCTGTACAGGCCCGACTTGAACAGAAACGAAGCACAGGGGAAGCACGGCAGAGGTAAGGACTCACGAAATAGCTGGAGCGGTTCGGGAACGGGCCACCTCTTTTTGTGGCCTCCCCTCCCCGATGTTGAGGGGAGAAGGAATCCCCCCTGTATTGCCAATCTGAACCCCGGTTTTGGGAAAAATGACTAATTCTGGGCAAAATACCTCTCGGAGGCCCGCGGGAGCTTTGGACGGGGTACAAGAGCTGGCGCGGCGGGCGTGGGATTGTGTATAGGGCTACCCATGCTGGGAACCTTCACCACCCTTCACCTTCATACAGAAAAAAACCGGGACAGAACGCCGGACCATAAAAAAGCTCTCACAGTGAATATCTGTAAGAGCTTGATTTTGATGGTGGACCCACTAGGACTTGAACCTAGGACGGACCGGTTATGAGCCGGTGGCTCTACCAACTGAGCTATAGGTCCTCAGGGGCGTCATTCGGTCAGAACACCCTCTTCAGGAGCATCCATCTGCATGGCCCCGACAGGGCAAATACGGATGCAGCGCGCGCATACTGTACACTTTTCCTTGTCGAATGCAAGAAGGCGCGTTTTGATGTCGACGGTCAGCGCGGAGGACGGGCACAGAGCCGTGCACATGCCGCATTGCATACACTTGTCCTCATTATGCCAGATCCGCTGCGCCACGGGCGAAACCAGTACGCCCTTCTCCCGCAGGTAGCCGATCCCCTTGTCGCAGGCATCTCGTGAGCCCGACAGTTCGAGAGTCAAAAAACCTTCCTGCCGCGGCGTGATCTGGGCGGTACTGATGTTGAAATCGAGGTCAAACAGCCTGGTCAGGTTGCAGACCAACGGCGCCCCCGAAATGGTCGGGGGAAACGTCAGATGCACATTGATACGGTAGGGCTTGGTTTCTTGGCTCATGACGCTTCCTACATCTTGTTGTCTTTCATGAGCTGCGTAGCGCGGGTCGCTTCAGGCGACTTGGGGAATTTCTTGATGAGTTCCTGCAAGCGGACCTTGGCGGCGTCCTTCTTTCCGGCCTTGATGAAGCACATCCCCTGCTTCAGGTACGCGGAAGCGGCCTTCCCGCTGGAGCCATATTTGGAGATGACCTGTTCGTAATCCAGTGCGGCGGCCGGGAAGTTCCCAAGCTGGTAATTGCACTCGCCGCGCCAGAACCACGCGTTGGAAACGAGCTTGTGCTTGCCGTACGTGTCCGTAAAATCCGAGAAGGACTTGAGGGCCTGCTTGTAGTTGCGGGCGTTGAACGACTGCACGCCGTTGTCGTAGAGAGCTTTGGCGATGTCGCCCTGAGCCTGCGTCTGCGGGGCGGCCTGCTGCGGGGCGGGAGCGGCCGCCTGCGGCTGCATGACGGGCGCGGCGGGCACGGGGGCCGCGGCGGTGGCGTCGGGCATGCCGGGCGCAGCGCCGGGAGCGCCCGGAACGGCGGCCACGGGCAGTTCCATGCCGAACTGCGTGGCGATGGCCTGCAACGCGGCCTCGTGGTTGTTCACGCGCTGGGCAAGACCGGGAAGGCCGCCAGCGGCGGCCGTCGCATTGTTGAAGTCGTCGATCTGCCCTTTCACGGCGCTCATTTCCTGACGCAGGGACTGAACCTGCGCCCATGTGTCGGCCTGTGCTGGCTGCACGCCGGAAAGCTGGCTATTCAGAAGGCGGATCTGCTGCTCCTGCTGGTTCAGACGCATCTGCATGGCGTCTATCTGGCCATTGGCACAGCCGGTCAGAACGAGCGAACCCAAAAGCAGGGGGAAGATATACGGCTTTTTCATTGTATTACCCTGAAATGAAGGATTTGGATAATAAAGATACGCCCTTTGCGGGGAGAACTCAAGTCAGTGAGCACGCCGCCAGCCAAACAGCACATAGGCCACGCCACCGAGGACGGGAACAAACACGCACGCGACCATCCACAGCACCCGCTCGAGCGGCGTTTCAAAGGTATGGTTGAAGGCGTGCCAGATGCCCCACAAATTCAGCAACGCAGGCAGAAACAGCAGCGCGATCTGCCACCATTCAAGCGAAAACAGACTCACGAAGCCCTCCCGGACGGACCTTTCAGCCACATGCTGAGGCAAACGAGCAGCGCGCCGCAACAGATGGCGATGTCCGCCACGTTGAACGCGGGCCAATGCCACTGGCCGACATAGAAATCCAGAAAATCCACAACGGCACGGAACCGGATGCGGTCCACAAGGTTGCCCACGGCTCCGCCGAGCACCATGCCAAGCCCCCAGAACAGCAGCTTTTCGCCGCGCTGCGCCGAGCGCGCGAGCATGAAGATCACGCCCGCCGAAACCAGCGTAGCCGCGAAGAACAGCCAAAACTGCCATTCGATGTCCGACCGGTTGAGGAACCCGAACGCGGCCCCGCGATTGCGGATATTCACCAAATCAAAGAAGCCGGGGATGACCGTCACCGCCCCATAATAGGGCAGTGACGCCATCACCCACAACTTGGTCAGCTGGTCGAGCACAAGCGCGCCGACGCCGACGCCCAAAACAACTCTATAACGAGTATCCTTACCCGGCTCTGCCACTATGCAAGTTCCTTCATAACGGCGGCGCAGCGGGGGCACAGCGTCGGGTGTTCGGGATCGGAGCCGAGTTCGTCACTGTAGATCCAGCAGCGCTCGCATTTCTCGCCAACGGCCTTGGCCACGCTCACGGCCAGCTTGCCGCATTCGGCAATGTCGGCCTGAGCGAGATCGGCGGGCGCGTCGGCCAGCGGAGCCAGATGGAGCTGGGACACGATGCACACGGCGCGCAGGTCCGTGCCGATGCCGCCGAGCACTTCCAGCAGTTCCGGCGAGGCGTACAGGGTCACGGCGGTGTCCAGCGCGTGGCCCACGGTTCCGGCCTTGCGGAGCGGCTCAATGGCGCGGGTCACTTCGGTACGCGCGGCGAGCACGGCTTCCCAACGCTTGCGGTCAGCATCGTCCAGCAGGAAGGCATCCGCGTCCATGAGCTGAAAGGCGAACACGCTCTTCGCGCCGGGATGCAGCGCTTCGGGGATGTGGCGGAACACTTCCTCAGCCGTGAAGCTCAGGACCGGGGCCATGTCCTGCACGAGCATCAGCAGGATGTGGTACAGCGCGGTCTGGGCGGAACGACGAGCGCGGCTCGCGGGCGCGGAGGAATACAGGCGATCCTTAAGGATGTCCAGATAGAACGCGGACAAGTCCGTGGAGCATAGGTTGTGCAGCGAATGGAAGACCTTATGGAATTCATAGTCCCGATAGGCGTCCTGCACGCGCTGGTGCGTGCGCGCGGCGACGTCGAGGGCATAGCGATCCAGCGGGTCCATATCCTTCACGTCCACGAGGTCGGCCTTCGTGACGTCCTTCAGGTTGCCGAGCAGGTAGCGGCAGGTGTTGCGGATACGGCGGTAGGCATCCACAAGGCGGTTCACGATTTCCGCCGAAATGCGCACATCCTCGCGGTAATCCACGGAAGACACCCACATGCGGATGATTTCCGCGCCGTGCTTGCTGATGATCTCGTCAAGCTCGATGCCGTTGCCGATGGACTTGGACATCTTGCGGCCTTCGCCGTCGACCACGTAGCCGTGCGTGAGCACCGCCTTGTAGGGCGGGACGCCGCGCGTGCCGATGGAAGCGAGCAGCGAGGAATGGAACCAGCCGCGGTGCTGGTCCGAGCCTTCAAGGTAGAGGTCGGCGGGGAAGCCCAGTTCGGGGCGCTTTTCGAGCACCGCCGCGAAGCTGGTCCCGGAGTCGAACCATACGTCGAGGATGTCGGATTCGCGCTTCCAGTGCTGGCCGCCGCACTTGGGGCACTTCAACCCTTCGGGCACGATGTCCTTCATATCGGCTTCATACCAGTAGTCGCAGCCGGTGGGATGCTTGGCGAACCGGGCGGCAATGTCGCGCATCCATTCGGGATCGTTCCATGCCTCTCCGCAGTCTTCGCACAACAGGGCCAGAATCGGCACGCCCCACAGACGCTGGCGGGAAATGCACCAGTCGGGGCGCTGCTCGATCATGTTGTAGATGCGTTCCTCGCCCCAGCTCGGAATCCATTCCACGTCGTTGCGGATGGCCTTCAACGCCTTCTGGCGCAGTTCGTTGGCCTCCATGCTCACGAACCACTGGGTCGTGGCACGGAAGATAACGGGCTTTTTGCAGCGCCAGCAATGCGGATACGAGTGCGTGATGTCGGCCTGCCCCATCAGGTTGCCGACTTCCTTGACCTTCTCAATGACATTGGGGTTGGCCTTCTGCACCTGCAATCCGGCGAAAAACTCCACGCTGTCGAGGTATTCGCCGCGATCGTTGAGCGGGGAATAGATGTCGATGCCGTACTGGAGGCAGACTTCGTAGTCCTCGCGGCCGTGTCCGGGAGCGGTATGGACACAGCCGGTACCGGCATCGAGCGTCACATGGCCGCCGAGGATCAACGGAGACTCGCGGTCGTAGAACGGATGGCGGGCCTTGACGAGTTCAAGCTGCTGCCCGGTAGCGGTCCCCACGGCCTTCACGCCGCCCATGTCCCAGCCGCACGCCTTGGCGACGCTTTCGACGAGTTCCGTGGCGAGCACGTACTGGCTGCCCTCATATTCGACCAGCGAATATTCGAATTCGGGATGCAGCGCCACGGCCATGTTGCTCGGCAGGGTCCACGGGGTCGTGGTCCAGATGATCACATAGGCGCGGGACGGATCGGCGTTCTCGAAGACCGTCTTGAGCCTGTCGTCGGTCAGCGGGAAACGGACGTAAATGGACGGCGACTTGTGGTCGGCATACTCCACTTCGGCCTCGGCAAGGGCCGTCTGGCAGGAGCAACACCAGTAGATGGGCTTCTTGCTGCGGACCACATTGCCCTTTTCCACGAAATTCGCCAACTCGGTAGCCGTGGCGGACTCGTATTCGGGGAGCATCGTCTTGTAGGGATGATCCCAGTCGCCGAGCACGCCAAGGCGCTTGAATTCCTTGCGCTGGATATCGATGAACTTGTCCGCGTACTGGCGGCAGCGGCGTCGTACCGCATACGACGGCATTTCCTTTTTCTTTTCGCCAAGCTCGTGCTCAACCTTCAATTCGATGGGCAGGCCGTGGCAGTCCCAGCCGGGCACATACACGGACTGCTGCCCCTGAATGTTGCGGGACTTGATGGTGATGTCCTTGAGGATCTTGTTCAGGGCATGGCCGAGATGCAGATGGCCGTTGGCGTAGGGCGGGCCATCGTGCAGACGAAAAGAGCCCCGGCTGCCCGAAGCTTCCAGCATGGTTCCGTAAATATTGTTCTCTTCCCACCAGCGCAGCATTTCGGGTTCACGCTGGGTGAGATTGGCTTTCATGGGAAAGGATGTATCGGGAAGATTCAGGCTCTTTTTGTAATCGCTCATGGACAGGCTCCTTATATATCCACACCAAAGTGTAATCGAAAAATTGTGCTTCAAGGTTGCGCGGTTGTCAAGAAAGAACGCGGAGGAAACGCCGCCCTCCCCGCCTGATTGTCACAGGCATGAGAGGATGATAGAGGGGGCCGAGCGTAATGAGCGAAAGCCTTTCGCAAAGGCGGAGCCCTGTGCGCCCCGCCCAGCCGCAGGTGACGCCAAGGCATCCCCGCAGCGTACCCCCATCCCTCCCGGAACAAAACCCCGCCCAAGGCGGAATTCCGGAGGCTGCCAAGGCTCGACAACGCGGCAACGCCGCATTCCCCCGGAGGCCATATCCATGACGTTTCCACGGCCCTGCCTGTACGCCCTGCTTGCGGCGTGCCTTTTGCTCCCCGGCTGCGTCGCCAACCAGTACGCCATAAAAATCAACGCCATCACCAACGGCGACATCCAAGCCGGCATCGGGGACGTCTACTATATCATGGCGGTCAAGGGCCAAGAGGACGATCTCGTCTTTCTGGAACTCAAGCGGAACCTCGAAAGCGCCCTGCCCCAAGCGGGCCTGAAAGTGACCAAAAGCCTCCCCCATGCCACGGCGGTGCTTTTCGCGGGGTACAAGAGCCAAACGGTCGCCCGGCAGACTACTGTTCCCGAACCCGTCTACGGCGTGACGCGGGTCGAAACCAGAACAACCGGGACGGGGCGAGGCAGCAAGACCTCCGTCTCGACGCCTTCCTACGGCATCACGGGCTACAAGAACACCCGAAAGGAAGTGGCCCAAAACAAGATCGTTCTGCTGCTTGCCGCCGATTCGCTCAAAACGAAGAGAAAAATGTGGGAAACGATCGTCACCTACACCGGGAACTCGTTTGACAACCGCAAGATGCTGGACATGATGGTCATGGGCGCCAAGGATTACCTCGCCCAAACCACCCCCGGCGACACTTGGCTCGACGTCAGCGAATCCGACGATGGCGCACTCAGCCTCAAAGAAAGGAAGTAAGCCCATGTGCACAGCCAAGATCCCCCCGCGCCCCCGCCTCTTCCTGCTGGCCGCCCTTTTCCTGCTGGCGGGCTGCTCTCCCCAGTACTCCATGCGGGTCATTTCCGAAACCGACGGGCACGCCTACCCCAATGACCAGTATACCTATTATATCGCCTCATCGAAAAAACAAAACAGCGACCCGACCTATCAGCTTCTCAAGCAGGACGTAAAAAGCACCCTGTCTGAAGCGGGCTTCTCGCTCACGCAAGACCGCAACCGGGGCACGGCACTCCTTTCCATCGATTACACCGCCAAAACATCCACAAAGCACATCACCGTCAAAAAGCCGATTTACGGACAAACCGGGACCGTCGAAAAGACGCACGGCACGTATGACAAGGCCACGGGCCGCTATACCAAAACCACCACGACGACCCCAACCTACGGGACGGTCGGGTATGAGGATGAAACCAAGGAAGTCACGGAGTGCGACATCTTCCTTCATCTGAGCGCCGCCAGCAGCAAAACGAACAAAGAGCTCTGGAGCACCAGCATCTACCATACGCACGACTCCGAGGATATTTCCGGCGTGTTGAGCGTGATGATCAGGGGCTGCAAAGATTACATCGCCCGCAACACAAGCGGCATCATTTCACTGCAGGTCACGGCAAACGACGACGGCACGTTCGGGATTGTGGAAAAGCAATAGGCGCATCCGCGACCAGCGGAGTACCGCCGCCAAGAAAAGGGCCATCAGCATGACAAACGCCGCTGATGGCCCTTTCAGGTTCATAAAGGAAAGGGGCGGAAACGCCTCCGCTTCCGCCCTCTTCCGATCTTGTTACAATGGCTGCACGGTATCGCCCGACTTCACGCCGAAGGTCAATCCCTCTTCGGTGGCGTCGATGACCACCCGCTGATCGTCGCGCACCTGTCCGCCGATGATGAACTTGGCAAGCGGCGTTTCGACGTGGGACTGCAGGTACCGCTTGAGCGGACGGGCCCCGTAGTGCGGATCGTAGGCGGCATCCCCGATGAACTCGTGGGCGGCCTCGGTCAGTTCCAGCGCGATCTTGCGCTCCTCAAGCCGCTTCTGGAGCCGACGCAGCTGGAGGTCGATGATCTGGCCGATCTGCTCGGGGAGCAGCGGCTTGAACAGCACCGTCTCGTCCACGCGGTTCAGGAACTCGGGCTTAAAATGCTGGCGCAGTTCGCCCATGACTTCCGTGTACACGTCCGAGGCGAACGAGCCGTCCGGATTGATGCCGTCGAGCATCCTGTACGAGCCGATGTTCGAGGTCATGATCACGATGGTGTTGCGGAAGTCCACCGTACGGCCCTGGCTGTCGGTCAGCCTTCCGTCGTCGAGGAGCTGCAGCAGGGTGTTGAACACGTCCGGATGCGCCTTTTCGATTTCGTCGAACAGGATGACGCTGTAGGGCTTGCGGCGCACGGCTTCGGTCAGCTGGCCGCCTTCGTCGTACCCCACATAGCCGGGAGGCGCACCGATGAGCCGCGCCACGGAATGCTTTTCCATATACTCGCTCATGTCGAGGCGCACGATGTTCTCTTCGCTGTCAAAGAGCGCTTCGGCCAGCGCCTTGCACAGCTCCGTCTTGCCCACACCCGTGGGGCCGAGGAAAATGAACGAGCCCTGCGGACGCGAGGGGTCGGACAGCCCGGCCCGGGTACGCAGCACGGCGTCGGACACGGCCTGCACGGCCTCATCCTGCCCGATCACGCGCTCATGGAGCTTGTCAGGCAGATGGATGAGCTTGTCGCGTTCGGACTGGAGCAGCCGCGTGACCGGAATGCCGGTCCAGCGGGCCACGATATCCGCCACATCGTCGGGGCGCACTTCCTGCTTGAGCAGGCGCGGCGCTTCCTGACCGTTTTCGGCTTCGTGGAGACGCTTTTCCAGCTCAGGCAGCTTCGCATACTTGAGTTCGGACGCCGCCTGCAAATCGCCGCGGCGGGTCGCATCATCAATGGCGAGGCGCGTCTGCTCGATCTCGCCCTTGAGATCGCGCACAACGTTGATGACGCCCTTCTCGTTTTCCCACTGGCCCTTGAGCTCGGCCTGCGTCATCTGAAGGTTGCGGAGTTCGTTCTCCAGCTTCTCCAGACGCTCGCGGGACGCGTCGTCGGTTTCCTTGCGCAGGGCCTCGCGCTCGATTTCGAGCTGCATGACCTTACGGTTGGCTTCGTCCAGTTCCGTGGGCAGCGAGTCGATTTCGGTACGGATCATGGCGGCCGCTTCGTCGATCAGGTCGATGGCCTTGTCGGGAAGCTGACGGTCGGTGATGTACCGGTTGGACAGCACCACCGCCTCCACAATGGAGGAGTCGCTGATGCGCACGCCGTGGTGCACCTCAAACCGCTCCTTCAAGCCGCGCAGGATGGAAATGGTGTCCTCCACGGAGGGCTCCTCCACCAGCACGGTCTGGAAACGCCGTTCCAGCGCCGGGTCCTTTTCGATGTACTTGCGGTACTCGTCAAGGGTCGTCGCGCCGATGCAGTGCAACTCGCCGCGAGCCAGAAGAGGCTTCAACAGGTTGCCCGCGTCCATCGCGCCGTCGGTCTTGCCCGCGCCCACGATGGTGTGCAGCTCGTCGATGAACAGGATAATCTGCCCTTCGGATTTCTGCACTTCGGACAGCACGGCCTTGAGCCGTTCCTCAAATTCGCCGCGGTACTTGGCGCCCGCGATGAGCGCGCCCATGTCCAGCGCAAAAATGGTCTTGTTCTTGAGTCCTTCCGGGACGTCGCCCTTGACGATACGGTAGGCGAGGCCCTCCGCGATGGCGGTCTTGCCCACGCCCGCCTCACCGATGAGCACGGGATTGTTCTTCGTGCGGCGCGACAGGATGCGGATGACGCGGCGGATTTCCGCGTCACGACCGATCACCGGGTCGAGCTTGCCCTTGCTGGCGGCTTCGACGAGGTTGCGCCCGTACTTGCTGAGCGCCTCATAGCTCTCTTCAGGGTTGGCGGAGGTCACGCGGTGCGGGCCGCGGACAGCCATCATCGTCTCGGTGAACTTATCGGCGGACAAGCCGGCATCCGCCGCGACCTGGCCAAGCCCTGTGGAGGCGGGTTCGCGCAGCAGTTCGGCAAAAATATGCTCCACGCTGACGTACTCGTCACGCAGACGCTTGGCGAGGGCCTCGGCGTTGGCGATAGCCTTGGCGACCCGCTGCGAAATCGTGATCGTGCCCATTTCCGCGCCCGGCCCGCGCACGGAAGGACGCTTCTTCAGAACCGCCTCCAGCGCCGTGACCAGCGCCTTGGGGGCGACGCCGACGCGCTCCAGAACGCGGGGGACAAAGCCGTCTTCCTGATTCACCAGAGCGAGCGCCAAATGCTCGGCGTCCACTTCCTGATGACCGTACTGGGCGGCAAGCCCCTGCGCCGTGGTCAGCGCTTCACGGGATTTTTCGGTAAATCTGTTGATATCCATAATGGTTCACCTCTATTGCGTTGTAGCGCAGCAGCGGCGTCCGAGACAAAATGACCGAACGCAACATAACTGCAAAAGTGATATCACTATCGCTTTCTCTCTAACAATAAGGCGTACTAACGATCTGTCAACTCACGAATACGCAACTCTAACGTTGCGATACGGTCCAGCAGGTCCATTACTATGGAGCCGCCGAGCGTGTGCAGTTCGAAATCGCTGCACAGCCGCTCAAGCTTGCGGATACGGTATACGTCATCCTGCCGGAACAACAATGCGGCTTCCGCCGTGCGCGTGGGTTTGAGCCACCCGATGTCCATCAGTTCGGAAAGGCGATCCGGGGTCGTCCCGGTCAGTTCCAGGAATTCGCCCCAGACGATAAGGGTCGAGCGGCTCGGCACATCCTTTGTATTCTGCAAAAGTTCCATACAATCATCTCCCCTGACGTTGTCCTTCAAAAACGGAACGCGGCGCTATTTTTCCGCCGCAAGGGCTTCCCACAGTTCACGCTGCTTCGGCGTGAGATCCTTCGGCGCGTCGATGCCGACCCGCACATACAGATCGCCGCGCGACTTCGCCGGGCCAAGGCCCTTGCCGCGCAGACGCATCTTCTTCCCGCTTCCGGTCCCGGCGGGAATGGAAAGCTCGACGTTCCCGTCAAGGGTGGGGACTTTGACCTTCGCCCCAAGCACGGCTTCCCACGGCGCGATCCGCACCTCGTAGGTGAGGTCCGTGCCGTCAACATGGAACAACGAATGCGGCGCGAAACGTATCCGCAAATACAGATCGCCCTTCGGCCCGCCGTTGGGCGAATCGTAGCCCTGCCCGGCAAGGCGGAGCTTGGCGCCGTCCTTCACCCCGGCGGGGATATTCACTTTCAGGGTTTTGGTGCCGTCCCCGCCCTCAAGCGTAAGACTGCGCTCGCCGCCCTTCACGGCGTCCTCAAGCGTGATGGAAATATCGGCCTCGATGTCGCGGCCCCGCTGGGGACGGGACGTATAGCCGCTGAACGGGCCGCCGGCGCTCCCGCCCTGACGGCTGCCGAACAGGGTTTCGAAAAAGTCGCTGAACCCGGAGCCGTCAAAACCCTGACCGCCGAATTCCTGCCCGTTGAACGTGAAGCGCGTACCGCCGCCGTAGGGGTTGCCCCCGCCGAACGGATTGCCGCCGAACTGCTGGCCCTGCTGCCAGTTGGGCCCGAGCTGGTCATACATCTTCCGCTTCTGCTCGTCTTTGAGAACTTCGTACGCCTCGTTTATTTCCTTGAACTTTTCCTCGGATTCCTTGTTTCCGGGGTTGAGATCCGGGTGGTACTTGCGGGCGAGCTTCTTGAAGGCTTTTGCGATTTCATCCTTGGAAGCTTCGCGCCCCACACCCAATATTTTGTAATAATCCTTATATTCGACACTCATACTTTAGCCTCCTCATAGACACGCCTGTCTGTGCGCGCAAGGCCGCCCTCACTCTTCACGCGGCCTTAACTGATCATATGTAAAGCGGATCCCATTTCAGTCAAGACGATGAGAGCCCGGCAGGGCCGCCCTCCCGGCCATTGAAAAAAAAAGGCGTTGCGGCTAGGTACAAAAGGTACGGGCCGTTTACCGACCAGCAAAGGAGCCTCCCCATGTCCTCCCGTCCCACCTCAGCCTCCATGCTGTCCATGCTCCCCCAACCCATCCAGCCGATCCCCGGCGACTCCTTCAACGACCGCATCCTGCTGTTGCTTGCGGCGGTCGCCACGACGGACGACATGCTCACCTATCGGGAGTACCAGCTCGTACAGGAGGCGGCGCAGGCCATTTTCGGGGAACGCGCCCTCCATGCCGAACTGCAAGCCAAGCTCCACTACGCGCTCCTGAACCCGCCGTCCGATCCCGCCGACATCGCCCGCGACATGGCGAACCAGGCCGACGCCCAAAAGGTTTCCTCCACATTCGTGGACACCATGCTGAAAGCACTCTCCCGCATCGGGGGGCAGGAGGAACGGATCGACGAAAAGGCGCGGTCGCTCGTCAACGACATCGAATGGGCCTTCCGCAAGTCCCGCCTCGAACGCAGCGCGGGCCGGGGCATCGGCCTCGGGCTCAACGTCGGGGAAAGCCTCGGCGAACTCTACCGCAAGGCAACCAACGTCCTGCCTTCCCGGAAGGAAATCGCGGGCTGGTTCGCGCCCGAAACAAGCCAGTTCAACGCCGATATGGAGCGTTTCGCCAATTCGCTCGACCGCATCGCGTGGACGCTCGACGACATGGACCTGCGCGAAGAGCTGTATATTTTCCGCAAGATGCTGCGCCGCCAGCCGTTCAAAATCGTCATCGTGGGCGAACGCAAACGCGGCAAAAGCTCGCTCATCAACGCGATCATCGGGCAGGAGCTGTCCCCGGTGCGCGAGTCCACGCCGGAAACCGCCACCGTGGTGGAATTCAAATACGCCCACGCCCCGGACTACAGCGTGCGGTTCCTCGACTCCAGCCAGTTCGCCCGGCTTGAGGACTATCTCGAAAACGAGCAGGACAACCTGCTGCTCACCCGCAAAATCGAACACATCCGCAAAGGTGTGTCCGACGGCACGTTCATCCCCGGCAAGCTGCTTTCGGGCATCACCTGCTGGGACGACCTGTCCGACTACATCAGCCTTGAGGGGCGTTTCTCAGGATTCGTGGCCCGCGTCAGCGTGGGGCTGCCGCTGGACACGCTCCGGGCGGGCGTCGTGCTCGTGGACACGCCCGGCCTCAATGATACCGATCAGTTTCATGATTATCTTTCCTATGAGGAAAGCCTTGAGGCGGACTGCGTCATCTTCGTCATGGACGCCCGCGATCCGGGCTCCAATTCAGAACTGTCCCTGCTCCGCAAGCTGGCCCGCAGCGGACGCACGGTCAGCATCATCGGCGTGCTGACCAACATCGACCGCCTGAACAGCGCCGCCAGCCTCGAAGCGGCCCGCGAACAGGCGCGCACCGTGCTGCGCGAAGCCTGCCGGAGCTCCGGCCATGTGGAACTCGCCGGTGTCGTGGCCCTCAATACCCGGCAGGCCGTCGAGGAACGCTGCCGGGGAGGTTCCGCCTTCTCGGAAACGCTGTCCAAAGTGTCGCGTTCCGTGTCCGGCTGCGGAGAGCTTGAGCAGCTCCTTGCCCTCCTGCGGGAAATCATGGACAGGGATGCGGGCAAGGAGGCATACCGCCACAAAATCGCGGAAGCCTACTCCCGGATTGCCGACTCCGCCCGCGAACGGCTCCGCCAGCATGTGCAGGAGTACCGCGAATCCCTGCCGAACCCCGAACTGCTCGGTATGCTGGACGCGCACGCCAAACAGCTTTCCGCCTCCGCCCTCTCCTCGCTGGAGCAGGCCCGGCAGGTCGTGAACGCCGCCGCCAAGGACTTGGACGCGTGGGACGAATCCACGGAAAAGGCACTGAAAAAATTCCACGAAACGCTGGTGCTGCGGCTCATGGACGCCGTGAACCGCAAAGTGGCGGATCTCGGGCATCAGTTCGCCAAAGATTCCGTCTGGAAGGAATTCGACGCCACCGAAGCCCGGGCCATCGCCCGGCGCGCCGTGGACGAGTTCCTCGACGAACAGCGCGGCATCCTCCACACGTGGGAAGACAAGCTCCGCCTCTTTTCCGCGCGCATGGACGAATTTTCGCAGGAATGCCTTGCCCGCCTGAGCTCCAACATCGACGGCCTGCAAGACGATCCGGGCGAAGTGAACGGCGGCTCCTCGACGGCCACGCACTTCCTCGTACAGACGCACCGGCACATGAAGAACCTTGCGGTATTCACCACCGGGCTCACCGTGGGCCGCCTCACCGCGCTCGGGCCGATCTCGATACTTGTTACCGCAGGCAACATTATCGCGCTGGCAGCGGCAAGCCCCCTTGCGGCCGCCGTGTTCGCGGCCGTGGCCGGGACGGCGGGCCTGCTCTACCACCTCGGGCGCGAGGACAAGCGCAAGGCCGCATTCCTCGACAAACGCCGCCGCGAAGCCGAGGAATACGCCGAGCGGGTGTGCGGCGCCCTCCGGCAGGAACTTGCCGTGGTCCGCGAAGATCTGGGCAAGGCGTACGAATTCGAGGTCAAGCGCGGCTTTGCCCCCGCCCTGGAAAGCCTGTTCCACCAGTCCGTGCACCTGCGCCTGTTCCTTGACGTGATGCAGAAAATCCGCAGCGACGTTTCCCGCTACGACACGCATGTCCAGAAGCAACTGGAACAGCTCGGCGGCGTTCTGGAGCGCTGATATCAAGGTGCCGCTCCAGCTGAGCGGGTTTCCTTTTGAACGGCATGAAGTAATGCACATTACAGTATAAAAAGATTCTGACCGTCCGTTTTACCATCCCCAATCAAAAACGTTCCGCCCTCCAGAGGCTTACCATGACCATCAGACAAGCAACGCCCGAAGACTTCGACGCCATCTATTCCCTTGTCAAAACGGCATTCCAGACAGCGAAAGTCTCCGACGGCGGCGAACAGGATTTCGTCCTTAAACTCCGGAAGGGGAGCTACATCCCCGAGCTGGAACTTGTCGCCGAAGAGGACGGCGTACTCATCGGTCACATCATGCTGACCGGAGCATCCATCCGTGAAAACGGAGGCTGCTTCGGCACGCTGCTCCTCGCCCCGCTATCCGTGGCGCTCGAATGGCGCGCCAAGGGCATCGGAGCGGCCCTCATCCGCGAAGCCCTCGCCAAGGCCGCCGCACTGGGGCATTCTTCCGCCGTGCTCATCGGCGATCCCGGCTATTATGGCCGATTCGGATTCCATTCCGCCGCTTCCATCTCCTACCCCGGCGTTCCCGGCGAATACACGCTCGCCTGCGAGCTCACGCCCGGTGCGTTGCGCAACATTTCAGGAGCCATTGCCCTTCCCGACTGCTAAACCAAAAGGAAAAACGCCATGCTTAAACCATACGCCTGCCTTGCCCTGTTCTGTTCCCTGCTCCTCCCCTCCTTCGCCCATGCGGACGATTCGGACGTGGGCTGCGTCACCACGGAATGGAAACTGCTCGGAGCCAATCACAAGGTCTGCGTTTCGGCCTTCAACGATCCGGACATTCCGGGGGTGGCCTGTTACATCAGCCAAGCCAAAACCGGCGGTGTTTCCGGCTCGCTCGGGCTTGCCGAAGATCCGTCCAACTTCGCCATTTCGTGCAGTCAGGTCGGCCCTATCGAAATTCCCGCCAAGCTCCCCAAACAGGCCAACGTATTCCGTGAATCGACCTCGGTCTTTTTCAAGGCCACCCGCGTCACCCGCATCTGGGACGCCAAGCGCAACACGCTCGTCTATCTCGCGGTCAGCCGCCGCCTCGTGGACGGCTCGCCCTTCAACGCGATCTCCACGGTTCCGGTGAAACAATAGGAAAAAAGAAGAAGAAATGTGGGGGAGGGAAACCTTTCTGCAGAAAGGTTCCCCTCCCCCCCCCTCCCTTCCCAAGACTTTTGACCTTATCGAATCCCTCATATCGGCTTTCACGGATAGCAAAAAGCCTTCCCAAGAACAGGGAAGGCTTTTCTTTTTTGGCAATCCCTTGCAACGGGGATTCGATAAAGACGAAAGTCTTTGGGGAGGAAAGGGGGAGGTTTGGAGGGGGAAGGAGGGCCTTTCTTCAGAAAAGCTTTTTGTCTAATCGAACAAAACCTATGCAAGCTTCATATAATGCGGGGGCACGGTCGCTTCGCCGCCTTCGTTGCCGACAAGCTCCCAAAGCTCACGGAACTTCTCCTCAACGGCTTCCATACGCCCTTGAAGATCGTCCAGCTGCCTCTGCTGGAGCGTGATCGCCTCGTTGAGGGCGGAAAGCGTCCGCTCCTGAAAATAGACCTGCTCCTCCAGCCGCTCCAAGCGGGCGACACGGGCCTTCAGCGCGGCAAGCTCGGCATCGGGAGAATGCAAAAGTTCGCTCATGCCTTCACCTCTTGCCCCGCCGCCTTGTCTGCGGCGAGCTGGTCCGCCAGCCTGACGATGGCGGCATAGGCTTCGGCCTCCACGGGCTGTACGGAAAGGCGGCTTCCGGTCTTCATGAGCTCCATACCCGCCAGCTCGGGGACAAACCGCAACAGGCTGCGGGGAACCGGCGGCTCGAATCGCCGCACCAGCTTCACATCCACCATGTACCAGCGGGGATCGCCCGGTGTGGCTTTCGGATCGAAATGCCCGGCCTCGGGATCCTGCGCCGTGAGATCGGGATGCCCTTCGCGCACGATTTCCACAATCCCGGCGATTTCAGGATTCTTGCCGCTGTGGTAGAAGAATCCCAAATCCCCCTTCTTCATGTCGTCGCGCATAAAGTTGCGGGCCTGATAATTCCGCACGCCGTCCCAACTTGTGGTCTGGCCGGGCGCGTTTTCCAAATCGGTAAACGAATAGCAGTCGGGTTCGCTTTTGAAAAGCCAATGCCGCATGGTTCCGTGCTCCTGAAAAAAAATGAGGATTCGGGAATATTGTTCCCTGAATCCTCATTCCTTGCAAGCTTTTTGCTTTCCGGGGAACCGGCCTTGCACAGCACCAGCAACCGCCAATGAATATTGACGTTTTCCTAAAAACCTCCAACATGCCCTTCCCACGGCAACCCGCCACCCTCAAGGGAATCCATAAAGAAAAAAGCCTCCTGCCGACAGCGATGCCGCAGACGAAACAATCATCCAACA
>OGMN01001016.1_pt1 | contig 24351 bp, 19 predicted proteins | sample 1573211 | NCBI WGS metagenome assembly OGMN01 (sample SAMEA2581876, study PRJEB24529) | metagenome | biome: Human gut stool | place: China | collected 2011
TGTGTTTTTGCGCCCTTTTTCCTTCTGCTTCGGCTATCGCTTTGTTTCAAACTTCCCCCTCCTTACAGCACGAAATGGCAGAACCGGAGCACCTCGTACCAGTCCTCCGCGTCAAAGGAGATGGTCTTGCTGTCCTCCAGCCGGGCGCCGGGGTAAAAGCTGCGGCGGTAGGCGTCCTTGTGCTCCTTGTAGCGCACGGTGGCGGCGAACCGCCGGGGCAGGGGTACGGACATGCCCGCCCCTCCGGCGCGCAGGCGGCGCACCGCCTCCTCCGCCCCGGCCCGGATGGCCTCCACGGCGGCCTGGGGGTGCATGGACAGCACCCCGCCGCCCCGGCCCTCGTTCACCGGCACGGCCACCAGGCCGGGCAGCCAGTCCTGGGCAAACGCGCACAGCTCCCGGTCGCCGGACAGGAAGGCCACCGGCACGCCGAAGTACAGGGCGGTATAGGCGTTGATGAGGAATTCGCTGGCCGGGACGCCGTTGAGCGTCACCTGGTCGCAGGCGGTGGTCATGGTGTGGGACAGGGGGTTGCCGCCGCAGCAGCCCCAGGCGTGGTAGCCCGTGAAGAGCACCCCGCCGAAGGCCCCCCGCTCCAGCCCCGCCATCATGCACAGGGGATCGCCCGTCCACCCCCGGAGCACCCGGGCCTGCCGGGGCAGCCGGGCCGCATCCAGGTTGCGGGCGGAGTCGTGGGCGTCCTTCACCAGAATGTCCTCCGCCCCGGCGGCGACGGCCCCCTCGCAGGCGGCGGCCACCTCGGCGGTCATCTGGGCGGCAAAGGGCCTGTAGTCGTCCATAGTGGCCCGCTCGGTCTCCGCCCAGTCGGCAATGCCGCAGGTGCCCTCGATGTCGGCGCTCAGATAGAGTCTCATTTCAACCCCTCCCGGCGGCGCACAAGCTCCTCCACCTGGGCCAGCTGCTCCACGGTGTTGACCCCCAGCATCTCCTCGGCGGTACAGGTGGGGCAGGCCCCCACCCTGCCACCCCTGGAGAGGATGTAGGCCGGGGCGTCGGTGAGGTAGTACTCCCCCTGGGCGTTGTTGGGCCTGAGCTGGTCGATGGCCTCCCACAGGGGGCCGCTCTCAAAGACGTAGACCCCCACGTTCAGCTCCCGGATGGCCTTCTCCTCGGGGGTACAGTCCTTGTCCTCCACGATGTGGGAGAAGGAGCCGTCGCTTTTCCGCACGATGCGGCCGTAGGGCAGCTCCTCGTCGGACACGGCAGAGAGCAGCGTGCAGTCGTTGCCCTCCCGCTTGTGGGTCTCAATGAGGGACTCGTAGGTGGCCCGGCGCATGAGAGGCATGTCGCCGTAGCACACCAGCACGCTGCCGTCAAAGCCCGCCAGCACCTCCCGGGCGCACTGCACCGCGTGGCCGGTGCCCTGCTGGGGCTCCTGCACGGCGTGGGGGTACTCCGGGTAGGCCGCCAGCACCTTTTCCCGCTCGTAACCCACCACCAGCACTACGTCCTCCTTCTTCAAAAAGGACAGCTCCTCCAGCACATAGCCCAGCAGGGGGCGGCCCGCCGCCTGCCGCAGCACCTTGGGCAGATCCACCCCCTCGGTGCGCAGGCGGGTGCCCTTGCCCGCCGCCAGAACCACCGCCTTGATTCCATTCTTCACGGTATTCAACCTCGTTTCTCTCAAGCATTTCTCAGCTTCATTTGATCGCTAGTATAACACATGGGCCCTCTGTTTTGCAATTATCCCACCGTATTTCATACAATTTTGCCCTTGACTTTTCCCATCGGGGAAGTATAATAAAAGTGCTTTAGCAGAGGCGCGCCGTTTCCCACGCGCGCCGCTTTGGGGGAATTGGAGCAGTAGCGCATCAGGGGGCCCGGGCCCCCTGTGCATGCCGGCCGGCATGCTGCCGCAGCTCCCGCCGGTTCCGTGCAGAACTGAGAGGCGGCACGGAGCCAAACAGTCTGAGGAGGAATCACTGATGGTTACATTTTTTGTCTGCCTGGTGCTCCTCATCGTCGGCTTCTTCACCTACAGCAAGCTCGTCGAGAAGATCTTCCGCATCGACGACCGCCCCACCCCTGCTGTGGCTCACCCCGACGGTGTGGACTATGTACCCATGAAAACCTGGCGCATCTTCCTGGTACAGCTTCTGAACATCGCCGGCCTGGGCCCCATCTACGGCGCCCTGTCCGGCGCCTGCTGGGGCCCGGTGGTGTATTTGTGGATCGTCTTCGGCACCATCCTGGGCGGCGGCGTCCACGACTTCCTGTCCGGCATGATGAGCGAGCGCAACGACGGCAAGTCCATCTCCGAGGTTGTGGGCCTCTACATGGGCAAGGTCATCACCTTTATCATGCGGGTGTTCTCCGTGGTACTGCTGGTGATGGTGGGCGTCAACTTCTCCGTGGGCCCCGCCGGCCTGCTGGCCAAGCTGACCCCCGACATGCTGGGCACCATGTTCTGGCTGGTGGTCATCATGGTCTACTACCTGATCGCCACCTTCCTGCCCATCGATAAAATCATCGGCAAGCTCTACCCCGTGTTCGGCATCTGCCTCATCATCATGGCCCTGGGCATCGGCGGGGCCATCGTGCTCACCCGCGGCTCCGACATGCCGGAGCTGACCGCCGCGGCCTTCACCGTGGTGCACCCCGACAGCCTGCCCAAGTGGTCCATGATGTTCGTTACCGTGGCCTGCGGCGCCATCTCCGGCTTCCACGCCACCCAGTCCCCCATGATGGCCCGCTGCATCACCAGCGAGAAGCAGGGCCGCACCATCTTCTACGGCGCCATGGTGGCCGAGGGCGTCATCGCCCTGATCTGGGCCGCCGCAGGCGTCACCTTCTACACCAACCACGGCTCCCTGCTGGACGGCATGACCGGCCTGACCAACGCCATCGCCGCCGGCGGCGCGGGCGACGTGGTGTACCAGATCTCCACCACCCTGCTCGGCCCCGTGGGCGGCGTGCTGGCCATGATCGGCGTCATCGCCTGCCCCATCACCTCCGGCGACACCGCCTACCGCTCCGCCCGCCTGACTATCGCCGACTGGTTCCACATCGACCAGGCCAAGGTGGGCCCCCGCGCCGCCCTGTCAGTGCCCCTGCTGGCCGTGGGCGCGGTAATCGCCCTGGCCCTCCCCTGGGACGTGCTGTGGCGCTACTTCTCCTGGGCCAACCAGACCCTGGCCATGATCGTGCTGTGGACCGGCGCCGTGTTCCTGCACAAGTTCGGCTATCCGCCCAAGGCGTGCTTCATCGCGGCCCTGCCTGCCACCTTCATGTCCGGGGTGTCCGTGACCTACTTCTTCCAGGCCCCCGAGTGCCTGGGCTTGTCCACCGCCATCGCCTATCCGGTGGGCATCGTGGCCGCCGCCCTGTTCCTGGGCATCTTCATCTGGCGGACCCTCATCGTCGGCAAGGACGACGTGGCCCCGCTGCACGCGGCCAAGAACTGAATTTTACCCGCCGGACGCGGGACGGAAGTATCCGTCCCGCGTCTTTTTTGCTCCGCCTTTGCCGGGCAAAGAAGGTCCTGTGCGCATGAAGTTTTACACCCCCTGCAACAATTTGCCGTTCCAAAGCGTATATAGGGTGAAAGGGGGAACCGAGATGGACGGCCCCAACCGGTTGGAGGAACTTGTCAACACCTACGAAACCACGCTGTACCGCGCGGCCCTGGCCATTCTGGGCGACGCCCACGAGGCGGAGGACGCGGTGCAGGACGCCTTTCTGCGCTGTCTGGAAAAGGCCCCGGACTTTGAGAGCCCGGCCCACGCCCGGGCCTGGCTGCTGCGGGTGACGGTAAACGGCTGCAAGAGCCGCCTGCGCGCCCCCTGGCGGAGGCGCACCGCCCCTCTGCTGGACGCCTATCCCGCCGCCGCGCCGGAGGAGGGGACGCTGCTGGAGGCTATGCAGGCCCTGCCCGCCCGGGACCGGGCGGTGCTCCACCTCTATTACTATGAGGGCTACCAGACCGCGGAGATCGCCGCCCTCACCGGCCTGCGGGAGGGCTCGGTGCGCTCCCGCCTCACCCGCGCCCGGACCAGACTGCGCCAAGTGCTGAAAGGAGAATACGAATGAAGCACTATCGCTCTTATATGGACCGTATCACCGCGCCCGCCGGACTCCGGCAAAGGGTGCTGGAGGCGGCGGAGCAAGGGGCGCGCCCTCGCAGGCCCGCCCGGCGGCTGACCCTCCGGCTGGCGGCGCTGTCCGCCTGCTGTGTGCTGGCTGTGGCGGGCGGGCGGCTGCTCTGGCTGGGCGGCTCCGCCCCCATCCCCAACCCCACCGCCGGCATGGCCGCCACCCCCGCCCCGGCTGCATCTTCTCCCGCTTGGGAGCACACCCTCACTGTGGGCCCCGGGCCCTTTGCCGAAGGGGAGGCCCACAACTTCTTCGACATACCCGCCCTAAATTTCCCCGACTGCACTGATTTCTCTCCCCGGTTGACGGACCGGGATTGGGGGGTGAGTTCCTTTGAGGAGAAGCTGACCGCCCAGGAGATCATCACCGCTCTGGGGGGCACGGGGGAGGTTCCCTGGTCCCTGCTGTGGGAGGGCTATGGACTGGACGGCCAAGTTTTTTACAACGAGAAGGGAGATGTATTGCAGGTGGTGATCACCGGTGTGCGCGGGGACGACCGCCTGCGGCTCGCCCTCTCCCCCGGCCGGCTCCCCCCCCGCAGTGTGGTGTATCAAGAGGCCGCTACCCAGGCGGTCAACGGCATTCCCGTCACCACGGCCTCCTTCTGCGGCCAGTCTGACGGCCGGACGCTGACTACCTGCGCTGCCGACTTCCTGGCGGGCGGCACCGGCGTCTCCTTTGAATACCTCTCCCCCGATGCCGGACAGTCCACCTGGCTGACCGAGGTGCTGGCGTGGTACGGCACCGGTGCCGACAGCGGCTTCACCACAGAGCATCTGAACGCCAGAATTCATCCCATAACAGGGCACGAGCCTCCGGCGGAAGGGGAGGCCGGCGGCGGGGTGGTGGTTCCCGTTCCCATCCCCTCCCCCACACCTTGGCAGGTCTATCCCCTGGAGTAAATCCAAAATGTTTGTCGCTTTTTCCAATCTTTTTTGATTTCACAGGACGAGATGCGGTGATCTTTTCCCTTGACGCCGGGCGGCGGGCACGCCTATAATAAACCGCAAGAACCAGTTGTTGCGGATTACCCCCGCTGCAATGATAGAGGCGCGGAATCGCAAGAGTATCCGGCATACCCTGCAATGGGGCAGAGCACCCCGCCGGAGAAAGGGCCCTTCCGCCGAAGGGCCGGTCCCCTGCCTGGAGGACCGGTTGCCTGGGCCGTTGGGATAACATCTCACGGACTGCCACATATCATCTGTGTGGAGCGCTATCATTGAGGCCAAGGGCTTTCGTCGCTGTGCTTCCCTCTGCCCGCATGCCCTGGAGCCGGTACTGCCGCTCCCCGGTACCGCCGCGCCCGAGGGAGGCCGGTTTTCGACGCTCTTTGTCGCCATGAACGCTTCCACCAGGAAGGTTCATGGCGCTTTTTTTGTTAAAAAAGCGCCGAAAAACTAGACTGGAGGAAACAAACATGAATCGAAACACCCTCGCCGCCCTGTCCCTCACCGCCTCTCTCTCCCTCACTCTGGCCGCCTGCGGCTCCGGCGGCGGAACCGCTCAGAGCCCCGCCCCGGCCGCATCCACGCCCCCCGCCGCATCCGGCGCACCGTCCGGCGGCGTGGAGGACGGCGTGCTCACGGTGGGCATGGAGTGCGCCTATGCCCCCTACAACTGGACCCAGATGGACGACTCCAACGGCGCGGTGCCCGTCTCCAACGTGCCGGGGGCCTATGCCAACGGCTATGATGTGATGATCGCCCAGCGCATCTGTGACGCCAACGGCTGGGAGCTGGAGGTGGTTTCCACCGCCTGGGATTCCCTCATCCCCGCCCTCCAGAGCGGCACCATCGACGTGGCCATCGCGGGCCAGTCCATGACCGCCGACCGTATGGCCCAGGTGGACATGGTGGGCCCCTACTACTACGCCGACATCGTATGCCTCACCACCGCCGGCAGTGCCTACGCCGCCGCCCAGGGCATCGCCGACCTGGCGGGCGGCCGCTGCACCGCCCAGTCGGGTACCATCTGGTACGACACCTGTTTGCCCCAGATCCCCGATGCCCAGATCCAGACCGCTGCGGAGACCGCCCCCGCCATGGTCATGCAGCTCCAGACCGGCGCGGTGGACTTCGTCTGCACCGACCTGCCCACCGCCACCGCCGCCGCAGCAAACGACTCTGACCTCATCGTGCTCAACTTCGCCGGCACCGAAGGCGACTTCCAGTTTGCCTCTGAGGCGGAGCGGGCCGAAAACGTGAACATCGGCATGTCCGTGGCCAAGGGCAGCACCGAACTGCTGGACGCCATAAACGCCGTACTGGACGGGATGACCGCCGACGACTTCAACACCCTGATGGACCAGGCCATAGCCGTCCAGCCCGAGGTGTAAGCCATGGAACGCGTTCTCGCACTCGGACAGGACATGGCGCTCCTGTGGATCAGGTACGCCCCCCTCTACCTGAGCGGCGTGGTGAACACCCTGCTTCTGGCCGTGGCGGCCACCGTCCTCGGCTGCCTGATCGGCCTGGCCTGCGGCCTGCTCAACACCATCCCCATCCATCCACAGGACCGCCTGCCCCGGCGAGTCCTGCTATGGCTGCTCCGGGCCGTGATCCGTATCTATGTGGAGGTCTTTCGGGGCACCCCCCATGGTGCTCCAGGCTGTGTTCCTCTACTACGGCCTGCCCTACTTCACCAACAACGCCATGCGCTTTGACAACGTCTGGGCCGCCGCCCTTCTGGTGGTCTCCATCAATACCGGCGCCTACATGGCCGAGTCGGTCCGCGGCGGCATCCTCTCCGTTGACCCCGGCCAGACCGAGGGGGCCAAGGCTATCGGCATGAGCCACGTACAGACCATGGTGAATGTCATCCTCCCCCAGGCCCTGCGCAATATCATGCCCCAGATCGGCAACAACTTCATCATCAACGTCAAGGACACCTCGGTGATGTTTATCATCGGCTTCACCGAGTTCTTCGCCGCCCACCGCTACATCACCGGCGTCAACCCCATGTACTTCCCCTCCGCGGCCATCGAGATGCTGGGCTACCTTTGCATGACGCTGGCGGCCTCCGCCCTGCTGCGGCTGGCAGAGCGGCGGATGGACGGGGAGAGCAGCTACGAGCTGGTCCAGGCCGACGCCCTGACCATGACCGCCGGCACCTACCGCCGCCGGACCCGCCCCCAGGACGAAGGGGGGGCTCTGACATGACCCTGGAACCCATTCTGGAGGTATGCCACCTCTCCAAGTCCTTTGGGACGCACCAGGTCCTCCGGGATGTGAACTTCACTGTCCACCCCGGCGATGTCACCAGCATTCTGGGCTCCTCCGGCTCCGGCAAGTCCACCCTGCTGCGGTGCATCAACCTGCTGGAGCGCCCCAATCAGGGGGAGGTCCGCTTCCACGGCCGGCCCATCACCGGCCGGGGGACGGACGCCTCCGCTTACCGGACCCGGGTGGGGATGGTCTTTCAGTCTTTCAACCTCTTTTCCAATATGAACGTGCTGGAGAACTGCATGGCGGGACCGGTAAAGGTACTCCGCCGGAGTCGGGAGGAGGCGCGGGCCAGGGCCCTGCGCTACCTGGAGCAGGTGGGCATGGCCCCCTACATCAATGCCAGGCCCAGGCAGCTCTCCGGCGGCCAGAAGCAGCGGGTGGCCATTGCCCGCGCCCTGGCCATGGAGCCGGAGGTGCTCCTCTTCGACGAGCCCACCTCCGCCCTGGACCCCGAGATGGTGGGAGAGGTGCTGGCCGTCATGCGGGCGCTGGCCGCCAGCGGCATGACCATGCTGGTGGTCACCCACGAGATGGCCTTTGCCCGCGACGTGAGCAGCCAGGTGGTTTTCATGGCTGACGGCCGGATCTGTGAGTCAGGCGCCCCCGACGCCTTCTTCTCGTCCCCCAGCCAGCCCAGAACCCAGGAATTTCTGGCCCGGTTTATGGCCCAGTAACCGCCCCGCACAGGGCCTCCCGGCGCTGGCGGCGCTCCAGGTAGAGGAACATCGCCAGACACAGGACAATCTGCACCGTGCTGGAGGCGGGGGTGCCCAGCCCAATCTGGAACAGGGTGGCCCCGGGGATGCGGCTGACCAGATAGGCGATCGGGATGCGCACGCCGAAGGCGCCGATGATCCCCTGAATCATGACAAAGAGGGTCTTCTCACAGCCGTTGTAGTAGCCCATGAAGCAGAACAGGAAGGGGGTTAGCATGCAGTCGATGGCGTAGGCCTTGAGATAGCTGTGGGACGCGGCAGCCACCGCCGCGTCCTTGGCAAACAGCAGGGACAGGGTGTCGCCGTGGAAAAAGGCCAGCCAGGCCATCACCAGTCCGGCGGCGAAAGCGGTCAGGATACCGTAGCCCAGCGCCCGCTTGGCCCGGCGGGGCTGGCCGGCCCCCATGTTCTGGGCTACAAAGGCGGACATGGAGTGCATATAGGCCGAGGACACCAGCATGAGGAAGACGCACACCTTCTCCGCCACGCCCACGCCGGCGGAGGCGGTGACGCCGAAGGTATTCACGATGGTCTGGATCACCAGGAAAGAGGTGCCCACCAGCAGCTCCTGTAGGGCCACCGGCAGGCCCAGCCTCAGCTCCAGCGCGATGATGCGCCCGTCAAAGCGGACGCTCCGCCGTGAGAAGTGGAAGGGCAGCCGATCCTTCCGGCGCTGGATGACCGCCAGGGAGACCACCACGCTGACCGCCTGGGCGGCCACCGTGGCCAGGGCGGCGCCGGCCGCGCCCAAGTGAAAGCCCTCCACCAGCAGCAGGTCGCCCCCGATGTTGATCACACAGGCCAGCATCACCGTGAACAGCGGCGTCCGGGCGTCACCGATGCCCCGGAACACCGCCCCCAGCACGTTGTAGGCCACGATGAACAGGCTGCCGCCGCCGCAGATGCGGATGTACTCCACCGTTTCGGCAAAGGCCTCCTCCGGCGCGTGCAGAAGGCGGGCAAGAGGCTCGGCTCCGGCCAGCAGGACCACCGTCAGCAGCACCCCGAACGCCGCGAACAGGCAGATACCGCCGCCGATGGCCCTTCCGGCCTCGTCCGGCTCACCCCGCCCGATGCGCTCGCCCACCAGAATGGTGATGCCCATGGACAGGCCGGTGATCACCATGGTCACAGTGGACATGAGCATGCTTCCGGTGGCGACGCCGGAGACATCGGCGGTGGCAGCGAACTGCCCCACCACCAGCAGGTCTACTCCGCCGTACAGTGCCTGAAGAAACAGCGTGAAAAAGACCGGAACGGCAAAGCGGATGAGGGTGTGCAGGATGTTCCCCTCCGTCAGTCGGTTCGTTCGTTTCATGTGATTCTATCCTCCGTTTTCTCCCAATGAGCTTCGCTCCTCCGGCATAGGGCTTCATGCACACAGAACACACCACAAAACGATGCAAGGGCCTGGGTGCATGAAGTTTTTGCGCATGTGGGCCGTCCCAGCCCACACGCTTTCATCCCATGGCCGTGACGCTGTAAGCGGGCACATGGCCAAGTCTGCTATGTGTTTGCACAGCAAAAAAGCCGGACAAGGTGCGGACTTCTCAGTCCGTGCCTTATCCGGCTCCTCATTTCCACTGAATGAGTTGCCCTCCGAGCGAGCATCCCTATTATAGCAAATCATCCCCCATTGTCAAGGGGATGTTAAAAACGGCGGCCCCGCGCTGCGGGGCCGCCGTTTTACTCGGTCAGGTATCGTCCTCGATCAGGCCGTAGCCGCCGTCGTTGCGCTTGTAGACCACGGCAAATGCTCCGCCGTCATCCGCGTTCTTGAAGGCAAAGAAGGTGTGGTCCACCAGGTTCATCTGGAGCACCGCCTCCTCCACCGTCATGTGTTTGATGGGGAAACGCTTGGTGCGGACAATCCGGAATTCCTCCTCTTCCTCCTCAGGGGCAAAGGAGGAAACCTCTTCGGCATCCACGGTTCGGACGAATGCATCCTGGCGCAGCCGCTTCTCCAAGCGGGCCTTATTCTTGCGAAGCTGGCGCTCTACCGAGGAGACCGCCGCGTCGATGGTAGCAAACATATCGGAGGTACTCTCAGACACGCGGATGATCGTGCTGCCGGAGCGCACGGTGAGCTCCACGTTGTTCCGGTCCTTCTCCACGCTGAAGACGATGGCGGCCTCCGCGTCCGCCTTAAAATAACGGTCTAATTTACCCACCTTTTTCTCCGCATAGGCGTGGACCTTGTTGGGCAGGTTGACCTTTTTGTCTGTGAACACGAACTTCATAGTTTTCAGCTCCTTCCACCCTCCAGAGAGGGTTATGGTCCGGAGACCGGGAGGCCCGGCCTCCTTGCTTTGATTATACCACGAAGTTTCCCAATTGTCACAGTTTATTTTATGAATTTTTTGGTTCTATGCCCAATCAGCCGTGATGTCCGCAGCCGTGGTCATGGCCGCCGCAGGTGTGACCGCCCTCGTGATGGTGTCCGCAGGTATGCCCCTCACCGTGGTCGTGGTGGCTGCATACGGTGTTGGGATCGTAGGCCAGGCTGCCATCCAGCAGGGCCTCCACCTGGGCGTCCGCACTGCCGGACGCACCGGGGTAGAGCTGAATCCCCGCCTCAGCCAGGGCGCTGCGGGCGCCGCCGCCGATGCCGCCGCAGATCAGGGTGTCCACTCCAAGTCCCCGCAGGAAACCCGCCAGGGCGCCATGGCCGGAGCCGCCTGTCTCCACCACCCGGGCGGAGACCACCTTGCCCTCCGCCGCCTCGTAGATTTTGAACTGCTCCGTATGGCCGAAGTGCTGAAAAACCTGTCCGTTTTCATAGGTAACCGCGATTTTCATTTTCATAACCTCCTAATTTTCCTTGGACCGCAGGCACGCGCCGCAGCCACAGCGTCCCATACCGCAATCCCGCCGGGCGCAGTCCCGGCCGGGACACTCCTCTCCCCGGGGGCAGAGCACATAGTCTCCGCCGGAGATGTGCAGGCGCCTCCCCTCCACCAGGGCCTGAGCCAGCCTGCGCCGGGCGGTGTCGTACACCTGCTGCACCGTGGAGCGGGCCACCCCCATCTGGGCGGCGCACTCCTCCTGGGTGCAGCCCAGCAGGTCGATGAGGCGGATGGCCTCGTACTCCTCCACCGCCATCTCCACCCGGCCGTCCGCCGCCCCCTCCAGGGGGCCGAAGCTGCTGCATCGGGGCAGGGCACAGATGCGTCTGCATTTTTTGGGTCTGGGCATAGCGTCTCCTCCGTTTCCGGCTTATGCCATTTATTATAACACGTTTTTGGCATATGTCAATAATCTCTTTTTGAGTTTAACCGCGTGTTAATTTCTTTTCCCTCCACTTAAGATGCCTTTTCTTGTTATTTTTTTACGAAAACCTACACGTTTTTTACCCTTAATCAGTTGACACATCGTTTTTGTACGCATTTTCTTGTCCACCCACCTCTGATTTCGGTGAGTCTGCCTATTGTTTTATTCCCATGCCCATACTATACTTTAAACAGCCCATAAAGGAGGTATGATTTATGGTACTGGAATTGAAGTTTGATTCCATCTCTGAGCTTGCAGAGCTGCAGCGGCTGGCCGTTCAGGCGGATAAGCCCGTATATATTGCCAATGAAGACGACTCCATCCGGGTGGATGCCCGCTCGTTTTTGGGGCTTTTCGCGCTGGACTACTCCAAGCCTCTGAAGGTGATCACCGACTCCCTCTACGCCATGCGGATGCTGGAGATCCAGCAGCGCAACCGTGCGGCCCACATGGCCCGCGCCTGAGGGGGATACAAGCAAAAAAGAGCGGAAGGGCGCGGCCCTTCCGCTCTTTTTTACTCTTTACAGGTGTCCATGAATTTCCTATAATAAGGAATGTTGTGTCACAAGTTGTTCTATTGTGAGGTGTTGGTGTGAAATCTGTACTTGCCGACCGGCTCTTTCATCTGAAGGAGAACGGCACCACGGTCCGCCGGGAGTGCTTCGCCGGCCTGACCACCTTTGTCACCATGGCGTATATTCTGGCGGTCAACCCAGCCATTCTGGGCGCCGCCGGCATGGACCGGGGCGCGGTCTTTACCGCCTCCGCTCTGGCCGCCTGCGCCGCTACCCTGCTCATGGCCCTGCTGTCCAACTATCCCTTCGCCCTGGCCCCGGGCATGGGGCTGAACGCCTACTTCGCCTACACTGTGGTCATCAAACAGGGCTACTCCTGGCAGATGGCCCTGGCTGCGGTCTTCCTGGAGGGCCTGCTCTTCATTGTCCTCTCCGTCACTTCGGTGCGGGAGGCCATCTTCAACTCCATCCCCCGGCCTCTAAAGCTGGGCGTCACCTGGGGCATCGGCCTGTTCATCCTCTTCATCGGCCTTCAGAACTCCAAGCTGATCGTGGCCGACCCCTCCACCATGCTGTCGGTCTACCCCTTCCGGGAGGCCATCGCCTCCGGGGAGATGCGCTCCGTGGGCCTGGGGGCGGCGCTGGCCTTCGCCGGAATCCTCCTCACCGCCATCCTCACCATCCGCAGGGTGAGGGGCGCCCTGCTGCTGGGCATCCTGGCCGTGTGGGGGGCGGCCATCCTCTGTCAGCTCACCGGCCTCTATGTCCCCAACGCCGAGCTGGGCATGGCCAGCGTCCTGCCCGACTTCTCCGCCGGTCTGGCCGTCCCCAGCCTGGCCCCCACCTTTATGCAGATGGACTTCACCGGGCTGTTCACCCTCAATTTTCTGACAGTGGTGCTCTCCTTCCTCTTTGTAGATGTATTCGACACCCTGGGCGGCATTATCGGCATGGCCTCCCAGGGGCACATGCTGGATGAGAACGGACGCCTGCCCCGCATCCGGGGCGCGCTGCTCTCCGACGCGGTGGGCACCTCCGTGGGCGCGGTGCTGGGCACCTCCACCACCACGACCTTTGCCGAGAGCGCGGCGGGCATCGCCGCCGGCGGCCGCACCGGCCTCACCAGCGTGGTCACGGCCCTGATGTTTCTCCTGTCCCTCTTCCTCTCTCCCCTGTTTCTGGCGGTGCCCGGCTTTGCCACCGCTCCGGCGCTGGTCATCGTGGGACTGAGCATGCTCGGCAGCCTCCGGGCGCTGGACCCGGCGGACTGGCGGGAGAGCCTTCCCGCCTATCTGACCATGGTGGCCATGCCCTTCTGCTACTCCATCTCCGAGGGCATTGCCGTGGGCACCATCTCCTATGTGGCCGTCCACCTCTTTACCGGCGCGGAGAGCCGGAAGAAGGTCAGCCCCGTGCTGGCGATACTGGCCCTGGTCTTTCTGCTCAAGTACATTTTCCTGTAAGGTACAGCCTGGGCCCTGTCCATACGGACAGGGCCCAGGCTGATTATTTGACCCGCCGGCCGTTGAGAAAGACGGCCCGGATGCTGCCGTTCCAGTCAAAGGGGTGGCCGCTGGTCACCACCACGTCGGCGTCCTTGCCGGGGGTGAGGGTGCCCACCCGCTTGGAGAGGCCCGCAATCTCGGCGGCGCTGCTGGTGATGGCCGCCAGGGCCTCCTCCGGGTCCAGGCCCCCCCGCACCGCCATAGCCGCGCAAAGGGGGAGGTACTGGATGGGCGTTTCCGGGTGGTCGGTGCAGATGGCGATCTTCACCCCCGCCCGGTGGAGCAGGGCCGGGTTGTCCAGGGTCTGGCCCACCAGTTCCGGCTTGGAGCGGTCGGTGAGGCAGGGCCCGGTGATGACCGGCACCCCCGCCTCCGCCAGCAGCTCGGGCACCAGATAGCCCTCCGTGCCGTGAACCACCACCAGCTTCAGCCCGAACTCCCGGCTGAGGCGCACGGCGGTAGCGATGTCGTCGGCCCGGTGGGCGTGGAAGTGGGCGGGCAGCTCTCCCGCCACCACCGGCACCAGCGCCTCCAGCTTGGCGTCGTAATCGGGCATGTCCTGGTCGGGATCTCCGTCCGCCTTGGCCTGCTTGTCCTGGTACTCCTGGGCTTTGGCCAGGTGCTCCCGGATGAGGGCCGCGGTGGCCATACGGGTCACCGGCGTCTCCTTCCGGTCGTTGTAGACCGACTTGGGATTTTCCCCCAGGGCAAACTTCATGGCGGCGGGGGCCTTGAGCACCATCTCGTCCACCCAGCGGCCGTCGGTCTTGAGGGCCAGGAACTGCCCGGCGATGGGGTTGGCCGAGCCGGGGCCGGTGAGCACCGTGGTCACGCCCCCCTCCCGTGCCTCCCGGAAGCCCCGGTCCAGGGGATTCACCCCGTCGACGGCCCGGAGCTGGGGGGTACAGGGGTCGGTGGACTCGTTTCCGTCGTCCGCCTCAAAGCCCAGGGCATCCCCGAACAGGCCCAGGTGGCAGTGGGCGTCGATGAAGCCGGGCAGGATATGCCCCCCCTCCGCATCCAGCACGGGGCCCTCCGCCCCGGCGGGCAGGGCCTCCATGGGCCCTACGGCGGTGAGCTTCTCCCCCTCAAAGGCCACGAAGCCGCGGGGAATCACCGGCCCGTCCATGGGGTGAACTACCCCGTTGAGAATCAGCATTAGCCATTCGCCGCCTTTCGACAAAAGTTCTATTTGACATTTTATGGAAATCATAGTATGATAAGAGCACAGCTTATCCAATAGGCGAGTGTAATTCCAACCCGCGATTCTTCCATTCTCCCGCACACATCTCTCTTGGGCGCCCCAGGACGGGGCGCTCTTTTTTTATCTACTCCTCCAGCGTGTACTGGTCCACCAGGGCCACGTCCCGCTCCAGGTAGTGGCCGCCGCGCCAGAGGCGGAAGGTGAGCACGTCCCCCACCGCCAGCCCCTCCTTGATCGCCTGGAGCTGGTCCATGTCGGTGATCGTCTCGCCGTTGACCGCCACGATCACGTCGTTGGGCAGGACGCCCTGCCGTTGGGCGTCGGAGCCCTCCCGGACGCTCTGTACCGCCACCCCTCGGGGGCACCCGTACTCCTCCGCCAGCTCCTCCGTCACGGTATAGCCGGTGATGCCGATGGTGGGCCGGCCCTCCACCCGCCCGTGGGCGATGAGGGCGTCCACCACCGTCTTGACCGTGGTGGTGGGAATGGCGAAGCCCAGGCCCTCCACCGTATTGTCATAGGCCCGCATTTTCAGGTTGGTAATGCCAACCACCTGTCCCCGGTCGTTGATGAGCGCCCCGCCGGAGTTGCCCGAGTTGAGGGCGGCGGTGGTCTGGAGCAGTACCATGGTGTACCCGTCCACGTTCACATCCCGGTTGATGGCGGAGATGATGCCGTCGGTCATGGTGCCCCGCAGCTCCTCCCCCAGCGGATTGCCGATGGCCGCCACCGCGTCCCCCACCTCCAGAAGGGTGGAGTCGCCGAACTGGGCGGGCGTCAGGCCGGCGCAGTCGATCTTCAGCACCGCCAGATCGCTCTGTGCATCCTGTCCCACCAGCAGGGCCTGGAACACCCGCTCATCCTGGAGCACCACATCCACGGCGCCGCATCCCTCAATGACGTGGCTGTTGGTGATGATATACCCGTCCTCCGACATCACCACGCCGGTGCCCAGGCTCATGCCGTCCCCCTTGCTCCCCCGGATGCTGACGATGGAGGCGATGTTCTCCCGGTAAATCTCCTGGAGGCTGTGGGCCCCGCCGCTGGGCAGGGGGGAGATGGTGAGGGTGGTGCCGTCCCCGGTGGGGGCCCGCTCTACCGTGGTTTCCTCCGGCAGCTCCTCCCGAACGGGAAGGGGCTGCCAGGTGCTGTCGGCCAGGGCCGGCAGCTCCTCCAGGCGGCTGTGGCTCCACAGCCCCGCCGCCGCAGTCAGGCCGCCCAGCAGGGCCATGGTCAGGAGAAAGAGGAGCACCGCCGCTGCGCCGCTCCACCGCCGGCGGCGCCCTGCGGAAATCGGCGCCGGGGTGCTCCGGGGGGCCTCCCCCGTTTGATCGTAATAGTAGCCGCGCATGGGCCCTCCTTCTTGCCCCGTCTGCCGGGGCGTCATGCAAGCGTCAGGGTAAATACGAACTCCGTCACGCCGTCCTGGCTGGTGACGGAAATGTTCTCCTTGTGGTTGTTGAGGATAGTCTTGACGATATACAGCCCCAGGCCCACGCCCTCCCGGTCCACGGAGCGGGATTTGTCGCTCTTGTGGAAGCGGTCGAAGATCATGGCCAGCTCGTCGGGGGGGATGGTGTCGCCGTGGTTGCGTACCGCCACGTGGGCCTTGCCCCCCTTGGCGGTGATGGACAGGCCCATGGTGCTCCCCTCGGCCGAGAACTTGATGGCGTTGTCCAGCAGGTTATAGCACACCTGGGTGATGGCATCCGGATCCCCCCACACCAGCACGGGCCCGTCGGGGAGCTGGGTGTCCACGTCCAGATGGCGGGCATTGATCTTGTTCTCCAGGCTCACCAGCACCCGCAGCATGACCTCGGACACGTCGAACTGCTCCTGGGCGGTGACATTCTCCGCCGACTGGAGGCGGGACAGATCCAGCATCCGCCGCACCAGGCGGGAGAGCCGCCGGGTTTCCGAGGAGATGGTCTGTAGGGCGGCGCGCTCCTTGTCCGGCGGGATGGTGCCATCCAGAATGCCGTCGGAAAAGCCGGCGATGGTGGTCATGGGGGTCTTGAGCTCGTGGGAGATGTTGGCCACAAACTCGCTGCGGCGGGCCTCGCTCTTGGCAATGGAGTCGGCCATGGCGTTGAAGGCCTCGGCCAGCTCGCCCACCTCGTCCTTCCGCTTCTCATAGCCCTGCACCCGCACCTCGTACTCGCCGTGGCCGAATTTGCGGGCGGTCTCGGCGATCTCCTTCAGGGGGTTGGTCAGCCGCAGGGAGGTGATGGAGCTGGTGATGAAAGCCACGCACAGTACCACCACGGCGGTAAAGAAAAAGATGGAGATGAACGCCTGCCACAGCTCGGTGATGTCCGAGGTCTCCGCCGCCACATAGGCCACGCCGATCATGGTCTGCTCGGTCTGCCCGGTGGCCAGGTTCACCGTTTTGACCGTGATGGGGGTGCCCGCCACAAAGCGTTTCTCCGGAAACAGGCCGCCCAGAGTGGTCATACCGCTGTAGCTGCCCTCCTTTTGGAGCTGGCTGACGATGGACTGGGGCAGATAGTTCCCCCCCAGCCCGCTCTGGATCGTCGCTCCATCGGAACAGAGTACCAGCTCCCCATCCGCCTCGGTGACCAGGACAAAGGCGTTGGCGATGTGGGCCACATTGGCAACATAGAGCTGGTAGGCCATGTCCCGCACGTCGATCCCTTCGGCCCGCACCTTGGCGGTGAAGTCGGCCACATAATCGGCGTTGCGCTCCATGGAGTCCCGGGTTTCCCGGATTGTATACTGGTAGCACAGGCCGATAAAGGCGGTCCCCAGCAGGGCGAAGGAGATGAGAATCATCCCCGCCGTCAGCAGGAACTGCCGTCCGTACAGGCTCTTCATGCGCCGCTCACAACCTCAAACTTGTAACCGACACCCCACACGGTTTTGAGGCTCCACTGCTCGCTGACGCCCTCCAGCTTCTCCCGCAGGCGCTTGATATGCACGTCCACGGTACGGGAATCGCCGAAGTAGTCGAAGCCCCACACCTCGTCCAGCAGCTGGTTGCGGGTGAATACCCGGTTGGGGGAGGCCGCCAGGTGGTAAAGCAGCTCCAGCTCCTTGGGCGGCGTATCCACCCGCTTGCCGTCCACCAGCAGCTCATAGGAGTCCAGGTTGATGACCAGCTTGTCGAAGGAGAGCTTCTTCTCGCCGCTCCCCTCCTCCTCGCCGCCGAAGCGGCGGAGCACCGCGTGGATTCGGGCCAGCACCTCCTTCATCTCAAAGGGCTTGACGATATAGTCGTCGGCGCCCCCCTCCAGCCCGGCCACCTTGTCCTGGGTCTCCCCCTTGGCGGTGAGCATGATGACTGGGGTCTTGTCGTTCTCCCGGATCTTCTTGAGCACCGACCAGCCGTCCATTACAGGCAGCATGATGTCCAGCAGCACCAGCTCCGGGTGGAAGGAGCGGAACAGCTCCACCCCCTTGCCGCCGTCCCCGGCCACCGCTGTCTCAAAGCCCTCCTTCTCCAGATAGAGGTGGAGAAGCTCGGCAATGTTGGAGTCGTCTTCCACAATCAGGACCTTCCTGGCCATAGCGCACCGTCCTTTTCTATGTTGTTCTCTCCGGTATTATACCGGCTTTTTTCCCCACAAGGGTGAATTTTTTGTAAAAGGGGGTTACCGGGTCTCCACATAGGCCCGGTCCACCTGAATGACCGCAAAATACCGCTCGTCCAGGGCACGCACCGCCCCGGACAGGCGTTCGCAGAGCTCCTCGTCCCGCAGGCGGCAGCGGTGGGGCACCACCACGTCAAAAATCAGGTTGGTGTGCTGGGGCCCCTTGGTCACCCGGAAGTCATGGATGGTCATCTCCGGCTCCACGGCCCTTGCCAGGGCCGCCACCTGTTCCCGCAGGCGGTTCACCGACTCGTCGTCGGTGGCGATGGGGTCCATGTGCGCCGTGGTCTCAATGCCGAACTTCTGCTGGATCTCCCGCTCGATGTGGTCGATGGCGTCGTGGGCCTCCAGGATGTCGGCATCCTGGGGTACCTCGGCGTGGAAAGAGCACAGCCGCCGCCCCGGGCCGTAGTCGTGGATGATGAGGTCGTGCATTCCCACCACCTGGGGATGCGACAGCACCACCTCCCGGATTGCGTGGACCAGCTCCGGGTCGGGGCTGGCCCCCAGCAGGGGGTTAATGGTGTCCTTGGCGGCTCCCCAACCCGCCTTCAGAATAAAGACGGCCACCACCGCCCCCGCCCAGCCGTCGATGCTCAGGTGGGCGAAGTGTCCGGCCAGGGTGCCCGCCAACACGGCGGAGGTCGCCACCACGTCGGAGAGGGAGTCCGCGGCGGTGGCCGCCATGGCCGCCGAGCCGAGCTTCTTCCCCAGTGTCCGGTTGAAGTGGCCCATCCACAGCTTCACCAGGATGGAAGCCGCCAAAATGGCCACCGACACCGGGGAGAAGTCCACCGCCTCCGGGTGGAGGATCTTCCCGATGGAGGTCTTGCCCAGCTCCAGCCCCACCAGGAGGATCATCAGGCTCACCAGCAGCCCCGCCAGGTACTCCGCCCGGCCGTGGCCGAAGGGGTGTCCATCGTCGGCCTTCTGTCCCGCCAGCTTAAAGCCCACCAGAGTCACCACCGACGAGCCCGCGTCGGACAGGTTGTTGAAGGCATCCGCCGTGATGGCGATGGAGCCGGTCACAACGCCGGCGAAGAACTTGCCCGCAGACAGCAGCAGATTGAGCACAATCCCCACCGCCCCGGACAGGACGCCGTACTTCTCCCGCACCGCCGGGTCCGTCACATTGTCGCAGTCCTGGATGAAAAGCCGCACCAGCCGATTGATCATGCTGTCTCCCCCAAAGATTGGTTTCTTTTTATTATCCCACGCCCGCCCGCCATCGTCAAGGAGAGGTTTTCCCCCCAAACAGACGGTCTTCCTCCCTCTCCTTGTATCCACAGGTACAAAGTGATAGAATAGGGAAAACAAGCTCCCCATACCCAAGCCGCCGTGGCGAGGAGGTATCCTATGAAAATCCGCTTTCTCGAGCCGGGCAACCGGCCCTATAAGCCCACGCCCCTCAACTACTTCGTCTACGACCGCTACATCCGCACCCCCTCTGTGGGACTCAACACCCTGGCTACCATTGTCAAGGAGCTGGTCGATGACACCTATATGTACAGCGAGTCCATCTCCCGCATCGACCTGGCCGACGTGGAGGACGCGGACATCGTGTTCATCGGTATTTTCACCTTCGCCGCCGTCCGGGGCTACGAGCTGGCCGACCACCTCCGGGCCCACGGGCGGGGCCTGGTGGTGCTGGGCGGTCTCCACGCCTCCATGAACTGCGCCGAGGCGGCGCGCCACTGCGACTATGTGCTGCTGGGCGAGGGGGACGAGACCATCCGCGCCTTCGTGGATGCGGTGGGCCGCGGGGAGCGGCCGGACTTCCCCGGCTTGGCCTGGATGGAGGGGGAGGAGCTGCGCTCCACCGGCTATCCGCCCCCGCCGGAGCGCTTCGAGACGATTGCAGACCGTAATTTAGTCCACAATTATTCCAAAATGGTGGGGCACAGCACCCTCTGGCCCCAGGTACACGCCTCCCGGGGCTGCCCCCATAACTGCGACTACTGCGCCCTGGTGCGCCACTTCGGCCGCCGCGTCCGCACCCGTTCGCCGGAAAATGTGGTGGCCGACATCCGGGAGTCCATCCGCTTCTTCCACCGGGGCCACGTCCGGCTGGCCAAAGATCTCTGGCTCACCGACGACAACTTCTTCGCCGACCGGGACTGGGCCATGTCCGTCCTCCGGGCCATCGTGGACAGCGGCATCCGCTACCGCTTCAACGTACAGGCCCGGTACGAGGTGGGCTTCGACGACGAGATGCTCGATCTCCTCAGGCAGGCCGGCTTCTTCGAGCTGGATCTGGGCATCGAGTTTCTGGACGACGCCTCCTTCGCCACCTACCACAAGAAGAGCACCCGGCAGGAGATCATCGACGCCATCCGCAACATCCGCGCCCACGGCCTCAGCGTCCGGGGGCTGTTCATCCTGGGCTCCGACGACCAGGAGGCGGGCGTGGGCGACCAGCTGGCCGACTTCGTCATCCAGAACCACATCCAGGGCACCCTGATCCAGTGTATGTACTTCGTCCCCGGCACGCCGGTATACGAGGCCAACCGGGACCGGCTGCTCCACCAGGACTGGTCGAAATACAACGGCAACGCCGTCCACTTCCCCCGCCGCATGACCCCCTACCAGCTCCAACTGGAGCACATCCGGGCCAGCCGGAAAATCTACTCCTGGCGGCGGCTCTTCTCCGCCCTGGTGCGGGAGGACCCCATCCACAAGCTGCTCTTTTTGGGGGAATTTTTCTGGCACATGAGCGTGCGCAGCGATCTGAAAAAGGAGCTGCCCTACCTCAAGCGGATCTCCGAACAGGGCGCGCACGCTTTTTCGTACCATATCATGTTGTGGCTACGGGGTGCGGAGCAGCTCCTTCCGCTCGCTCTCCAGACCGGCCTGCCGTCCGGCCAGCTCCTGATCCATCTGCTCCAGATTCCGCAACGCGTTGAGCACCCGGACATGAACCTCGGACACGCCCTCCTGGGCGTCCTGGATTTTGGACTGCACCATCCAGTCCATGAAGAAACCGTCGAAGAAGTAGTCGGCAAAGGTGGCGAACTCCCCGATCTGTACCTGGGGAAGCTCCATGTCCCGCACGTCGGCCAGCTCGGTGCGGAAGCGGGACAGGGCCCGTTGGGCGTGGTCGATGCCCGCCCGGGCGTCGTCGATGTGCCCGTGCTTGGCCATAGTGGTAAACAGCCCGCCCCCCAGCATGTCCCAAGTCCCCCAGCTCTCGGCGCTGTCCAGGCTGTCCAGCACGCCGGACAGGGCCTGCTCTGCCTGCCGGCCTGCGTGAAGGGCCTCCCCAACCTCCCGGCGCTGGGCCGCCAGCGCATCCAGCGCCCGATCCAGCTCCGCCAGGCGGGTTCCCCCGGTGCCGCCCAGCTCCTTCAAGCGCTCCGCTTTCTCTCCCAGCAGAGCTTCCAGCTGTGTTCGGATGGCCCGCAGCTCCTCCCGCTCCTGGAGCAGATCCCGAATCCGCTCCTCCAGATCCTCCGCGTCCCGCCGGGCCTGGTCATACTGGAGCCGGGCGGCCAGCTCCTCCCGCCGCTCCTGAGAAAGGCGCACCTCCCTGTCCCCGGTGAGGGAGAGCAGCAGGGCCCGCAGGCCCCCCTTCTCCAGCTTTTCCACGTCCTCCCGCTCCTTGGTCAGAAGCCGGGCGGTCTCCTCCACCCGGGCCTTCCGCTCCTCATACTGCGCCCGCAGATCGTCCAGCCGCCGCTCCAGCCCATTTGCCCGGGCCAGCCGTCCGTTCAGCTCGCTCAGCTCCTCGTTGAGTTCTCTCAGCCGCTCGTCCATGCCGTTCCCCTCCTTTTCTTTTATTCTACGGCTTCCGAAGGGAAAGCGCAAGGAAATCCGCTGGACTTCCCCGTCAAATTCGCGTAAAATAGCCTTATTCCAATCCCACAAGGAGCGCTGATATGGACACAATCATTCAGATACTGGCCCGGGAGCTGGGCCGGAGCGAGGCCCACGTGGAGAACGTGGTGCGCCTCATTGACGAGGGCAACACCATCCCCTTCATCGCCCGCTACCGCAAGGAGCTCCACGGGGCCATGGACGATACCGCCCTGCGCACCCTGGCCGACCGGCTGCAATACCTGCGCAATCTGGACAAGCGGCGGGAGGAGGTCAAGTCCGCCATCGAGGGCCAGGGCAAGCTGACGGAGGAGCTCTCCGCCGCCATCGACGCCGCCGCCACCCTGGCGGAGGTGGAGGATCTCTACCGCCCCTATAAGCAGAAGCGCCGCACCCGCGCCACCGTGGCCCGCGAAAAGGGGCTGGAGCCTCTGGCCGAGCTGCTCTTCGCCCAGGCCGCGGACGGCCCTGCGCCGGAGGAGGCCGCCGGGGCCTTTATCGACCCGGAGAAGGGGGTGGAGACGGCGGAGGACGCCCTCCAGGGAGCCAGCGACATCATCGCCGAGCGCATCTCCGACGACGCGGACATCCGCAAGCGCCTGCGGGAGCTGGTGTGGAAAAAGGGATATCTGGTCTCCGCCGCCGCGGCCAAGGAGCCGGAGGACACCGTCTACCGGCTCTACTATGCCTTCCGCTCCCCGCTGAACCGGGTACAGGGCCACCAGGTGCTGGCCGTCAATCGGGGGGAGCGGGAGGGCGTGCTCAAGGTGAGCGTGGAGATGGAGCGCGAGGCGGCCCTTATCCCCGTCCGCCGGGCGGTGCTGAACCCCGGCGCCCCTGCCATGGCCTTTGTCCGCGCCGCCGCCGAGGACGCCTACGACCGGCTGATCTTCCCCTCGGTGGAGCGGGAGATGCGCAGCCTGCTCACCGAGCAGGCCGACGAGGGGGCCATCAAAATGTTCGGCCTCAACCTCAAGCCCCTGCTGATGCAGCCGCCGGTGAAGGGCTTTGTCACCATGGGCCTGGATCCCGGCTACCGCAACGGCTGCAAGGTGGCGGTGGTGGACGCCACCGGCAAGGTGCTGGACACGGCGGTGGTCTACCCCACGTTCAGCCAGCGGAAGAAGGAGGAGGCCATCGACACGCTGGCAAAGCTCATCCGCCGCCACGGCGTGGCCCACATCGCCATCGGCAACGGCACCGCCAGCCGGGAGACCGAGCAGATGACGGTGGAGCTCATCAAGCGGCTGGGCGGCGGCGTCAGCTACATGATCGTCAACGAGGCGGGGGCCTCGGTCTACTCCGCCTCCAAGCTGGCCGCGGAGGAGTTCCCCGACTACGACGTGAACCTGCGAAGCGCCGTGTCCATCGCCCGGCGGCTCCAGGACCCCCTGGCCGAGCTGGTGAAGATCGACCCCAAGAGCATCGGCGTGGGCCAGTACCAGCACGACATGCCCCAGGCCCGGCTGGACGAGACCCTCTCCGGCGTGGTGGAGGACTGCGTCAACGCGGTGGGGGTGGATCTCAACACCGCCTCCGCCCCCCTGCTGTCCTACGTGGCGGGGCTGAACAACACCACCGCCAGGAACATCGTCAAGTACCGGGAGGAGAACGGGGCCTTCACCACCCGGAAGGGGGTGCTCAAGGTGCCCAAGCTGGGGCCCAAGGCCTTTGAGCAGTGCGCCGGCTTCCTGCGGGTACCGGAGAGCCGCAACGTGTTGGATCGCACCGGCGTCCACCCGGAGAGCTACGGCGCGGCGGAGGCCCTGCTCACCCTGTGCGGCTACGGCCTGTCCGACGTGAAGGCCGGCGGCCTGGACGGGCTGCGGGAGCGGGTGGCCGCATACGGCGAGGAGAAGGCCGCGGAGGCGTGCGGCGTGGGAGTACCCACCCTGCGGGACATCGTGGGCGAGCTGGTGAAGCCCGGCCGGGACCCCCGGGACGAGCTGCCCCGCCCCATCCTGCGCACCGACGTGCTGGAGATGAAGGATTTGAAGCCCGGCATGGAGCTCACCGGTACGGTGCGCAACGTCATCGACTTCGGCGTGTTCGTGGACATCGGCGTCCACCAGGACGGGCTGGTGCACATCTCCCAGCTCCGGGAGGGCCGCCGGGTGCAGCACCCCTCCGAGGTGTGCGCCGTGGGCGACATCGTCACCGTCTGGGTGCTGGAGGTGGACGAGAAGAAAAAGCGGATTTCCCTCACCATGAAGAAGCCAAAGGGCTGAACCGGCCTTGACAGGCCCCGCCGCAGGCGGGACGCGGCGCATGCCGCGCCAAGCGTTCCGGCTGGCAGGCCGGAACCTTGAACTCGCCCGAATTCACCTCGGGCGAGTTCAGGGAAATGAGGGGCCCCCGCGCGGCCATGGCCGCGGGGGGC
>OGMN01001018.1_pt1 | contig 24304 bp, 19 predicted proteins | sample 1573211 | NCBI WGS metagenome assembly OGMN01 (sample SAMEA2581876, study PRJEB24529) | metagenome | biome: Human gut stool | place: China | collected 2011
TTTTTTCGAGCCCTGCCAGGGCTCGAAAGTTCGATGTCTACGCTCCGCTCCGGTCAGCACTTCTTTCTAATAAATTCTGTGTTTCACAATACCTGTGTCTGATCGTACAGTGGGTGACATAATATATCGGGGTTTGTATTTTTCTAAAATGATGAATGGGAAAGCCACTGGTGACTTTCCCATTCTATTTTCTATTCTACTATGATATGTAACATGCCATTTTCATCTTCTGTTACTATTGTTCCACCCAATTCACCATTTTCATACATTCTTAATAATATCCTGTTTTCAGCCATACGATATTCCTGATGGTTGGCTCCTGTGAATAGGGAACCATCAGGTAAGTAATCTCCTACGTGGAAGACTTCTCCATATCGTGGGGAGCCTTCTTTCATGTAAACGGCATAGCTTTCTTCGGAACCTGCTCCTTTGCCAGTGTCGTAAACCCAGCACCAACCTATAGTTCCATCTGCTCCTTGAGATTGTGCATATCCCGTCCACGGTTCATAACCACCATATTCTTCTGTCACTTCATTAAATTCTTGTTTTCCAAGGGCAAAGGCGATGTCTCCATCTATGTTGGTTGCCTTGGGATCTACATCCTCCGGATTTACATCAGGATAAATGATGTTCTCGGCAATTTCATCCATTAAACTACCATCACCTGCTACATGATAATACATGAATGACATTGTCGTAAATAATCTGACCGCTTCACCTTTTGTAATTGCTGCATCCCAATCTTCTAAGTCTGATTCTGAAATTAACTCCATATTAGTAGCTATTTCAAATGCTTTATACATATCAGATGGAACTCCCTTACCAGGATCAGAGATTGCATCTGAAAAACTGATGTCTCCTGCATCGGATACGGTGGATATTACTACATCTTCAAGATAGATGTTGTTTTTAAAACCATGTTTATCCATATATGTCTGGTAGTCTTGGCTATAATAGTTTGCTAACAGATAAATGTACTCTCCTCTTGACATTGCTGACGTAAAAGTCTCTTCATTTAAACCAGTCGAAGTATTCACATAGGCATATTCATCCATTGGTGCGGCAAAATTGGTATATTGTGTTTCTCCTACTTTTGCTGTGAAGTCACTGTCTGTTTCTGGTGCCTGTGCTTCATTTACCTGAGTCATTGCTCTCATTATTAACGTCATTGCCTGTGCTCTTGAAAGGGGGACATCTCCATCAAACTGTCTTTCTTCTTGGTCTGGAAGCAATTCAAAGTAGGCATTGATCGTTGCATAGGGAGCATTCGCATAATCTGCATCTATATCTGCATAATATTCTATTGACATTTCACCAAGCTTTAAATCAGACGACAGTACCATCATATAGCCTCGAAAGTATTGATTTTTTATTGCTAAAAGCAACGTGATATTCTGGTCTGGCTGTGTTGTTAATGGATTCGTGTATAAGTTACCCTCTTTGTTGCCTGTGGTTCCTGTTACTTCTACATATTCCTCAAAGGCTGCTCTTAACTCCGGATGTGTTTCTAAACTTGAGAGTGGAATCCAGGGGAGTGACTCCGTTTTTGATTCTTCTGTTTCTGTTTCCTCCGGCACTGTGGTTTCTGCCTGTGCGGATTCAACAGTAGCAGTGATGGATTCATTGCCGGATGTGGTTTCCTGCTTGCCACAGGAAGCAAAAGATAAAATACATACGGTTATCAAGGTTAAAATAGTTGTTTTTTTCATGAGTTAATGTTATTGTACCACAGAATGGGGAATAACGCTATAACGTTTATTATGTGTGATGCACATGACCGCGGGACCAGACTTTACTGGGCTGGGCTTTGTAGGTGGGGCGGCGGAACAGGAGGCTTCGGAGAGCCGGGCCGTTAAAAGGAAAGAGGGGCCAGAAGTAGCTGAAGCCCGCGAAGGTCGGGGTAGTCAAAATAGAGACTGTCACCAGTGTCAGACCGATAAGGAATCCCGGCAATCCCCAGAGCCCTGTTGTGACGACCAAAAGAATACGGTAGATCCGCAGAGCATCAGCAAATTCGATACTGGAGAGGGACAGATTCGCCAGCATGGTGACAGCAGCATAGAAGAGGACTTCCGTGGAGGCCCAGTTAAGACTGACAGCAATGTCACCGATTAATAGTCCGCCGACAATGGACAGAGCACCGGAGACGCGGCTGGAGCTGAGTGCCGCTGAATACTTGAAAAGATCCAGCAGGAACTCCACCGCCAGCACATAGAAAAAAAGACGGAAGGGTGACAGATCGCTGACGGGTGTGAGCTGCAGCGAGGCAGTAATCTCGGGATAGTAGGCGGAGAGAAGTAAAAATACCGGAAGGAGTAGGAGACTGACCGGAATGCACAGGAAGCGTATCATGCGGAAATAAGTTCCGGTCAGAGGATTGTTGTAATAGTCCTCCGGACTCTGGGTAAACTGGAAGATCGTACCGGGAAGCAGCAGAACGGCAGGGGAGTTGTCCACGATGAGCAGAATATGCCCTTCGCACAGATAGCTGCAGGCCACATCGGGCCGTTCCGTCAGCTGGATACTGGGCAGAGGATTCCACCAGCGTTTTTTGATCAGGAGTTCTTCCAGACTTTTGCTGCCCATGGTCAGGGAAGTGATCTGTAATTGGGAAAGCTTTTTCTTTAAGGTATCTAATAATTCCTCATTGACCTGATCCGCCAGATAGGCGATAGCTACATCCGTGCGGCTTTCTGCACCCAGAGAACAGATAGAGAATGTCAGTTTCGGAGAACGCACCCTCCGGCGGATCAGATTGGTATTGAACAACAACGTCTCCACAAAACCGTCCCGGGCACCACGGGTGATCCGTTCGGTGTCAGGTTCGGAAATGCTGCGGACAGGATAGGTACGGACATCGATGATTACGGCCTGTGCAAAACCTTCTACCAGAAGGACAGAGGGGCCACTGAGAATATTTTGCAGAATCGTATCTATAGAGGAAGTCAGTGACACCTGGGCATACCCCAGTTTGCTCTGCACATAGCGAGGGAGATCCCGGATTTCGGAATCCAGTGTATAGAGGGGGTCCTGCAAGTCGGAAAAAATTTGTTGAAGGATCTCCGTCTTACAAAAACCATTGACACCGATCCAGTAAGCCGGCGTATTTCCCAGCTTCAGGTCACGGGTGATCAGGTCAAAACTGTCATCCAGTGGCAGCAGAGCGTGGAAAAGTGCTGCATTTTTGGATAGATTTGTGGATAAGGAGCGTTGTACCATAGTGGGAAATCCTTTCTGATCACTTGCATAGACTGCCAAACAGGTATATGGTATTATTATTCAGATAGATTCCCCAGGTTTTTCGGAACTATACGGATCAGTGGTATAATTGACACAACCCCAGCAGGATCAACAATAAACCTGAGACGGGATCCGTATATTCCCCGATCTGCTGCAGGAAAGCAGACCTGCCCAGACGGCTTCCGAAAGCCAGAAATCCGAAGGAGCAGAAAAAGGTGGACACCGATGCCGGAAGGAAAGGAAGTCCCGTAATACTGGCGGAGAAACCGATGCCGATATTGTTCATGGAAAGGGCACAGCCCAGCGCCAGTATCTGCGACAGGGATAATTCCCGGTGCCCGACAAATTTTTTCTTTTTCTGGCACAGATTATTATCCGGGGAAAAATTGCAGCACCATCTGGAAAGCAGCCATTTTCCCACGTAGTAAAGACCGAAAAGGATCAGTACACTGCTTCCGATCCGGGTACCGATACCGATGGGAAACAAGGGTAACAACAGGTTGCCAAGACCTATAGAGATCACAGTCCCGATCAGGGTGACTGTGCTGATCAGCAGATTATGTCTGGCAGGCAGAGGGACTTTCTGGAGGCCCAGAGCCATACCTACCAGAAGGGCATCCAGACTGGCTGAGATGCCGAAGAGCAGAGGGGGCAGAATAGACATAACATGCTCCGTAGAAAATATTCTTAATTTTACTATATTCCCCTGAAATTATTTTGTGAGGTTGTGGGGCAAAGGAACAAATGAGTATGGAAGTAAAGAGAAAACTGAGTGAATTCCTAAAAAGAGAGACGGTTCTGACCGTAGCGATCCTGCTGGCAATAGTGTCCGCGGTGATGATTCCGCCGGACAGAGAATATGCAGGATATATTGATTTCCGCACACTTTCGATCCTTTTCTGCCTGATGACGGTGATGGCAGGCTTGCAGAAACTGGGTGTTTTCCGTAATATTGCAAAAACGCTGTTGCGGCATACACAGAATACCATACAGTTGGCAGAGGTATTGGTACTTTTGTGTTTCATTTTCAGTATGATCATCACCAATGATGTGTCATTGATCACGTTTGTACCGTTTACCTTCATTGTGCTGCGGCTGACAGGCGAAGAAGCTGTGAAAAAACTGGCAGTACCTGTGATCGTTCTGCAGACGATAGCTGCCAATCTGGGAAGTATGCTGACGCCGATCGGAAATCCGCAGAATCTGTATTTATATGGGAAAACACAGATGTCCGCTGGAACATTTATACTTTTGATGCTGCCTTATTCTCTGGTGTCACTGCTTTTACTGATGATCTGTGTGGTAATTGTGGCAAAACGAAGCGGAATCGAAGTCCGGGGAGCCGAAGTTTTGCTGACAGAAGATGAGAAGCTGGAACAAAAGAAATATTTACTTCCGGCATATTTGCTGTTATTTGTGTTGTGTTTGCTGACTGTGGCTCATATGATTCCTTATCCGGTGACATTGGGAACTGTGGCATTGGCGGTTCTCCTTTTAGATCGTGGTACTCTTATAAAAGTGGATTATTCGCTTTTGCTGACGTTTGTGGGTTTCTTTATTTTTATAGGAAATATGGGAAGAATGCCTGCTTTCTGTGATTTCCTGCAGAAGATCATCGGAGGTAGAGAAGTGATGACAGCCGTGATTGCCAGTCAGGTGATCAGTAATGTTCCGGCGGCCCTGCTGTTATCCGGATTTACGGAAAATATAACGGCATTGATCATCGGTACGAATCTGGGAGGGCTGGGGACGCTGATCGCATCCATGGCCAGTCTGATCTCTTATAAACAGGTGGCCAGACAGATTCCGGGAGAGAAAAAGAAGTATTTTGGATGGTTTACCATAGCAAATATCGTTTTTTTAATGATATTGGTATTGGAAAACTGTCTGCTGTAACTATAGAAAGCAGTCTGTCTGCCGGGAAAGGCAGAAAAGATGGCAATAACTAAAAAATAATCTGGGAGGTATTCGTCATGACAGAAGATATGACAATCATTGCAGAAGAGGCTTATCTGGCGGCCAAGGAGATCTTGGAAAAGGCGAGGCTGGAGCAGGGAGAGCTGTTTGTGGTAGGCTGTTCTACCAGTGAGGTGGGAGGTGCTACTATCGGTACCTATTCCAGCCCGGAGCTGGCGGAGATGGTCTTCGGCGGTATTTACCAGGCCACGCAGGAAGCCGGGGTATATCTGGCTGCGCAGTGTTGTGAGCATCTGAACCGTGCACTGATTCTGGAAAAAGAGGCTGCGGTAAAATATGGTTATCCCATGGTAAATGTGGTACCTCAGCCTAAGGCAGGCGGATCTTTTGCGACGGCGGCGTATAAAGCCTTCGAGCATCCGGTGGCTGTGGAACATATTCAGGCGGCAGCAGGAATGGATATCGGGGATACGCTGATCGGAATGCATCTGAGAGATGTGGCAGTACCGGTGCGCCTCCGGTCCGGACAGATCGGAGACGCCCATGTGGTATGCGCCCGCACCAGACCGAAATTCATTGGTGGCGGCAGAGCGGTTTATGACGAAGAATTATTGTAAAGAAATGATATGTGGCTATTTCTGTGGCATTCCGCGGAAGTAGTCACGGATCCAGCGTCCGGATTCATTGAAATCATCGTCGGTCCAGTCGGAAAGTGCCGTGCTGGAAGCCTTGAAGACGCTGCTGCTTTCGTCTTTGTTGGCGAGATTCCAGCAACAGAAGCTGATCTGGTACTTGTTCAGCAGATCCAGCCATTTGGTAGTGGAAACAAAATCATTAGCACCATTGCCGGAGGCATCGCACATGCCAAATTCGCTGACAAATACCGGAAGCCCGTTCTGAACACAGGTCTCTAAGCGGTTCCGCAGGTCGTCTTTATGGGTGCCTGCGTAGAAATGCAGCGTATACATTACATTGCTGTCATCCAGCGGAGAAGCGGCAGCCTTGTCGATCTCCTGACTCCAGGTTGGTGTTCCCACGAGAATTACGGCATCCGGCTTCTGCGCCCGGATCACCGGGATGACTTCTTCTGCGTAAGACTTGATGCTGTCCCAGGAAGTACCGCCGTTGGGTTCATTGCAGATCTCATAGAGCACATTGTCGTTGTCGGCAAAAACTTCCGCCATTTCCCGGAAAAAGGCGATCGCCTCATCTTTGTTCTGGTTCGGATCACAGTCACTTAAAATATGCCAGTCCACGATCACATACATTCCCAGCTCCGTAGCGTAGGATACGCCATCTTTTACCAGCTGTTTCAGCTGTTCTTTGTCTCCACCGGCACAATAGCCGCCGTATTCCGCCGTATACATGGCGAGGCGGATACAGTTAGTATTCCAGTCGTCCCGCAAGGTACGGAGGGAATCATAATTGATATACTGGGGGAACCAGGCAATTCCGTGGGTAGACATGCCGTAAAGCTGAACGATGTTGCCGTTTTCATCTGTCAGCTTACCGTTTTCTACATGGAGAGCGCCATGCTGCCCGTAGGGCGTGGAGGCATCCACGGAGAGTGCTTCGGAAGATGGGGGTTCAGTTTCCGCAGGCTGGGCTTCGACTGTTTCGGGGACGGATGTCTGTTCGGGAGCGGTTGTGCTTTCGGAGATGGTCTCGGTGATGGCAGCGGAAGGTGCCTCAGAGGAGGTCGCTGCGGTTTCATTGGCTGCATCCTGTTTGCCACAGCCGGCGAGAGCACAGGTGCCTAAGGCTGCCAGTACGGCACAGCTGAGTGTTTTTCTGAAAATAGACATAATAACCTCTTTTCCTATTTGTTTGAGAATAAACGAATGAAAATACAAACAATGGGTTACCTTTTAGAACTAAAAACAAGCACTTACAACAAATATTATAATTGTGTCTGTGTAGCTTGGCAAGAAATGATTGCCCCCGAATAGGAGCTGTGATACAGTTAATGGGAACAGAGTTCGGAATAGAGGACAGAGATGGAGGAAACTTATGCTTCCGCAGTCATTTACAGAGAGAATGCAGGGACTTTTGGAATCGGAATATGAAGAGTTCCTGGCAAGCTTTGAGCATGAAAAATATCAGGCATTGCGTCTGAATCCGTTAAAAAAGGATGACATGTCTGTCATAACAGAAAAAGTCAAGCAGACTTTTCAGCTGCAGCCGGTTCCCTGGGCGGAGAACGGATATTACTATACCAAAGAGGACCAGCCGGGAAAACATCCCTGGCATGAAGCGGGACTTTATTATATTCAGGAACCCAGTGCCATGGCACCTGTGACACTACTGTCACCACAGCCCGGAGAGCGGATCCTCGATCTATGTGCTGCTCCCGGCGGGAAAAGCACCCAGATCGCATCAGCAATGGAGGGAGAAAGACTGCTTGTCACGAATGAGATCCACCCGGCGAGGGCGAAAATACTCTCGGAGAACGTGGAGCGCATGGGCATCCGCAACGCCTGTGTATTGAATGAGACGCCGGAGCACCTGGCGGATATTTTCGAGGAATATTTTGACCGGATCCTGGTGGATGCACCCTGCTCCGGAGAGGGAATGTTCCGGAAGAATGAAGTGGCCTGTGAGGAATGGAGCCCGGAGAATGTACAGCTCTGTGCGGACAGACAGGACGGGATTCTGGAGTGCGCTGCGCGGATGCTGGTGCCCGGCGGCAGACTGGTATATTCTACCTGTACGTTTGCACCTGCGGAGAATGAAGGCAGCATCAGTCGTTTTCTGGCAAAGCATGAGGAATTCGAGATCGTTCCCATTGATAAAAAAGCACTGGGGATCCCGGAGGGCTGTGACGGCATTCCGGGTTGCGTGGAGAATCCCGCGCCGGGAATCGAAGGTACCTTGCGCCTGTGGCCTCATAAGCTGAAGGGAGAAGGTCATTACGCCGCGGTATTGCAGAAGAAGGGAAAGCTTCCGGAGGGGTATCAGCCGGTGTGCGCAACGGGAACAGAAAAAGGAATCCCCGCAAAGAACCTTGCGAAGGACTGGGCGGAATATTTTGCTTTTGCAAAAGAGACTTTTTCGGAGAAGCTGATGGGGGAAGCGGGATTGTGTACGGCGGGAGAAGGATTTCTGGCGTTCGGTGATAATCTGTACCGTATGCCGGAGAGAATGCCAGGGGTCAAGGGGCTGAAAGTGCTGCGTCCGGGACTGCACCTGGGAACCTTGAAAAAGAATCGTTTCGAACCGGCTCATGCGCTGGCACTGGCGCTGTGCCCGAAGGATGTGAAGCATGTATGGAATCTGTCCGTGGAGGAAGCGGCTGCTTATCTGAAGGGACAGACTTTTTCCGCGGAAGGCGAGAAAGGCTGGTATCTGATCTGCGTGGACGACATCAGCCTGGGCTGGGGAAAACTGGCCGGAGGCATCATGAAGAACCATTATCCCAAGGGGCTGCGAAAATGAGAACAGAGATATTATACGAAGACAACAGCATACTGGTGATCCGCAAACCGGCAGGGCTGGCGGTACAGTCTGCCCGGATCGGACAGGCAGATGTGGTCAGTGAATTGAAGTCCTATCTGGCGAAACAGGCAGGAGCCGGACAGGGAGAGCCTTATCTGGCGGTGATCCACAGGCTGGATCAGCCGGTGGAGGGTGTGCTGGTATTCGCCAAAGAGAAAAAGACGGCAGCAGTTCTGACGAAACAATTGTCGGCGGGCACATTGAATAAACAGTATTATGCGGTACTCTGTGGATATCCTGATGCTTCGGAAGGGGAGCTTGTGGATTATCTACGGAAAGAGGGCAGCGTGGCAGTGGCAGTCACCGGCAGAGAGAAGAATTTTCCGGACGCAAAGATCGCAAAACTGCATTATAGCATTTTGGAGAAAATTAATCAGCCTATGCCGCTGGCACTGGCAGATGTCTGCATTGAGACCGGACGGTTCCACCAGATCCGCGTGCAGTTTGCCCATGCGGGATGGGCGTTGTTGGGAGATACCAAATACGGGAACACTACAGTCGCCGGAACGACAGGGAGTCCGGCATATCGCGGCGTGGCACTTTGCGCATATTCTCTGGATTTTACCCATCCCGGCAACGGCAAAAAGATGTCATTCCGGGTGAAACCGCAGAATCCTGCATTTGAAAAATTTACGAAAATTCCTTCGGAGGATATTTTCGAAGGATAAAAAAGCCTGTCCGGCACACACTAATCCCAAAAAGGAAGTGTGCGGCATGGATTGGGGAGAATTTGGCAAAAAAATAATAGGAAAAAAGATGATAGTACTGCTTCTGGTAACGGGGGCAGTCTATTTTTTTCTGCAATATCTGACACCTCTGTCGGCACCGGTACTGTTGGCCATGCTGTTTGTCACAATTTTTGGGCCAATGATGAAGCGGATGAATCAGCGTCTGCATTTTCCCAGACCCCTCAGTGCCATAGTGCTTCTCATCGTGGCAACAGTGTTGCTAGTGGGGTTACTCTGGATTCTGGTGTCCTGGATGCTAGGCAGCCTGCCGGTATGGATCGGCAATCTGGAACTGCGGGAGCAGGAGTGGCTGGAAGCCGTCCGGGGGCTGTGTCGCAGCGTGGGAGAGATTATTGGTGTGGACACTGCGTATCTGGAAAATACGGTCAGTGGCAGACTACAGGAGGGGCTGGATTCACTGGAAGAAAATATTCTGCCGGGAATGCTTTCCCAGTCTATGCAGTATGTGCAGTGGTTCGCGGAGCTGGGAGGATTTCTGGTGACGTTTTTGATCGCTTCGGTGCTGCTGGCGAAAGACTATGACGGTATTATGAACCGTCTGTTGGATCAGGAGGCCTGTCATGTACTTCTGGAGGTGATCTGCGGGATCGTCCGTTATATAGCCACTTTTGTAAAGGCCCAGGGGATCATTATGACCACGATTGCCATGACAGCCGCGGCAATATTAGGAATCGCCGGAATAAAACATGGTATTTTGTGGGGGATCCTGGCGGGGATTTTAGATGCGCTGCCTTTTATCGGAACGGGAGTGGTACTGGTTCCGCTGGGCATGTTTCAGATCCTGGATGGCAACTGGGGCCGGGCGCTGGTCTGTGGTGTATTGTATGTGGTCTGCATTTTTCTGCGGGAGGTCATGGAACCTCGTCTCATCGGCAGGAAAATAGGGGTATCCCCCATAGCAGTGCTAGTGTCGTTGTATGCCGGAATCCGGCTGTTTGGCGTCTGGGGGATCATCAAGGGGCCATTGGGATTTGTGCTCATCTATGAGACTTATCACAGCCTGGCCCGTATGTATGACCGGCAGCGGGAGCAGGGCCGGCGGGAATGAGAAAAGATTGACGAAAGAAGTGGCGAAAGCTATCATAAAAGTATTAGATGAAGCATGCTTTGGAGAGATGGACCTATGGCAAAAAATACAAAAGGAAAAAAATCAGTGGAATCAGTGGCGGAGACGTTGTGCAGCTTCAGCCGGTTCCTGTGTGATATCGTGATCAGCGTGTATCTGTTTGTGATATTGGCTGTACTGCCGTTGTATAACAGGGGCTATGCCCAGATCGGAACAGACAAGGAGAATTTTTTTATTAAGACTATGACTTATGCGGGGAAATGTCTGCTTCCGGTATTTGTGTTGTGGCTGATCCTTCGCCTCATTGTGGCAAAGCAGAAACAGGAGCTTCCGGAATTTCGGACTATTCCGAAAAGCATCTGGCAGGCTTTGAACACCACGGATAAATTTGCTGCTCTATACGGGATTGCCGTGGTAATGTCCTATGTGTTTACCCAGTATCGGGAGGAGGCACTGTGGGGGACGGCATCCTGGCGGATGGGGATGTGGACCCAGCTGGGAGCGGTCATTGTATATTTTATGATCTCACGGATGTGGCAGAGAAACGACTGGATCGTGATCCTGACATTGCCGGTGTCGACCATAGTTTTTTTCCTCGGATATATGAATAAATTCGGGCTGTGCCTTGTAGATAAGGAGATCATCAATTCCTCCTTTATTTCTACCGTGGGAAATATTAACTGGTATTGCGGTTATCTGGTGACGGTACTGTTCGGTGGAGTTTATCTGTTATGGTGGATGGGATCGGAGATCACTTGGAAGAGAGCGCTGCTGATGGGGTATGTGACGATCGGTTTTGCTTCTCTGGTAACCCAGGGCAGCAGCAGTGGTGTTGTAACTTTAGCCGTAATGCTGTTTGTATTGTTTGGCATGTCTGTGAAAGATGGCGGAAAAATGGAATGCCTCTGGCAGGAAATGACATTGTTATCGGTGTCATGTCTGATCACATATATTCTGCGGAGCTGCAATGTGCTTTCGCAGGAACTGCCGATGGAAAAAGTGACGGATATCCTGACGTTTTCCGCAATGAGTGTGATTATGACGATCGTGTCAGTAGTGGTGCTGTGGCTGGTGCATACCAGCAATAACAGAAATCATTACCGTGGGAAACTTTTTTGGGGCATCTATCGGATATTGTGCGTAGCACTGCCGGTTGTGAGCGTGGCATTATTAGCGTTTATTCTGGCGAATACGCTGTTGGGCGGAAAACTGACGTCCTTTCTGACGGAGACGGCAGGTGACGGGGGCAGCAACTGGCTGATGTTCAGTGCGGCCTGGGGCAGCAACAGGGGAGCCACCTGGTCGGCGGGAGCCAGATGCTTCTGGGAAGCAGATCTGTTACATAAGATTTTCGGCGTAGGGCCGGATTGCATGTATGCGTTTCTGTCGAATGAGGCCAGCCCGGAGCTGCAAAATATGGTGTATGATTTCTTCTATGGAAACCGCCTCACTAATGCACATAATGAATGGCTGACGATCCTGGTGGATATAGGAGTGCTGGGGCTGGTCAGTTATGCGGGAATGATGATCTCAGTAATCCGTAATTTCCTGCATGCCGGGAAAAAGTCGATGCTGGTGGGAGCCTGCGGGTTCTGTGTGCTGGCCTATACGGTGAACAATATGTTCAGCTTCCAGCAGGTGACGAATATTTCGACGGTGTTTGTGATTATGGGGATTGGAGGGAATTTGCGGCGTTCAGCCCGTGATTGAACCAGCGAAAGTTGAATTTATGGTCTCCGCTTCGGTCGGTCCAGGCCGAGGTCCCCCGGACCTCGTGGACCCTCTGCGCCCGGACGGTATGTCCGAACCAGTTAGAGGTCGTAAGTTTGAATAGTTGCAAGAACAAAAATACTCCCTCACACATGTGTGAGGGAGTATTTTTAGTCGTCGCGACAAGATTCGAACTTGCGACCTCTGCGTCCCGAACGCAGCGCTCTACCAAACTGAGCCACGCGACGATGTGAACATTAATTGCGTCAACATTAAAATAATAAATAAAAACCCATTGATTGTCAAGCAAAAAACGAATATGATAGAAGAAAAAGTTGCAAAAACGATAAAATCACGAAATCAAGAGAGGAAATTCTATGTATAATACAATCGTTACATTGAAAAAAGGAGAGGGCAGAACTCTGAAAGCCGGGGGGATGTGGGTCTTTGACAATGAGATCGCATCCATTATGGGAGATTTTGAGAATGGTGATATTATAGCTATCCATGATTTTGACGGCTACTTCATGGGATATGGCTATATTAACACCAACTCCAAGATCACGATCCGTCTGCTGGCGCGCAGGAAGGATACGGTGATCGATGAGGCATTTTTTGAGCAGAGGGTACGGGATGCCTGGAATTACCGCAAGGAGACTATTGATACCTCCAGCTGTCGTCTGATCTTCGGAGAGGCGGATTTCCTGCCGGGTATTGTCATTGATAAATTCTCGGATGTACTGGTAGTGGAATCTCTGGCATTGGGAATCGACAAGTGGAAACTTGTGATCATTGATGCTTTGAAGAAAGTACTGGCGGAGGATGGCATTACCATCCGTGGTGTCTACGAGCGGAGCGATGCCAAGGTACGCTTACAGGAGGGTATGGAGCGTTATAAAGGCTTCATCGGCGAACCATTTGACACGAAAGTAGAGATCGTGGAGAACGGTGTGCATTACATGGTGGATGTAGAGGACGGACAGAAGACCGGATTTTTCCTGGATCAGAAGAATAACCGTGCCGCCATTCATCGTTTCTGTAAGGATAAAAAGGTGCTGGACTGCTTCACACACACCGGCTCCTTTGCATTGAACGCGGGAATTGCCGGAGCGAAGAGTGTTCTGGGTGTGGATGCTTCCCAGCTGGCTGTGGATCAGGCAACAGAAAATGCGAAGCTGAACGGACTGGAAAATACGGTAAGCTTCCGATGTGCAGATGTCTTCGAGTTATTGCCGGAGCTGGAAGCGCAGGGCGAGAAATATGATGTGGTGATCCTGGATCCGCCTGCTTTTACCAAGTCCCGCAATTCCATCAAAAATGCCGTAAAAGGATATCGTGAGATCAATCTTAGGGGCTTAAAGCTGGTGAAAGACGGCGGATTCCTGGTAACTTGTTCCTGCTCCCATTTCATGGATCCGGAGCTTTTTGCCAAAACAATCCGGGAAGCTTCTCATGGTGCGCATAAGCGTCTCCGCCAGGTAGAATTCAAGACACAGGGCCCGGATCATCCGATCCTGTGGGCAGCGGACGAGAGCTATTACCTCAAGTTCTACATTTTTCAGGTGGTTGACGAAAAGTAAGAGCCGGGAAGTGGCGGAAATGCTTGATTTATAAGGGATGGAAGGCATTTGACGTTTATAGGGAAAACCTCGTAAAGTATCGTAAAATATCACAAAACCGTGACTTAAAGTGGTAAGAAAAGTGGTAAGTCTGAGTGGTAAGCACCTGAAATGTAACGAATGGTAAGTTTATGGGGAAAACGGTATGTTCTATTTGAATGATAACGAGAAACTAACAAAAGGCTAACCATGGGCTAACAAAGAACTAACCACACGTATCTTTCTTTTTTTAATAAGGGTTGATATTATTATTGTGGCAAGAAAAACGACTTACAAATACATACGGAATGACTACGGTTTGGCTACGGTATTGAGACTTTTTTTGAAAAGAAAGTTATGATATTATTATCATGGAAGTAATGAACAGAGAGTAATCGAGAAAATGCGGTTGCTCTTTTTTTATGTTTAAAGGGGATGATAATGAATAAACGGGAAGAAGTCTTGCCTCTTCCCGTTGAATTATTTGGCTACTGTAAAATATAGTGTTTGATCGAAACGCCTTTCTGGGCTTAAGCGTTGAATATTACCTGGTTCAATAATATTATTTACAACAGTATTGGGTAAAATTGGACGAAGAATACGATTGCTCTGTACATACTGTCTCCACTTACTGCCGCCAATGGCAAATTCTTTATCGGTTTGGTTGCCAAAAGCCATTTGCCTATAAATGTCAACAACACGGATTTTGCCTGATTTGCTTAATTCCCATAGGCAACGTGCTAAGCGTGCAGTAGCTCTCATAGGACGTTTCATTGTCGGCGCAATTTCATCTGAACCATCAATAAACAGGCGTGAAAAAGCATAATCGCTCCATATTACAATATCAAATGCTTGGTCTGCTAGAAGCGGAGATTTTCCCTGAGTTTTCCATATGGTTTGCATAAGCAAAGGCTTTTGGTGTTTATAGTATTTTTTTTGAAAGTTATTAATGCTTTCGCAAAGTTGTGGCATTTTATGTGTCATTTCAAAATCATTGTCCCACATTTGTATAGAGGAACATGAATCTTCGAAAATATCACGAATATCACGTGATTTGGTTTTGATAGAATCATACATGCCTAATGCACAATATGAAGTAGTTGCCGATCTGATAACTAATTCGCATCCCCAATTTTCTTCAGGCTGTCTGCTTGTTGAGTCGGTTGGAAGAACTGTTAGTTTTACCTCAAGAGGGGATAAGAAATTTCCATTTAGATCCTTTACAACTAAATCAATACCATCTATATCATCAAAAGAATATTGCTGATATGGTTGATAAACGGATTCAAAACTGAAATATAATTCATTTGGTTGCTTAGTACCACAATTAAATGCTTTAGATAGTGAAATTTCATCTGCAACTACGCAAGGTTTTCCATCTATGATATCTAATCGAATGTAAATAGCTGGAATTGAATTTGCTAACATATAGGATGCCATTGCTGTTGGAAAGCTAGAATTGAAACAGTTTTTTCCCCAATGGTCATCCACGCTTCGATTTGAATGTTCAATGCCAAAGAGTCCTGAACTCATAAAGATCCTCCTTAATGTCGACGTCAAAACATTGACGTCATATTAAATGAATGGTATAATAAAAATCTGTAAAAATTTTACCATATAATGGTGAGAAAGGAAAGGTTAACATATGAGAGCAGTTGATTTGTTTTCAGGTTGTGGTGGTCTTTCTTTGGGGTTCCAAAGACAAGGGTTTGATATAGTAGGAGCATTTGAGTTATGGAATGTTGCGGCTCAGTGTTATCGTGAAAATTTCAGCCATCCAGTTTATGAGATAGATTTATCTGATACGAAGAAAGCTATAGATAAAATTAGAAATTTAGAGCCGGATATTATTATAGGTGGTCCTCCATGCCAAGATTTTTCACACGCAGGAAAAAGGATAGAAGCAAACAGAGCAATATTAACAGATAGTTATGCTGCAATTGTTTGTACTTTAAAGCCGAGATGTTTTATTATGGAAAATGTGGATCGTGCTCAAAAAAGTAATGCATATATGAGCGCAAGAAAGGCGTTTAAAGAGACCGGTTATGGATTGACAGAAATTGTTTTAGATGCGAGTTTGTGTGGTGTACCACAAAAAAGAAAAAGATTTATATGCTTTGGTATGCTAGAGCAAGAGGATGACTTTGCAAAAGAGGCATTTAAAAGCCGATTAGCAAATAAACATATGACATTAAGAGATTATTTTGGGGATACACTAGGCTTTGAATATTATTATCGTCACCCTCGAAATTATAATCGTAGAGGTGTGTTTTCGATAGATGAGCCAGCACCTACTATGAGAGGTGTAAATCGTCCAGTTCCCAAAGGATATCCGGGGCATCCGAAAGATGCTTGTGCAGTAACAGAAAAGCTACATGCATTAACGACAATAGATAGAGCTAAAATTCAAACTTTTCCCGATGATTTTAAGTGGATTGGCACCAAAACTGACATGGAACAAATGATAGGAAACGCTGTACCAGTTAATCTTGCTAGTTATGTAGCTGCAACTGTAAATATTGTACTGGAGGGAAAAAATGATTGATAGTAAAGAGTTTAAATTATGGCTTAATAATAATACAGAATATTCGCCAGCAGTTATAGGTGATAATGTGTCACGAATGAAAAGAGCGGATTCTATATTAGAGTGGAGTAATGATGATACATATTTATTCTATCTAGAAAAAGAATCCTCTTTCATTGAATTATCAGTATCGGTACGTTCTCAATTACGAAAAGCAGTAAAATTATATAGTGAATATGCAAAGGCATTGATAGAAAGTAAAGGTGATGTTGAGTGCAAGGCACTTTAGTCCGTCCAGGGCGACAGCCTTGGCCCATAGATGTGTTGTGACACATCATATTGGGTTATTATCTGTCACGTTTCGCTCAGAAATGTATTGTTTAAAGATTTTATGCTATTAAAGTTAGGAAAGGAATGCGAATGTTAATAGGAGCAAACAATTATAAATTGATACTGCTTGATACAAATGCAATTAGAGAGATTGTAACAAACACTAATATGTCAGGAAAAGGTTTTTTGGAAAGATTTTTTGCATGTTCATCAGATGCATATGCACCATGCTTTTCAATTTATAATGTGATTGAGCTTATGCCATATCAGGATATATATGAGAAGTTTCTTGAGTTCTTCTCTACAATTCCGTGTCTTGTGATGTTTCCTGTAAAGAGTATTTTTCAAAGAGAAGTAGAATGCTATTTGGAAGGAAAGAGTTTTGTGATTGATGGTCATATTGCAAATGCTTTTACACCGTTGGTATTAAAAGACAATTATAATTGTAAAAAATTTTTTGAAAACATGGCTAAAGATACAACATTGATGGAAAATATTCAGAATGAGGTAAAAACATTTTCTTCAATAGCAACGGATTGGGAAAATAGGAGAAATAGAACAGAAAAGATGCTAAAGGCCCAACATCTACCATTAAATATGATAAATGAAAAATTTTATAGAACACAAGAAAAAGATACAATTATAAAAGATTTGATGAATTATGGTATTAGTGTTCCATTAGGTGTTGAAATTCTTCATTTGCCAGCTTCAAGAATGATGGAATTTTCTCAATTTGTTCGTATTTATCAAACACGTAAACATATTAAGCCAAATGATGTTATGGATATTCAAATTAGTTGTATCGTACCATATGTAAATGCGGTTATAACGGAGAACTTTCAAGCAGATGTTTACAAGAAGGCTAAACATTTTATTCCACAATTAGAGGAATTAGAAATATACACATTAAAAGATATTAGACAATAAATCAGATGCATAAAAAAGGAATCGAGAAATCGGTTCCTTTTTTTATGCCCGGAAAAGGAGAAAATTGAGATGGAAAAGAAAAAAGTGAGGGCAACAAGGACAAATGGTCGCAAAGACAGTAATGGTGTATTCAAGGCAGGTCATAATGACCGGTCATTTAATCTTGAAAATGCAGAGCATGTTGATGCTGACAGGAGCAAATGGAATGTTTACTGGGATTATCTACAGGGATATAACCTCGCGGATGAAAATGGAGTCCGACCGGAAAGAAAATATTTCTTTGATGAAGTTGAATACCTTTATTATCACAAACAATTCGGAGATTCCATAGATGCACAAAATAAGCGGCATGAGAAGTCCAGACATACAGAAAGAATAAGAAATGTCAGGCAGATTATGGAGGATTCACGTACCTGCCCCGAAGAGACGATTTATCAGCTTGGAACTAAAGGCGGCTATGAAGATCCGGCAGTTTTTGTTAAGGTGGCAGCGGAATTGTTTGAGGTGATACAGGAGAAATATGGATCACATATGCAGATTCTTGATTGGGCTTTGCATATGGATGAAGCAACACCACATATTCATGAACGTCATGTTTTCTTTGCAGATGATGGTTATGGTATGAACTTTCCCAAGCAGGAGAAAGCATGTGAAGCAATGGGTTTTCATCCTCCAAAACCGGATAAAAAGAAAAATAAGACCAATAATTGCAAAGTAAGTTTTGATGAAGAAGTCAGGCGTCTGTATATTGAAATTGCAGAAAAATATGGTGTGATAATTGAGAAAGATCCATTGACAGGAAAAAAACACTTGGAGAAAAATGATTTTATTATAGCCAGACAAGAAAAGGAAATCGAGAGTCAAAAGAATAAATTAGAGGAACTTACATTAAAACTGAATGATATTGATATTCTGGCACAGGAAGTGGCTGAGAAGGCATATGAACGGGCTTGTGAGGTGGTTACAGATACTGTGAGGACGGAAACAACTCTTGAAGATATTTCGACCATAGAAAATATGAGGGACAGGCTGACCGGCAAAAACTCATCTTTATCATCAGGTCAGAAGAATTTCTCAAAAAATATATTGAATCGTCTGGTTGATCTGATTTCGAAAAAATCAAAGGAAATCACGGTTGCCATTTCACAGAAGCTGTTATCTCCGTCAATTAAGCAGAAAAATGAGAAAGAAATTGCTTCTGTGGCACGCTCCTCAATAAAAATGAGATTGGCTGAGATGAAAGAAAAGGCTGATCAGAAAAATGACGATCACAATCAGAAAAAGCAATCGGAAAGAGAGGTGCGTTGATGGATGTATTCCGTGTTGTTAAAGATAATGTTACCGCCAGACAGGTGGCAGAATATTATGGTATGAAAATCGGTCGAAATGGGATGGCTTGTTGTCCGTTCCATGATGATAAGCATCCCAGTATGAAACTGGATAAAAGATACTATTGCTTTGGATGTGGGGAAAAAGGAGATGCAATTGATTTTGTTGGTAAGTACTTTGGTATGACATCCAAAGACGCTGCCATGAAAATAGCAGATGATTTTGGCTTGGAATATGAATCTGAAAAGTACAAGCCTCCGCAAAAGCCGTTAAAACCAAAGAAAACTTTGGAACAGGAATTTCGTGAGGCACAGGATTATTGTTTTAAAGGTTTGTCGGATTATCTGCATCTATTAAAAGAATGGAAAATTAAATATGCACCTAAGAGTATGGATGAGGAATGGCATCCACTCTTCTGCGAAGCTCTGGACAACATTGACCAGACGGAGTATCTGCTGGATACCCTGTTAAATGGCGATGTTCGTGACAGAGCTTTTTTAGTGCAAAATCAGGGAAGAAAGGTAAAAAGTATTCATGAACGAATTAGAGAATTTAACAACCGCAGAGAGAAATGCATTACAGGAGGCTCTGAAAGAAAACAGAGAGCCCATGAGCGTGAACGAGGTTAAGGAAATGCTGCTTCGGACAGAAAAGGGAGCTGTGAAAAGCACGATTGGAAATTGTCTGATCGTGCTTCAGAATGATCCATATCTGACAGGAGCACTTGCTTATAATCTTCTGGCGGTAAAAACATATATCGTGAAGCCATTATGGTATCAGCGCCCGGAAGGAAGTGCATTGAACGACACGGATCTTGCATATATCCGTTTATATATGGAAAGTAACTATGGACTTACCTGTGAGAAGAAAATCGAAGATGCCGTTACACTGGCGGCACATGAAAATTCATTTCATCCGGTCAGGGAATATCTCAAGGAACTTGTGTGGGATGGAAAGGAACGCATCCGATATTGTCTGCATCATTTTCTGGGAGCCGACATTGATGAGTTCAATTATGAGATATTCAAATTATTTTTGCTGGGTTCTATTCACCGGGCATTTCATCCGGGATGCAAATTTGATGTTATGCTTTGCCTGGTAGGTGGACAAGGTGCTGGGAAAAGTACCTTTTTTCGATTTCTGGCGATTAAGGATGATTGGTTTTCAGATGATCTCCGCAAATTGGATGATGACAGTGTCTTTGAAAAATTACAGGGATATTGGATTATTGAGATGTCAGAAATGATTGCAACTGCAAATGCAAAAAGCATTGAAGAAATAAAGTCATTCCTGAGCAGACAGAAGGAAAATTATCGTATCAGGTATGATAAGTTTGCGTTAGACAGGTTACGGCAATGTGTGTTTGGTGGTACTTCTAATACAATGGATTTTCTGCCTTTGGACAGATCTGGAAACAGACGATTTTTACCGGTTCTTGTCAAGACGGAAGAAGCTGAGGTACATATTCTGGCTGATGAGGCTGAATCAAGAGCCTATATCAAACAGGTATGGGCAGAGGCAATGGAAATCTATCGTAGGGGACAATGGGAATTGAAACTGCCATCGGACATTCAGAAAATGCTCAAGGACAGGCAGCAAAATTTCATGCCGGAAGATACCAAAGCTGGAATGATACAGGCATTTTTGGATGTATATAAGGGAAATGCGGTTTGCTCTAAGTTATTGTATAAAGAGGCTTTAGATCATCCATATAACGATCCACAGCATTGGGAACTTCGTGAAATATGCGACATCATGAATCAGAGTATTGTTGGGTGGAAATATTTTTCCAATCCAAGAACATTTGCCGGGTATGGTCGTCAGCGTGGATGGGAACGGGATATTTCTGTAACAAAGCCGGACAACAGCGGAGGTATTACACAGGAAAAATTATTTGATGGATTTATTAGTGTAGAAAATCAAGAGGAACTGCCCTTCAAGTAGGCTTTTGTTGTAGGCCGTGTGCATAGTGTGTTGCGGGAATGTTGCCCGGTACAAGCCCTGATTTATCTGGCTTTTCTGTACTTTAACAACAGAAACAACAATAAATATCTAAAAAATATTAGTAGGAAAACAACATATAATTTTGATAAGGAAAGTTTGATGAGCCTTGTTGCAGTATTTTGTTGCAGGGCATTCTCAAACAGACGGTGGAGGAAGAATTGAAGAACAGAGTAAAAGAAAAGGAAATTATACCAGCATTACTGAATATAAAGGAATTTTGTGATTATCTGGGCATTGGAGAGACAAAAGCCCGGGAATTGCTTCATGATCCGGGGAATGGTTTTACTGTGAGGATAGGGAATCGGCTGTACGCTCACAGGGGGAAAGTGGATCAGTGGCTGTTAAAACAACTGTTTATTTGATTTATATGAGAACGTACAGGGTTTAACATATTTTAGGGAATTGAAAATAAAAAGCACTATTTTTATTTGAGGAGAGAATGTATAATAAACTTATCTTATTTGTGAATGATGCTTCATAAGGAGGTGATTTCTTGAATCAGATAGAATATTATATGGGATTACCATGTGATTTGTCTGGTAGCAGATCAAAAAATAGATTTCGATTAGAACTATTGTGGGGCATTAGCAGGATGCTTGAACTTATGGAATCTGCAAATGATTTTACAATTGTTTTTGATTTAGTGTGTGATATTGAAGTACATTTGGATAATGGGTTTGAATTTTACCAGATAAAGACGCACAAAGAGAGCCAACCTAAATATACGGCTAAAAGTTTAGTGAAGGTAAAAGAGGGAGAGCAGGGGTCTATTTTAGGAAAACTGTTTGTGTTAAATACAATAAGTACTGTTCCAGTAAAAACAGTACTTGTTTGTAATGCTCCATTTAAAGCACTTTCTAGTGAGCCGGGAGAAAATTGCCTTGACAGTTTGAGTCAGAGCAATAAATCAGTAATTATAGAAGCTATAAAAAAAGAGTTAGGAACAAAGGATGTGGATTTATCTAACTCATATTATCTTTATACGCCAATGAATTTATTACAGCCTGAGAATGAAATTAAAGGACAGCTTATGGCAACTTTTGAAAAAGTTAAAGGAAGTGAGCCGGTAAATCCTAATGCTTTATATCGGTTGGTGTTCGATGCGGTATCTGAAAAAGCTTGTTATGAATTTGATGCAAATGATTATGAACAAATCAAAAAATTTAAGGGTATTTCTCGTAATGAGTTTGACCGGATGTTAGATGCACATTTATCGAATGAAAAAACAGGAATCAATCAAACGAGAGATTATATTAATCAAATTAAAGGAATTCATGAGAAAAAAAGTTATAAGGATGCCTTAAATTCTTTATTACCTAAGATGGCTCGTTCACGGGTTCTTCAAAATATGGAAATCATGATGGCAAAAACATTGATGGAGTATTCTGAAATATCAGATGTTGAAGAGGCGATAGATATATTAACCGATTCATATCATGATAAATTTCCGGTTGAATATAGTAATGCAGAAAAAACAGTATGTTATATGATAGTAATTCATAAATATGTGGAAGGAGGATATGATAATGAGATTAATATTTAGAGAGTTGTTTATTTTTTCCCCTTCAGAAAAGAAGGCAAAGAAGGTAGAATTTACAGATGGAATAAATATCATTACCTCCAGTCAGGAAGATGGAACGGACAGAGGAAAATCTGTAATAATGAGAAGTCTTTATCATACTATGGGAGCAGAAGGTTGTTTTGAAAAAAATTGGGAAGGCAAGGATAAAGTATATGTATTGAAAATTGATATAGATGGTATAGGGTATTATATTTATAGATCAGCAGAATTATTTAAATTTTTTAGTGAGGATAAAGAAGTATTATTTACATCGGTAAGTAGCAGAGAATTGTCAGAAAAACTTAAGCGTTACACCAATTTTGCAGTACAGCTGCCTAATAGAAGCGAAAAATTAGAAGTGACACCTCCTGCATACAATTATTTACCATTTTATATAGATCAAGATCATTACGAAGGAAATAATTATGCTGCATTTAAAAATTTAGGACAGTATGTGGGTTTTAGAGAAAATGTTTTGTTTTATCATTTAGGTGTATATAACGAAGAATATTTCGAACTAGTACATAGTCGAGATGAGATAAAAGAGAAAAAAGCACAGAGTGAATCGCAGCTTGAAATATTTAAGGCAATGATTGAAGGTCTTGACAAAAAACTTGCAGGAGTATCGGTTTCTTCTAGTTATGAGGCATTGAGAAAAGATGTTGCTATATATCAGAAAGAGTATGCAGAGGTTTTGGATAAGTTGAGTAAGAGCAAAAAGAAGTTAATTGATTTGAGAAATCACTTATACGAAACAGAGCAGATGTTGAAGGAGATTGAGGATGTTTCTAAGGAGAGTGAAAAGAAAATAAAGAAACTTCGTAAGCATATATGCCCGGAATGTGGAACGGAATTGGCAGATACTATTCAGTTAAAAAGCAAAAATTATAATTTAATAGAAGATGCAATTTTGATAAAAAATGATTTGCAAATCTCTCTTCTTGAATATCAGATGCAAATTGAAAAAGAAGAAAAAATGTATAAAGAACTCTTAGAACAAATGTCTGCATACGAAAAAAAACTAAAGATTAATAATGAGAAAACAGATGATGTCCTTAGACAAAAAGGATTGTCAGAATTAAGGGATGAGGTTGTTTCAGAGCAGATTGAAGTGATTGATGCAATAGAAACTGCTAAGGCAGAACTAAAGGCTGTAGGAACAAAAATCAATGCTTATGGAACAAAAAAGAAGCGGGTAGAAGCGCAGTACTATGAGTATATGATGACAGCGAGAACACAATTTGGTTTAAATGAGTTATCTCCAGATAGCTTTAAAAAGATTACCAATTCCGTAAATGCAAGTGGTAGTAATAAGAATATAGCTACAATAGTATGGTATATTACTATTTTGGAACTCAGAAAAATGTTTAATAAAGAGGCTATAGAGTTTCCAGTGGTTTTTGATAGCCCAAACAATGTAGAAACAGACAATCAAAAAAAGTACGGATTAGTACAGTATATTACTAATAAATGCGATTCGGGACAATTGATTTTATCATTACTGGGATTTAATGAAAAAGATATTGAGCCAGATAAACAAGTACACATTATCACACTTACCAATGATAAGTACAAATTGTTAGATTCAGAGTCATATGAATTATATAAAGATTTATTAGATGAATTGTGTGATGCATCATAGTAGCAAATATGGTGGAATGTGGTTGTGTAGCAAATTATTAAATAAATGCTTGAAAGGCGGTAGGTCGTGGCAGATCTACTGCTTTTTTGTTGCAAAACTATTATCTAAAAAGGCATGGAAAAAGAATAGTAAATGCGTTAAACTTATGGAGATAGAACGTAAACGTCAAATCCTGCGCCTTGGCTAATTAGTTTTTTTATGCCACACTCTAA